>OGKG01002226.1_pt1 | contig 20899 bp, 20 predicted proteins | sample 1572201 | NCBI WGS metagenome assembly OGKG01 (sample SAMEA2582146, study PRJEB24529) | metagenome | biome: Human gut stool | place: China | collected 2011 | reverse complement strand
ACTTCCGACCTCACGCTTATCAGGCGTGCGCTCTAACCGGCTGAGCTACAAGCCCTTGTGTTTTGCACAAAACGTATACTACAATAATTTTGGTGAGAAGTCAAGAGTTTTTTAGAGGTTTTCTCCATCTGTTTTATTTTTCGGATATTCGTTTGAGTGCGCACTGATGACCTCATTAATCCAGTCTACACACTGTTTTTTACCGTCATCTGTAAATGGAAAGGTATTGTCCGTTTTTTTGCTGTCGTCAGTCAGGTCAAAAATATACGGCCCCGGCCATATCCATGCATGAAAGATTGGCTCACCCTTTTCCTCGGGAGTATCCTCGGTGGCTTCCTTGATGACAGGCTCCTCACGCTTTATGAGAAAGCGCATGCCGTTCATCCAGCCGGTAAAGGTTGTTTTTTTATAGTAGTTGAGATTGAGTGCATCGTCGTATGTAAGCATAGGTGGCTCCTTGATATATAATGATAAGTAATTATACACCAAATACCCATTTAATGCCAGAATAACGCCGGTACTTAACAATTCAAAGTAATCATGCACTGAAAATTAATATATTAATGCAAAAATAAAAATGAATAAAAATGTATAAATAACGCTTATAGACTGCATAAACTGCCCTTATTAATGAGTATTATAAAAATATGACTAATTTTTATGCAAAAATAAAAATAATATAGGAAAATATATCCAATTGACAAAGTATGATTTCTGTGTATAATAAAAAAGAATTGTTCGCGTCAGAACGACAGTTGTATCAGACAGCAAGATTAGGGAGTGTGTAATGACAATGACGTCATTCGCACTTTTTTGCGTATTAGACAAAATACTTTGACGTGGTACAGTGATAATGCTTTAAAAAATAAAAATAATGCATTATCGATACAAATCCAAGAGGGAGAGAAAAATATGGGTAAGTACATTGTAAAGAGAGTTATTCTCGCTATTTTTACAATCTTCATTATCAGTCTTATTACATTCTTTGCCATGAATGCAATTCCGGGTGGTCCATTCAATTCGGAGAAGGCAAAGAGTCCGGCGGTAATGAAAGAGCTTGAGGCACGCTACGGACTGGATCAGCCACTTATAGTCCAGTACAAGAATTACATGGCAGGCGTGCTGCACGGAGATTTCGGTGTTAGTCTTAAGACAGACCGTCCGATCTCAGATATCATCGGGGAGAGCTTCCCGATTTCAGCGAAGCTTGGACTCTTAGCGGCGCTCACTGCGATAGTATTCGGAGTGGTGCTCGGTTCGATAGCAGCGCTGATGCGAAACAGGTGGCCGGATCGAGTTATAGTATTCTTCGTCACACTGATTACGTCGATGCCGTCATTTGTCATCGCTACGTTATTACTTTATTTCTTCTGTATAAAGCTTGGCGTGGTGCAGGCTTTCAGCTCAGGAAGCAACATGATATTACTTCCGGTGCTGTCACTGTCACTTTCACCGATGGCATATATTACAAGACTTACAAAGACTTCAATGCTTGATGCACTCGGACAGGATTACATCCGTACGGCAAAGGCCAAGGGTGTACATCAGTACAAGATTATATTTGTACATGCGCTTCGTAATGCGCTCATTCCGGTCATCACATATGTGGGACCTATGATTGGTGGTATCCTCACAGGTTCAATGGTTATTGAGAGTATTTTCAATATCGGAGGACTCGGTTCCAAGTTCGTAAGCTGTATCACAAACCGTGATTACACAATGATTATGGCCACAACACTTTTCCTTGCTGTCATCATGGTAGGCGCGAACCTCATTACAGATATTGTATACAAAGTGATTGATCCACGTATTAAGCTTGATTAAGGAGAGATAAAGATGAAAGATAATATGAAGAGAGCTCCTTTCTCCACACAGATTGACCTTAGCAAGTTCGATATGAAGGATTTTGCCAAGGCATCAGATGAAGAGAAACGCCAGCAGGAGGTTATGGGTGAGTCAACTACCTTCTTTAAGGATGGTCTTAAGAGACTCCGCAAAAATCCACTGGCTATGGGTTCTATTATAGTTTTGGTTTTACTTATTTTGGTTATTCTTCTGGCACCAAAGATTGTGCCTTACGGCTATGCAGATATCGTTAAGGGTGCACAGAACTTAGGACCTTTCCAGTACAGCGATGCTGAGCAGGCACAGATTGATGCAGGTGAGAAGCTGTTCCCGCACATTTTTGGCACAGATGAGCTCGGAAGAGACTATTTTATCCGTGTTGTTTACGGAGCTCGTGTTTCTCTGGGAGTCGGTGTGTTTGCATCACTGCTTGTGCTTATAATCGGTATCATTTACGGTTCCGTATCAGGCTTCTGCGGTGGCAAGGTAGATATGGTTATGATGAGAATAGTAGATATCATTTATTCATTGCCGGATATGCTGCTCATCATTTTACTCGCAGTTGTATTAAATGAGGTGCTGACACCTGTAATAAAGGGTACAGTGCTTTCAAAGCTCGGTGTCAACATGATTGCACTTTTCATAGTGTTTGGATTGCTTTACTGGGTAGGAATGGCAAGACTTATAAGAGGTCAGATTCTTACCATTAAGCAGAATGAGTACATTCTCGCAGCAAAGTGTATCGGAACATCATCAGCCCGCACTATCAGAAAACACATTTTACCGAACTGTCTGTCAGTAATCATCATTACTACAGCGCTTCAGATACCATCAGCCATCTTTACTGAGAGTTATCTGTCATTTATCGGACTTGGTGTTTCGGCTCCTATGCCTTCACTTGGTTCGTTGGCAAATACAGCGCGTGGCGGACTCCAGAGCTACCCATTGCGTCTTATTTTCCCGGCGCTTACGATTTGTATCATTGTTCTTACATTGAATCTTATCGGTGACGGCTTAAGAGATGCATTTGACCCTAAATTATCGAAATAGTAAGGAGTGAGTAAGATGGAAGATAATAAGTTTGTTCTTGAAGTATCTGATCTGCACACTACCTTCAAGACCGATAACGGAGACGTATCAGCTGTAAACGGTGTCAGCTTTAAGCTTGAGCCGGGAAAGACTCTTGGAATCGTAGGAGAGTCAGGCTCAGGAAAGTCAGTTACAGCATATTCAATCATGCAGATTCTTGCTGAGAATGGTGCCATCACAGGCGGCTCAGTAAAATATAAGGGTGAGGATATCACCAAATGGAACAAAAAGAAAATGGCAGATTTCAGAGGAAAATGCTGTTCAATCATTTTCCAGGATCCTATGACATCGCTTAATCCGGTATTTACGGTAGGCTACCAGCTTGAGGAGGCAGTGCTTCTTCACACAGACCGTACAAAGAAGGAAGCAAAAGAGCGTGCTATAGAGATGCTCACACTTGTAGGCGTTAATGAGCCTGAGAAGCGTGTAAATCAGTACCCTCATGAGCTTTCCGGTGGTATGAGACAGCGTGTCATGATAGCTATGGCATTAGCCTGTGAGCCGGATATCCTTATCGCAGATGAGCCGACAACAGCTCTTGATGTGACTATCCAGGCACAGATTCTTGAGCTTATGCAGTCATTGCAGGAAAAGCTCGGCATGGCCATCATCATGGTTACACATGATCTGGGTGTCATTGCTTCAATGTGTGATGAGATCATAGTTATGTACGGCGGCCGTGTGTGTGAGAGAGGAACAGCAGATGCCATATTCTACAGCCCGGCGCATGAGTACACAAAGGGACTGCTTCGTTCAATCCCTACAAAGACCAATTCAAAAACCAGGCTTGTTCCTATCGGAGGCACACCAATCAATATGCTCAACATGCCAGATGGTTGTGCATTCTGCCCTCGCTGTGATGCCGCTATGAAGATATGTCTCACCGAAAAGCCGGAGGAAATCTGGGTTGGAGAGGATCATCTCGCATCATGCTGGATGAATATTAAGAATATGATGGAGGAGGGAAAATCAAATGAGTAATGAGACAAATAACAACGAGTACCTGCTCAAGGTAGACCATTTGAAGCAGTATTTCCCTGTTCATGACGGATTTAAAAAGATGGAATTAAAGGCAGTCGATGATGTGTCATTTGCCATAAAGCCGGGTGAGACGCTTGGACTTGTTGGCGAGTCAGGCTGTGGAAAGACAACCGTAGGACGTACTCTTTTACGTCTGTACCAGCCGACAGCTGGACGCATTGAGTTCGACGGCAATGTTTTGTTTGACAGTGAGAAGAAGATAGATGTGAATATGCATCCTTACCGTAAGCAGATGCAGATGGTATTCCAGGATCCGTATTCATCACTCAACCCTCGTATGACGGTTGAGGATATCATCGGAGAGCCTCTCGATGTGCACAAGCTCTATAATAGCAAGAAAGAGCGCCATGAGATGATTATGGATCTCATGGAGACAGTTGGACTAAACGCAGACCATGCCACACGTTATGCACATGAGTTTTCGGGTGGACAGAGACAGCGTATCGGAATAGCAAGAGCGCTTGCAGTAGATCCGAAGTTTATCGTATGTGATGAGCCGGTATCGGCACTTGATGTTTCAATTCAGGCTCAGGTAGTCAACATGTTTGAGGATCTGCAGAAGGAGAGAGGGTTATCATACCTGTTTATAGCGCATGATCTGCTTGTAGTGCAGCATATCTCTGACAGAATAGCTGTTATGTACTTGGGCCATATGATGGAGCTTGCAGATGCAGATGAGCTGATGGACAATCCAATCCATCCGTACACACAGTCGCTGCTTTCAGCAGTTCCGATTCCGGATCCTGAGACTGCCAGACACAGCAAGCGAATCGTGCTTGAGGGAGATGTTCCTTCACCTCTTCGCATGCCTAGCGGCTGTCCATTCCGTTCGCGCTGTAAATACGCGACAGAACAGTGTGCAGCAGCACGTCCGGAGCTTACAGACAGAGGAAACGGACATATGGTTGCATGCTTCAACCGCTAATATAAGGTTTTTACCGGCATATAGCTTAAGCCACATGTGCCGGTTCTAACATAAATTTATTTTTCATATTAATTAATTAGGAGGAAGAAAGATGAAAAAGAGATTAGTAGCACTTACTCTTGTTGCAGCTATGGCACTTGGCATGACTGCTTGTGGAAGCAAGAGCAACAACAAAACAACTACTAACGATAATTCTGATACTGCTGTATCAACAGCCGTAGACTGGACAAGCTATGATGAGTTAGTAGAATCTATCCGTACAGAAGCAGATCTTGCAAAGCGTGCAGAGATGATGCACCAGGCAGAGGATATGCTTATGGATACATGGTGTGTTATTCCACTTTACTACTACAATGACCAGTATATGCTCAAGGATTATGTCACAGACGTATACTCAACAGTAGAGGGTATGAAATACTTCTACAATGCAAAGAACACAAAGAATGCCGGAAAGTTAAACATCTTCATGGCATCAGAGCCTGATCATATCGATCCTGCATTAAACAGTACTGTTGACGGCGGATGTCTTGCAGTAAACAGCTTTGAGGGTCTTATGCGTTACAACGCTGAGGGCAAGCTTGAGCCTGCATGTGCAGAGAGCTATGAGGTTTCTGAGGATGGCCTCACATACACATTCACAATGCGTGACGGTCTTAAGTGGTCAAACGGTGATGAGCTTACTGCAAAGGATTTCGAGTGGTCTTGGAGGAGAGCTGCAGATCCTAAGACAGCTGCAGATTACAGCTACCTTTGCGCAGTATTCGCAGGATATGATGATACAAAGGGTCTTGCTGCTGATGATGTAGTAGCTTCTGATGATGGAAAGACTCTTACTGTCAAGCTTAAAGCAGTTACACCATACTTCCTTGACTTATGTGCATTCCCATTCTTCTTCCCTGTAAACCAGAAGTCAGTAGAGGGAAATGATGACTGGGCAAACGATGCAAGCGACAAGTTCGTTACAAACGGTGCATTCACACTCAAGGAGTGGAAGCATGATTCAAGCATGACATATGTTAAGAATCCTAACTATTGGGATGCTGACAATGTAACAGTTGATGAGATGAACGTAATGCTTACATCTGATGATGTTTCAGCTTACACAGCTTACCAGAACGGTGACCTTGATTTTATTGATTCAATTCCTACAGCAGAGATTGAGGCAGCTAAGAAGACAAGCGAGTTCTACACAGTTGACAACCTTGGAACATACTACGTAGGCTTCAACATTAACTCTAAGCTCTACTCAGAACTTGGATTAGATGCTGACCAGGCTAAGGTATTCAGAAAAGCAATCTGTCTTCTTATCGATCGTCAGTACATTATCGATACGATCGCCCAGGGCGGACAGAAGATTGCCACAACATTTATCCCAGAGGGCGTTACAGATGGTAACGGTGGCGAGTTCAAGAACAAGGACTATTACGGCACAGATTACGATAAGAACTTTGAGGAGGCTAAAGAGCTTCTTGCTTCTATCGGATTATTAGATGAGAGCACAGGCCAGGTAAACCAGACTGTCGAGTTCTCATACCTCGTAAACAACTCAGAGGCCAATGTAAAGATTGGTGAGGCTATCCAGGCTGATCTTTCAAAGGTAGGTATCAACTTAAAGGTTGAGCAGCAGGAGTGGAACGTATTCCTTAACAGCCGTAAGGACGGACAGTTTGATTTCGCCCGTGAGGGATGGCTTATGGATTACAACGATCCAATCAACATGCTTGAGATGTTCACAACAAAATCAGGTAACAACGATATGCAGTTCGGTCGTTAATCTGATTTTGCTATCATAACAAAGCCGCTCGTGCCATTCGCACGACGATGCGAATAACATGCAGAGTATATAGGAAGTCATACAGCTATTGTATGGCTTCCTTTTTTGCGTTTAAAGTGGGCTTTTCAGAGCGAAAAAAGGCTCTTTAAAAAAATATGATAATGGTGTAGAATTGTTATTATATAGTTTTAGAATGATGTTTGAGGGTGTGTGATGATTTTAGGACTAAGTGATACGGAAAAGAAATTTAAGACAGCGATGGATACGGCAGGTGCCGACATGACAGTGGTCAACAGCTGGCTTAAGCTGTATGTCAAAACCAAAAAGAATTCCTCCGGTGTTGCAAAGCGATATTATGGCGTGAAGACAGGCTTAAGCAGCCTGCTTTCAGATTTAAAGGAGCTTGAGCAACAAGTTATCGGGTATTGTGAGCTCACAGGAACCGACCGGAAGCACTTTGGAGAGCTGATAAAGGCTTGCAAAGCGAAAAGCGGCATGTTTGACGATGAATTTTTAATCAGCAAGGTGGACACGGATTTTCACACGACTCTGGACTCTGTTGTAAAGCAGGGGGAGAGATATCTGTCATCCTTTGACAACGGTATCATTTTGCAGAGTGAGATAGAGAATCTGATACACCTGACAAATGAGGGGCTTGAAAGAAAAAAGCCTGATTTGTTTGCTCTGTCATATTTCTATCTGGGGCACAGCAACAAAGAGCTTGCAGAGCTAAATTTCACACAAAAGACTAAGAGAGTGCATGAGATATATTACGAGGAGTTCTGGAAGGATATATTAAAGCAGCTTGAGGCATGTGTGAAGCAGGCTGAGGCCATAAACGATAAGTATGAGGGCACGACAGACCGGCGCACGGCAAGGATACTGTCAGAGCTTAAGCCGCTGCTTGTGGGTGTTACAAAGCAATGGGAGCCGGAACAGACAGCAGAGTACATACTGCGCGATATGTGCAGGATATTCAGGGATTGACATAGAAAATGCAGATTGAAAAGGAGCAGAATATGGATGTTATAATTTGGGCAATTATCTTAGGAGCTATTTTTTACATTAACAAAAAATCAAAGAGCGCAGGAAGCAAAAATACGCAGCCAAACAAACCGAGACCGCAGCAGAAGCAGATGCAGCAGATATGGAACAGCATGCAGAATACAGTTCAGTCGGGTATGAATGCATTGAACCAGACATGTCAGCAGAAATCACAGCCACAGATGCAGCAGAGAGTACAGCAGCCTCAGAGACCACGGATGCAGCAGAGAGTACAGCAGAGCAATCCGGATATAGTGCAGAGGGCCGTGAAAAATAACGCACGCTTTGCGGATGATACGACACAAAAAGAGCTTGAGACTATGCACGGACATAGCGAGGCACAGCAGAAAATGGCTCAGGAGCACTCAAGAAACTGCCAGACACTGCATAATAAAGCAGCTGATGGTGCAAAGATTATAGAGGCTGAGACACAGAGCATGTTTGGCAGTGTTGAGGATCTGATTGCCATGGGATACAGCGGCAATCTGGAGTTTGAGAGAGATTTCCTTGGGGAAGGCTTAGACATGATTAACAACTTTTAAATAATAGGAAAAGAGGCAGAAATGATGGACAGAACACCAAAGCCCGGAGAGCTTTACAGGCACTTTAAGAATAAGCTGTATCAGATAGTTACAGTGGCAACACATTCAGAGACAGGGGAAAAGCTTGTGATTTATCAGGCTTTATATGATGATTTTGGGATATACGCCAGACCACTCGACATGTTTGTAAGCGAGGTGGACCATGAGAAATATCCTGATGTGAAGCAGAAATACAGATTTGAGAAGATCACACTTAAGGATAAGCCGGAGGATATGTCGGGAAAGAGTATCTCTTTGAGCACTAATGCGATTGCAGCTAATGCACCTGAAGCTGTGAGTGTTCAGACACAGGCATGTTATGAGCCGGCACCGGATGCAGATGAAGGCCAGGCACCGGATCCGCGTTTGCTGGAGTTCCTTGATGCGGATACCTTTGAAGAGAAGTACAATATACTTATTTCAATGAGGGATATCATAACCGACCGCCTTATAGATGACATAGCGGTGGTTATGGATGTTGTAGTTCCTGAGGGCCCATTGCAAAAGCGGTATGATGATTTAAAGAATACGATAAAGACCAGGCAGTACTATGAATTTTCCAATCGGCTCAGATAGCTGTTGTGATATTTGCCGGATTCAGTGACATCCTCGCCAAACCAGTCAGGCGCTGTGAATTCATTTGCTGCGTCGACAGAGTCGAATTCAACCTCCACAAGTGTAAGAGGAGCCAGATCACCCTCAAATACATCAAGCTCTGCGGTCAGATCACCGTCAAGAGGTATGAGATAGCGTGTCTTTTCGATGAGACGACCGTCAATCTTTTGGACAAGATGGTCGTAGGCTTCTTTTGTGAGAGGAAGATTGTACTCCTCGCGCACCATAAGACCGGCTCCCTTGTAGGTCATATAATAGCTGTCATTTGAGCGTCTGACTCTGACAACAGGCGAGGTGCACAGATAGCCCTGGGCGATTTTTTTGCTCGCGTAGCTGTCTAAATGGGAAGGAAGCTGTTTAAGTAAGTATTTTCTTTCGATTTCCATGGTATATCCTTTCAGGTTACTGGTAGATTTATAGTTACGGTTTATACTTTTGTTTTACCCTCATATCATTTATATATGATTATAATGACCGGTATTTAAAAATTCAAGGACGAACCGCAGCTTTTTATAGTATTATCAAAGAAAAATAAAGGAGAAAAATATGATTAAAGTAGGAATTTTTATGGCAGACGGCTGTGAGGAGATTGAAGGACTTACAGTAGTAGATATAGTTAGAAGAGCAAAGCTTGAGATTGAAACCATATCAATCACGGAAAAAGCCGAGGTGACAAGCTCTCATCAGGTGACATTTAAGACAGATACCACAAAGGCACAGGCTGATTTTGACAGCTACGATGCAATCGTACTGCCGGGAGGCATGCCGGGTACATTAAACCTTGGCGCGGATGAGACCGTAGTAAAGACAATTAAGAGATTTGCCGCTGAGGGAAAGCTTGTTGCAGCGATATGTGCAGCGCCTAGCGTGCTCGGTGAGAATCATATACTTGAGGGCAAAAAAGCTACCTGTCATCCGGGCTTTGAGGAAAAGCTGCTCGGTGCACAGTGGCTTGAGCAGCCTGTAGTTGTGGATGGCAATGTGATTACAAGTCGTGGAATGGGAACAGCTATTGCGTTTGCACTCGAGCTTGTCAGATACTTCACAGACGATGCCACAGTAGAGCATATTCGACAGGGGCTGGTATACTAGACCGGCAAGCCCCTGTATTATAACAAAAGAGGTCACACACCAACCCCATGGTGCGCGGCCTCTTTTTATGCTTGCATTTGAAGCGTACATTTGAAGCCTGCTATTGCAGAGCTTATTTCATCTGCTGCTCCTGCTTCATGATCATCTGCTTGACCATCTCGCCACCGATTGAACCGGCCTGCTTAGAAGTAAGGTCACCGTTGTAGCCCTCTTTTAAAGGAACTCCAAGCTCTGAAGCAACCTCTTCCTTGAAACGGCTCATAGCCTCTTTTGCCTCCGGTACAGAAGCCTTTTTACTACTTGATGCTGCCATAATGCAATACCTCCTTTTAAAACGTTATACACAAGCTGTATGTGTATGGAAATATTATGCCGTAAAATGACAAAAATATGTTTTGGTATTGCTGACAATTTATGGAATTATACACAAAAGCAAATTTAATGTAAAAAACACTGGAAATAGTGGATTTGTTGTGTTATAATCATCCAATGACTGGGCTTAGCAGTTTAAAAAGCATGCCCACATTACATTTGATGTACATACCATTCATATATATTTTTAAGGAGGATAACGATTGACATGAGTGTACAGGTTGAGAATTTAGAGCATAATATGGCGAAGCTTACTATTGAGGTAGCAGCTGAGGAATTAGAGAAAGCATTGGATTCTGCATATCAGAAGCAGAAGAAACAGATTAGTGTACCTGGATTCCGTAAAGGAAAAGTGCCAAGAGCTATGATTGAGAAAATGTATGGAGCAGGTGTGTTCTACGAGGATGCAGCAAACATTCTTATGCAGCAGACATACGCAGGTGCAGTTGACGAGAGCGGTGTTGACATTGTTTCACGCCCAACAGTTGAGGTTACTCAGATTGAGAAGGGACAGCCTTTCATCTACACAGCAGAGGTTGCTGTAAGACCAGAGGTTACTCTTGGTAAGTACATGGGCGTTACAGTTACAAAGATCGACACATCAGTTTCTGATGAAGAGGTTGACGCTGAGCTTGAGAACCAGAGAAACAAAAATGCAAGAACAGTTACAGTTACAGATCGTCCTGTAGCAGAGGGAGATACAGCAGTTATCGACTTTGAGGGATTTGTTGACGGAGTAGCTTTCGAGGGTGGAAAGGGTGAGAATCATCCATTAGAGATCGGTTCACACACATTCATCGATACATTCGAGGATCAGTTAGTAGGAAAGAACACAGGCGATGAGGTTGAGGTCAATGTAACATTCCCTGAGAAGTATCAGGCAGCAGACCTTGCAGGAAAGCCGGCTACATTCAAGGTTAAGATCAACGAGATCAAGGCTAAGGAGCTTCCAGAGCTTGATGATGAGTTTGCACAGGATGCAGCAGGTGTTGATACATTAGCTGAGTACAAAGAGGAAATCAAAAAGAACCTCACAGAGAAGAAAGAGACAGAAGCTAAGAAGACTAAAGAGGATGAGGCTATCCAGAAGATTATCGACAAGTCAAAGATGGATCTTCCTGAGGCAATGATTGAGACACAGTGTGAGACAATGGTTGAGGAGTTCGCTCAGAGAATCGCACAGAGCGGTCTTACAATGGAGCAGTACTTACAGTTCTCAGGCATGACAGTTGACCAGCTTAAGGATCAGGTTCGTCCTGAGGCTACAACACGTATCCAGAGCAGCCTTGTACTTGAGCAGATTGCCAAGGAGGAAAACATCGAGGTTACTGATGCAGATATCGATGCTGAGGTAGAGAAGATGGCTAAGGCATACGGCATGGAGGCTGATAAGCTTAAAGAGTACATGGGAGATGCTGAGAAGGAGTCTATGAAGAAAGACCTTGCTATCACAAAGGCTGTAGATCTTATCATGGACAACGTTAAAGAGCGTGCAAAGGCAAAGAAAAAGGCTGATGCAGAAGAGTCTACAGAAGAATAAGATTTTTGAATCAAGATTTGATGGACTGGCTCAGAAGCCTATTTTCTGAGCCGGTCTTTTGAAATTTTATAAAGGAGGTATTTTATATGAGTTTAGTACCATATGTCATTGAACAGACCAGCAGAGGAGAGCGCAACTACGACATTTACTCCAGATTATTAAAAGATCGTATCATTTTCCTTGGAGAGGAAGTAAATGAGACAACAGCCAGCCTTGTTGTTGCTCAGCTTTTATTCCTTGAGTCTGAGGATCCGAATAAGGATATCCACCTTTACATCAATTCACCGGGTGGAATGGTTACAGCAGGACTTGCTATTTACGATACTATGCAGTACATCAAGTGTGATGTTTCAACAATCTGTATCGGTCTTGCAGCAAGCATGGGAGCTTTCCTTCTTGCAGGCGGTGCAAAGGGCAAGAGATATGCTCTTCCAAATGCAGAGATTATGATTCATCAGCCATCGGGCGGTGCAAAGGGTCAGGCTACTGAGATTCAGATTGCTGCAGAAAATATTTTAAAGACAAAGAAGAGATTAAACGAAATTTTAGCAGCCAATACAGGCAAGCCATACGAGACAATTGCAGCTGATACAGAGCGAGACAACTATATGTCAGCACAGGAAGCCGCAGAGTATGGTCTCATAGACAGTGTAATAACAAACAGATAATCAGAAGTTAGATGAATTTAAGAGGGTACCCCATATGGGATGCCCTCATGCAATAAAAGGAGTTAATAATGGCAGGAAAAAACGACGGAAAGATTCGCTGTTCATTTTGCGGTAAGACACAGGACCAGGTAAATCGTTTGATTTCCGGACCTAATGGAGCTTTTATCTGCGATGAGTGTATAGATATATGTGCCGAGATTCTTGAGGAAGAAGGCGTAGAGGGCCATGAGGACAAAAGCAGCGCTAAGGATGATATAAATCTTGTTACTCCGGAGGAGCTTAAGGCGTTTTTGGACGATTATGTAATAGGACAGGACCAGGCAAAGAAGGTGCTTTCGGTTGCTGTTTACAATCACTATAAGAGAGTTCTGGCAGGTGATACATCAGATGTAGAGCTTCAGAAGAGTAATATTCTCATGCTTGGACCTACAGGCTCAGGAAAGACACTTCTTGCGCAGACACTTGCCAGAGTGATAAATGTTCCATTTGCTATCGCTGATGCTACAACACTTACAGAGGCAGGATACGTAGGTGAGGACGTGGAGAATATCCTATTAAAGCTTATTCAGGCAGCAGATTATGATATCGAGCGTGCAGAGCATGGTATCATTTATATAGATGAGATAGATAAAATCACAAAGAAATCAGAGAATGTCTCAATCACCAGAGATGTGTCAGGCGAGGGTGTACAGCAGGCTCTTTTAAAGATTCTTGAGGGCACAGAGGCATCTGTACCGCCACAGGGCGGCAGAAAGCATCCACAGCAGGAGCTTATACCTATTGATACTACTAATATACTTTTTATCTGCGGTGGAGCATTTGATGGTCTGGAAAAAATTATCGACAGTCGTATGGATACATCATCTATAGGCTTCAATTCAGATGTAAAGTCAAAGACAGAGCTCAATGTAGGAGAGGCGTTTAAGCATGCACTTCCACAGGATTTTGTAAAGTTTGGATTGATTCCTGAGTTTATCGGACGTGTACCTATTACCGTTTCTCTCGAGGCACTCGACAGGGATGCACTTATCCGTATACTTAAGGAGCCTAAGAACTCGCTTATCAAGCAGTACACCAAGCTCTTTGAGCTTGACGGAGTAGGTCTTGAGTTCACAGACGATGCAGTAAATGCCATCGCTGACAAGGCACTTGAGAGAAAGACAGGAGCCAGAGGACTTCGTGCCATCATGGAGGCTGTTATGCTTGACCTTATGTATCGTATACCGTCAGACAAGAGCATCAGCAAGTGCGTAATCGACAAGGATACAGTTGAGGAAAACTTAAAGCTAGATGGTGAGTGTGTGCCGGAGGCATATATCGAGGAAAAAGCGGCATCGTAAGTACATGGCGGTATTTTACAAAAGATACAGCATCGGATAATATAAATTGCACAGCGGTTTTTATGCCAGGCTGTGCAATAATACAGGAGATATAAGTGGAAGAACAGATTATGAATATGCCTGCAGTAGCGCTGAGAGGGCTTACTATTCTGCCGGGGATGATTGCCCATTTCGACATCAGCAGAGAGCGCTCCCTTCGTGCTGTCGAGGAGGCTATGGAGCAGGATCAAAAGATTTATCTTGTCACACAAAGGAATGTGGACAGTGAGGACCCGACTCAGGAAGATCTCTATCAGATGGGTATTGTTGCTGATATAAAGCAGGTTGTCAGATTACAGAATGATGTTGTGAGAATACTTGTAGATGGAATAAGCCGGGCAGCATTGCTTGGCTTTACCGGTAATGAGAAGTACCTTGAGGCAGAAATCTGTTATTGTGATAGTAATGCAGACAGCCTGCCGGAGGATCTCAGGGAAGCCATGCTTCTCGGAGTCAGAGAGGCTTTTCACAGATATGCGGCAGTCGTCGGCAAAATCAGCAAGGAGCTTATCAGGCAGATAGATCAGTATGAGGATCTTGAAAAGCTCATTGATTATGTAACCAACAATCTGCCGGTGTCATATGAGCTTAAGCAGCAGGTGCTTGAGGCAGAGGATATCAATGACAGATATCAGGTTATAGTATCATTACTTCTCTCCCAGGTGGAGGTTATTTCCATAAAGAATGAGCTTCAGAAAAAAGTAAAGGTTCGTGTGGACAAGCATCAGAAGGAGTATGTGCTTCGTGAACAGCTTGGTGTGATACGTGAGGAGCTGGGCGAGAATGCTGACTCGGAGGCTGATGAATATGAGAAAAAGCTATCTGAGTTAGATGCGCCTGACTACGTAAAGGAAAAGACGAAAAAAGAGATAAAGCGCTTTAGAAATATGAGCAGCAACTCATCAGAGAGCACAGTTGAGAGAGGCTATATAGAGACTGTACTTGAGCTTCCGTGGAACAAGATGTCTGTGGACAACAAGGATCTTGACCATGCAGCACAGGTGCTCGATGATGATCACTACGGATTAAAGGATGTTAAGGAGAGAATAATTGAGTTTCTGGCAGTCAGAAATCTGACAAGCAAGGGAGAGAGTCCTATAATTTGTCTTGTAGGTCCTCCGGGAACAGGAAAGACAAGCATAGCCCGTTCAATTGCGTCTGCACTGGAGAAGAAATATGTGCGTATTTCTCTTGGTGGTGTGCGTGATGAGGCAGAAATCCGTGGACACAGAAAGACATATATCGGTGCTATGCCGGGCCGTATAGTAAATGGCTTAAGACAGGCAGGCGTTTCAAATCCTCTCATGCTGTTGGATGAGATAGATAAGGTGTCAAGTGACTACAAGGGTGACACATCAGCCGCTCTTCTCGAGGTGCTTGACAGTGAGCAGAACTGCAGATTCAGGGATCATTACATTGAGATGCCTGTGGATTTGTCGGAGGTGCTTTTTATTGCAACGGCAAATGAGGTTTCAGGCATTCCTAAGCCGCTTCTTGACAGGATGGAGCTTATCGAGGTGTCAAGTTACACTGAAAATGAGAAGTTTCACATAGCAAAGGAACACCTGGTTGAGAAGCAAATGAGCAAAAACGGAATTAAAAAGGAACAGCTTACGATAACAGACTCTGCCCTAAAGGATATCATCAGGCTGTACACCAGAGAGGCCGGAGTCAGAAGCCTTGAGAGGACTATCGGCAAGTTGTGCCGCAAGGCTGCCAGGGAAATCTTTAAGGACAGCGAAGCTGCTGTAAAGGTTACAAAGACCAATCTTAAGACATATCTGGGCAATCCGAAGTACAGTCCGGAGAAGAAAAATGATCACGCAGAGGTTGGAATTGTTAGAGGCCTGGCATGGACCAGCGTGGGCGGTGTCACACTCGAGGTTGAGGTGAATGTGCTGCCGGGCAAGGGTGAGCTCGTGCTCACCGGTAAGCTTGGCGACGTGATGAAGGAGTCGGCACAGGCGGCACTTAGCTATGTGCGCTCAATAAGCGAAGGATATGGCATTGATGCAGAGTTTTACACGAAGCATGATATCCATATACATATCCCGGAGGGCGCAGTGCCAAAGGACGGACCATCTGCAGGTATCACTATGGCGACAGCCATGCTCTCAGCCATTACAGACAGAGCTGTCAGGGCAGATGTAGCCATGACAGGCGAGATAACACTGCGCGGCAGGGTGCTTCCGATAGGAGGACTCAAGGAAAAGCTGCTTGCAGCCAAAGTAATCGGAATAAAAACAGTATGTATTCCAAAGGATAATGAAAAGGACCTGGAGGAGATTTCAAAAGAAATAACAGACGGCATGGAAATCGTGCCGGTGGAGAGATTTTCACAGGTGGAGAAGATAGCATTTGTAAAATAAGAATGAGGAAGAGATTATGGTAATTAAAAGTGTTAATTTAGAGACAGTTTGCGGAATTACAAGCACAATCCCTGACAATGAGTATAATGAAGTGGCATTCGCCGGCAAGTCAAATGTAGGCAAGTCGTCACTGATCAACGCACTCATGAACAGAAAGTCACTTGCCAGGATCTCTTCACAGCCCGGCAAGACGCAGACCATCAATTTTTATAACGTCAATGACGCCATGTATCTGGTCGATCTGCCGGGTTATGGCTATGCCAACGCCAATATCGAGATAAAAGCCAAATGGGGACAGATGATAGAAAACTATCTGCACACCTCCAAAAAGCTTCAGGCGGTGTTTTTACTTATAGATATAAGGCATGAGCCATCGGACAATGATATCATGATGTATGACTGGATGGTAAACCAGGGCTTTGCACCGATCATCATTGCAACCAAATCTGATAAATTGAAAAAAAGCCAGATTGCCGCACACATAAAGACTATCAAGGATGTGCTTCATGTGAAGCCCGGCACGGTAGTCATACCGTTTTCGTCCATGTCAAAGGATGGCAGGGATGAAATCTGGAATCTCATAGATTCACTCGTGTTTGATGAGGAGACGCTTCTTGCCATGAAACAGGAGGAAGAAGCAAAGCGCGAGGCAAAATCAGCTGCAAAAAGAGCCGCTGCATCCCAGCCGCACAAAAAGGAGCGCTGGAAGAAGACCGGAAAGCCGGTTGCGAAAAAGACAAAAGAGCGCAGAGATAAGGCCAAGAGCAAAAAAAGCGTTAATAATCATAAAAAGAAATAAAGTTATAGAAAGAAAGGCGAATATTTAATATATGAAGAATAAATGCAAATTTGTAGGCATTATGTTTTTGTGTATATTGATAGTGTGTACGCTTGCGGTAATGGCATATGAGCACACAGCAGGTATGAAAGGCGCTGCCTGTGGAGCATCAAATGCTTCGGGCAATACAAAAAATACAGACGAAGCTGATGATATGCTTACAGTCGTGACATCCTTCTATCCTATGTACATTGCCACTTTAAACATAGTGGATGGTGTGGAAGGCGTGAGACTCGAAAACTTAAGCGAGCCACAGACCGGTTGTCTGCACGATTTCCAGCTCACACCGGAGGATATGAAGCTTTTATCCACTGCCGATGTTTTTGTAATAAACGGAGGCGGTATAGAGTCGTTTATGTCTGATGTGGCAAAAGCGTATCCGAAGCTTGATGTGGTTGAGGCCTGTGAGGATGTGGCACTTCTTTCTGAGGATGATGCAGACAGTGACCACGACCATGACCACGAAGCAGACACAGAATCGGACAGTGATCACGACCATGATCACGATGCAGATGCAGAATCGGACAGTGACCACGACCATGACCACGAAGCAGACGCAGAATCAGATAGCGCGCACGATCATGACCATGGTGATGAGAATGCCCATGCATGGATGAGCGTGCCGCGTTACCGCACCATGGTTCAGACAATCGCATCCCGGCTTGCCGAAAAGGATGCAAAGCATGCTGATGAATATTATGCAAATGCAAAAGCATATGATGCAAAGCTTGCAGTGCTTGAAGAAAAGATAAATAGCATAAAGAGTCTTACCAATGGACAGAATATCATCATATTCCATGAGGCCTATGCATATGTAGCTGATGATTTTTCCATGAATGCATGCTATCTGTTAGACCTTGACGAGGAGCGCTCAGTCAGCGCAGGTGAGATAAAGCAGGTAATAGGTGCCATAAAGGATGACGGAGTGTCGGTAATACTCGCTGAGGAGCTCTACGGAAAGAGCATGGGAGATACCGTATCGCGTGAGACAGATGTGCATGTGATTTATATCGACCCTCTCAACAGGGGAGAGTACGACAAGGACAGCTATCTTTATGGTATGGAGCACAATATAGAGCTTATCAAAGAGGCATTTACTAAATAAAATTGGAGAAAATATGCGGAAAATAATACAGCCATGTGGCTTTCATTGCATAAAAATAAATAACCTTGGAGTGAGCTTTGGAGAGCAGACAGTGCTTGAGGATGTAAATATGCACATACATTGCGGCTCTTTCAATGTCATAATAGGCCAGAACGGTGCCGGAAAATCTACACTCATAAAGGCGATACTCGGCGAGATACCTCACACCGGTACGATTGAGTTCAAGGATACTAAGGACGGACATATGGCTAAGCTTAAAATCGGCTATGTACCGCAGTCTGTCAATATCGAGAAAAACACACCGGTCAGCGTGTATGACCTAATAGCAAGCTATCAGTACAATTATCCTGTTTTTCTGCCAAAGAGCAAAAAGATAGAGGCAAAGATAAGGGAGACACTCGAGGTATTTGAGGCTGAGGAGCTCATCGACAAGCAGGTGTGCAACCTCTCGGGAGGACAGCTGCAGAGAGTGCTTCTTTCCATGGCAATCATGGACGAGCCGAACCTGCTACTGTTGGATGAGCCGGTGTCCGGAATAGACCAAAACGGCATGGAGCTTTTCTATAAGACCATGGATTATTTAAAGACTCACTATGACCTTGCAATCATACTGATATCGCACGATTTGGACTATGTGGCAAAGTACGCAGACCATGTTGTGCTGCTTGATAAGACCGTTGCAAAGCAGGGAACTGTGAAGGAAGTCTTCGAGAGCAAGGAATTTGAGAGAATTTTTTACACAGGAGAGGAATCCTGGGTGAGAGAGGAGGAACACAAATGAATATAACCTCCTGGCTTCAATATGATTTTATGAGAAATGCCCTTATCGCTGTGCTCATCATCACACCGCTTTTTGGCATAATGGGAACCATGATTGTAAACAAAAAGATGGCATACTTTTCAGATGCACTCGGACATTCAGCACTTACAGGAATCGCTGTCGGAGTGGTATGCGGCATGGCAGACACCTCGCTTGCCATGGTGATATTTGCGATAGTGTTTGCACTTCTTTTAAATAAGATAGGCAGTCTGAACACTGCATCGACAGATACCATTATATCGGTATTTTCATCGTGCTCTGTGGCGATAGGTCTTGCGATACTGTCAAAGGGCGGCAATTTCAGCAAATACTCAAGTATACTGGTGGGCGATGTGCTAAGCATCACAAAGACTGAGATAGTTTATCTAATTGTGATTTTTGTGGTCACTATAGTGTTCTGGGTGCTTTGCTTCAATAAGCTCAACGCCATATGTATACACAGAAGCGTGGCAAAAAGCAAGGGTATCCATGTGCGTCTTCTGGATAATCTGTTTGCGGTGCTTGTAGCACTCATAGTTATGCTATCCATCAAGTGGATAGGCATACTTATCATAAATGCTCTGCTTATATTACCGGCGGCTTCATCAAGGAATATTTCGGAAAATATGCGTGAGTATCATTTCTTTTCAGTGATATTTTCAGTATTTTCCGGTATAGTCGGCCTCGCAGTGTCATACTACACCAATGTGGCAACAGGTCCGATGATAGTGATTATTGCATCGGTAATATATTTTTCGACATTTATATTTGGCAGAAAGCTGAAAAAATAACGGCTAAAGCTATAAGCAACAGACGCAAAACAGCCGATACACAATATAAGAGAAAGACTGTTTAGCTATATCAGACGCTATACAGGTTGATAATAGTATAGCGGGAAAGGATTCCCGCACGCACATTACCAGGGAGGGATGAGAAATGTTAGATGCTATTTCAAGTGTAGTTTCAGCAGTAGCGGCGCAGAGTGTCACAGCAAAGGACGAGGCGCAGACAAAGAATACCAATACCGCTTCAAAGAAGCAGGATGCAAAGACGGATAAGTCGGATGCAAAGACTGCAGGCTTCAGCGAGGAGGCAGCTGTATATGAGAAATCAGACAGCAAGGATGATTCAAAGGATACTGCAAAGAGCACAGTAAACCAGAAGATGAGCAAGGCAGACAGAGATGCACTGGTACAGGCACTTAAGGATGATGCCAACGCCAGACAGCAGCAGCTTATCGAGATCGTCAGAAAGTCCATGACAGGACAGGCTTCAACCTGGGATAAGTCACAGGGCTTAAAGAGTCTGTTTGAGAATCTGACTGTAGATGCAGACACAATAGCGCAGGCCAAAAAGGACATCGCAGAGGATGGATACTGGGGAGTTGAGAAGACCTCAGACCGTATTCTTGACTTTGCAAAGGCACTGTCGGGAGGCGACAAGGACAAGGCTGATGAGCTTTTGAATGCATTCAAGAAGGGCTTTTCACAGGCAACAGGAGCCTGGGGAGACAAGCTGCCATCAATTTGCCAGGATACTTATGATGCCGTAGTCAAGAAGTTTGATGACTGGAAGAATGGCACAGAGGACACACAGGTACAGGGCTAGAAGCCGGATGTGTATGTAAAAGTGTCGTGATGGAACGAATATTATATAAGAAATCTGATTTATGAATTATGAAAAGGGGGCTGCACGCAGCGTGCAGTCAACTTTTTAGTGCTTGTATATTTTTTTGAGAGGTGTATAATAATAGAAGAATAGTATATAACGGGAGTTTGACACATTGAAATGCAAAAAAGTACCGCAAAGCCTTGAAATAGGCT
>OGKG01002216.1_pt1 | contig 21017 bp, 17 predicted proteins | sample 1572201 | NCBI WGS metagenome assembly OGKG01 (sample SAMEA2582146, study PRJEB24529) | metagenome | biome: Human gut stool | place: China | collected 2011 | reverse complement strand
TCATCTGCGCGCTGGACCCCGGCAGCCGGGGCGTGATGGTGGTGTTCGGCGGGCATGTCATCGCGGGCACCCGCGCCAAAAAGAACAAGACCATCAGCTATGACGCCTTTGCGTCGGTCAACTTCCCGGCGCTGGCCCTGGTGCAGGGCGACCGGCTGGTGCGGTATGTCCCCTCTCCCTGGCCCACCGGCCCGGTGGAGTTTGGCCGGGCGCTCAACCCCAAAGTCTTTCTGCTCAAGCTGACTCCCGGCCTGAGCCCCGAGCTGATCCCGGCCATCTTTCAACATTACGACTGTGTGATCGTGGAAAGCTTTGGCGTGGGCGGCATCCCGCAGCGGCTGATGGACGCCTTTGCCGAGGGGTTGGGCGACTACGACCAGACCCACAAAATCCTGATCCTGACCACGCAGGTCACCTACGAGGGCAGCGATGTGGGCATTTACGAGGTGGGCAAACGGGTCAAGAACCGCTTCCGTTTCCTGGAAGCCCATGACATGACCATTGAGGCGGTCATCACCAAGGTGATGTGGCTGCTGGCCCAGAACTGCGAGAGCTTCGACCAGCTCCAGCAGCGGTTCTACCGTCAGATCAATTTTGATACATTTTATCATTGATCGGTTGGCAGCAAAAAGGACACGGCAGCGCGCCGTGTCCTTTTTGCGGTACAAACGTTAAAATACAAGCTGCACCAGCAGCACATAGCAGAGCGTACCGCCTGCAATGGATCCCAGTGTTTCGTGCTTCCACTTGTGGAGCGCGATGGTCACGCCGATGGCGATGGCCTCCGGGATGCCGTGGCTGCCCGTAAAGACGCTGACGCCCTTGAGGCAGTAGAGGATGAGCATTCCGAAGATGGCGGCGGGCAGCACCCGCCCCAGATACCGGACGACTTCCGGCGGCTGCTGGTCCTTGGACGAGAAGATCAGGAACGGCAGAAACCGGGTGAGCATGGTGGCTGCCGTGCAGGCGGCAATGGTGATGCCAAACTGGACTCCGCTCATGGGGCCACCTCCTCGGTTTTATCAGCCTGCTCAATGGGCTTGCGCAGCACGAGCAGCAGCACCAGAATGCAGATCATGGACGGGATCAGAAAACTGCCGGAGCCAAACACCAGCAGGCAGATAAACGGCACCGCCAGCCCGATGAAGCCGGAGTGGTGCTGCTTTTCTTTCTCCCACTGGTTGAGGAAGATGACCACGAACATGGCGGTCATGACAAAATCCACGCCCTCGGTGCTGAACGGCAGGATGGAGCCCACCGCTGCCCCCAGAAAAGCGCTGGCCACCCAATAGATCTGGTCCAGCAGGGTGATGAAGAACATGAACCACCCACGGTCTACCCCCTCGGGCGGCTCGGCCGAACAGGTGATGGAAAACGTCTCGTCGCTCATGGCGTAGATCATGTAAAAGCCGCGCGGGCCGTAACCCTTATAGCGCTCCAGCATGGTCAGGCCGTAGAACAGGTGCCGGGCCTGGATCATGAGCGCCATCAAAAAGGCAGAGAGGGGCGAAAAGCTGCCCAGCAGCAGGGAGGCCAGCACAAATTCCAGGCTTCCGCCGTACACCACGGTGCCCATCAGGGGCGGCAGCCAGATGGGCAGGCCCAACGACTGCACATAGATGCCATAGCCTAGCCCCAGCACAAAATACCCCGTCAGCACCGGAATGGTTTGGGGGAACGCGGCTTTCAGCGCCGCCAAAACCGCCCCGGAGGAATCGCGGGACGGGGTCAAAACGGTTTGATTCGTCTGTTGCATTTTATTCAACCCTCCAATCTAGGATTATAACAGGTTTATCCTGCTTTGCAAGAGGCGGTTTCCGGATGCAAAACACCCCCGCTGAAAGCTTTTGGAAAGCTCTCGGCGGGGGTGTTGTATTTTGAGGAGAAAGGGGATCTTAGGCTTCGTTCTTTTTGGCAAGGTCTTTGGTGTAGAGGGCACGGGTGGCGTTGAGGACGGCGATGACCATGACGCCGACGTCGGCGAAGATGGCCGTCCACATGCTGGCGATGCCCAGCGCGCCGAGGATGAGGCAGATGCCCTTGACGCCCAGCGCAAAGACGATGTTCTGATACACGATGCCGTTGGTGCGGCGCGCGATCCGCATGGCCAGAGCGATCTTGGCCGGGTCGTCGTCCATCAGGACAACATCCGCGGCCTCAATGGCAGCGTCGGAGCCCAGAGCACCCATGGCAATGCCGATGTCCGCGCGGGACAGAACAGGGGCGTCGTTGACGCCGTCGCCCACAAAAGCGAGGTTCTCTTTGGGCTGCTTGGAGGCCAGAAGCTTCTCGATCTGATCTACCTTGTCGCCCGGCAGCAGGCCAGCGTGGTACTCGTCCAGGCCCAGCTCGGCGGAAACGGCTTTTGCCACTGGCTCGGCGTCGCCCGTCAGCATGACGGTCTTGCGGACACCGGCCTGTTTCAGGCCCTTGATGGCCTGTGCGCTGTGGGGTTTGACCACATCGGCAATGAGCAGGTAGCCTGCATACTTGCCGTCAATGGCCACATGAACGATGGTGCCGGCCTCCGTTACAGCAGGGACGGTCAGGCTCAGCTTTGCCATCAGGCGGGCATTGCCGCAGGCCACGGCTTTGCCGTCCACCTTGGCCGTAACGCCGTAGCCGCCAAGCTCCTCCACGTCGGTGACGCGGCTCTGGTCGATCTCCTTGCCATAAGCGGCCTTGATGCTCAGGGAGATGGGATGCTTGGACCAGCTCTCGGTCAGGGCCGCGGCCTCCACCAGAGCGTCCTGCGAGGTGCCCTCCGTGGGATAAATGCCGGTGACTTTAAAGGTGCCCTGCGTCAGGGTGCCGGTCTTATCAAAGACCACCACGCCGGTACGGGCCAGCTCTTCCAGATAAGTAGAGCCCTTGACGAGGATGCCGCAGGCGGAAGCGCCGCCAATGCCGCCGAAGAAGCTCAGAGGGATGGAGATGACCAGCGCGCAGGGGCAGCTGATGACGAGGAACGTCAGGGCGCGGTAGATCCAGTCGCCAAAGCGGGCGGACTGGCCCGTCAACAGCAGAACGATGGGCGGCAGGAATGCCAGTGCCAGAGCGCCGTAGCAGACAGCGGGGGTATACACCCGGGCAAAGCGGGTGATGAAGTTCTCGGCCCGGGCTTTCTTCATGCTGGAGTTTTCCACGAGATCCAGAATTTTGGAGACGGTGGATTCGCCAAATTCCTTGGTGGTCTGAATCTTCAGCAGGCCGGTGACGTTGACACAGCCGCTGATGACCTCATCCCCGGCCTTGACGTCCCGGGGCAGGCTCTCGCCGGTGAGGGCGGCGGTGTTCAGGGCCGAAGCGCCCTCCAGAATGATGCCGTCAATGGGGATGCGCTCGCCGGGCTGGACCACGATGGTGGTGCCGATCTCGACCTCATCCGGGTCTACCTGCTCCAGCTTGCCGTCCTCGCCCTCAATATTGGCGTAGTCCGGGCGGATGTCCATCAGGCTGGAAATGCTCTGGCGGCTCTTGCCCACGGCCACGCTCTGGAACAGCTCGCCGATCTGATAGAAGATGATAACGGCGCAGCCCTCAACGTAATCGCCCAGGGCAAAGGCACCCACGGTGGCAACCGCCATCAGGAAGCACTCGTCAAAGGGCTGGCGGTTCTTGATGCCCTTGATGGCCTTGCGGAGCACGTCCCAGCCGACCACCAGATATGGGATGCAGTACAGAGCCAGCTCCACCGGCGTGGGGAAGCTGGGCAGCAGTTTCAAAATGGCTACAAGGATCACCGCTGCGATGATCTGCTTGAGCATTTTCTTTTGTTTTTTGTTCATCTCAGTCTCTCCTTTTGTGCGGATCTCGGCACGGTTTTTCAGGGGGGAGTTTTCGTCCGATTCCACCTGTTTTCCACAGTAAGTGGGCTTTTCCACGTTTTCCCCCGCCTTTTCCACAGACTTTTCCCGACAAAAAGAGGCTGTTTGGCGTCTCTTTTTGCACTTTTCCGCAAGAAATGTTGAAAACCCGGTGGAAACCGTGGAAAACCTGTTTCTTTTTCCACAAAAGCGTTCCGTTGTATAAAAAGGCCCCTCCCGGGGGAGGGGCTCCGAGGTTCCGGAAGATCAGATGCCGAAGATCTCGCAGTCGTCCTCCACTTTCTTGCAGGCGGTCAGCACTTCCTGCATGGTGGCCTTGGGGTCTGCACCCTCAGCAAACTCCACGTTCATCTTCTGGGTCATAAAGCTGACGGTTGCCTTTGCCACGCCGGAAACGGTGTTGGCAGCGTCTTCCATCTTGGCGGCGCAGTTTGCGCAGTCCACTTCGATCTTATAGGTCTTCTTCATAGTAAGTACCAGCCTTTCTCATTCTTCAATATGATCCATCCCCATGGAGAGGATGCTGCGCACATGGTCATCGTCCAGTGCGTAGTAAACGGTCTTTCCGTCCCGGCGGAACCGCACGAGCTTCGAGTCCTTCAGCACCCGGAGCTGGTGGCTCACCGCAGACTGGCTCAGCTGCACCGCATTCGCGAGGTCCTGCACACACAGCTCGCTGTCGTGAAGCGCATACAGGATCTTGATGCGGGAGGAGTCGCCGAACACCCGGAACAGGTCGGCCAGCTCATACAGCACTTCGTCGTCCGGCATCACAAGAGGCCCCGGCTGCGCGGCGGGCAGAGCGTCTTTGGGGTCGTTCATGGCAGTCCCTCCTTTCGCGGCACATTCATGTGAACGCTTGTTCATGTGTTCATAGTATCACGCGGAAGGGACCCTGTCAAGGCTTTTTGCAAAGATTTTGAGCAGAACCTCAAAATTGTAAAAAACACCCCAATACGCAAGAAAACTGCGATTTCAATCTGCAAAAAGGGTGCGTTTTGAGCGCGGAAAAAGTGTCAATGTTTTCGTCGATTTTCGGTGAAGTTTTTTGCTGCCCATGGCAGATACATCACCGCCAGTGCCGCAGCGATGGCGGGCAGGAAGCCGAGTATATAATACGGTTCACCCAGAAATCTCGTGAAGGCACAGGTGATGACGTTGGCGGTTGGGTTGTTCAGGAAATAGAAGTTCGTGTACAGAGACTTGTTGAGAAAATAGATGGGCAAGGCGGTGCCGAACAGGAAAGCCAGTACCTGCGGCACCCGGCGGGGGCTGGGGCGGTAGCCGCCCACAACGAGAAGGACCGGGTAAAGCACCAGCAGGGCGTGGATGGAGACCGAGTGCAAGTTGATGAGCGTCCACCATGAAGGCACATCCAACCAGCTTGGGCAGAGCAGGGCCAGCGCCGCGCCGGGGATGCAGAGGGCGTAAAGCTCCTCTTTGCACCAGTTCTGGTCGAACAGGGTGTTGTACAGGCAGACGAAAACATGGATGCTGCATAGGTGGAGCGGGAGATAGCTCCAATTCCACTGGCCAGTCAGGGCCATGCCGAGCAGAAGGGCCGCTTCGTCAAGAAGCAGAAGCACCGTGACCCCCACCAGGATGCGCCGCCGCTGCTTTGGCCCGCTGTGCCTGTACCAGAGCGCAGCACTCAGGATGAAGATCAGTGAAAGCGCCAGTTCGGTGAGATGGATTCTTCCATACAGTGGGTAACACTGATAATTCACTCCGTACTCCAGCGCGGTGATATCGTAGGATTTCCAGAAGTCGTTCATAGGCGTACCCTTCCCCATTTTGCCCTATCATAACGCGTTTTGGGCTGACAGGAAAGAGGAAAATGCAGAAATCCACCAAAAACAGGTGCATCGACGCGGAAAATGTGGTATCCTATCAGGAGGTCGGAAATTTACTGCCGCAAGGCGATTCTGGAAAGGAAGTTTTTTTATGTTGACTATTGGCATCCACGGCGAGCAGAGCCAGCTCGTGACGAACGAAAACACCGCAAAGACCATGGGCAGCGGCACACTGGATGTGTTCGCAACGCCTGCACTGGTGGCACTGGCCGAAAAGACCTGCTGGATGAGCGTCGCGTCCGAGCTGGACGAGGGCTGCGGCTCGGTGGGCACGAAGCTGGAACTGGAACACACCGCCCCCACCCCCGTGGGCATGACCGTGACCTGTGAGAGCGAGCTGACCGCCGTGGAAGGCCGGAAGCTGGTGTTCAAGGTCTCGCTGCACGACGAAAAAGGCCCCGTGGGCGGCGGTGTGCATGAGCGCTTCGTCGTCAATGACGCGAAGTTCGCGGCGAAGGCGGAGAGCAAGAAGGGCTGAACCCTCTCAGTCACCTTCGGTGACAGCTCTCCCGAAGGGAGAGCCACTGGCGAGTCGGTCGTGGTCGTGCTGGACGAGCGAAGTTTTTTGCGATCGGGAACGGTCGGGCTCCGCTGTCTCGATTCACGGCTGCAATACAAATGCCGCTGCCAATGAGAGCAGGGCCCGGCACCTTGCGCCCCATCGGGCCCAAGCGAACAGCAGGGCTGGCCCGGCCTGCCAATGCCTCGCCCTTCGGGAGAGGTGGCAGTGCGCAGCACTGACGGAGAGGGTCAGTCCAGCAGCCGCTTCACGGTTTCCGGGAGGCACCCTCCCTTGAGTGGGGACGGAGCGGTTCTTCCAACCGCAGCGGCGGTTCATCCTCCGCCATCACCTGTTCTTCGGCCCGCTGCTGGGCCTCGTGGAGGAGGCGGGCGGCCTGTTCGCTGGCGCGGAACAGTTCAAAGTACAGCGCTTTATAATCCGGCGCGGCAAACACCCCCTTCCCTGTCTGGTTGGGGATAGTCTGCCCCGCGCTGAGGCAAAAAATCAGAAGAGGAATTAGATCTTATGAAAAAAGTCAATCTTTCGTGGGCGGGCGCCGTGCTGGTGTTCGCTCTGCTGCTGTGGTGCACGGCGGCAACACCCGGCACCATTGCCGACCCGTCTACCTACACCTGCGCCGTGTACAGCACGGCGCTCTCCCTGCTGCCGCCGGTGGTGGCCATCGTGCTGGCACTGAACACCAAGGAGGTCTACACCTCGCTGCTGGTGGGCATCGCGACGGGCGCGCTGCTCTTTGCCAACGGCAACCTGGAACTGGCCCTGAACACCCTGTTCTTCAACGAAGACGGCGGCATGGTCGCCAAGCTGTCCGACTCCAGCAACGTGGGCATTCTGGTCTTTCTGGTCATGCTGGGCATCCTGGTGGCCCTGATGAACAAGGCGGGCGGCAGCGCGGCCTTTGGCCGCTGGGCGTCCACCCACATCCACACCCGCGCGGGGGCGCAGTTCATGACCCTTGTTCTGGGTGTGCTCATCTTTGTGGACGACTACTTCAACTGCCTGACCGTAGGCTCCGTCATGCGGCCTGTGACCGACCGGCAGAAGGTCTCCCGCGCAAAGCTGGCCTACCTCATCGACGCCACGGCGGCCCCGGTCTGCATCATCGCGCCGGTGTCCAGCTGGGCGGCGGCCGTCACCTCCTCGGTGCCGGAAGGTTCGGGCATCAACGGCTTTACCATGTTCCTGCGCACCATTCCGTATAACTACTACGCCCTGCTGACCCTCATCATGATCCTCTTCCTCATCTTCACGGGCACCGACTACGGCCCCATGAAGCTCAACGAGGACAACGCGCTGAAGGGCGACCTCTTCACCACCGAAGACCGCCCCTACGGCGACGATGTGGACGACGGCACCGCAGCCTGCGGCCATGTCATCGACCTGATTTTGCCGGTGCTGGTGCTCATTGCGGCCTGCATCTTCGGCCTCATCTACACCGGCGGCTTCTTTGAAGGCGTGGACTTCATCACCGCCTTCTCCGACTGCAATGCCTCGGCGGGCCTGGTGATGGGCAGCAGCATCGCGCTGCTGTTCACCTTCGTGTTCTACCGGGTGCGCGGCGTGATGACCTTTCAGGACTTCGCGGCCTGCATCCCGGAGGGCTTCAAGGCCATGGTCAGCCCCATGCTCATCCTGACGCTGGCGTGGACCCTTTCCGGCATGACCAACCTGCTGGGTGCCAAGTATTACGTGGCCAACCTGCTCAACGGCTCGGCGGCTGCGCTGCAATATCTGCTGCCGACCATCATCTTTCTGGTGGCGGTGTTCCTGGCCTTTGCCACCGGCACGTCCTGGGGCACCTTCTCCATCCTCATCCCCATCGTCTGCCATGCGTTCCCGCAGGGGGAGATGCTGGTCATCTCCATTGCGGCCTGTCTGTCCGGCGCAGTGTGCGGCGACCACTGCTCCCCCATCTCGGACACCTCCATCATGGCGTCCGCCGGTGCCCATTGCAGCCATGTGAACCATGTGTCCACCCAGCTGCCCTATGCCATCACGGCGGCGGCCATCTCGGCGGTGTGCTATGTCGTCACCGGCCTGAGCCAGATGTTCCTGGGTGCCAGCGCCAGCCTGCTCACCTCGCTGGTGCTGCTGGCCGTGGCCATCGTGCTGGAGCTGGTGGTGCTGAACGTCATCCGGCTGCGAACGGCCAAAGCAGACTGACCCAACCGGCGTTTTTGGCCCTGTCAAGGGGGCAAAAATCGTCATTCACGCAGTTTTCAGGGCGTTTCACGCAGCTTTGCTTTCCTTCCGGTTGTTTTTATGGTATGATGGATTCAGAAACGAACGACCGTGCAGCCTTTGGCAGAAGAGGAGGACGACCCCGATGAAAAAACGCATTCTCAGCCTGATCCTGGCATTGAGCATGGTGCTCTCCGTGCTCCCCCTGGGGGCCTTTGCAGAAGACCCCCTCCCAAACCTCGTCATGCAGAACGGTCTGCCGAACTGTTCGAACGGCACCAGTGGCAACGGCTGGAGTTACGATAACAACACCCAGACACTGACTCTGACGAGTCACAGTGGAACGTATGATTTCAGCTCCACCCATCCCCAAGGCAAGACCCCAGGAACATCGACCACAACGCCTGTGGCGTGTGCGATTGTGATTTCATCGGGTGTGGAAATTACCGGTGGAACCTTCGCGGGCAGTGTGACAAACTGGAGCACTATCAGCGGTGGTACCTTCCAGAACACGTGCAGTGTGAAAAACAACGGCACCATCAAGGACAACGGCATCTTTGAGGGAAAAGTGACAAACTACACGTCAGGAACGATCCTTGGCGGCACCTTCAGGGGCGAGGTGGACAACAGCGGAGCCATCGAGAAAGGCACCTTCGAGGGCAGCGTGCAAAACAACAACCGCATCAGCGGTGGTACTTTCCAGAACGGGTGCAGTGTGACAAACTTGAGCACTATCAGCGGTGGTACCTTCCAGAACACGTGCAGTGTGACAAACCACGGCTACATCAAGGACGGCACCTTTGCGGGAGAAGTGACAAACAACGACGGAACGATCTACGGTGGAACCTTCGCGGGCAGTGTGGAAAATAAGTGGAAGATATACGGCGGCGTGTTCAACGGTGACATGGGATTTGGTGGCTACCCCATCACCATGGATGAGGCCTACCCCGACGCCAAGATCAAGAAAGTCAACGGTGTGCCTGCGGAGTGGGACCCCTACGTCGTAATAGAAGGAAATGCGCTGCCGGAAGTGACCATCACCGCCAGCACCGACATCTACAGCCTGAACGGCAAGTCCATCGGCGATGGCAACTGCAAGAGCAGCTACCCCGATACAAGCAAAAAGACGACCGTGAAATTCACCATGCAAAAGGAGACCATGATAATCGGCTGCGGCGGACTCATCATGACGTATGACGGCTACCCGGTCAGCTCCAGCAACGGCAATGCCGACTGCGAGGGCAAAGGCTGGACGTACAGTAAAATAGACGAGTCGTCGAACCCGAAAGGCAAACTGACTCTGACGAGTGGAACGTTTGATTTCAGTTCCACCTATCCCCAAAACACCAGTAAGGGAGCGGGGGCAGAGCCTGTGGCGTGTGCGGTTGAGACTCAATTGCGTGTGGAAATTACCGGCGGCACCTTTGAGGGAGAAGTGATAAACAACGACCTAGGCGAAATCTCTGGTGGAACCTTCCATGAAAAAGTGTCAAACTACAACGGAATGATCATCGGCGGAACCTTCAAGAGCAGTGTGACAAGCACCGGCAACGGAAGAATCTTTGGCGGCGTGTTCAACAGCAAGACGACTCCAAAACCGGAAAATGATGCCTACACCATTACTTTGAATACGGCCAATGCCAAGATCACGGAAGTCAACGGTGTGCCTGCGGAGTGGGACCCCTACGTCGTCGTGACCCAAAGGACCAAGAGCCAGGAAGTGACCATCAAAGCCAGCACCGAAATCTACAGCCTGAACGGCCAGCCCATCGGCGCGGGCAACTGCAACAGCAGCCAAGACAGCAGCGACAAGAATACCGTGAAATTCACCATGCCAAAAGAGAGCGTGGTGCTGAACGAAGCAATCACCTGCACCGACCTCGTCATGGAGAAGGGCAGGCCGGAGGCTTCCAACGAGGGCAAAATCTCTTGCAGTGGCACCGGCTGGAGTTACGATCACAGCACCAATACACTGACTCTGACGAGTAACAGTGGAACGTATGATTTCAGTTTGGCCAATCCCCAAGATACTACCAAGACAACATCGGCCGATTCGGCTGTGGCGTGTGCGATTGAGATTGAATCGGGTGCGGAAATTACCGGCGGCACCTTTGAGAAAAAAGTGACAAACAACGCCGGAGGAATGATCTCTGGCGGCACCTTCCAGGAAACGTGCAGTGTGACAAACAACGGCACCATAAAGAACGGCACCTTCAAGGACGTGTGCAGTGTGACAAACGAAGGCACCAACGCCACCATAGAGAACGGCACCTTCAAGAACATGTGCAGGGTGATAAACAACAGCACCATAAAGAACGGCACCTTCAAGAACAAGTGCAGTGTGGAAAACAACAACACCATTGAGAACGGCACCTTCGCGGGCAGTGTGACAAACAGCGGCACCGTGACCGGCGGCGTGTTCAACGGCAATGCAACTCTAATCAACGTAACAGGTGGCCACAACATCACTTGGGATGCAGCCTCCTCCAAAGCCAAGATCGAGAAAGTCAACGGTGTGTCTGCGAATTGGGCCCCCTACGTCGTGACCAGCAATGCCACGACGAAGGAAGTGACCATCACTGCCGACACCGAGATCTTCAGCCTGAACGGCCAGCCCATCGCCGAAAGCAGCTACGGCAGCGACAAGAAGACCGTGACCTTTACCATGCCGGACGATGACGTGGTGCTGAACAAAGCGATCACCAGCACCGACCTCGTTATGGAGAAGGGCTGGCCGAAGGATTCCAACGGCGGCAAAAACCCCTGCAAGGGCGACGGCTGGGAGTACATCCCCAATGACCCGACCAATGGCAACATGCTGCTTCTGACGGGCAGCAGCCAGACCGGCGGGCTGTTCGATTTCAGCACCATCGGAGATGGTGCGGCGGTGGAGTGCAACGTCTTTGTGGGCAAGCCGACGGCCATCACGGGCGGCGAGTTCAACGGCAAAGTGTTCAACAACAGCGATATTCTGGGCGGCACCTTCCACGGCGAGGTCGACAATATGGGACCGGGCCGCATCGTGAATGGCACGTTCAAGAACTCGGTCGAGAACAACGGCACCATCGAGAAGGGCACCTTCAAGAACATGTGCAATGTGACAAACAACGCCGGAGGAACGATCTCTGACGGCACCTTCGCGGGCAGTGTGACAAACAGCGGCACCGTGACCGGCGGCGTGTTCAACGGCAATGCAACTCTAATCAACGTAACAGGTGGCCACAACATCACTTGGGATGCAGCCTCCTCCAAAGCCAAGATCGAGAAAGTCAACGGTGTGTCTGCGAATTGGGCCCCCTACGTCGTGACCAGCAATGCCACGACGAAGGAAGTGACCATCACTGCCGACACCGAGATTTTCAGCCTGAACGGCCAGCCCATCGGCGCGGGCAACTGCAACAGCAGCTACGGCGTCGACAAGAAGACCGTGACCTTTACCATGCCGGACGATGACGTGGTGCTGAACGGCGAGCTCATCACCAAGCCGGAACCGGAACCGAAACCCGAACCGAAACCGGAACCCGAACCCGAACCTGAACCCACCACCTACACCGTGACCGTCATCGGCGGCACGATCGACGGCAAGACGTCCGTTTCCGCCAAGGAGAACGACACCCTGACCGTGGTGCTGGACCAGAGCGAAATCCCGGACGGCATGACGTTTGACATGTGGAGCATTTCGTCGAGCAAGCTCAGCGGCGATATCAACGTCGATTACCGGGCCGAGGCCATGCCCTTCAAGATGCCCGCCGAGGATGTGACCATCCGGGCGCAGTACCGCTCGGCGGAGATCATCGAGGACGCAGCGCCCTCTCCGCTGGCAACGGCGGCGACCATCGCGGTGGGCGGCGCAGCCGCAGGCATCGTGGTGTGGCAGGGCGTGAACCTGGGCGTAGACCTCTACCTCGCCAATGCGCTGCCCCAGGGTGTGCCGGTGCCGACCGACCGCCGTGCGCTGGCGCTGCTCCTGTGGGAGACCGCAGGCAAACCGGAGGTGGCTCTGCCCACCCTTTACGGCGATATCCCCGCCGAAGAGATCGAGCTGCAAAAGGCCACCCGCTGGGCGGTCCAGAACGGCCTGATGGACGCGGCCGACAAGAAGGATGCGTCCTTCTTTGACCCGGACCATTATGTCACCAAGATGGACGTCTTCGGCGCATGGCTCCGGCTCAAAAAGCTCCTCGGCACGATCGGAACATCCCCGACGCAGTGAGCGTCCCCCTTAACGCAAAGGACCTCCCGGCCTGCATGGGCTGGGAGGTCCTTTGTTTCAAAACGGAAAAATTCCGTTGCTTCTGGGGAAAAACATGGTATACTAAAGGAAATTGAGCAATCGGAAGGAGCCGTACCATGCTGGAAAAAGCATTCAACGACGTTTACACAAAATTCAAGCTGCACTTCTATCAGAACGTGTTTCAGCGCTTTGCCACCCGCGAGGCGACCCTGACCACGGTGGAGTCCTTCTGCATGGAGGGCATCATGGCCATGGGCGAGCCCACCATTGCGGAGTTCTCGCGGATGATGAAGATCTCTACCCCCAACGCGGCGTATAAGATCGGTAGCCTGATGCGCAAGGGCTACGTGGAAAAGATCCAGTCTGCCAAGGACCGGCGCGAGTACCACCTGCGCCCCACCCAGAAGTATTTCGAGTATTACAACATCAGCTATTCCTACCTGCACACCGTGGTCGAGCGTGTGCGGGAGCGCTTCCCCGCCGAGGACGTGGATAAAATGGAACAGATGCTCACCATCATCAGCGAGGAGCTGATGCCGGAGCTGGATCTGAAATCAAAGACGGCGGACGAATAAGCGCCGTTTCACCCCGTTGGAGTAAAACGGCCGGGGCAATTGCAATCCGTGCGCCGGAATGATACAATAGGAGCCAGCGAGAACCGCCGCCGGACGTTTTTCCGGCAAGTGCAAGTGTAAGAAAGAAGGCTTTTATCATGAGCATGAATACAGTCCCTGAGCGTCTGGCTGCGCTGCGCGCCGCCATGGACGCCAATGGCGTGGACCTCTATCTCATCCCGGTGGGCGACCCGCACTCCAGCGAGTATCTGCCCGACCACTACACCTCCCTGACCTATTTCTCCGGCTTCCACGGCGAGAACTCGAACTTCGTCGTGACCAGAGACAAGAGCGCCCTGTGGGCCGACGGCCGCTATTTTGTGCAGGCCGAAAAGGAGATCGCGGGCACCGAGATCGAGCTGGAGCGGATGGGTGAGCCGGGTGTGCCCACTGTGGAGCAGTACTGCGCCGATGCCCTGCCGGAAGGCGGTGTGCTGGGCCTGTGCGGCCTGACCGCTTCCTGCCAGCTGGTGCGCAGCGTACAGAAAGCGCTGGACGCTAAGCACGGCACCATCAAGACCCTGAATCTGGAAGATGCGCTGTGGACCGAGGGCCGCCCTGCCCTGCCGGAGACCCCGGCCTGGCTCCTGAGCAAGGAGTATGCGGGCTTTGCCCCCGCCGAGAAGCTGGAGCAGCTGCGGGCCAAGCTCAAGGAGCTGGGCTGCACGGCCCAGCTGGTGGGCAAGCTGGACAACCTGGCCTGGCTGCTGAACCTCCGCGCGATGGACATCCAGTGCACTCCCTACGCCATGGCCTACTGCTATGTGACCGGGGACCGTGCCGTCCTCTTCATCAACACCCGTCGTCTGGGCGCGGAGGCCGCTGCCGAGCTGAAGGAGAACGGCGTCGAGATCGCCGAATATGACGACGTCCTCACCTTCCTGGCCGCAGAGACCGAGGCCCAGACCGTTCTGGCCGACCCGGCTTCCGTCAACTATGCGGTCTACGAGACGCTGAACAACAACCCGGCCCTGACCGTCAAGGACGAGGCCGACCCCCTGCTGCCGATGAAGGGCGTGAAGAACGAGACCGAGCTGAACCACGACCGTGAGGCTCATCTGCGCGATGCCGTGGCCATGGTGCGGTTCCAGAAGGAGCTGGAAGAGCGTCTGGCCGCAGGCGAAGAGCTGACGGAGCTGACCGTGGACGAGATCCTCCACAAGTACCGCTCGGCACAGGACAAGTTCATTGTAGAGAGCTTCGGCACCATTGCAGCCTACGGCGGCAACGCGGCCATGATGCACTACCATGCCACCGAGGAAGACCACGCCAAGCTCGAAAAGAAGGGCTTTTTGCTGGTGGACAGCGGTGCGACCTACATGGACGGCACCACCGACATCACCCGCACCTACCCGCTGGGCGAGCTGACCGAGGACGAAAAGCGGTTCTACACCTGGACGCTGCAGTGCCACATCGACATTGCCAAGGCCGTCTGGCTGAACTACTGCGACGGCCACATGCTGGATACCATCGCCCGTGAGCCGCTGTGGCAGCACCTCATCAACTACCGCTGCGGCACCGGCCACAGCGTCAGCTTTGTGGGCAACGTCCACGAAGGCCCCCACGCTCTGAACGGCCGCAACACCACCGTGTTCCAGCCGGGCATGATCGTCACCGACGAGCCGGGCGTCTACGAGAGCGGCGTCGTCGGCATCCGCATCGAGAACGAGCTGGAGTGCTACCACAAGGCCGACAACCAGTACGGCACCTTCCTGGCCTTCCGCCCGCTGACCTTTGTGCCCATCGCTACCTCGCCTGTGGTGCCCGGCATCCTGACCAAGGACGAGGTCGAGTGGCTGAACGCCTACCACCGCGAGGTCTTCACCAAGCTCGCTCCCCGCCTGACCGAGGAGGAGCGCGACTGGCTGGCCAAGAAGTGCGCTGCCATCGGAGCGTAACCTCTCATAACGAAAATCGAGAGGCCATCGGCCTCTCGATTTTTGTTATCATTCCTGTTCCGGTTTGTGCTCTTTCCAGTAGGCTTTTGCCTCATCAATGGCCTTTTTGAACGGGCCGGAGGGGTAGGTGCTCTCGGCGATGTCCACCAGGAATTTATACAGCTGGGGGCGCACCTCCTCATACATGCCCAGGCGGGTGTAGAGGTCTTTGTAATAGCGGAACACCTGCAGCTTGTTCTGCACCACGGTGGATACGTGGACCTGGGTGTGGCAGATGCTCTGCGGGTTCTGGACGTAGTAATAACCGGCCTTGCCGATGGAAACGAAGGTCTCGGCGTACTGGATATACCGCAGGTTGAAGACGAGGTCTTCGGCCCAGTGCATCTCGCTGACGAACTGGATGTCGTTCCGGGTCAGGAGGTCGCGGCGGTAGAGCTTGTTCCAGAGCACGCTGTAAAAATAGGAGGCGGGCTTGTCCATCAGGCGGAGGGCGAAGGTGTCCTTGTCATAAACGCCTGCGGGCAGAAAGCCGTACTCCCGCATTTCCGGGGGCCGGGCGACGCTCATGACGCCCAGCTCGTCCTGGATCTTATCGAGCACCTGTTCGGGCTTGGAAGCGCCCGCCGGGATGACCATCTTGTAGGGTGCGATGACGAGGTCGGCGGTGTGCTCCTCGGCCGCGGCCACGAGAGTGGCCGTGAAGTCCGGGTCGAGATAGTCGTCGCTGTCCACGAACTGCACATACTTGCCGCCGGCCAGCTTCAGGCCCAGGTTGCGGGTGTCCGCTACGCCGGAGTTTTCCTTGTCCACCAGCACGATGCGGGGGTCTTTGGCGCGGAACTCTTCGCAGACGGGCAGGCTCTGGTCCCTGGAACCGTCGTTCAGGATGATGATCTCGATGTTGGAATAGGTCTGTGCGCAGATGCTGCCCACGCAGCGGGCCAGATGGTTCTGGGCGTTGTACACGGGCAGGATGATGCTGACAAGGGGCTGATTCATGGCGGCGTCTCCTTTTCTGATTTTATAGTAACTATACTCCCGTGCGGCGCAAAATGCAAGCGCCCGGAAGGCCGGGCAGGAGGAAGGAATTGAAAAAATGATCTTTCACATTGCGGTCTGCAGCCCGGATGCGGTGCTGCGGGGGCGGGTGCAGCGGCACTGCCTTGAATATTATGCCCGCCGGGCCGACGCCTGCATCGTGGAACAGCTGGAGGACGCAGGGGCACTGCTCCGGAAAGAGGATGCGGGCAGCCGGTTTGAGCTGTATCTCATCGAGCTGACAGCGGCAAACCCGGCGGCAGGTCTGCAGGCGGCGGCACAGCTGCGGCAGCGCGGGGTGCGGGCACCGCTGGCCTTTCTGGCCCACACGCCTGCCTACGCCTACGAGGCGTTCCGGGTGGATGCGATGCAGTATTTGCAGATCCCCTTCCGGCCCGAACAGCTCACCGCCCTGCTGGACCGCGCCACCGAGCCGGAGTACGGTCCCGTCATCCCGGTGACGACGGCGACCGGTCTGCGGGCGCTCCCCTTTGCGGACATTGAGTATCTGGAATGCACCCACCATGTGGTGCATTTCCACCTTGCCAGCGGTGAGGATGTGGCCTCGCTCTCGCTGCGGGTGCCCTTCTCCGAAGTGGCAAAGCCGCTGCTGGCCGACCGGCGCTTTTTGCAGCCCCACCGCTCCTATGTGGTCAATCTGGCGGCGGCATCGCAGCTGTCCGTGGGGGAGCTGTGGATGCGCAGCGGTGCCCGCGTCCCCATCCCCCGCGGCCGCGAAGCTGCCGTGAGGGCAGCCTTCCGGAAGTTTTTGGAACGGTAAACGATAGAAAAGAGGTCTTGTCCCACGGGCAAGGCCTCTTTTTGTCAGAACTTCAACTCCGCCCACCGGGTCAGGAACTGGTCGCTGACGCGGCGGAGGGCGGGTTCATCGGCGGCGCTGGCGGCGTCGGCGATGCCGATGACGTAAAAACCTGCGTCGTGGGCGGTGCGGGCCGCGTAGAGGGAATCCTCGCAGACGGCGCAGCGGTGCGGGTCGGTGCCGCCAAGGCGCTGTAAGGCCGCGAAAAAGACGTCCGGGCGGCTCTTGTGCAGGGGGCCCTGGGCTTCGATGTAGAACTCGAAGCAGTCGTCCACGCCCAGGCGGGTGAGCACTGCTTTGCACTGGTCGCTCCAGGTGTTGGAGCAGATGCACATCCGGGCACCCTCGGCCCTGAGGCGGGCCAGCAGCTCCCGCACACCGGGCTTGAGCTCCACGGTCTCGTACAGCTCGGCGATGACCGAGCGCATCACGCCGAAGTAGTCTTCCGGCCGCAGGGGCAGTGCGTACTCCCGGATGAGGTACTGCGCCCCGTCCGCCATGCCCATGCTCAGGAGCGTGGAGCGCAGGTCGGCCCTTGGGGTGCGGCCGTAGCGGCGCAGCAGCGCCAGCGGGGCGTTCTCCCACACCGCAGTCATGCTGTCGGTCAGGGTGCCGTCCATATCAAAGATCCATTGGTTGCAGTTCATGCAGTCCTCCTCACAGTCATAATTTACTAAATTATACCACGCTTTTTGTTCCAAAAACAGGGAGAAATTTTTCCGAAAATATGGTATACTTTTTGCAGGTTTGAATCGGACGACAAGGAGGCGTATTGGATGGCGCAGAACGATACCCCCAGAAAGGCGCTGGTGCTTGCCGGCGGCGGGGCCCGCGGCAGCTATCAGGTGGGCGTCTGGCGTGCCCTGACCGAACTCGGCTGGAATCCGCAGATCATCACCGGCACCAGTGTGGGCAGCCTGAACGGCGCGATGTTCGCGCTGGACCTGTACGAGACCGCACGGGATATGTGGACCAGCATCCGAAGCCAGGACGTGATGGAGCTGCCGGAGGAGACCCGGAACCTGACCGAGCTGCACCAGTTCCTGCGGGACGTGGTGCGCGCGGGCGGCATGGATGTCACCCCGCTGGAAGAGATCGTGGAGCGGGTGCTGGACGAGGACGCGCTGCGTGCCTCGCCCATCCGGTTCGGGCTCGTCACGGTGGAAAAGCGGGGCCTGAAGCCCCGTGAGCTGCCGCTGGAAAAGATCCCGAAAGGCAAGGTGAAGGATTACCTGCTGGCTTCGGCTGCCTGCTTCCCGGCGCTGCGGGCCAAACAGATCGACGGGGTGCAGTTTCTGGACGGCGGCTACCGCGACAACATGCCCACAGGGCTGGCCCAGAAAATGGGGGCCGAGGAGCTGGTCTGTGTCGATCTGGAAGGGGTGGGCATCACCCTGCCCAACCGCACCGGCCTGCCCACCACCATGGTGCGCAGCTATTGGGAGCTGGGCGATATCCTCCACTTTGATCCGGACACCGCCAGACGGAACATCGAGCTGGGCTATTACGACACCCTGCGGGCATTCGGGCGGCTGCGCGGCTGTGCCTATGCGGTGGCGAAGAACGAGCAGACCGCACAGGACGCGGCCGCATTCCGGCAGCGGTTCGACGCTGTGCAGAAGGCGGTGAAGGCAAAGTACCCGGTGACACTGACGGCAGACCTGGCGCTCAAGCTGGCCAACATGCAGGACGCAGAGCTGGCCCCGCTGGAAGCGGCCGCCGAGGATGTGGGCGTGGACCCCACCCGGTATTACACCGTGGAGACGCTGGCAAAGGCGTTTCTGGAGACCTGTGACCGCACCCGCATCGAGGGGTTTGAACCGCTGTTCGAGGGCAGCGGAAACGCGGCGCAGGCCGCATGGGCAGCGCTGCTGCCCAATACATTCCTGCAGGCGCTGGTCTGCCGCACGCTGACTGCGCCTGCCCCGACGGAGGTGACGGAGGAATGAAAGTCTATCAGGGACATGCTGCCTCGTCCGGCCTGGTGCTGGGGCAGGTGAGCCGTGTGGAGCGCAGGACCGAGAGCTTCGGCACAGGGCCGTTCAACCCGGACCGGGAGCAGCGGCTGCTGGACCGGGCCGTCAAGACGGCACAGGCCGAGCTGGACTCGATGGCTGAGCGCAGCGGCCCCACCGAACAGGCCATCTTCCTGTTCCAGAGCATGATGCTGGAGGACGAGGGCTTCATGAACGAAGTCCGGTTCCAGATCAAGGCAGGCGTCGGCGCGGCCGAAGCCGTAGACCGGGCCGGCCGCCGCTATGCCGACCAGCTGGCCCAGATGGAAGACAACGCCTATATGCAGCTGCGCAGCGTGGACATCCTTGATGCCGCCCGCCGCGTGGTGAACATCCTGACCAACCGCCCCCGCGTCTGGCTGGCGCTGGACCACCCCGTCATCCTGGCGGCAGAGGTGCTCATGCCGAGCGACCTGTTCAGTGTGCCCGCCGGAATGATCCTGGGCATCATCACGGCAGAAGGCAACAAGCAGAGCCATGCGGCCATCATTGCGCGGGCCATGCACATTCCCGGCATCGTGCAGGTGGGCAGCGATTTTCTGAACGACTGCGATGGCCGCACGGCCATCCTGGACGCCGACAACGGCGAGTGCATCCTTGACCCGGATGCCGTGACCCGCCAGCAGGCGATGTCCCGCATCTGCGAGAAGCAGTGGGAGAACGAGGAGATGAACCGCGTCTGCGCGCTGCCGTGCCGGACGAAGGACGGCCAGCCCTTTGAGCTGCTGGCCAACTGCTTCGGGCAGGAGGACATCGAAACGGCGCGGCAGTCCGGCGCGTCCGGCGTGGGTCTGCTGCGCAGCGGTTACATGATGCTGCCGGGCCGCCCGGTGGACGAGCAGGAGCAGTATGTGTTCTATCATTCCTGCCTGGCGGCGGCAAAGGGCGGGGTGGTCACGGTGCGCACCTTTGATTTCGGTGCAGACCGCACCATGGCCGACGCCCATCAGGGGCCGGAGTCCTCCAAGCTGGGCCTGCGGGGCATCCGCAGCAGCCTGCGCCGCCCCCATCAGTTCGAGACCCAGATCTGTGCGCTGTTCCGTGCGGCGGCAGACGGCCCGCTGCGGGTGATGTTCCCGATGGTGACCAATCTGGAAGACTGGGACGAAGCCATGAAGCTGGTGGAGCACTGCCGCCAGCACCTGCGGGAGCGGGGAGAGCGCTTCAACGAGAAGATGCCCTTCGGCGTCATGCTCAGTGTGCCGTCGGCCTGCCTGACGGCGGAAGAATTTGTGGCCCACGGGTGTGAGTTCTTCGTCATTGAGACGAACGACCTCATCCAGTACACCCATGCCGTGGACCGCGACCTCTCCATCGCCGAGCGCTACTACCGCCCGGCCAGCCACGCGATGAAAAAGCTCATCGCCATGGTCGTGGAGGCGGCGGAGGCGGGCCAGATCCCCGTGACCATCTGCGGTCTGGCCGTCGGCAACCCGGCCAACACCGTGCAGTACCTGAAACTCGGCCTGCGCAGCTTCTCCGTGAGCCCGCAGAGCCTCATCAGCGTGAAGCGCGCGCTGCTGGAGGCGGACAGCCAGGATTGACAAAAATCTGATCCGTGTTCCATTGTACTTGCGGTGCCCTTTCGGCATACAAAACACCCCATGTGTTAGACAGGATACTGTCTAACACATGGGGTGAAGTTCGCCCTGCGGCGGAAAGCTCTTTTTCAGATCGTGATTCAGCCCTCGATGAGCTCGACGGTCTTCATCCGGACCGGGGTCTTGGGCTTGTCGTTCCAGTCGGTGGCGACTGCAGCGATCTTGTCCACCACGTCCATACCGGCCACGACCTTGCCGAATGCGGCATACTGGCCGTCCAGATGGGGGGCATCCTGGTGCATGATGAAGAACTGGCTGCCGGCGCTGTTCGGGCTCATGCTGCGGGCCATGCTGATGACGCCGCGGGTGTGCTTGATCGGGTTGTTGACGCCATTGGCAGCAAACTCACCCTTGATGCTCCAGCCGGGGCCGCCGGTGCCGTTGCCCAGCGGGCAGCCGCCCTGGATCATAAA
>OGKG01002205.1_pt1 | contig 21077 bp, 16 predicted proteins | sample 1572201 | NCBI WGS metagenome assembly OGKG01 (sample SAMEA2582146, study PRJEB24529) | metagenome | biome: Human gut stool | place: China | collected 2011 | reverse complement strand
AAACGGATATAGCTGCGTTCCTTCCGGGAGCAGGCTATGAAGCATGGTGGCTCATGGGAAATCTGGAAGGATTCGGCGGGCCCGTGAGTCCGGAATTTATTGCAAGACAGACGGACCTGCAACAGAAAATGTTGAAGCGGATGAGGGAGTTAGGGATGAAACCGGTATTTCAAGGATTTTATGGAATGGTTCCCAATGTTTTGAAAAAGAAATATCCCGATGCCCGTATCAAAGAACAGGGGACGTGGCAAGCTTATCAGCGTCCGGCCTTTTTAGATCCGACAGACCCGCTTTTTGATAGAGTGGCAGCTATTTATTACGAAGAACAGAAAAAATTATTTGGAGATGCGGAATTTTTTGGCGGTGATCCTTTTCATGAGGGTGGCACTTCGGAAGGCATTCATGTAAAACTTGCCGCGCAGAAAATATTGCAGGCCATGCGGAAAGTAAACCCGAAAGCGGTCTGGGTCTTACAGGGATGGCAGCATAACCCGGTAAAAGACTTGATGGACGGGTTGAATCCCGGTGAGACAATCATATTGGATCTGATGGCCTGCGAACGTCCCCAGTGGGGAGGAGTCACTACTTCCATGTTTCATAAGCCGGAAGGGAATCAGGATCACCGGTGGATATGGTGCGCTTTACCTAACTGCGGAGGAAAAACCGGGCTGCATGGAAAAATGAGCAGTTATGCTTCGGGAGCCGTCTTTGCAAAAGAACATCCGATGGGGAGAAATATTTGCGGTATAGGGACTGCTCCTGAGGGTATCGGAACGGTTCCGGTAGTTTATGATATGGTGTATGATATGGCATGGAGAACGGATAGTATCCAGATTCCCCAGTGGTTGACCAATTATACTTATTATAGGTATGGCATGGAAGATACGAACTGTGATAAAGCGTGGAAAATATTATCCGAAACCGTCTATGAATGCCATAATGAGTTGGGCGGACCGGTAGAATCTTATATTTGCGCCCGTCCTGCAGATACGATCGATCATGTGTCTACGTGGGGCAATGCCAGGATATTTTACGAACCTGTAAAGATGGTAGAGGCATGGGAGTTTTTGTATCAGTCGAGAAACCGATTTAACCATTGCGATACCTATGAATATGATCTTGTCGATGTCACCCGGCAGGTTCTATCCGATTATGCCAAGTATCTGCATAAAGAAATGGTAGAGGCATTTCATCAAAAGAATAAGAATGGCTTTATGAAATATAGCACTGAATTTCTGGATGTCATAAAGGATGAAGACCGCCTGCTGTCCACCCGCAAGGAATTTATGCTTGGCACTTGGTTGACGGAAGCCGAAAATGCAGGTTGTACTCCTGAGGAAAAAAGACGCTTCGTTACGAATGCCAAAAGGCTGGTAACGACATGGACCGACAGGGATTCGGATCTGCATGATTATGCCAATAAGGAGTGGAGCGGGCTGTTGAGTGATTTTTATCTTCCCCGTTGGGAGGCTTATGTAACCTATAAAGCCAGTTTACTGTATGGTAAGAAACTTCCTTATCCGGATTTTGCAGAGATGGAAGAGAAGTGGGTTTTGGCAAACTCTACCTATCTTTCCAAAGTGAATCCGGAAGGGACGATACCGGTTGTCGAAGAACTTCATAAACGCTATTATAAAAAAATAGAACAGGCATATCTGAAGTAACGAGAACAAATACATTATGATAAAAAGAAATCGATTGAAATTATTGCTTTCCGGTTTTTTACTTTTACCGGGAATGATATTTGCCCAGCAATTGCCTTATAGGCAAAGCTCTCTTCCGATATCGGAAAGGGTGGATGATTTGTTGGGACGCATGACTCTGGAAGAAAAAATAGCGCAAATCAGGCATATCCATTCATGGAATGTATTCAATGGTCAGGACTTGGATATGGAAAAGCTCGGGAAATTTACCGGCGGTGTGAGCTGGGGATTTGTAGAAGGATTTCCATTGACAGGAGTTAACTGTAAGAAGAATATGCAGTTGATACAGAAATTTATGGTTGAGAATACGCGTTTGGGGATACCGGTGTTTACCGTTGCGGAGTCATTGCATGGTTCGGTACACGAGGGATCTACTATTTATCCTCAGAATATAGCCATGGGGAGTACTTTCCGCCCTGAACTTGCTTACCGGAAAGCGGCAATGATCACGAAAGACCTTCATGCACAGGGAATGCATCAGGTATTGGCACCCTGCATCGACGTGGTAAGAGATTTGCGGTGGGGACGTGTGGAAGAATCTTTCGGAGAAGATCCTGTATTATGCGGGTTGTTTGGCATTGCCGAAGTAAAAGGGTATATGGACAACGGTATTTCTCCGATGCTGAAACATTATGGCCCTCATGGTAATCCGTTGAGCGGTTTGAATCTGGCTTCTGTAGAATGTGGGCTTCGGGATTTGCATGAGGTATATTTGAAACCGTTCGAGATGGTGATTCGTAATACTCCTGTGTTGGCGGTTATGTCTACTTATAATTCATGGAATCATGTGCCGAATTCTGCTTCGCATTATTTATTGACAGAGGTATTGCGCGGACAGTTCGGATTTAAAGGGTATGTATATTCGGATTGGGGAGCCATTGAAATGTTGAAGACTCTTCATCGCGTGGCGCATAATTCGGAAGAAGCGGCTATGCAGGCTTTCACTGCCGGGCTCGATGTAGAGGCTTCCAGTAATTGTTATCCTTTGTTGGCCGGCCTGATACAGAAGGGGAAGTTGGATGAGGAGGTTTTGAATGAGTCTGTTCGCCGGGTATTGTACGCCAAGTTTAAAATGGGACTTTTCGAAGACCCTTATGGCGAACAGTATTCTCATAGTGAGATGCATGGGGCAGAAAGCATACGGTTGTCGAAAGAGATAGCGGATGAATCGGTTGTCCTGTTGAAAAACGAGAATGGGCTTTTGCCTTTGAATGCCGATAAGTTGAAGTCTGTTGCGGTGATCGGCCCTAATGCAGACCAGGTACAATTCGGAGATTATACATGGAGTCGTAATAACAAAGACGGCGTTACCCCGTTGGAGGGAATCAGGCGATTATTGGGCGGTAAGGCTACTGTCCGTTATGCGAAAGGATGCGATCTCGTTTCATTGAATGCCGGTGGAATAAAGGAGGCCGTAGAAGCGGTACGGAAGAGTGAAGTGGCGATTCTGTTTTGTGGAAGCGCCAGTGCGGCCCTTGCACGTGATTATAAAAGTTCTACCTGTGGTGAAGGTTTTGATTTGAATGATCTGAACCTGACGGGAGTACAGGGGCAGTTGATTAAAGAAGTGTATGAGACCGGAACGCCGGTAGTGTTGGTATTGGTAACCGGAAAACCGTTTGCCATATCTTGGGAGAAGAAACATATTCCGGCTATTTTGACACAATGGTATGCAGGAGAACAAGCAGGAAATTCGATTGCGGATATTTTGTTTGGAAGCATTTCTCCATCAGGAAGACTGACTTTTTCTTATCCTCAGACTACGGGACATTTGCCGGTATATTATAATTATCTTCCTTCCGACAAGGGCTTTTACAAAAATCCCGGAAGCTATGAATCTCCGGGAAGAGATTATGTGTTTTCCTCTCCGGACGCTCTTTGGGCTTTTGGTCATGGGCTGACTTATACTTCTTTTGTATATAAGAATCTAAGGACAGACAAAGAACATTATGGACTCAATGATACGATATACATTGATGTCGATATTAAAAATACAGGAAAGAGAGAAGGGAAAGAGGTCGTGCAGTTGTATGTGAATGATAAGGTTAGTACCGTGGTAACTCCTGTAAAGCAACTGCGGGATTTTAAGAAAGTGGATGTTGAGGCTGGAAAAACAGAAACGGTGAAACTGAAAGTCGCAGTGAACGATCTTTATATTGTAAATGCCGGAAATAAAAGGGTAGTTGAACCGGGAGAGTTTGAGTTACAGGTGGGGGCTGCGTCAGACAATATTCTTCAATCGAAAGTAGTCTCCGTCGGTGAATTTGTATCCACCGCTTTGGTAGAAGAACAAAAAATACTAAAGAGCAGCAAGACGATTTCCGTTCATGGAGAAGTAAGGGATGTACAGGCCACTTTGATAGGGAAGGTAAATATTTATGCCAAGAGCACGGGAGAACTTCTTGGGAAGAGCGATGACAGGGGCTGCTATCGGATGTATGTAGGGAATAAGGAAGTATTGATATTTAGTAAAAAGGGATATCAGAATCTGGAAGTACCGGTCGATAATCAAGAGGTTGTAAATGTGCGTATGAACTATGGTGACAATTGAAACTGAAAAAATAATTATTAATTAAATCTGTGATATATGAGAATCAAGCCTTTTTGTCTGATACCACTCTTTTCTTTGGTGTTTTTTGCTTGTGGGGAGAAGATGGTTGTGAAACCTTATAATGAAGGTCTTCACATAATTCCCGAACCTGAGAGAATCACTCAACAGACGGGAGAATTTGTTTTAAATCCTAACACGCTTTTTATTATCGATAATGATACGCTCGATGCGGTTGCCGGTTATTTTAAATACAAGATAAAGCAACCTACCGGTTATCAACTTGCTGACGGACAGGAAGCAGAACGGAATTATATTCGTCTGGCTTTGGATACTACTTTAAACCTGAAAGAGGAAGGGTATAAATTAGCCGTGCTTCCTGAAGGAATTTGGGTACGGTCACAGTCCCCGCAAGGAATTTTTTATGGGATGCAGACGGTGATGCAACTTTTGCCTGCCGAGATAGAGAGTGGACAGGTTATAAATAATATTGTATGGGCTATGCCGTGTGTCGAGATAGAAGACGAACCGGCTTATTCCTATCGCGGGATGATGCTGGATGTCAGCCGGCATTTTCATGATGTGGCTTTTGTCAAGAAGCAGTTGGATATCATGGCTATGTTTAAGCTGAACCGTTTTCATTGGCATCTTACGAATGATCATCTGTGGACGATTGAAATAAAGAAATATCCCCGGTTGACGGAGATAGGTTCTATACGTAAAGAGACGGGAATTGGCGCTAGCCGGACAGAGTTTGACGGAAAACCTTATGGCGGTTTTTATACGCAGGATGAGATAAGGGAGATCGTGAAGTATGCGCAGGAGCGATATGTTACAGTTATCCCCGAGATTGATTTGCCGGGACACATGTTGGCTGCACTGGCAGCCTATCCGGAACTGGGTTGTACGGGAGGTCCTTATGAAGTGGCATGTCATTGGGGAGTCTTTCCGGATGTTCTTTGCTTAGGAAATGAAAAGACGTATGAATTTCTAGAAGGTGTATTGTCAGAGGTGATAGAACTTTTTCCGTCCAAGTACATACATATCGGTGGGGATGAAGCTCCCCGAACTCGTTGGGAGATGTGTCCGAAATGTCAGGGATTGGCGAAGAAAGAGGGCTTGAGAACTGATAGAAAACATTCTACCGAAGACCGGTTACAGAGTTATTGTATGAAGCGTATCGAACGATATCTCAATGAAAGGGGACGACAGATTATTGGCTGGGATGAGATCTTGGAAGGTGATGTGGCGCCGAATGCTACGGTGATGTCATGGCGTGGGATACGGGGAGGTATCAAAGCTGCAAAGTTGAAACATGATGTGATTATGACGCCGAATGATTATATGTACTTTGATTATTATCAGTCTGACGACAAGGCGCAGGAACCACTGGCGATGGGCAGCGGAGTGACTGTTGAAAAGGTATATGGTTTTGAGCCGGTGGCAACAGAGTTGGAAAAGGAGGAAAAAAAGTATATTCTTGGTGTGCAGGCGAATGTGTGGACAGAGTATATTGCCACTCCTGAACATGTAGAATACATGATGGTTCCGCGAATAGCAGCTTTAGCAGAGGTGCAATGGATGATGCCGGAGGAGAAAGACTATCAGGAATTCTTGAAGCGTTTGAGCAGTCTTGTTGGATTTTATAAACGGGAAAGTGTAAATTATGCCAAGCATGTACTAATGAAATAAAATAGTTGTAGGGGAGTATTTCAAGATGAATTTTGTATAAAGGTTAGGTTGCTATTACCTTTTGGTCACGATATATAGCGATTTAAAATGGAAAAAGAATACGGAAGGATAGCTGGAATACACATTTCTTGGCATACCGGTTTTTCATTCCGATTATCTTAATGTACTATTTGTTTTATCTCAAGACTGTGGAGATAGCTGCGTGGATTAAGAAATACGACTCTAGTCGTTTGGTAAATTCGATAGTTGGTGGTAATCATTGTGTGTGCTGCTATGTTTGGTGAATATGTAGTTATTGATATGGTATTGAAAGGACATTTTTGGGTACCTGACAAGAATTGAAGATATATACAGTATAATGTTCCAGAAGAGGTAACGAATGAATATCAAAATTACGCCAATTAGTTATTCGAACTGATAAAGGAAAGTTTCTATGCTGTTTATATTCAAATCATAGGTGTAGAAGGGTAAGTAAACATACTGATTATAACCATAAAGCTGTTAAAGCGAATGAAGCTGTGGCACCAACGTTGCAAGAGATTGATTGAAAAAAACTGGAAATTTAACAAAGGGAATTTAAATGGAATATGATATTTATAGATATCCTTGCTTGAAAGAATTTTCTTTGTTTAGTATGAAGCAAGTTTTTAAGACAACTTTGGGTGATGTAATAAAACTATGTCAAATATTACTCCTTTAGAATAGTCTTTTGTTGAATATTCTTGTATTTGAGAGAGTATTGAGAATGTGTGGCAATATGATATAAAGAATAACAAAGCTGAATTGATTTACCCGCTTTACGCTGTGAAGAGTGTGTGTAACAGTGCCGACGGGGTACTGATGTTGTATCCTACTACCGAGTGGTGGTCTGATGGTCTGATAAACGAGAAAGGTAAGAAACTATTTAACATCTACGGCGCTAAAATCTATAAGGGTCGCTGGGTAATGAATAATACCTTCAGCTACCCCAAGGAGCATAAACCCAAGTTTGAGTAATATATAATGAAAGTATGGATATTAGGAGCAGTGGGTCTTTGGACGATATGTAGTTTTGCACAGCAGCAAGAGGTTCCCATTTATTTGGATAATAATCAACCTATAGAGAAGCGTGTGGAAGAATGCTTTGGCACGCATGATTTTGGAAGAAAAAGCGGTAATGACCCATGCCCAATCTAAGTTCAGTTCTCCCGGTGTTCTTCGTTTAGGGATTCCTGAAAACTGGATGTCTGATGGTCCACACGATGTACGTGAAGAACTGCTTTGGGATCAATGGAATATAGCTAAGTGGACGAATGATTCTTGTATTGCCTTTCCGGCATTAACCTGTTTGGCGGCTACGTGGAATCCCGAATTATCTTATATATATGGAAGCAATATTGGAGAAGAAGCACGCTACCGCAATAAGAATGTCCTATTGGGGCCGGGAGTTAATATCTATCGTAGCCCGCTGAACGGCCGGAATTTCGAATATATGGGAGAAGACCCATTTGGGGCATCCCGTATGGTAGTACCTTACATAAAAGGTGTACAGAAAAACGGAGTAGCTGTATGTGTGAAACATTATGCACTGAATATTATGACGATGAGAAACACGAATGGGTGGTGGAACCGGGAGAATTTCGAGCTTTAATAGGAGCCTCCTCAGCCGATATTCGTAGTAGTGTAAAGTTTAAACTTAGATAAATAGATTAACCAAAATAAGAGAATATGAAGAAATATATAGGCCTCGTACTAGTGGCGATGTCGGGCTGTATACTTACAGTTAACGCACAGCAATCATTTTCTTATAAGAATCCACTTCTTCCTACAGAACTAAGAGTGAATGACTTGCTGGGCCGGATGACACTGGAAGAAAAGATAGCTCAGATTCGTCATTTGCATTCGTGGGATGTGTTCGATGGACAGATCCTGAATCAAGAGAAGTTGGATAAGATGTGCGGTGGAATAGGATATGGGTTCTTTGAAGGTTTTCCATTGACGGCTGCAAGCTGTCGTAAGACTTTCCGTGAGATACAAACCTATATGGTAGAAAAAACACGTCTGGGTATTCCCGGATTTCCGGTTGCCGAATCTTTGCATGGAGTGGTGCATGAGGGAACAACTATCTACCCTCAGAATATCGCGATGGGGAGTACTTTCAATCCAGAACTGGCTTACGAAAAGACTAAACATATTGCAGGCGAACTGAATACGATGGGAGTGAAGCAAGTGTTGGCACCTTGTATTGATGTTGTACGTGATTTACGTTGGGGACGTGTAGAAGAGTCTTTTGGTGAAGATCCTTTCCTTTGTTCAAAGATGGCGGTTGCTGAGGTAAAAGGATATATGGAACATGGAATTTCTCCGATGTTGAAGCATTACGGTCCGCATGGTAATCCTTTGGGTGGATTGAATCTGGCTTCGGTGGAGTGTGGTGTACGTGATTTATTTGATATTTATTTGAAACCATTTGAGGCTGTGCTTGCTGAAACTGAAATTATGGCTGTCATGTCCAGTTATAATTCTTGGAATAGAATTCCTAATTCTGCTTCTCGTTTTATGCTGACGGATATTTTGCGCAATAGATTTGGTTTCCGGGGATATGTTTATTCGGATTGGGGAGTTGTCAGTATGCTGAAGACTTTCCATAAGACGGCGGTGGATGATTTCGAAGCGGCCCGGCAGGTTTTGACCGCCGGAATGGACGTGGAGGCTTCCAGCTCTTGCTATGCAGTGCTGGCTGATAAAATACGGAATGGAGAGTTTGATATCAGCTATATCGATCAGGCCGTGAGACGAGTGCTTCGTGCTAAATTTGAATTGGGGTTATTTGAAGATCCCTATCAGGAACAAGCAGTCTATCGGCTTCCTCTCCGTTCGAAAGAAAGTGTGAAACTTTCACGTAGGATTGCAGACGAATCGACCGTATTGCTGAAGAACGATGGACAGTTGTTGCCGCTGAATGTTCGAAATTTGAAGTCAGTAGCGGTGATTGGTCCTAATGCGGATAATGTACAATTTGGAGATTATACCTGGAGTAAAAAGAAAGAAGATGGAGTGACACCGCTTCAAGGAATCAAAAACTTGTTGGGTGATAGGGTGAAAATCAACTATGCTAAAGGATGTTCTTTGGCTTCTTTGGATACTTCGGGGATAGCGGAGGCTGTGGATGCTGCCCGTCATAGTGATGTTGCTTTGATATTTGTGGGGAGTTCGAGTACAGCGTTCGTACGTCATACTCAAGAGCCGTCTACTAGCGGAGAAGGAATCGATTTGAGTGATATCTCTTTGACCGGTGCACAAGAACAATTAATACGTGAGGTTTTTGCTGTGGGAAAGCCGGTGGTTGTTATATTGGTGGCAGGAAAGCCTTTTGCCATACCTTGGGTGAAAGAGAATATTCCGGCGATATTGGCGCAATGGTATGCTGGCGAACAGGAAGGAAACTCTATTGCGGATATTTTGTTTGGCAATGTGAACCCTTCCGGAAAACTGACTTTTTCATTTCCGCAAAGTACGGGGCATCTCCCTGTCTATTATAACTATTTGCCTACGGATAAAGGATATTATAAAGAGCCGGGAACTTATGAAAAGCCGGGAAGAGATTATGTTTTCTCAAATAGTTCCCCGCTATGGGCATTTGGATATGGATTGAGCTATACTCAATTTGAATATCTGAAAGCTGTTACAGATAAGGAACTCTATCAGGCTAATGATACCGTTTGTGTGACTGTTCAATTGAAAAATACGGGGAAAAGAACCGGGAAAGAGGTGATACAGGTATATATGCGAGATGTGGTCAGCTCGGTGATGACACCGGTGAAGCAGTTGAAAGGTTTCAGAAAAGTAGATTTACTTCCCGGACAGACACGGGAAACGACTATAATGATTCCTGTTCATGAATTTTATCTGACAGATGATTTGGGCAATCGTTATCTCGAATCGGGCAAATTTGAATTACAGGTAGGTACTTCTTCCGACCGGATTTATTTCAACCTTCCGGTGTATATCGGTTCTTCCGGAAAGGGAGGACAGACGGTGTCCGGTACTTCTTTCAAATCACGGACAGATGGAAAAGTGATTCAAGTAAAAGGAACTGTCCGTGATATACAGGCAACTCCGCTTGCCAGAGTGAAAGTCCAGTCCGAAGAATCCGGTGAAAGTGCGTTGACTGACTATCGGGGCACATATACTATCAAGGTGAAAGATAATGGCAGACTTATTTTCTCGAAAAAAGGATTTGCCGATAAAACAATAGAAGTAGAGGGGCAGACTGATGTCAGTATTCAAATGGCTAAAGGTGAGTAGATACATGAAATACTGTATGGCTATTGGTTTGCTGGGTAGTATGACTTTACAAGCTATGGCTCAATATACAGGAAAGGTTTTCGTTGATGAGAACAGAAATGGTCTCCTCGATGAAGGTGAAAAACGATTGCATCGGGTCTCTGTTTCCGATGGGTTAAATGTGGTACAGACAGATTCAAATGGCGCATATCAATTGCCCGGACATTCCCGTATGCATTTTCTGTTTATTACTACTCCTTCCGGATATAAGACTGATAATGCCTACTATTACCGGATAGAGAACGGTCGTACGGAATACGATTTTCCGGTATATCCTTGTTATGGAGGAATTCAAGCTGACGGTAGTCACCGGTTTATACATATCTCTGATACAGAAATACGTGGAAAAGAAGGGAATCAAGCGTGGGTGGATAATCTCCGTGACTATTCGGCCAATGAGAAAATAGCTTTTATCGTGCATACAGGGGATATTTGTTATGAATCGGGACTGAACAGTCATATAGGCTTGCTGAATACCGCTTTGATGGAAGACACGCAAATCTTTTATGGAATAGGCAATCATGACTTGGTGAAAGGTGCTTATGGGGAAGAACTTTTCGAGAAACTCTACGGACCGGTATTCTATTCATTTGATGTGGGGAATACACATTACATAATGACACCTATGCTTCATGGAGATTATTTACCGGAGTATACTAAGGAAGATGTATATCGCTGGATGAAAAATGATCTTGCTTATGTAGGCAAGGAGAAGTCGATCATTGTTTTCAATCATAGCCTGCCGGAAGATACGGTAGCTTTTAAATATGGTATGAGTGATACGGAGTATATAGATTTACCGGCTATGGGATTGAAAGCTTGGTTGTACGGTCACTGGCACGTAAATCATGTGCATAAGCATAAAGTGACAGGGGTGTATACTATCTGTACCTCTACGCCTGCTTGTGGTGGTATTGACCATGCACCTTCTGCTTTTCGTGTACTGACTGTTGATACAGAGGGAAACGTGGCGTCCGAGTTCCGATACAGTTATCTGTCTCCTTCATTACATATTGTTTCGTTGGAGAATGGACAGCTGCCAACACTTCCTTCCGGAAAGATTCCTTTGTCCGTCAATGCCTACTCTACGGTTTCCCCAATACGATCCATGCGTTATTGGTGTGAATCGGAAGGTAAAAAAGTTCTTTCCTCCAATCTTTTGAAACGTCAGAGTGATTTCAATTGGTATGCGGAAATTCCTTTGCTTTCTCAATGGGAACATCGGCAGCTTACTGTAATAGTGGAGGCATTTTTCAATAATGGAGAGGTAAGGCGATGCAGGCGTTCGTTTTTTTATGAAAAGCCTGAAAGGAAACAATTGCCTTTGCGGTTGTCATGGATTAAAAATGTAGGCGCTTCTATTTTTATGTCTGCTCCTTTGGTATATCGGAAACGTCTATTTACGGCATCGGTCGATGATAATGAATCGGGGAAAGCGGCTGTAGTGTGTATGGATGCGCAAAATGGAACAGTCTGTTGGCGGTATTCACTTCGTGGCTCTGTACGCAGTAGTATTGCGATTGCTGATGGACTGGTCTTTGCCCAAGATGTACATGGTTACCTATATGCGATTCAAGCAGAAACTGGGACATTGGTTTGGGAAAAAGATTTAAATATCGGTGTACTTCCTCCTTTGAATGACGGTTTGGTTGCTGTTTCGGATATAGTATATGCCGGTACAGGAAAATCATTATGTGCCTTGAAAGCAGCTACGGGGGAACTTATTTGGAAGAATGGAGCTTGGAGCAGGGGGGAAGGATGCGTGGCAACACTTTCTCTTGGACATAGTATTCTGATTGGGCATGCAAACTGGAAGGGGTTGTATGCCAATAATGCTGTTAATGGTGAGTTGTTGTGGGAGAATAAAGATGCAGAATTAAAATATCGTTCGGCCTCTGTTGCTTGGGAAGGAGAGAATCTCTATCTTCTTTCTTCCCGTTCCTTTTTTATCTTGAATTCAAAGAACGGTGAGATTATAGTACGTAAAAAATTGAATTGTTCGGTCAATGTGAATTCAACTCCTTTAGTCACTGGATCCGAGATAATATTTGGAACAGCTACTAATGGAGTCATAGCTTTAGACAAGCAGACCTTAGAAGAGAAATGGAATTTTAAAACAAACCCCGCTTTGATTTATACATCTCCTTATTCTAAACCATCATCTTCAACTGTAGAGACTAGTCCAGTGTTGGTTGGAGATACTATTTTCTTTGGGGCTTCTGACGGAATACTGTATGCATTGAACCGTATAAATGGCAAACTGCTGTGGAAATACCAAACCGGTGTACCCATATTTTCTACAGTATCTATTGCGGGAAATGCTTTGTATGTAACAGATTTTGCCGGTAATGTGTATGGGTTTATAATGAATAATAAAACACAAGATTAACGCGAATTATCGTAGATTATCACAGAAATGACTTTATAAGTTGTTGATTATTATATCAATATAGGGATATTCAATAAATGTCTTAAAAAAATACGATGGCATATGAAGATGATGTCCTAATATCGGGATGGGACTATCCATCTGATTGTGTAAATAGAAAGAGGCTGTCTCAAAATAGAATTTCAAGAACGAAAAACTTATAGATTGAAATCTCTTTAGAAAAAATCTCCTTATTTTGCCCTTTCTTATAAGGAAATAAGGCTAAAATAAGGGGATTCTTATACTTCAACTTACAGATTATAAGTAAGGCTACCTCATTTTTCTATTTTGAGACAGCCTCATTTCTATCAAGAAAAGGTCTGCATGTATATGCGCCACCTTTTTTCAAAGGCTGTCTCTTATAACCGCTTTGTGGAATTGGAAAAGAGATGGCCATCCCGTTGGCTTTGTTTATCAAAAAGATACTTTTAGGCAAATGTACAGGCATCAGTTTCGTTGACAGTACTCCTTTACGGGTATGCAAGAACCTCTTTCAAAGATTGTTTGTCAATGGCATACAGCTTATAACCAAGTTAAAAAGCAATATGAAAGGAACGTTGATGTCACTTTCAGACAAACTCCTTCTTAGGAAACGAACCATTATAGAAACCGTTAATGACGAACTCAGGAATATATCACAAGTGGAACATTCAAGACATAGAACCTTTGATAATTTCATTGTCAACCTCTTGGGTGCAATCGCAGCATACTGCTGTTTTCCAAAGAAGCCGTGTATCAATGTTACGAGAACAATTGATATACAGCTTGCCTTATTTTGAATTTGTCGAACTCACGTTAATTTATTGTGTCAATTGCTCCTTAACATGAATCATGGATTTCTTTAGGCTTGCATTCATTACTCGTGCGTAATGTTGCGTCATTCGTGTGGAAGCATGCCCAAGCATAACCGATACATCTTGTAGGGGTACATTGTTAGCGAGCGTAATGGGAGTCCCGAATGTATGCCGGGCGACATGAGTGGTGATATTTTTTTTAATCCCGCAGAAATCTGCTATTTCTTTGAGATAGCTGTTCATTTTCTGATTGCAGGGAACTGGGAGACAATATCCTTTTTTGATACAGACAGGATTATTTTCATACTTTTTTAGTATGGCAAGCGGAACGGGAAGTAGAGGTATGTTACAGATTGAAGATGCTTTACGCCGATGCATCAGTTTGATTCTTCCTTTTCTGATCCACCAGTCTCCATTATTATCTTGCACCATATCTTCTTTTTTGAGCGTGGACACATCGACAAATGCCAGACCGGTGAAACAGGCGAAAATGAAAATATCCCGTACCAGTGCCAGTCGGGGTATAGTGAATTCCTTATTCATAACGGTCTGTAATTCGTCATATGTGAGGAATACAGGAGCTGTTTCATCCTGTTCCATTTTGTATCCATAAAACGCATCTTTCTTCATCCAACCTTTTGCCAGTGCCATATTTGTGATTTTCTTGAAACATTTCATATATCGTACAATAGTGTTGCGGCATAAACCGACTTCTGTTTTTAAATGAAGGTCAAAGGCTTTTATGAATTCCGGAGTGAGTTCATGGAAAGTAATATCTTCTTTGTCATAAAATGTAGGAATGGAATTTTCGAGTTTTTTCAGTACATTTTTGTAACGGTTGATGGTCACTGGTGCATAGTCAATATTCACAACTTTCTCCATCTCCTTGATTTCTTGTCGTATTGCTCCAAGCAGGGTACGCATTTCCGTATCCTTACCGAATACACGTTTTAATATTAAGGAGGGAGTGGATATTGCCTGCTCCAGTATAAGTTCCTTATACTTTTCCAATGCTCGCGTGGCTAATTCAGATAAATAACTGTTGAGTTCATTGGAAGTCCGGTCTTTTCCTTTACTACATCCTTTGGCTGCGTTCCACAGTTTGAGAGGAACGCTTCTTTGGATTCGTGTTTCTTCGTATTGACCGTTAATTGTGATCCTCATTAGAATAGGTGCTTCACCATTTTTTTATAATTTCGTTTTGAGAACGAAAAACAGAATCTTCATTGTTCCTTGTTTCATAACCTTTTTTCTTTAAGTTGGTAAATACAATTAGTTATTCTGTCAACTTGAAAGATGAGTTGGAAGTCGGTAAAAAAGTTAAAATCGGTGGCTTTTTGGTAGACATGGTCTGAAAAACCACCGTTTTTTTTAGTTTTAAGATTCTCTTTGTTTTCCTTCATCTTATATTTGTCAGTAAAGGAAGAATCTTTTTTGCTTTTCTTTTTTCGCTGTTTCCATTACATTCAAGCAGGTATGCAAAAGTATGTTTTTGCTCCTAAAAATGATTGGCGCAAATTATTGTAAATGAGTGAAATATAGTGCAATCGGTGGTTTTTTAAAGGGACTCTGAAAAAGCCACCGAATGGGACATTTCCAGATACTCGAATCGGCTAGAATTTGCGTATTGGAGTATAAAAGAAAACCCATTGAAATGACTGAATTTCAATGGGTTCCGAGAAATTACCGAATCGATAGTGGTGCCACCAGGAATCGAACCGGGGACACAAGGATTTTCAGTCCTTTGCTCTACCAACTGAGCTATGGCACCTTGCTTGATTGCGGTTGCAAAGGTAGTGAAACTTTTGGAATCTGCAAGGCTTCCGGTAATAAAAAACACTGATAAAAAGTTAGTTTGCTTATTATCAGTGTTATATGAATTGAAAATATTTTTGCTGTTAACCGGAATATTCTATTTATCCTCCTTTAGCGGATTCCAACCTTGGGCTTTCAGTTCGAACTCTTGTCCGTCACGGGTTATCAAGGCACAGCCAAGTTCTGGTTTGGTGATATGTCCGATGAGGCGGATACCCTCCATTTGCGAAACTTTTTCGTGGTCGGCGATAGGTACGGTGAAAAGAAGCTCGTAGTCTTCGCCTCCGTTCATGGCACAAGTTGTTAGGTTCATGTTAAACTCTTCGGCCATGACAGCAGTCTGGTAATCAATGGGGATGTGCTCCTCGTATATGCGACAGCCGGTATTACTCTGTTTGCAGATATGTATTAATTCGGATGATAAGCCATCGGAGATGTCCATCATTGAAGTCGGGATGATATTGGCGGCAGCAAGTTTCTCAATGATATCTTTACGGGCTTCCGGCTTAAGTTGGCGTTCCAGTAGATACTCCTTGCCGGAGAAATCCGGTTGGACATCTTTTTCGCCTTTCAGTACAACCTTTTCACGTTCAAGAAGTTGTAGCCCCATATAGGCGGCACCTAGATCCCCGCTGACACAAATCAGGTCGGTTTCTTTGGCTCCATTGCGGTAGACCACTTTATCTTTGTCTGCGTCGCCGATACAAGTAATGCTGATAGCAAGTCCTGTAAGGGAAGAAGTCGTATCACCTCCTACGATATCAACATTATATTGTTGGCAGGCCAGACGGATACCGGCATAAAGATCATCCATGTCCTCTACGCTGAACCGTTTGGAAAGGGCGATAGAAACCGTGATCTGCCGGGGAGTACCGTTCATGGCATAAATGTCGGAAAAGTTGACTACGGCAGCTTTGTATCCCAGATGTTTCAAGGGGACATAAGTCAGGTCGAAATGTACACCCTCCATTAGTAAGTCGGTAGTCACCAATACTTGCTTCTCTGAAGGGTAAGAGAGGACAGCAGCGTCGTCACCTACTCCGTATTTACTGGATTCGTTTTCTAATTTAATTCCCTCGGTGAGGCGGTCAATCAGACCGAACTCACCAAGAGTAGCTATTTCAGTTCTCATAAATCGATTTTAATGTTTAGGCACGGTTGATAAGTTCACGCATGATAGTTGTCATTTTCGGTTGGGCGGCATCGGCTGCTTTCTGGACTTCTTCGTGCGTTACTTCCACGATCTTTCCCTCTACTCCTAAATCTGTGATAACAGAAATACCGAATACCTTAATTCCGCAATGATTGGCAACAATCACTTCGGGAACGGTAGACATACCTACGGCATCGGCACCTAGAATATGGAATAATTTATATTCAGCCGGAGTTTCGAAAGTAGGGCCTTGTGTACCGATGTAAACTCCGTGCTGAACCTTGATGCCTTTTTCTTCGGCAATTTCGTCCGCCTTGCGGATCAGTTCTTTGCTATATGCTTCACTCATATCCGGAAAACGGGGACCGTAAGGGATATTCTTTCCGCGTAGCGGATGTTCGGGGAAGTAGTTGATATGGTCAGTGATAATCATCAGGTCACCGATTTCAAAATCTGCATTCGTCCCGCCACTGGCATTGGATACAAACAAGGTTTTGATACCTAATTCACGCATGACACGTACAGGGAAAGTTACTTCTTTCATAGAATAACCCTCGTAATAGTGGAAGCGTCCCTGCATAGCCATGATATCCTTATTTCCTAGTTTGCCGAAAATCAGCTTACCGCTATGACCTTCGACGGTAGATATCGGGAAGTTAGGAATATCCGAATACTTTATTTCATACTTCTCGGTGATTTCGTTTGCCAAACTGCCAAGACCTGTGCCAAGGATAATGGCTGTTTCAGGACTGGTGTGCATCTTTCCTTTCAGGTAAGCTGCGGTTTCTTGTATTTTCTCTAACATAGTCAATAATATGTTGGTTAAATTTATCTTGCTGGTTCTGTAATATTTCTATTTCAATAGGCAGAGCATAGATGAACGGTTTTAATTCCGCATCCAAGCCCGGATGATTGATCAGGCGTGTGGCGTCTTTCTCGGTAGTGATAATCAACCGCCGTTTACCTTTTAACTTGTTGAATCGTTCCCTTATCTGTTGCATATCCTTATGGGTGAAGTCATGGTGATCGCCGAATGAAAGCAAGTCTATTTGCTTCGTACAATCTCCCAGTCTTTCGAGGATAGGGGCAGGAGAGGCAATACCTGTGATTAACAGGATATCAGTATCAGTCAGTAAAGATAACGCAATGCCGCCCTCGTTCGAAAATACGGGTTGCAAGTTACCATACCGGAACGACGAGAAGAATAGCCGCTGATACGGATAAAGGTTCAGCCGTTTCGTGATAATGTTATAATCGATCGGTTTGATATCCTGCGGACATTTAGTGACAATGACAATCTGCGCCCGGTTCTTCCCGCTGACGGGCTCGCGTAAACGTCCGGCCGGAAGTAAGGTGTCATCGCAGAAAAGACGGTGATAATCAGTCAGCAGAATGTTTAATCCCGCTTTTACGTGACGGTGCTGGAAGGCATCGTCGAGCAGGATAACGTCTGTCAAAGGCTCTTTCAGTTTGAGTAGCTTTTCTATTCCGTGGCAACGTTTTTCGTCAACAGCCAGTGTGACGGAAGAGAACTTTGTATACATCTGGTAAGGTTCATCTCCAATTGTTTTTGCCGTACATTGGGGAGTGGCGAGCACATAGCCTTTAGTACGTCGTTTGTACCCCCGGCTGAGGACGGCTACCTGATATTTATCATGAAGTAACTTTATCAGATATTCAGTGTGCGGGGTTTTGCCTGTACCTCCTACGGCAAGGTTGCCGACACAAATAACGGGAACATCGAAACTCTTCGACCGGAAGATTCCCCAGTCAAAGAGCTTGTTTCTCATCACTACCACTGCTCCGTATATCCATGAGACAGGGTATAGCCACTTGTGTATCTTGATAAAGTGTTCGTCCATGCAGTACAGGTTATTTTATATTCAGTTCAAATGGGACGCGTGCCTGAATCATGGATTTCTCTTGCAGATTCTTCAACAGATCAAACTGACGGTAGTATTCGCCCAATTTGCTTTTCAGCAATTGTGCTTCTACGTAATTTGTCGGTTTAGTTTCAAACAGAGAGGAGAAAAAATCCTGTTTCGCCGGATAGGAGATAACAGTATAATTTTCAATATCTGCTTTGGCTACGGCGATATCCAATGCTTTGTCAATACCTCCAAGCTCGTCCACCAGACCCAGTTCCTTGGCGGCTTCACCGGTCCACACACGACCTTCGGCGATCTTCTCGATAGCTTCTTTAGTCATGTGGCGTCCTTCGGCGCAACGGCCGATAAATGTATTGTATCCTTCGGTTATCGTCATTTGCAGCAATGCTTTTTCTCCTTCATTGAAAGGACGCATGATATTTCCGAAATCCGAATATTTATTTGTTTTTACTACATCGTAAGTCAAACCGATTTTGTCTGTCAGCCCTTTTACATTCGGTACCATACCGAAAATACCGATAGAACCGGTCAATGTTGTTGGTTCCGCCACAATCGTATCAGCCGCACATGAGATGTAGTAACCACCTGAAGCGGCATAATCGCTCATGGAGACAATAACCGGCTTTTTAGTTTTCAGCTCCTTTACGGCGTGCCAGATTTGTTCGGAAGCAAAAGCGCTTCCGCCCGGAGAGTTAACTCGAAGCACGACTGCCTTCACATCATCATTGTCTTTCAGTTTGCGAAGGTCGCGGCTCACTTTGGAACCTACTATACCTTCATCAGAAGCAGATGAACCGGCATAATCGGTAATTTCTCCGGAAGCATAATAAACAGCTACGATATTGCCACTCTTATCCTTCGGTACATTTTTCCTCACATTGACCATATCGCTCAAGCCAAGCATAGGCAATTGATCGTCCTTGCCTATTTCTACCAGCTCTTTTAGATAGTTACGCACATCATTTCGATAAATCAGCGTATCAGCCAGTCCGCATTTTACACTTTCCTCTGCCGGATAGAACATTAGCATACGGTCGGCATAGGCATTCAATGAATCCACCGGGATATAGCGTGAATTGGATACACCTTCAGTCACTTGTCTCCAAATAGAATTGATATAAGCAGTCACTTGTTCTCGGTTGGCGGGGCTCATCTCGGTAGAAATAAACGGTTCCACTGCCGATTTGTATGTTCCTACCTTGAAGATTTGCATTTCTACACCAATTTTTTGCAGCAAATCTTTGTAGAAGACAGGAGCTGCGGCAATGCCACGCCACTCTATCATCCCTTTAGGATTGAGCAGCACTTTGTCGGCTACGCTGGAAAGATAATAAAGTCCCTGGGTGTAAGAGTCTCCATAAGCAATGATAAACTTTCCGCTTTCCTTGAAATCAAGTAGTGCATTACGGATCTCCTGTAAAGAAGCGTATGACGTTCCCAATGAAGAGGCCTGCAAGTAAATTCCTTTAATATTTTCATTCTCTTTTGCTTTTTTGATAGAAGAGAGGATATCGTCCAGACCGTATATATTGGAATCGTCACTGAATAATTGTGATAGAATGTCCAATGGATTCTCTTGCGTGCGTTCGACCAACGTTCCGTTCAGATCGAGCATCATTACCGAATTCTTTTTTACTATTGTCTCCGTATCCGAAGCAGACATGATACCGAACAAGGTCACCATGCTGACAATAAATAATACGATACTTGACAGGATAATACCGGTTACTGTTGCAAGTGTAAATTTCAAGAAATCTTTCATTATGCTTATTGTTTTTTTGAGCCAGCTTATTATTAAGCTAACAAAGATAAATAATTGAGTTGTATTTATCCAATAAGTCGCAAGATTTTTTGTTTTATCACAGTGGAACGATAGATTGCCTTTGGAAATAAACGAATCGTACGGATGTCATGAGAGGGATTTTTTTTATCTTTGTCGCTGTCATTATGCGACATTAATTTAACATTATATTTACTATGAAAAGAAGAATCCCTCTTATGGCTGCTGCTTTGGCAGCTTTATTTTTCTATTCTCCTTCGGTCGGTATCAAAAAGACTGGTTTTGTCGTGGGGATTATAGTCTTTTTCCTGAGTGTTGGTACTATTTTTTTTGCTATGCAGCAGGATAAGAAAGTCACCGACAGAGAGTATGCGATTATTACAACTCCGAGTGTGACGGTGAAAGGAGCGCCGGATAATAGCGGTACGAGCCTGTTTTTGATTCACGAAGGGCTGAAAGTCCGTGTCATAGGTCAATTGGGGGATTGGTACAATATCCGGATGGCAGACGGCAATGAAGGATGGGTAGCAAAAGGAGATCTGGAAAAGATCTGACCGGGAGGAACGTAATTGTTTTTCCTCCCTGTCAGACTGTTAGCGATCGGACAATAAAGCAGTGAGTTTTTCTATTGTTTTTGTATCCGAAGGACGTGTCATATTGGCATCCAGTACCGGTGCATCCTGATGGTCGATCACAGCATCCCGGATCAGGTACAGCTTATGTTTTCCTGAAACACGCCTGGTGTATTCGGAATCATCTCCGTAAATGAAAAGACTGCCATCTGCTATTCCCAGTTCATCTACTACCTTTCCCGGAAATAACGGACCTACAAATGCATTTGCATCTTCTTCTGTCACTGCCTTTAACTGATCTGCATCCCGCACCACCGGGCTGTTTTTCATCATGAACCTGGACAGTTTTTTATGATGGAACAGCTGATAATGCTTCA
>OGKG01002201.1_pt1 | contig 21114 bp, 14 predicted proteins | sample 1572201 | NCBI WGS metagenome assembly OGKG01 (sample SAMEA2582146, study PRJEB24529) | metagenome | biome: Human gut stool | place: China | collected 2011 | reverse complement strand
AAGAACGGGGTGTACGTATGACTCCTCCCGAGTTGGGTGTTTATGATTATTTTTCCATAAAATGGTTGTACACGCCTCTTCCGGAAGCCCGTACTTCAAACGAGGAAGTTCCCACGTTGGATAAATGGATCGGCGAGAAGTCCGGTAACCCGATTTACCGTTACGGGAAACAACAAATTCGTTCCCGTTTAGACCCGAGTTCTTTCGAGGAGGATTTGGGTGACGACCCGATAAAAGCCGGACGTTACGGGATCAAGAATTTGAAATATGTATTGGCTCACTTGAATGAGTGGATTCCTGCTGCGGATGATAAAGATTACAGTTTCCGGCAAATGATATATAACGAAACGGTTTACCAGTATTTACATTATTTGAAGTTGGCTCTTTGTAATATCGGGGGAATCTATTTGTACGAAAGATATGACGGGGATAAGTTCCCGAGCTACGAAACGGTGACGAGAGAGAAACAACGAGAATCATTGGAGTTCTTGTTCGAGCAATTGAAAGATTTCTCTTGGTTGGATGATGAAGAGTTGCAGAAAGGGTATCCTATTCGTAATAATATCGGCAAAGATTTCGAGAGTGCTATTATTGACGGAATCTTGCATCGTTTCGGTGCGGTAGCTTTGTGTTCGGAAAAAGCCGTGAAAGATGCTTATTCGCAAGAAGAGTACATGAAGGATATCTATGACTGCGTGTGGGCACCGACAAGAAAAGGGGCCGCGTTGACGGGAATGGAGAAAAATTTCCAGATGCAGTTCCTGACATTTTTGATGGAAGGTTCCGGAGCCACGGAACGGGGATTGAGCGGTAGTGCATTGGCATTCAAAAATGAAGGGATAGAAGTACCTGAGTACATCACGGCTAAAAGGATGGAATATTTCGGGATGCAACCGGAAAAGGGGATTTGCCTGTGTGGCGGTAATCATTTGAACGGGAAACATCATTTTGCCCCGCAAGAAACATACGGGTTTAGTTTCGAAGTTAGAGTGGAACCTTCGTCCGAGCCATTGAAGGATTTGTATTTCAAGACGTTGAAAAGTTCGTTAGAGTTGTTGAAGAATAAAGCAAATACCGGCTTGACGGAAACGAAACAACACTATCGCCTGTTGATTTACAAGATTGAACAGGTATTGAAATAATGGTCTTGGGTTATAAAACAAAAAAGAAGTGCATGAAAAAAATATTATATTCTTTAGTTGTTCTTTTGCTCTTTGCTGGTGTTTGTGAACCCGTGTCTGCCAAGCGTAAGAAAAAGGGAGAGGAGAAAGAGAAAAAGGAACAAAAGACTCCGTATCAGAAATTATTTGACGGGAAAAAAATGATTTCCGCCGATGGGTTAATGAAAATTCATTTGGTGGATGGGAAAACATGGGTAGAGTTCCCGTTGAATTTGCTCGGTAAAGATATGGCGTTGGCTTCATCTATCACAGAAACCAGTGATAACGGGGAGGGAATTGTCGGTCAGTTTGCCGGGAGGGTACTTCCCGTGCGATTCTCGAAAGGGGATTCCACTTTGCAAATGCGAGTGATTTTCACGAAAAAGATGTTGTATGACGGTCGGGAAGAGGGGTTGTCCAAAGCCTTGGACCAAGCTAATATCGGGGGAATATTCAAAACTTTCAAGATTAAAGCTTATACCCCGGATAGCACGGCGGTAGTTGTCGATATGACTCCTATTTTCATGGAGCACTCTTTTTATACCAATCCGTTTGCTGCTTATGCCGCAAATTCTTTCTTCAGAATGATAGACCGTAGAGCGGAATTGGAGAAGGATAAATCTTGCTTCACTGGTATCGCTGCTTACGATGATAATATCGTGGTGAAGGGAAATTATTCGTATTCCGTGAATCACTATGGTATGGGCATGTTGATGTATCAGGGAATACCGGTGACGATGTCTGTAGATAAATTTTTGATGTTGCTGCCGGAAGAACCGATGCATCCCCGGATTGCCGATGCCCGTATCGGGGTACGCCCCGTGAACCAATCCGTGTGGAACGGGAAAGGAAAATTGAAACGTCTCAATTATACCCGTCGGTGGAGATTGGAACCAGTGGACGAGAAAAAGTATGCCGCCGGGGAATTGGTCGATGTGAAGAAGCCGATAGTTTTTTACATGGATACGATTTTCCCTCAAGAATGGAAACCTTATATCAAGGCAGGAGTCGAGGAGTGGAACACGGCGTTTGAGAAAATTGGCTTGAAAAACGTGATACGGGTGATGGAATTTCCCAAAGATGACCCGCGGTTCGATGCCAATAATATCAAGTATTCCACGATTCGTTACGCTCCCTTGTGGATGAGTACTCCCGACATGTCTATGCATATTGATAGCCGGACGGGCGAGATATTGAATTCATCCATGTATATTTTCAATAACTTTATTTCGAGATTGTATTTCACGCGTGCCGTGCAAACGATGGCCACCGATCCCCGGGTGCGGGCTTACGAGTTGCCGGAGGATGTGATGGGAGAAATGATTCGGGTGGAGATGATGCAATTGACCGGAAGATGTTTGGGATTGTCGCTCAATCCTGCCGGGGCGTATGCTTATCCGGTGGATTCGTTGCGTTCGGCATCATTTACGCGGAAGTATGGATTGGCTGCCTCTGTCTTGAATGACGTGTATTGTAATTATATTGCGCAACCCGAAGACGTGGAAAAAGGGGCTCGTTTGACTCCTGCCGGATTGGGCGAATATGACATGTATGCTATCCACTGGCTCTATAAACCGATACCGGAAGCAAAGACCCCGGAGTCAGAAAAAGAGGTGTTGGACGGATGGATTCGCGAGAAACAAGGAAATCCGGCTTATCGTTTTGCTTATCAGCAACCTAATTTAGGTGGTGACCCGACAGCGAAAATGAAAACTTTGGGAAACGACCATATTAAAGCGTTGGAATACACGCTTAAGAATATAAAAATAGGGATGGCGAATTATTTCGATTGGTTTACCGAGCGGGATAAAACATTGGATTACAGGAGGCGTGTGCGTGAGGAGTTAGTGGATTTGTTCACGCGTGGGGTAGATAATGTCGCTTCTTATATAGGGGGAATACAAGTGAACGAGGTGTATGCCGGTGATGCTGTACCCAGTTACGAGTTTATTCCCAAGAGCAAGCAGAAAGAGGCTATGAATTATTTATTGGCATTGGCAAAAGATGTCGCGTGGGTTGACGATGTGAAACGCCAGCAAGAGTTCGAGATCAAGGACTTGCAGGCAGAGAAAGTACAAATGAGAATTCTGGGGACATTATTGGAACGGATTTCCGTGGTGGAATTGAGCGCGGAGAAAGGCGGGAACTATTCCCCGGAGGATTACGTGAACGATCTGTACCGTGTTGTATGGGAAGGAACTTTGAAAAAGCGTTCCTTGTCAAAAACCGAAAGGGAGTTACAGCTAGTATTTTTGGGAAGTATCATCACAACCTCTACTGTGACTGCGCCTGCCGCTAAATTCGATGCTTCTAATGCTATCAGATTTAGAAATAAGTCTTACTGGAGAACGCCGGCTATCCAAATTGGGAAATCTTCTGACGAGGCTCAGGTGAGCTTCTTTGTCCCGGTGCAGCCCATACGTGTTTCCAGTTACTCCACTTCTGCACGTTATTACGATTTGTTGTTGAGAACCCGGGATATGTTGCGGGAGGCATTACCTTCCAGCACCGGTGACACAAGACAACATTACGAATATCTCTTGTTTAAAATTAAACAGTCTTTGGAGAAGAAGAAATAGTTGTTAAATGTTTGTGTAAAACAGAACAAAGTCGAATCCTGCTTTAAAAGTATCGGATTCGACTTTGTCATATATCCTATTTGTAAATTCAACGGATAATGCTTATTTTTGTTTTACAAATGGGTTATAATAAAGAGTTTTACAGATGCAAGGGAGTGATGACAAGATATGTTTACTATTGCAAAACGGTAAGGAAGAAGGGATCGACTTGCTTTTTGTGAAATATTACAAAAGCTTAGTGCTTTGGGCTGATACCTTTTTGAATGATATCGTGAAGTCGGAAGATATCGTGCAGGAATTTTTTGTCAAATTATGGGAAAGGCATTTGATAGCTGATTTGCGTCCGGATACTTTAAAATATTATCTTTTTACTTCTGTAAAAAATTTAGCTTTGAATGCACTCGAGAAAGTGGATCCTTTAAAAAAAGCATATGATGTAAATTTGATTGATACTCCCCAGATTGAATACGATGATTTGACCGAGGAATTGTTATGTCGGGTGGAGAGTGAGATCGAGAAATTGCCTCCTCGGAGTAGAGATATCGTGAAAGCGATTTATATGGAAGGGTTGCGATACAAGGAGGTAGCGGATAAATTTAATATTTCTGTCGCCACGGTTAAAACTTTATTAGTGAATGCATTGAAGAAACTGAGGGCGAATTCGACGGGAGTAGATTCTATTCTTTTACACTTTTTCTTGAAAAAATCAGCGATAAGATTCAACCGTTTTTAAATTCTTTCTGTATTATAGTTAGAAAAGTAAGATGACTATAATATGGAAGATATAGAATCAAGGTTAATGGATTTTTTTCTTGGCGAACTTGATAAAGAAGAAGAGAAAGAAATTTTGCATCAAGTAGAAATTGATGAGGAATTTCGGAAAATATTTATTCAAGTTCGTTCAAAACATTTGGGTATGCGATGGGGTGCCCGGGGGAAATTAGTGAAAGGCGACGTTCATCGAGTGAAACGGTTGATTAAACGTCGGCGATTGATAAAGGTGGGTATGCGTGTGGCTGCTGTCTTTGTATTGCTATTAGGTGTGGGTATTCTTTGGATGCTATCCGATTCTAGGGTTGAAGAATTTGCTCAAGAGCATCAGATAACTCCGGGAAAAAATCAAGCGTACCTTTATCTTTCCAACGGGAAAAGTGTTTTACTTTCTCGGGAAAATCGAGAATTACGTGAAGATAACGGGGTTTCCATTTCGGTGAGTGCTGAGGGGAAAGTGCACTATAATGTTGAAGAGAAAGACGGGGCGGCTCGTTCTTTGTTCAATCGTTTGGTTGTGCCTAGGGGAGGGGAATTTATGATCACGTTGGAAGATGGAACGAAAGTTTGGTTGGATGCGGAAACCGAGTTGCGCTACCCGACTAATTTTGATGCTCAAAACAGGGTAGTCTATTTAAAAGGAGAGGCTTATTTTGAGGTGGCGAAAATGGAGGGTAAACCTTTTGTCGTGAAAATAGATCAGATGTCGGTCAATGTATTGGGGACTAAATTCAATGTGAATAATCGAGAGGCAGGCGTCGTGCAAACCGTGTTGGTTGAAGGAAGTGTTAAACTAAAATCCCCAAGGGGAGAAGTTTTAATGGTACCTAATCAAAAAGCTGAATACCATGGTGGTGATGAGTGGGTTGTTGAAGAGGTGGATGTTTCTCCTTATGTAGCGTGGAAAGATGGTAATTTTGTTTTCAATAATGAATCGTTAGAGCGTATTATGAATAAATTATCCTCGTGGTATGATGTCGATGTTTTTTACGCGAATGAAGAAGTCAAAAATGTGAAATTGACAGGTGATATGATGCGATATAAAGATATCCAAGAACTATTGTATTTTTTTGAGAAGATATCGGATGTTAAATTTTTAATTAAAAATAGGACTGTAACAGTAAGTTATAAATAAAATGATGAAGATGTGCAACCATCTCCATCATCTGACTAAAATCATGAACAAGTACATTGGGAAGCGTCCTTGTTCAATCGTTTAATTATTAATTACAAATCTATGAAATGTAAATTGATTTTTGCCTTATTGAGGCGAAAAAAAACAAGAATGTTCAGAATTATGAAATTATTTTCGGTTTTTATGTTTGTATTTGTCTTTGGGACAGCTGCTAGCAGTTTTTCTCAACAACAAATTGTAACGTTGAATATGCATCAATGTGATGTAGGTACATTGTTGAAGGAAATTCGTAAACAAACGGGTTTGCGATTCGTGTTTAACGAGGAACATATTATGAAAGTGGACCGTTTTGATGTAGTTGTAAAAAATAAAACGGTAAAAGAAGTTTTGGATAATGTATTTGCAAAAAGTGATTTGAAATGGTATTTTGAAAATGATGTCATTTTTATTGTTCATCAAACTTCCCCGAAAGTGGCACAAGATTCTATTTTATCGGTAAAAGGTATAGTGAAAGATGAAAAAGGGGAGGTTCTGCCGGGGGTTACTATTTTGGTTAAAGGTACGACGCTGGGTGTAGCGACAGACGTGAACGGAAAGTTTACCCTGCATATGCCACAAAGAGATTCGGTTGTTTTACTGGTATCATTTATCGGGTATCAAACGGAAACAGTTTATGTGGGAAAAAACAATAAGGAATTGGATATTCAATTAAAACTTGATGTGACCGAGATTGCGGAAGTAGTGATCACGGGTTACGGGAAAGTAGATAAGCGATTGTCTGCCAGTGCGACCACGTCGATAAAGATGGATGATATCCGCATCCCGAACGTGGCTTCGGTGGATGCCATGTTGCAGGGACGGGTACCGGGATTGATGGTGATGACAAGTTCCGGTAGTCCGAACGCAACCCCTCGAATGAGAATCCGCGGTTCTTCCACGATTCATGGTAATGCGGCTCCGGTATGGGTTGTGGACGGGATAATTCAGGAAGACCCGGTGGACTTATCAAATGACGAGATTAATAACGTGATTGCCGGTACGGATGCCACGTTGCGGGGACAATTGAATGATAACGCCAGTTTCAGTTTGTTGGGTAACGCTATTTCCGGGTTAAATCCGAGTGATATTGAAACCATTACCTTTCTGAAAGATGCGTCAGCCACGGCAATCTACGGAACCCGTGCGGCTAATGGTGTGATAGTGGTTACGACTAAGAAAGGTCAAGTCGGTAAACCTTCTGTCAATTTTTCTTCTTCTTTCGGGTTCACGGCTCGTCCGAGATACGAGGATTATCATTTGATGAATTCAAAAGAACGTGTTGGGGTGTCGAGAGAGGTGGCAGAGAGCGGTTATCTGTATTCGATAATGCCATTTTCTACCGGTTACGAGGGAGCTTTGTTTGATTACTATGACGGAAAGATAAATAAAAATGAATTTGATGCACGTGTGGCCTCTTTGGAAACGATGAACACGGATTGGTTTAAAATCCTGTTCCGGAACGCTTTCAATCAGGACTACGCTTTGAGCGTATCCGGCGGAACGGAAAACACCCGCTATTATCTTTCCGTGGGATTTAATGACAGCAAGGGAAGTACCAAGGGCGATAATTTACGGCGGTATAACGTGAACATGAACGTGAACACGAAAATCGGTCGTTTCGTGGATGTCGAGGGTAAGTTAAGTTTTTCAGACCGGAAATCCGACGGTTTCTACATGGTAAATCCTTTGGATTACGCGTTGAAAGCGTCACGGGCTATCGGGAAGGATGAATTTTACACGACTCGGTTGACGACGGTTGCGGGTTTATCATCTAATTATCCGTTGACATATAATATCTTGAACGAGCTCAAGCATACAGGCAATGAGGCAAAGGTTCGCCAGACAAACGCCAGCGTGGGTGTTAATGCCAAGATTTTACCCGAGTTGACACTGAATACGCTTTTCGGGGTGACTTATGCCAACACGTTGAACCAGAAGTGGGCGGGCGAGCGTTCATTTTATATTGCCGAAATCCGGGGATATGATTACGGGAGTGTGGCACCGAATAGCGCGGAGGAGAAAGCTTCCCGTTTGCCTAAAGGGGGAATTTTGATTTACGAGAATAAAAATAACACGACATTCACGGCTCGTGCGTCCATGAATTATAATAAAGTATTTGCAGAGAATCACGTGGTGAATGCCATGCTGGGGTACGAGATTCGTTCCATCAAGTACGACGGTTTCAACACGACGGAATGGGGGTATTTCCCGGATAGGGGACTGGGTATCAGCTACGAGTACGACACGGGAACTTCCGGAAGCACATCCCTGAATGGTAATTCCTCGTTGGATAAACATACCGCGAAACTAACCAATACGATATCCAACACGGTTTCGGGATACGCTACCTTGGTATATGCTTTTAAAAACCGTTACGTGTTGAATGCCAATATTCGTATGGATGCTTCCAATCGTTTCGGGCAATACACGAACAACAAGGCTCTGCCCGTGTGGAGTGTGGCAGGACGTTGGAGTGTGTCGGAGGAACCTTGGTTTCGCCGTTTGAGTGAACAAGCTGAATTGAATTTGCGTGCTTCTTACGGTCGGCAGGGAAACGTTCCTACATCCGTGGGACCGAACTTGGTGGTGAAATACCCGCAAACGGTAATCAATCGCTGGTCGGGAGAGTACGTGTTGAATATTAGTCGTTTGCCTTACCCGAATTTGCGTTGGGAAAAGACGACCACGATTAATCTCGGGTTGGATTTTTCATTCTTGAAAGGACGTATCAGCGGTACGATGGATTACTACTACAAGAAAGGAAACGATATTATCTTTAGTCTGGATGTACCTGCCGAGTTCGGTGTTGCCAAAACTTACAAAAACGGGGCGGACATAAAGAATACCGGTTTCGAGTTGGCTTTGACCTTCGTGCCCGTGCGGACAAAGGATTTCACGTGGACGATATCTCCGATTTATTCGAAGAATAGCAACAACGTGGAGAATACCGGAAAGAGCGAGTACACGTACACGGATTACTTGGTAGGAAACGCTTTCGAGAGCGGTAAACCGGTGAACGCTATTTATTCATGGAAATTCACGGGATTGGACCCGCAATACGGTTACGCGACTTTCGCGCATACTTCACGAGTGCAAGGTGACGTGGAAAAAATGGATGACCCGAAACAATACTTGGTTTATTCCGGTCAGAAAGACCCGAAAATCAGTGGAGGTTTCACCACCAGTCTGCGTTACAAGAATTTGACCTTGAATGCTAATTTCGCTTATAGTTTCGGGAACGTGAAGCGTTTGAACTTCTTGTACGAGGGCAAGTTTATGATGCCGTCGCCGCAAGATAATTTGCATTCCGATTTGTTGAAGCGTTGGAAGAAACCGGGTGACGAGGCAAAGACCAATATCCCGGGATTCGTGCTTGACGGAACGAGCGAGTATAATTTGTATGTACCTATCCCGTCAACCGTGACGTTGAACTCTTATGATATGTACAATTACTCGGATATTCGGGTGGTAAAAGGAGATTTCCTGAGATGCCGTAATTTGTCGGTGTCTTACGTGGTGCCATCGAAATTTGTACAGAACTTGGGATTATCCACGGCGTCCTGCACGTTTAACGTGACAAACCCGTTGACGATTTGCAGTAGCAAATTCCGTGGGCAGGATCCGGAACAGGAAGGAACGGGAGGCACGGCTTTGCCGATAATCAAGACCTACACGTTTTCTTTAAACATCAGTTTTTAATCTTTCAAAACGAGTGTAACTATGATTTCTAAATTGAATATAATCTTATTGACCGTGCTCGTTTTAGCGAGTGTATCTTGCGGTGATTTTTTGAAAGAAGTTTCGCAGGATGAGTTTGAACCTTCGACAACAACTGCTTATACGGAGTTGTTAAACGGGGAAGGATACAGTTATAGTACGCTGGATGCCTTGACTTGGTACATGGATGACGATCTAGACGGGTGTACATCTTATACTCCGACTAAAGAACAGATGGCCTATAAAGATGTTTTCACGTGGCAATATGATATGGACCAGTCTTTAAAAGAGGCACATTCTCAAGATCAAAGTACGTATGAAAATTTTTATGCCAAAATTATGGCTTGCAACGTGGTGATTGATAATGTAGAAAACTCTTTAGGGACAGAATCCGAAATCGCGAATGTTTTGGGTGAAGCTTTGACTTTGCGGGCGTATTATTATTTCCATCTGGTAAATATTTTCGCTACTCCGTACAATGATGCACGCTCAACCCCCGACCGGAGATTAGGAGTCCCGTTGGTTATAAAATCCGAGATATTGGATGAAGGCTACGCCCGTAACACGGTGGCGGAAGTGTACAAACAGATCACGGGAGATATCGAGCGGGCGATTGTTTTGTTGGAAAAAGACAAAGTGAATAACGGACGTTTCCGGGTGAACTATGTGGCAGCTCACTTGATTGCTTCTCGGATTTATCTTTACATGGAAGAATGGGATCAAGTGATTGACCATGCCACGAAGGCTATGGCGGGAGCACCGAAATTGGTGTATTTACCGGATTACGTGTATAATGTTCCTGCCCGTCCGGAAAATTCAAAGAATCCGGTCGTTTCATCCGATTTCCCGGAAACGATATTCGTTTATGGGGCTATGCCCGGAAGTATGAGGTTTGCCGGAACTCCCGTTTGTCTGTCGGATGATGTTGTCAATAGTTACACGGATAATGGAGATAGCCGGAATGGAAAATATTTCAAGAAAACGGAAAGTTATCTTATTTATCCTTACATGGAGTTGAAACACGGAATTGCGGAGCGGGGTTATGTATGGCGTACAGCCGAGTTGTACTTGAACCGGGCAGAAGCGTATATGCAGAAATACAAGGCAGGAGAATCGTCCGCGGGACAGTTGGCTGTGGACGATTTGAATGAATTGCGGAGTAATCGGATTACGAATTACTCGGATTATCAATTGAGTACGGCAGAGGATTTGGAGAAACTTTGCAAATTGGAACGTCGTCGGGAATTGATATTCGAGGGACACCGTTGGTTTGATTTACGTCGTTACGGGATGCCGCAGATTCAGCACAAATGGATTGCCGACGAGGGGAAAACGACCACGTACACGTTGAGCGAGAAAGATCCGAGTTACACGGTGCCTATACCTCAAGCCGTGTTGGATAGGAACAAGAATTTGGTTCAGAATGAATTGGCTCCGGATAGACAAGGTTATTAATTGATAAAACATAAAAGAGATGAAAAATATATTGTTTCTGTTATTGTTGATGGCGGGCGTTATTGTGGCTTGCGATGAGGATAAGCTGACCCCGTCCGCTCCTCAGGAGTTTTACGAGTTTCCACAAGGAGATTCCGATTATGATAGGGAATTTGTGGCTTTCTACGAGAAATACAACACCCAGTTCCTGTATAAATACAAGGAAAGTGACTTCCGTTGGAACGTGACGAGTTACATTCCTTTTTATTCAGTTCCCGCGGATGAGGCATACGTGGAGAAAGCTTACCGTTTTATCAAAGATCGGTGCCTGAACCCGTGGGGTGAGAATTTTTACAAAAATATTTTACCGATGCGAATATTATTGGCATCGCGGATTTATAGCGTGGAGCAAAAATATGGTTCTGTTTGGGATGAAGGAACGCAACAGTGGGAGTATAAAAGCTATAATGATACGACTAATCATGCTTCCGCTTACGGTCTGAATCATATCGCGTTTGGTTACACGAGCGAGCAATTGGATGAATTGACTCCGGAGGAACAATTGAACACGGTGGGTGAGTTGAACAAGTCTTTGATCGGTTATGCTGCTTCCCGGAATAAAATTGAAATACCGGCAGAGTTTGTAGAATGGTACGATAAATACAGAAACAATGTTTGGGATGGAGGTGAGTACGGTTGTGGTTTCCTTGAATACTACAAGGATATGGATGCCGCCTATGACTTCGGACTTTACGTGAAATACTTGACCACGATGAGCGAGGAGGCTTTTAAGGCATGGGCGTTATCGGATGAGGTAGACTCGAGTCAAGATTGGGATCAGGCGTCCGGCACGTATAAGCGTACCTATGCGATTAAAAACAAGTATGAGATTGTGTTGCAATATTTTAAAACTCAGTTTAATATTGATCTTCATGCGATAGGAAATCAAGCTAATTAAATAATTCTGTGATTGATTATCGATTAATCAATCACAGAATAGATAAAATATAGATAATCACTATGAAAAGTAAGTTCGTAATTATTGTAATGCTGTTATGTAGCCTTGCTGTCAGAGTATTCGGGCAAGAGGAAAACGTCGCTCAAGACCCGCGAGAGAACTCTCGATTAACATTAAATCCGGAGGTTCCGATTACCGGTCAGCCTTTAGAATTGGTTTATGCTCCGGCAGGCGGTCCGCTAGAGGGGAAGACAGACTTGGTCGGGATAGTGTATATGTATAATTTCTATCGTTGGGAGATCAGCGACGTGCAGTTGAAACAAGACGGAGAATTGTGGAAAGGTACATTCGACGTACCGGATAATTGTGCTTTCATTGCCTTTAAATTTCAATCCACGTTTACTTTACAACCGGATACGACGGACAATAATGAAGATAAAGGATATATGTTTATCCCGAAAGACGTTGTCGGGGATTACCTGCCGGGAAGGTATCTTGCTTGGGGTATGTTCCGTATGCCTTCATTTGGTGAAGGTACTGGAAATTATTTCTCGGGGAACTACAAGGAAATTACCGATGAAGCCTTGATGTTTTGGGTAGATCAGGAAACGAAACATTATCCCCAGTACGGACGTCATTTTTTCGGTATAATGAAGTCCGTTTTGAGAAAGATGTACGGGGAAAATGCCAGTCGGGGAATAGCACATTTGCTTAAAACAATGGAGAGCCAAGCTGATTTGACAGAGAATGAATATATGGAAATAAGCCATACCTATCGTTATGATTTAAAGAATAAAGAAAAAGCGGATAGTGTAGATCGGGTTATTCTCGAAATGTTTCCCCGTGGCGGTTTAGCCCGGTTTAACCGTTCTTTTACTTTAAACACCGTTCCTCCCGATGAATATTTTGTCGTTGCCGAGCAATTCAGGAAAGATTTCCCGATAGCGGAGTGGCGAAAGAATCCCGATTCGAAAGGATTCGTGTACTCTAATTTTTACCGGGAACTGGCTGTAAAATATTATAAGGAAAACGACTACAAGAAATTAGAGGAAATATTGCCGGAAATGGATATGGTTATGCTTAATGCTGTTTACAAGAAAACCGTGGAATACGCGATTCGGAAAACTCCCATCCCGGCAGAAACTTTTGTCGACATATCCAAGAGATTTATTGACGAGATGATACGGAAAGTGAATGACGGTTCTTATATGCAAGGATTGCAATATTCACCTCGGCAAGCGGAAGAATTAGCTCGTCAGTGGTTGTATTATTATATTAGTGTTCACGCGCAGGTGGCAGAGAAAAGTGGGCGTTACGAGGAAGCCGTCAACACGATGAATGCGATAGAAGAAGAGCAACGATATCTCTTTTATCCGGCAGGGAACGAGGCGTATGTGGCAAGTTTGGAGAAATTAGGACGTCAGGCTGAGGCTTTCGAGGCGATGAAAGGGGCTGCAGGTTCAGGACAGATGACTCCGGTTATCTATGACAAATTGAGAGTGTACTACAATGGCTTAAAAAAGAAACCGGCGACTTTTGAAGCTTGGGTATCATCATTGAAGCCCAAAAGTGAAGTGGAAAAAATAAAGAATAAACTTCGGGCAAAGATGATAGATATACCTTTTGAGCCGTTTGCTTTGGAATCGCATCTCGGCGGTAAGGTAAAATCTGCAAGTTTCAAAAAGAATGATATCGTGATTCTCGATTTTTGGGCATTGTGGTGCGCCCCGTGTATCGCGGCGTTAGACGGGATGCAAATGGCTGTAGACCTTTATGCCGGTGATTCAAGCGTGAAATTCTATTTCATCATCACGCAAGACGAACCCAATAAAGAAAAAATAGATGCCCTGTGGAAAAAGAATAATTTCCACGACATGGAGGTGCTTTACGATGCAAATCGAGAGGGAAAGAAATCTCGTGATATGGTGTATAAATCCATGTTCCCCGGGACTTCGGGCATTCCCCAGAAAGCCATCCTTAAAAACGGTCGTATCCGTTATCTGGCAGAGGGATACGGTGGAAGCCCCAGCGGTTTGATGGATGAAATTTCTTACGTGGTTGAAATGCTAAAAGAGGAAAAATGATGGTATTCAAAAATAGTTTTATAGTCCTGCTGCTTGCGGTAGCGGGACTCTTTTGCTCCTGCGGGGACGGGAATAATTACACGCTTACTGGTAGTCTGCCGACACGTTACGACGGATGTCGGGTATTGTTATCCCCCGCGACATATTATTTCTCGCCGGATAAATCCACTCCGGTAGATAGCGGTATAATCAAAAACGGAGAGTTCCGGTTCCGGGGAACGGTACAGGAACCCGCGGTGTTTGTATTGACCATCGAGGACGTTCGCGACAACAGGATTCCGGGAATATATTCCGTACCGGTGATTATCGAGCGTGGCAATATTAAAGTTCTTTATGACACGACAGGGATAACCTTGTCCGGAACCCCTGCTAATGACCGTTACATGGCGACAATCGGGAAAGGAAAACAGGAAATTCAACGCAGAAGCCAAATATTATTCCGCGAGCGGGATAGCGTGCAGCAATTAGCGGGAAATGTCAGTAACGAGATAAATAATTACTACAACGAGCAAAGTCGAATTATCTTTAGAGAAATCATGGTACCTGCTGCCGAGGAATTTATCAGCGAGTATGCCGGAACAAGCACGGGTGATTACTTTTTCTTCACTTGTTGCTCGAAAGATATTTATAGTAATGCATTTGTCGAGAGAATTTACCCGACAATCAATCAGGAACTTCGGGAGCAATACGAAACGTTCATAAGGACACGTCAGGAAAAGCAGAATTATTTTTCTAGTTCGCAAAAAGCAACGGAAGTGGGGAGGCCTTTCCGTGAGATTGTCGCGCAAACTATCGAGGGGAAAGAAGTCCGTTTGTCGGAACAAGTGAAAAAAGGAGGACTCGTGTTGTTAGATTTTTGGGGATCGTGGTGCGTGCCCTGTATTCAAGAAATGCCTTTGTTGAAAGAATTGTATGGAAAATACGGGAAAAAAGGATTGGTGATCATCGGTATTTCGCTTGACAAAGAACGGGAAAAATGGCAAAGTTCTCTTGAAAAACATAAACCGATAGGAATTCAAATTTCCGAGTTGAAAGGTTGGGAAAGCGCTTCCCGTAATGATTACGGGGTTCAAGCCATACCGTTCACGCTGCTGATAGATGGTTCCGGGAAGATTATTGCCCGCAATCCGCACGGTCCGAAATTGGTCGAAGCCGTAGAGGAATACTTTAATCGTAAGTAAGTTAGTGCTTTTCAGTTAAACAGGAGGGAGTTAAAAGTCATTTTAAACTCCCTCCTGTTTTATATTCTTAAGGTAGGCTCAATTATTCTCTCCGCAACCGCCGCATCCTTTGCAGTCATGCTTCTTTCCGTTCACAGCCGGGTTGTCTTGTCCGCCCCGTTGTCCGCGGTGATTCATACCTTCTTTGCGACGTTTTTCCATTTCTTGTTTTCTCTTTTCCAAGTTGGTTTGGTAAATTTTATATTGCTCTTCCGTCAAAATCTTTTTTAAGGATAAGTTTTGTTGGTCTTCTATTTTTTGGTTGTAGAACGTCATGGAATCACGTTGTCCTTGGTATTTTTTCATGACTTCGCCTATTTTCATGAAATTTTCCGTGAACAATTCTTTTACTTGTTTTTCTTGTTTCTCATTGAGTTTCAGTTCTGTTTTCGTGCGCTCGACCAGTTTATTGACCATTTCTTCGGGGTTCATGTGACCTCTCGGGCCTCGATGTTGTGGACCTCGTTCTTGTGCGTTCAAGCTTACTGTCATTAAAAGGAATAATGACGAAATGATTAGGGTTAAAGTTTTCATGTTTTATTCTTTAATTGTTTATAATCGCGTGGAATCCATATATATAATTCCATGCTCGTTCTTTTAATCTATCTGATTCTAAGACAAAAAACAAAGAGAAAGGTTTATTGTTTCCATCCCTTGTTTGAAAAAATAGTTACTTTTGTTATTGGATAAAATGATAATTAATATGAAGCAAGAAGTTTTATTTATTATTCTGGATGGATATGCCGATTGGGAAGGGGCATTCCTCGCAACCGCGTTGAGTACCGGAGTTATGCCGGGCAGTGAAGTGAAATACACGGTAAGGACCGTCGCCCCGACTTTGGAACTCGTGCCCTCGATAGGGGGATTCCGCACGCTGCCCGATTATAGTTTCGAAACCATGCCCGATGATTATGCGGCTTTGGTGCTGGTTGGTGGAACGAGTTGGTTTTCGCCCGAGGCGGAACAAGTAGTACCTATCGTCCGGAGAGCCTTGGAACGAGGGAAAATCGTGGGTGCGATTTGCAACGCTTCCGTCTTCATGGGTATTCACGGTTTCTTGAATGACGTGAAGCACACGAGTAACACGCTTCCCTACCTGAAACAATATGCCGGAGAACAGTACACGAATGAAGCGGGTTACGTCGAGGCACAAGCCGTTGGCGACCGGAATATCGTGACCGCGAATGGCTGCGGGTACATCGAATTTACCCGTGAATTGCTGTTGCTGCTGAAAGCCGACGAACCCGCTAGAATAGAGGAGGCCTGTGATTTTTACAAGAATGGATACGTGAGATAGGGAAACGTTTGGTTTGGATTCATTACAAGTATGATAGGTGTTTATGAATATTGAAGAATACAGAGATTATTGCCTGTCTGTTAAAGGGGCGACGGAATGTATGCCGTTTGACGAGTACACCTTGGTCTATAAAATCATGGATAAGATGTTTACTTTTGCCCCGTTGCGCACTAAGGACGGACGATTCTGGGCGAACTTGAAATGTGATCCGGCTAAATCGGTGGAGTTGATGGAGCGTTACGATGGAATTTTCTTTGGTTTCTATTCGGATAAAAAATATTGGATAACGGTATATCTGGAAAGTGATGTACCCGATAAACTAATCAAAGAATTGATAAATCACTCGGTGGAAGAAGTGGTCAAAAAGCTGCCTAGAAAGAAAAGGGATGAATATAATGCGTAGATACGGGAGTGCCCCGTACTCCGTTGTTTTGGTTCATGGCGGACCGGGTGCTAAAGGTTTTTTAAAGCCTATGGCTGAAGAACTATCTTTACAAAACGGAGTGTTGGAACCATTCCAGACCCGCTATTCGATCGAGGAGTTGATACAGGAACTTCATGAGCAGGTTTGCCGTGAAACCGATGGGGCGGTGACTTTTGTCGGTCATTCATGGGGGGCATGGCTGATTATCTTGTTTGCTGTGCGATACCCGGAACGGGTAAAACAACTTGTACTGGTCGGGGGTCCCCCTTTCGAGGAAAAGTATGTACCTCAAATCATGGATAATCGTTTGAAAAGACTTTCGCCGGGGGAGCGGGAACGTTTTGAAAGATGCCTGCGGGAATTATCGGGAAACGCCACGGATAAAGATATGGAAGAATTGGGTAAGCTCGTTGCCCAATGTGATAACTATCATGTATCGGATTTCACGAATGAATACGAACCGGATGGACAGATGTATGCACGGGTTTGGGCGGAGGCGGCAACACTCCGGCGGGAGGGATATTTCATGAAGATTCTTCTGCGGCTACGATCCGAAGTACACGTTATTCATGGCAGCTTGGATCCGCACCCCTTAAATGGAATAATCGAACCTTTGTGCGAGGCTAAAGTCAATTATGAGCTACACGTGTTGGAACGTTGTGGGCATTCCCCGTTCTTGGAGATTGAAGCGAAAGAGGAATTTTATAAAAGTATCGGACGTGTTCTGTAAATCACGGGGTAAATAAGTTATTCCATTTTTTATTGTATTTTTGTAGAAGAAAATGGCGTTAATTTGGACACGAGAGAAGTAGATATAATTCAAGAATTTGCTCGCGGAGGGGAGAAAGCGTTCCGTGTGCTGTACGACAGGTACGTGGTTGCCTTGCGTTATTTTGCGGCGAAGTACGTGACTGACGAGGATGTGATCGAGGATGTCGTGCAGGATGCTTTCGTGGCGTTGTGGGAAAAAAGGATGGAATTTCGGGTAGAAAATGCTGTGAAGGCTTATCTCTATAAAGCCGTGCGGCACGATTGCTTGAATTTGCTCCGACATCGGCAGGTGGAAAATAAATATGCCGAAAGGATGATTCGGGAAGGGGATGATTCGGAGTCTTTTCTCGATCAGATTCTGGAATCCGAGATATTTCAGGCTTTGCTTTCCGTGTTCGACGAACTGTCCCCCGCCTGCAAAGAGGTGTACCAAATGAGTCTGGACGGGAACAGTCACGAGGAGATTGCCCGGAAATTGAATATTTCGGTTAATACCGTGAAAAAGCACAAGAATAACGCCAATCATTACATGAAAGAGCGTTTGAAAAATGTGTTGTCTATCCTGTTGTGGATTTCCTAAGAACGAGTCGTGTTAATCCTTAATTTTATAAAATAAGTAATATTTTATATTATTTTGATTTGTACTTGCTTTATAGCATCTCCCATTCAACTCCTATTCAACTCCTATTCATCTCCTATTATAATAGGAAATGAATAGGAATTATTTAGTAATTGAATACAAATTTATTCAATTGAAATACTTTATATGTAGTAGAAAGATAAATGTCGTTGGATTGATTACCCCTAAATTTTTTCAGAAATTGTAGCTGTATAATAGCTTGATTTTTAGCGTAAAATAAAAAAGTATGAAAAAAAGTGTGTTTTGGTATTACACCAAACGCTACTTTGCGTGCTTTAGTATAAAACCAAAGAACAAAAGTATGCAAATACGAGATGACGATAGGATAAAACAATTGATTTTGAACCACGTGAAGGGTGAGTTGGATGATGCGGGTGAACGGGAGTTGAGGGTTTGGCGGGAAGCAAACGAAGAGCACGAAGAGATGTTTCAACGATTGGTGTCCACGCGGAATCTGGAAGAAGGATTCCGTCGGTTCGTGAAATCGCCGGAGGCGGAAAATTGGGCGTGGGAGAGAATTTTGAACCGGACGACACGCGGGGGACGGCGTGCGCGGAGATTGTCGTGGATTCAGTACGCGGCGATGTTTGCTTTACCGTTGGTTATCGGGGGAATTGTTTATTTTTCCCTGAATCGTGAGGGCGAGAAGGCACAGGTGGCTGTTGTGGCGGAAATAACTCCGGGGAAGGCAAAGGCTGAACTTATTTTGCCGGGTGGTGACAAGGTTTTGTTGACAGACGGGGCAAACCGGACGGTGGGGAACGGGGTAAGTAATGCAGGCGATACATTGCGATATGAAGATGCGGAAGGGGGACAACCGGGCGGAGCGGAGGAATATCATTTGTTGCGGATACCGCGGGGCGGGGAATACACGCTCGTGCTGGCGGACGGGACAACGGTGTACCTGAATGCCGAGTCAGAGTTGAGGTATCCCGTGAAGTTCTCGGGCGAGAGGCGGAAAGTGTATTTGCGGGGAGAGGCTTACTTCGACGTGGCGCGTGATGAACAGAAGCCTTTCACGGTGGAGGCGAGAGGCGTGGAGGTATTGGTGTTGGGTACATCCTTCGGGGTGCGTGCATACGAGGGAGAGGAAAACGTGTTGACCACGCTGGTGCAGGGACGGGTGGACGTGTCGGCAGAAGGACAGCGTGTGAAGTTGATACCCGGGCAACAGGCTGATTTCAATCGGGAGAGCGAGCGGTTGACGGTGGCGGAAGTGGATGTAGAGTTGTATGTCGGTTGGAAGGACGGGCGATTGGTGTTTGATAATCAGCCGTTATCTATCATCTTGGATGAATTGGGACGCTGGTACTCGTTCGACGTGACTTATGCCAACGAGGAGTTGAAGCGGATTCCTTATTCGGTGAATATCAAGAAGCACGAGGATATCGCTCACGTGTTGAAGTTTATCGAACGGACGGGAAAGGTGAAGTTTGAGATTAATGAGAATAAAATTAGAGTGAAATAAAAACAAAGGAGCGGTGCTGCAAACACCGCCCCTTGTCAAACTTTTCAATCCTGCTGCAAACAGGAGTTGAAATATTGTCGAATCTTAAATACAAAGTTATGGAAAAAAAATGTTATGCCTATATGGATAGGCATAGAAAATTAATGAAGTTGATTTTAATGATGAAAGCGACGTTTATTTTATCGGTTTTGTTCGTGCTGCAAGTGCATGCCGGAGCCTATTCTCAGGAGGTGCGAATGAGCATGGAGTTGGAGAGTGCCTCGATGAAACAGATCATCAACGAGATTAAATTGCAGACGGAGTTTAGTTTCGTGTACAGTGATGCCGATTTGAGGGGTATTGAAAATCGGAATATCGTGTTTAAAGATGCCACGGTGGAGGAGATTTTGGCAACTTGCTTGAAAGGCACGGGGTTGAAGTTCTCGATCGAGGAGAAGACAATCGTGATTTGGAAGGAGGCTGTTCAGCAGCAGAAAGAAGTGGAGGAAAGGATTGTCAGGGGAGTGGTGGTCGACAAGCAGGGAATCCCGCTGCCGGGAACGACTATCGTGTTGAAGGGAACGGCTTCGGGAGTCGTGGCGGATTCGACGGGTGGTTTCCAGATTCGTTTGCCGGAGAAAGGGCCGCATGTGCTTGTTTTCTCGTTCGTGGGCATGAAGAAGCAGGAGATTGCGGTGGAGAAAAAGGAATTTATCCGGGTGACAATGGAGGAGGATAGCGAGAACTTGGACGACGTGGTGGTTACTGGTTACCAGACGATTTCCAAGGAGCGTGCCACGGGTGCTTACTCGATCGTGGATGCGGAGACATTGGGGCGGAAACCGACGTCCAATCTTGCGCAGGCGTTGGTCGGGTTGGTACCGGGATTGACGGTGGTGAGCGCGCCGGTGGACGGACAGGTACGATTCGCTATCCGGGGACAAGGTACTATATCGCAAGTCAGTATGGGTGATGGAAATTTTAAGGCGGATAACGATCCGCTGATCGTGGTGGACGGTTTCCCCATCAGCGGTTATATGCTTGAGAGCGACCCGTTCGCGTCGATTAACCCGAACGACGTGGAGTCTGTGACGGTGTTGAAGGATGCGGCGGCGACTTCCATTTACGGGGCGCGTGCGGCGAACGGGGTGATCGTGATTACCACGAAGAAAGGCAAGGCAAAGAGCAAGTTGGAAATTTCGGCGGATGCATATTGGTCGGTGAGTTCCCGGGCGGATTTGGATTATTTGTTTAACATGGCATCGGCGGAGAATCAGTTTCGTTTCGAGGAATTGATGCACAAGTACAAACCGATTAATTTTGCAGGCGATGACCCTTATACGCGAGCTTCCGAGCGGAGACGGTATATGTCGGCTCCATACAGTATGCTGTACGAGCGGGATAATAAAAAGAATCTTACCGCGGAGGAGTACGAGGT
>OGKG01002198.1_pt1 | contig 21130 bp, 20 predicted proteins | sample 1572201 | NCBI WGS metagenome assembly OGKG01 (sample SAMEA2582146, study PRJEB24529) | metagenome | biome: Human gut stool | place: China | collected 2011 | reverse complement strand
TGGGGGAAGGTGCCGCCTCCAGGCGGCGGAAGAGGGGCGGCACAGGCCTGGTTCTGCATGCCGCCCCACACCCGTCAGGGCTTTGCCCTGCCACCCTCTCCCGGGAGAGGGTAAAAACCCCAGGAAAGTCAAACTTTCCTGGGGAAAATCAAAGGATCTTTACACTGCGTGGCCGGTCTTCTTGATGACCTCGATGACGGAGTCTACCAGGTCCTGGCAGACCACTTTGCTCTCGGCTTCCACCATGACACGGACCACAGGCTCGGTGCCGGATTCCCGGACCAGAATTCTGCCGGTGGAGCCCAGCTGGGCAGCCACATCGGCGATGGCCTTCTGAACGGCGGGATCGTTCTGGGCGGCGGCCTTGTCGTCTACCCGGATATTTTTCAGCACCTGGGGATAGAAGGTGAAGCCCTCGCACAGCTGGCTCAGGGTCTTCTTCTTGGCCAGCATGGCTTCCATGACCTTCAGGCTGGTGAGGATGCCGTCGCCGGTGGAGGCGTAGCGGGAGAAGATGATGTGGCCGCTCTGCTCGCCGCCCAGGCGGTAGTTGTTCATCATCATGTTTTCGTAGACGTACTTGTCGCCCACCTTGGTCTTCTCGTAGTTGATGCCGCACTCGTCGAAGGCCTTGTACAGGCCGAAGTTGCTCATAACGGTGGTGACCACGGTGTTGCCCATGAGCAGGCCCTGCTCCTTCATGACCTTGCCGCAGATGTAGAGGATGTGGTCGCCGGTGATGACCTCGCCCTTTTCGTCTACGCACAGGCACCGGTCGGCATCACCGTCGTAGGCAAAGCCCACATCCAGGCCGTTTTCGATGACGAAGCGCTGGAGACCCTCGATGTGGGTGGAACCGGCGTTGTTGTTGATATTGAAGCCATCGGGCTGGGCATTGATGACGTAGGTCTTGGCACCCAGGGCGTCGAAGACGGATTTGGCGATGTTCCAGGAGCTGCCGTTGGCGCAGTCCAGACCGACCCGCATACCCTTGAAGGAGTAGATGCCCAGGGAGATCAGGTAGCCGATGTAGCGGTTCCGGCCGGAGACATAGTCCACGGTCCGGCCGATCTGCTCCCGCTTGGCGGCGGGAAGCTCCTCCCAGCAGCGGCCGAAGCACTCCAGATGGCCGTCAATGTAGGCCTCCACCAGGGAGATGACGGACTCGTCCATTTTCTCGCCGGAGCTGTTGATGAGCTTGATGCCGTTGTCGTAGTAGGGATTGTGGCTGGCGGAGATCATAATGCCGCAGTCGAAGCCGTCGGTCCGGGCCACATAGGCCACAGAGGGGGTGGTGGTCACGTGCAGCAGATAGGCATCGGCACCGGAGGCTACCAGGCCGCCTACCAGGCTGTACTCAAACATATAGCTGGACCGGCGGGTGTCCTTGCCGATGACGATCCGGGCGGGCTCATCGGAGCCGCTCCGGCGCTTCAGCTGGCAGTAGTACCAACCCAGAAAACGGCCCACCCGAAAGGCGTGGTCAGCGGTGAGGGTGCAGTTGGCTTCCCCGCGGAAGCCGTCAGTTCCGAAATACTTTCCCATAATAGCTCCTTATCAATCAGTCGTGTTTGGCGACGACAACGCCGCCGGTTTTCCAGATGCTGTTGGCGGGGACAACACCCCGGACGCAGGAGGTGGGGTAGATATTGCTGTGGGGCCCGATGACGGTGCCGGGGTTCAGGACGCTGTTGCAGCCGACTTCCACGAAGTCGCCCAGCATGGCACCGAACTTCTTGAGGCCTGTGGGGATCTGCTGGTCCTTGCTCTTGACCACCACCAGAGTCTTGTCGGACTTGACGTTGGAGGTCAGGCTGCCGGCACCCATGTGGGACTTATATCCCAGGATGCTGTCGCCTACATAATTATAGTGGGGGACCTGGACATTGTCGAAGAGGATCACGTTTTTCAGCTCTACGGAGTTGCCCACCACGCAGTTTTCGCCAACCAGGGCGCTGCCCCGGACGAAAGCGCAGTGCCGGACCTCTGTACCGGCCCCGATGATGCAGGGGGCACCCAGAAAGGCCGTAGGGGCTACAGTGGCGGTTTTGTGTACCCAAACCTGGGGCTTTACTTCTTCGTAATCGTCCCCCAGATGTTCGCCCAGAGAGAGGATCAGCTGTTTGATGCCGGAGAGGGCTTCCCAGGGATAGGTGAAGCCGGAAAGGTAAGCGCCTGCGGCGCTGTGGCTCAGATCGTAGAGATCTTGTACAGTAAGCATAAAAAAGCTCCTTCCTGTGGCGGCCGAGGTTGGAGGCCACGGCACTTACTATACAACACAGGAAGGGGGTATGTCAATGCTTTTTTCTTAATTCTTTGCAAAAACGTTTTGAGGATGTACACAAATGAACAATGCCAAGGCTACTTCGGCAGCTTGAACTCCAACTGATCCAGGCATATCCGGTCCGCCAGACAGGAGATGAAGCTGGAATTGCTGGGCCGGGGCACGATGCCCTGGGCATCCGATTGGAAGATCTGGAACCAGGCGCCGCCGGGGTGCTGGCTCCAGGCACCCTGAATGGCATTGCGGATGGCCCGCTCCACCTGACTGCTGCTGCATCCAAAGCGGCGGGCCACAGCGGGATAGAGCTCCTTGGTGACGGAGGCCATGGGATTGTCCGCCATGTACAGCACAGCCTCCCGCAGGTAGGAATAGCCCCGGAGCTTGGTGGATACGCCCAGGGAAACCAGCAGATTGGACACATGGGTCCGCCGGTCCGGGGCGCTGAGGTTCGGCTTGGAGAGGCTGTTGCTCAGGTCCTTGACCCGGCCCACAACGGCGCGGATGTCACAGGGCTTGATCATCAGATACTCTACGCCCAACTTTGCTGTCGCGTCCACCACATAGTCGTTGTACAGCTTGGTGGTAGCCAGAACCAAAGGACGGATCCCGGAGGCGAAGAGGAGCTGCAGCAGGCTGATGCCGTCCAACTCCGGCAGCATCAGGTCCAGGATCAGAATGTCCGGCGGCGTTTCCAGGGCCAAGTCCAGGGCTTCCTTGCCGCTCCGGCAGGAAAAAAGACGGTAGTGTCCCTGAAGCGCGTTGGTGAGCGTGGAGCGAAACTCTTCGGAGCTGTCTGCAATCAGAATCGATATGGTCTCCAAATGGAATTTCCTCCTTCCTAGGTGGCGGGGCGGAAAAGCAGGTCTGGAAGGGAACAGGTACGGTCGGACCGGTGTGCCCGGTATGACCATACTATCCGGCTGTTGCGCATCATCTTTCCGCCGTTTGAATGCCTAAACGATACCATAGGCCATTCTTGTTTTCAATTACGGCAAAAAGGCCGCGACTCGACAATGTTCGACAATTTTCGACAGTCTACGACAAAATAGAGCGGTGCGCAGGGATTATGCGCACCGAACCGTGATAGTTATCGCATAATTTTTAAGGGTTTCCGCCGCCAAAGGGACTGAAATCCTCATACCGCTCTTCGGAGGCCGTGGGCTGCTCCTGAGTCGCGGTTTCCTCCCGGGGCCGCTCGGACAGGGTGATGTTTTTTTCCAGATAGGAGCCGGAACGGTAGATCCGGATGGTGGTCTCGTCTCCCGCCTGGAAAGCGCGCAGAGCCCGGGCCAGGGAGTTGAAGCTGGTGACGGATTCGTCCCCCAGGCCCACGATGATGTCCTTGGGCTGGAGGCCTGCCGCCTCCGCCGCGAAGCCCGGCTCCACCGACTCCACATAGGCTCCCTTGGGGAGTCCATAGGTGTCCACCACAACGGCATCCACATCCATGCCCCGGATGCCGATGTAGGCGGAGCGGATGAAACCGTTGGTCTGCAGGTCCTCGATGCTCTTTTTCAGGTCGTCAATGGGGATGGCGAAGCTGATGCCTTCGATGGAGGCACCGGAGGAGGTGGTCCCGGAATACTTGGCGGTGGTGATGCCAACCACCTCTCCCCGGGTGTTGAAGAGAGGACCGCCGGAGTTGCCGGAGTTGATGGCCACATCGGTCTGGAGCATATTCACTACGTTGCTGTCGGTGGTGACCTCCCGGTTTTTGCCGCTGATATAGCCTACGGTCTGGGTGGCCTCCAGGGCGCTCAGGGGATTGCCGATGGCGATTACCATGTCACCGATGGCGAGGCTGGCGCTGCTGCCCAGGGTCACCGGAGTCAGGTTCTCCGCCTCGATTTTCAGCACAGCCATATCCGCCGAGGTGTCCCGGCCGATGAGGGTGCCATCGTACTGCTCCCCGGATTGGGTGTTGACGGTGATGGAGTCGGCGTTTTCCACCACATGGTAGTTGGTCACAATATAGCCGTCGGATGTGATGATAAAGCCGGAGCCGGTGACGCTGCGCCGGAGGGTCTGGCCGGAGACCGTGGTGGCAGCGTCACAGGAGATGCCCACCACGGAGCCCACGTTCTGAGCGTAGACCTGGGCGGGGGTCAGCACCTCTCCGGCGGGCAGGGGGGTGGAGGCGTTTCCGCCGGTATTTCCGAGGGCAGCGAGCCGGGTCTCCAGTCTGGCGATCCGGTCGTAAAGGTAGGCGGTCTGCTCCGCCGTCTGCTTTCTCGCGGCAGAGGCAGTGATGAGTCCTGTGAGCAGACAGCCGACGGCCACCAATGCCACAGTGCCCCAGAAGGGAGGCAGCTTGGGCCTGGGCTTTCGCGGTTGGGGCTGGGGCTGCGCATGGGTGCTGTAAAAGCTTTCGTAGGGGGAATCCTCATAGGGAGAGCGAGGGGCCTCAGGCGCTTCGGGAGCGGCTTCTTCGGGAGCGGTATCTTCCGCTTGGACCGGGGGCTCTTCCGATGGGGCAGTTTCCTCCGGCAGAGGAGAAAATGTATCGTCAAAGGTATCCATAGTTGACCTCCTGTGGACGGGTTGATCCTTCAAATCTGCTACTATGATACCCGTTTCGCTGTCTCCCGTCAAGAAAAGATTCCGTGAATACCCGGATTTTGCGGGCATTCACGGAAAACCGGGGCTTACTTTTTACGGAAGGACATGCAGTCCGTGCACTGGTCCACGGTGGGATCGCACTCATGGGTGCCGACCAGGATCCGGTCCAGAGAGCAGTAGTTCTCCCCGGAGCAGTGGTTGGCGCAGTCGGAAACGGTGCATTCGATGCACTTGTTGGCGTGACAGCTCATAGAAAGTACCTCCTGAAAAGTTTTGGAAAGGCCTTGGACCTTTCGGAGGTAGTATGGCCGGGAAAAGCAGAAGTATACATGTCATTGCGAACCAGTCCGGAGACTGGTGTGGCAATCTCTCTGTTGTTTTGGGCGCTTTAAAAAACCGGGGGATTGCCACGACAGTGTGTGCACTGTCTCGCAATGACAGTGACAAACAATATAATTTTACCGATTTTCCAGGATTTCCAATTGACAATCCCGGGAGGGGAATATATAATATATGCGGAAATTACCGGGCACAGCACAAAATCGGTCCGGTGGAGTCCGGGACAGGCGGCTTTCGGAACTGAAACCGTAATTTTTACGGCTATGGGGCGAAGAAAGAACGCCGGATCATAGAAGACAAACCGTCTTTTGAAAGAAAGGAAATTTGCCATGATTTACAGTGCAGAAGTACAGAATATGTGCTCCGTGGCTAAGGGCGCTTACCACGGCCCCGCTCCCATTCCTGAAGAGGGAAAGTGGGTCCAGGCCAAGGAGATCAAGGACATCAGCGGCTTCACCCACGGTATCGGTTGGTGTGCTCCTCAGCAGGGCGCCTGCAAGCTGACCCTGAACATCAAGGAGGGCGTCATTGAGGAGGCCCTGGTGGAGACCATCGGCTGCTCCGGCATGACCCATTCCGCCGCTATGGCCGCCGAGATCCTCATCGGCAAGACCATCCTGGAGGCTCTGAACACCGACCTGGTGTGCGACGCCATCAACACCGCCATGCGGGAGCTGTTCCTGCAGATCGCCTATGGCCGCAGCCAGTCCGCGTTCTCCGAGGGCGGCCTGGTAGTCGGCGCTTCTCTGGAAGACCTGGGCAAGGGCCTGCGCAGCCAGGTGGGCACCATGTTTGCTACCCGGTCCAAGGGTCCCCGTTACCTGGAGATGGCCGAGGGCTATGTTACTCGGGTCGCTCTGGACGAGGACAACCTGATCATTGGCTATGAGTTTGTAAACCTGGGCAAGATGATGGACTTCATGAAGAAGGGCGACGATGCCAACGCGGCTTACGCCAAGGCCAAGGGTCACTACGGCCGCTTCGACAACGCTCCTAAGTACATCGACCCCCGTCAGGAATAAGAGGAGGACGCAACAATGGCTTTGTTTGAAAGTTACGAGAGAAGAATCGACAAGATCAACGGCGTCCTGGCCCAGTATGGCATTTCCTCTGTGGAAGAGTGCCGCGAGATCTGCCAGGCTAAGGGCTTCGATCCCTACGAGATCGTCAAGAGCATTCAGCCCATCTGCTTCGAGAACGCTTGCTGGGCCTACACCGTGGGCGCTGCCATTGCGCTGAAGAAGGGCGTAAAGACTGCCGCTGAGGCCGCCGAGGCCATCGGCATCGGCCTGCAGGCCTTCTGCATCGACGGCTCCGTGGCCGAGGACCGGAAGGTGGGCCTGGGTCATGGCAACCTGGGTGCCATGCTGCTGCGGGACGAGACCAAGTGCTTCGCGTTCCTGGCCGGTCACGAGTCCTTCGCTGCCGCTGAGGGCGCTATCGGCATTGCCCGCAGCGCCAACAAGGCCCGGAAGGAGCCCCTGCGGGTCATCCTGAACGGCCTGGGTAAGGACGCTGCCCAGATCATCTCCCGGATCAACGGCTTCACCTATGTCCAGACCCAGTTCGACTACTACACCGGCGAGCTGAAGATCGTCAAGGAGTACAAGTACTCCGACGGCGAGCGGGCCGCTGTCCGCTGCTTCGGCGCTGACGATGTCCGTGAGGGCGTGGCCATCATGCACCACGAGGGCGTGGACGTGTCCATCACCGGCAACTCCACCAACCCCACCCGGTTCCAGCATCCCGTGGCAGGCACCTACAAGAAGGAGTGCGTCGAGCAGGGCAAGAAGTACTTCTCCGTGGCCTCCGGCGGCGGCACGGGCCGGACTCTGCATCCCGACAACATGGCTGCCGGTCCCGCTTCCTACGGCATGACCGATACCATGGGCCGTATGCATTCTGACGCCCAGTTCGCTGGCTCCTCCTCCGTTCCCGCTCACGTGGAAATGATGGGCTTCCTGGGCATGGGCAACAACCCCATGGTCGGCGCTACCGTTTCCGTGGCTGTTGCTGTGGAAGAGGCTCTGAAGGGCTAAGGGAAAATTCTGGATTTCGTAAATAATTAGCAAGGAAGCACGTCCTTTCCGTGAAAACGGTTAGGATGTGCTTCCTGTTTTTTGCGTTTTTAGGGGTGTTTTTGATAAAAGTCGGTACATCCTGCATCGTGGGACAGAGCCTTTTACAATGCATCACGGCCTGCGTTGGCTTCCGGGTATTGCTTTAGCAGGAGGAGGCGGACGGCAATGTGGTATTTTCCGTGGTTGGCCATGGCGGGGGCCTCCTTTTGGATTTTTTGTTAGTATAGCATACCAAAAGAAGGACGGAAAGAGATAAATTTGTGAAATGTCTTGAATCTTGGGACGGGATGTGATACTATAACCCTGCCAAACTAATCAAATAATGAAAAGCATCACAAAGGACGGGGGTACTATACCCTTTTGCATTCATGCCATGAATTTGATAAAAATGCAAATTCCTTCGGTATGAATGCAGTGATGCTTTATATTGATTAGTTTGGCGACTAACGGAGTTTGCGTTTTTTGTGCGCTGACTTCGGTTAGCGCACTTTTTGTTTTTATGGGGGTGAAAACATGGCAGAGACAATGGGAACCTTGGAGGCATCTCAAAAGTGGGATGTTTCTCAGGCAACAATCAGCAAGTGGTGTCGAGATGGTAAAATTCCCGGTGCCGAACAGGATAGGAAGGGCAGTCCTTGGCATATTCCGAAAGATGCGGTGTGCCCTAAAATAAAGAAAGAAGGATAAAAAGTATGAATCCGTTGAAATCTCATAATATTGTTGCGAAAGTTCTTCAAGTATACGCCTATGTAAATGGTGCGGCTGGAATTGTTCTTACTTTGCTGCTTAATAAAGAATTGAGATTAGGTGCAGTGGCGGTATCGATTATTTTGGCGGCGGTTCTGGTTGTCAATTTTTTCATTTTTGCATTGGGTGAAATTATTGATTTGCTGCAAACCCTCAAAGAGAACACACGCAAAAAAGTTGAAATCTCTGACGAACTTCCTGACCTTTAAGGAGAAAGAATATGAGCGAACGATATAGCAGGCTCTTTTCTTTGCCGGAAAACCTCTACACAGAGGGTGCGCCGGTGATAATTGCGGCAGGGGCACTGCTTAAGGATAGCCAGACCGGGCGTGTGCTTGCCCAGCTGAAATTGCGTAATATAAGCCCTAAAGCCATCAAGGCCGCAGCTGTTTGCCTGTTACCGCTGAACACAGTGGGGCAGCCCTTGGGCGAGGCTATCCGTTACGACTATTTGGATTTGAGCAGTACCCGGGATACAGATTTTGGGAGCAAATCCGCCATTCTTATGCCGGATATAACGACTCGTTCCTTTAATGCTGCGGTAGTGGAAGTTATTTTCACAGACAATTCTGTTTGGAATGCCAACGAGGCAGCATGGGAGCCGTTGAAAAGCCCGGAGGCCTTGACTTCCCGGCTGGACAGTGAAATGGTCAAACAGTTCCAGATGGAATATGGAAGTAGGGCTGAAAATTTCTTTCTGGAGCAGAAAGACTTGTGGTATTGTGTCTGCGGAGCTGTAAACCGTCGAGGGGAATTCGCTTGTCACAAGTGCAACAGAACGGAGACAGAGTTGCGGAATGTTAATATGAATGTTCTGCGACAAAACAAGGAGGCCCGGCTGACACGGGAACGGGATTGGAAGGAAAAAGAAGCCGCAGCGGAAAGAGAACGAAAAAAAGCAGCAATAGCAAAGGCAGAGAAAATTGGTAAAATTGCGGCTATCGCTGCATTATTGATAATCATTGTAATTATTTTGGCGGTAAAAATCCCACCCATTGTACGAGCGAGGCAAGAAGAAAAGGCACGTTTGAACGCATATAACTCTGCAATTGCTCTGATTGATGCGGAGTCGTATGATGAAGCTATCGCCATACTTCAAGATTTGGCAGGTTATAGAGATTCTGCTCAGCAAATACAGATTGCAGAACAAGGCAAGCAAGAAATGCTGAATGCAGATGCCTACGCAAAGGCTGTTGCGCTACTGGAAGAAAAGGATTATGAGGGTGCCATTTCGGCATTTAGAGCATTGGGAGAATACCGTGACAGTGCGAACCTACTAACAGAAAGCCGATATCAGTTTGCACTGGAATCTATGCATCAAAAGTACTACAAAACAGCTGCTGTTATTTTCGAGGAATTGGATGACTATGCTGACAGTAAGGCAATGGCGTGTGAATGTGAGTATTTGTATGCTATGGAACTGATTGAGCAAGAAGATTACTCGGGAGCATATTCTGCGCTGCAAATCGTTCCTGAATATAAAGATGCTGCTGAATACCTGAGCCACATGTATATGGTGCCGCAGAATATTACTTGTGTATACAGTACTGAATACAAAGAATTTTTCCATTTCGGTTATAATAGCGACGGGAAAATGAGTAATGCGTACTGTGATGCTACATATTCCTCGGGAACAACTGAGCGAAATTCTAACTGTACCTTTGACGAGGATGGTATTTTGACCCGTTTAGATTTTACAAGTGGAATGTGGTATACCTACGCTTCCGCTGGTAATGGCACGGTAATAAAGTACGAAAGGGATACGCTTGATCCTTGTGACAAATTTAATGAATATGGGAACATAATATCTTTTTTTGTCGAAAACCAATGGCATGAGTGTACTACGTATGAATATGACGAATATGCCAATGAAATGGATCATTCTACCAACGTTTACGGTGCAGCAGGAGATCATCAGGAAATGAATTTACAATCTGTGTGCTATAGTAGAGGAAACCTTACAGTGCAGTCCAGTTTTAGCTATACCTACCTATATTTACCAAATGAAACAGCAGATATGGATTTGATTTGGAAAAACGTCCGTATAATATGTGGCAAAGCCATTTGGTTTGACTAAATATATACATTACTTGAAAAATGAGAATGAGCCGGGAGCACAGTTCCCGGCTTTATTTATGCCTCCAAAAGAGAAATGTACTTATGGATGGTTGTGCGACTGAGGCCGCACACACGGGAAAGCTTGCTAATATTGAGATGGCCGCCTTTGTATGCCGGGTAGTGCCGGAGGAAGATTGTCGGAACATGGTCTTTCGTAACCTGCGGCCTCCCAATCCGCTTCCCCTTGGCCCGAGCATTCGCCATACCAGACCGCACCCGCATTCTTATCATGGACAGCTCCAACTGAATGAACACCCCGGCCATCTGTAAGAAAGCTTCGCACATGGGGGCAGGCTGTCCGCTTCGGCAGTCTAGGGTAATGTTCCCCACAATCACAAGGCGCAAGTACTTTTCCCGCACGGTGTCGATGATTTCACAAAGCTGCTGGGTGCTTCTGGCAAGGCGGGAAACCTGTTTGGTGTAAGCCTTATAGATTTCCGGACAAACACGCTTAAATACTATTTTCTGGTGATTCTACCGAACAGAAGCATTGCCACACCTGCGCAGTTTTCCATCAATTCTATAGAAACGCAATTCAGTGACGAAGAAACGCAACTGCGCAATTGTAAAACGCAATCCACTTCCGAAAAAACGCAATCCATCATAGCGGACCAGGATCGGGAACGAAGCGATTTCCAGGATATGCTCTTGAACGTATATGCAGACACATTACGTCCAAAAACAAGAGAGCGATTACTCATTTTGTTTAAGCGATACCGCTATACATACCACTTCAATAGGCGAAACATAGCGGATATGTTTTCGATTACTGAAAATGCAGCCTCCCGTTTTTTGAAAAACTGCGTTGAACTTGGAATTATCCACAGAGAAAAAGTGGATGACTACTGCTTTCCTATAAGAATTTCATTAAAATAACAGTATATATAAAACATCAGAAACGCAAATCCGGTACTACAGTGCAAGGGATTTGCGTTTCCTTGCCCTCCCCCCTACCGAAATCTGCACAGAAAATCCCCTGGAAATTTTGTGAAATTGCCACTATACAAATTACCGATTTTGTGATAAAATGCAAATAAGAATAAATCGCAAGAGGAGAAGCGACTATGACTATTACCAACGATATCCGTTATGTAGGCGTCAACGACCATCAGGTGGACCTGTTCGAGGGCCAGTACCGGGTGCCCAATGGCATGAGCTACAATTCCTATGTGATCCTGGACGAAAAGATCGCCGTCATGGATACGGTGGACAAAAACTTCACCCACCAGTGGCTGGACAATATCCAGAATGTGCTCCAGGGCCGGAAGCCGGACTATCTGGTGGTGCAGCATATGGAGCCGGACCACGCCGCCAATATCTGCAACTTCATGAAGACCTTCCCGGAGGCCACCGTCGTCTCCTCTGCCAAGGCCTTCACGATGATGAGCGCCTTCTTCGGTACCTGCTATGAGGACCGGCGGATCGTTGTGGGAGAGGGCAGCACGCTGAACCTCGGCAAGCACACCCTGACCTTTGTTACCGCCCCCATGGTCCATTGGCCCGAGGTCATTGTGACCTATGACAACGTGGACAAGGTCCTGTTCTCCGCCGACGGCTTCGGCAAGTTCGGCGCGCTGGATGTGGAGGAGCCCTGGGACGATGAGGCCCGGCGCTACTACATCGGCATTGTGGGCAAATACGGCGCCCAGGTCCAGAATCTGCTGAAAAAGGCGGCCACGCTGGATATCGCCACTATCTGCCCCCTCCACGGTCCTGTGCTCAAGGAGAACCTGGGCCACTACCTGAAGAAATACGACCTGTGGTCCTCCTACACCCCTGAGGACGAGGGCATTGTCATTGCCTATACCAGCGTCTACGGCAACACCAAGGCCGCTGTGGAAAAGCTGGCTGCCAAGCTGCGGAGCAACGGAGCACCCAAGGTCGTGGTTCACGATCTGGCCCGGGGAGATATGGCTCTGGCTGTGGCGGATGCCTTCCGCTACAACAAGCTAGTGCTGGCCACGACGACCTACAATGCGGACGTGTACCCCTTCATGAAGGAATATATCCACCACCTGACCGAGCGGAACTTCCGCAACCGCACGGTGGCCCTGATGGAGAACGGCTCCTGGGCCCCTCTGGCTGCCAAGGTCATGAAGAATATGCTTGCCGAGTGCAAGAACCTGACCTTTGCGGAAACCACCGTCCGGATCCTCTCTGCCCTGGACGATGCCTCCACTGCCCAGGTGGATATTCTGGCCCGGGAGCTGTGCATGGAGTACCTGGCCCAGCAGGATGCCACCGCCAACAAGAACGACCTGACGGCCCTCTTCAACATCGGCTATGGCCTCTACGTGGTCACCACCAATGACGGCCAGCGGGACAATGGCCTCATCGTCAATACCGTCAGCCAGATCACCAATACCCCCAACCGCATTGCCGTCACCATCAACAAGCAGAACTACTCCTACCACACCATTCGCAAGACCGGCATCCTGAATGTAAACTGCCTGGATGTCACCGCGCCCTTCTCCGTCTTCCAGCGCTACGGCTTCCAGTCCGGCCGGACGGCAGATAAGTTTGAGGGGGTGGAGACCCTCCGGTCCGACAACGGGCTGCGGTTCCTGCCCAAGTTCATCAATTCCTTCATGTCCTTGAAGGTGGAGGACTATGTGGACCTGGATACCCACGGCATGTTTATCTGCACCGTCACCGAGGCCCGGGTTATGTCCGACGCCGAGACCATGACCTACACCTATTACCAGAAGAATGTGAAGCCCAAGCCTCAGGCAGAGGGCAAGAAGGGCTTTGTCTGCAAGGTCTGCGGCTGGATCTACGAAGGCGACGAGCTGCCTGAGGACATCATCTGCCCCCTGTGCAAGCACGGCGCTGTGGATTTTGAGCCCATTGGAGAATGATCCTTTGCTCCGCCCCGTTTCCTGGGGCGGGGAAAATGAAAACCGGCAGTGGTACAGAGCGTACCGCTGCCGGTTAAAATTATAGGCTGCTTTTACAGATGCTGCTCCACAAAGGCCTGCAAGCCCGGCTGGGGCTGGAAGCCGATGTCCCGGGCAGCTTCCTTGCCGCCCTTCAAAATGACGATGCAGGGGATGCTGGACACCCGGTATTCCATAGCAAGGGCCGGGTTTTCGTCTACGTCGATGGCGTAGAAGCTGGCGTGGTCCTGCATGGTGTCAGCAACGGCTTCCATAACGGGGGCCAGCATCTTGCAGGGGCCGCACCATTTGGCGGAAAAGTCCAGCACGGCCACGTCCTTGCCCAGAGCCTCAGTCAGGTCGTTATTGGTAACTTTGGTGATCATAGCATTTCTTCCTTTCTTTTTCCGGTCAGGTAGCTGACGGCGCTCAGAGCGGCTACGTTACCCTGACCGGCGGCTTTGATATACTGATAGGGGGTGCCTGTGATATCTCCGCAGGCGAAGAGCCCAGGGAGGTTGGTCTCCATGCGGCTATTCACAGCCACGTGGCTGCCCTCCAGAGCAATGCCGGGGACCAGCTGGTCCGGGGCCACAGCGTCCCGGAGAATGAAGACCCCATCCACAGGGTAAACGGCGCCGGATCGTCCCTCCAGGGCGGTGACCTGGGTGCCTCCCAGAATGGCGGCAGGCTTGTCCTCCAGAATGCGGACCTTGGGCCCGGCCTGGGCCTCATGGGGGACGGCGGGGAAGTAGAGCACCTCCTTGGCGGTTTCCGCCAGGAAGGAGGCCTCCTCCCGGCTATGCTCAGAGTATCCCACCACGGCCACGGTTTTATCCCGGTAGAAGGGAGCGTCGCAGGTGGCGCAGTAGCTGACGCCCCGGCCCAGCAGATCCTTTTCCCCTGGAAAGGGCTTGCCCATGACCACTCCCGCGGCCAGAATCACGGCGGAGGCTTCATACATTTCCGCGGGGGTTTGGATGGCGAAGTAATCCCCCATGGCGTAGACCGCCGTGACCTGGGTTTCCAGAATGGGGATGTCCAGGCTTTTCAGCTGAGCGCGCATGCCATCTGCCAGGGCCATGCCGCTGACGGCGGGCAGTCCGGGATAGTTGAGGATGGTTTTTGCCTTTTCCAGCTTTTCACTCAGGTGCCGGGTGCCGAAAAGCCACAGCTGCTTGCCGCGGATCTTTGCCGTAATGGCGGCCGAAACGCCGCCGGGCCCGGTGCCGATGATGGCAATGTCTCTTCGTTCCATAGATGGTTTCCTTTCAGAATCGATTGGGTACCGCCCCTCGTCCGTCTCGGCGTTGCCGAGCCGCCTTCCCCCAGGGGAAGGTCAGGCGTTGACCGCCTCCACAAACCGCAGGAAGGCGTCCTTCCCCTCAGGGGTCCGCTTGTAGACGCCGGCATCCTCCAAGACCTGGGTGAATACCCGGCCGGTTTCCTGCATCAGGGTAGCCATAGCGTTTTCCTCGGTGAAGATGTAGCGCTTTTTCAGCTCCTCCACCCAGTCGGCGTGCTTGCTCTGGATGGGATCGCCTCGCAGGTCCGCACCGGAGACGATTTTCTCCGCCAGGTCTGTCAGCTCGCTCTTCAGGCGGCTGGGCAGGACAGCCAGACCCATGACCTCGATGAGACCGATGTTTTCCTTCTTGATGTGGTGCTTGTCCGCATGGGGGTGGAAGACACCCAGAGGGTGCTCCTCGGTGGTGATGTTGCACCGCAGCACCAGGTCCAGCTCGTAGAGAGAGCCTCTGCGCCGGGCGATGGGGGTGATGGTATTGTGGGGCTCCCCGCCGGAGAATGCGACAATGCCGCACTTCTCATCGGAATAGCTCCGCCAGGCCTTCAGAATCTTCTCCGCCAGCTGGGACAGCCGCTTGGGGTCCTCCCCGTCCAGCCGGATGACGCTCATGGGCCACTTGACAAGGCCTGCCCGGACATCCTCAAAGCCCGCGAAATAGACGGGGGTTTCTACCGGGGCCTTCTCCATGGCGAAGGTGTAGTGGCCGCCCTGGAAATGCTCATGGCTCAGGATGGAGCCGCCTACAATGGGCAGGTCGGCGTTAGAGCCTACAAAGTAGTGGGGGAAGGCGGTGACAAAGTCCAGGAGCTTGTCAAAGGCGGCCTTATCGATCTTCATGGGCACGTGCTGGCCGTTGAAGACGATGCAGTGCTCATTGTAGTACACATAGGGGGAGTATTGCAGATACCACTCGCTTCCGGCAATGGTGATGGGGATGATCCGGTGGTTGGCACGGGCCGGGTGGTTCAGCCTGCCTGCGTAGCCCTCATTCTCCTTGCACAGCTGGCACTTGGGGTAGCCGGACTGGGGGGCGTTTTTGGCGGCGGCAATGGCCTTGGGGTCCTTTTCGGGCTTGGAGAGGTTGATGGTGATATCCAGGTCGCCGTATTCGCTTTCGTAGGTCCAGCGCAGGTCCTTAGCGATGCGGTAGCGGCGGATATAGTCCGTGTCGCAGCTGAATGTATAGTACCAGTCCGTGGCCTCCTGAGGGCTGACGGCATACTTCTCCCGGAAGCAGCGGATGACCTCCCGGGGCATGGGGGTGAGAGCGCCCATGATCCGGGTGTCAAAAATATCCCGGGCAGTGATGTTGTCCTCGCACAGGCCCTGCTTGCAGGCGTAGTCCAGGATCCCGGACAAGATCTCCTCCAGGTCCTCGCTGAGAAGCTCATCCGAGGGGGTGTAGTCCTCCCGGTGCAGGAGGTCCAGGAGCCGGTTGGTCAGCACCTGGTGGTCCACCGGCTGGGCAAGGCCGGTATTCATGGCGTAGGCCACCAGAGAATCGATATATGTCTCAATTTTCATCACTGTTCTACCACCATTTCCACGCCGCCCTGGGGACGGATCGAGAGTACATGACAGGCCCCTTCACCCAGAGCCGCATCCAATCCGCTGCGGAACGCCTCCAGCAGATCGAAGGGCACAAAGGCCTGGACGGTGCCGGCAAAGCCGCCGCCGTGGACCCGGTAAGCGCCGCGGCCCTGGAGGTAATGCTCGCACAAGGCCAGGGCCACAGCCACATCCTGGTGCTCGATGTAACCGGCGGGGATGACATTCTGCAGGTACATATAGGAAGAATGGCCGCTCTGCTTTACGAGGGTCAGGAATTTGTCAAAATTCCCTTCCCGCAGAGCCTGGACCTGCTGAGGCACCCGGGCGTTGTCCTGATAAACGTGGATGGCCCGCAGGATCGCCCGGTCCGGGCAGCACTTCCGAAGGGCGGGGATGGCGGCGTAGAATTCTGCCTCCGGCACCTGGGTCAGGACCTCCTTGCCAAAGTAGGCGCAGACCTGCTTCAGTTCCCCGGGGATGGCAGCATATTCGTCGGTCAGGTCGGCGTGGCTGGCCTGGCTGTCGATGATGCACAGAGCGTGACCGCAGGAGCTGAAATCGAAGTCTACCGGTTCGATCACGGGGTGGTCCTTGTCACCGAAGTCAATGGTCACCAGGTTGCCTACAGCAGAGGCGGTCTGATCCATCAGGCCGCAGGGTTTGCCGAAGAACACATTCTCCGCGTACTGGCCGATTTGAGCGATTTCCGGCTGACTGACTTTGCCCTCAAAGAAGAGTCCGTTGACAATGGTGCCGATGAGCACCTCGAAGGCGGCAGAGGAGCTCAGGCCGGAGCCGGGCAGCACCGTGCTCTCACAGTAGGCATCGAAGCCCTCTACCGGGCACCCAAGCTGGGCAAACCGGGCGCAGACACCCCGAACCAGAGCGGGAGTCGTATTGATTTCCGCCTGCTGGGGCACCAGGGTGTCCAGGGACACCACGCACAGGGGATACCCCTTGGACAGGATCCGGACCTCCCGGGTCCCGTTTACGGCTACCGCTGCCTGGGTATCCAGATTCACAGCTGCGGCCAGTACCCGGCCCCGCTGATGGTCCGTATGGTTGCCGCCGATCTCCGTCCGTCCCGGCGCGGAGAAATACCGCTCCGGCTTCCGCCCAAATTCTGCCAGAAACCCTGCGTTCAGCACCTGCTGCTGATCCTTGGTAAGAACAAGACTGGGTGAAGACATAAAAAACTCCTCCTAATTTGTTTGTGTGTTTTCACGTAGTCAATTATACAGTATTTCAGACAAAAAGGGAAGAGGCCACGAAAAAGAATCTTGACAGGACGGGAAATCTATGGTATCATGCAAAAGCACTGAGAAGTGAATATGGGGGTATAGCTCAGCTGGGAGAGCGCTTGAATGGCATTCAAGAGGTCAGCGGTTCGATCCCGCTTATCTCCACCAAGTCCTGAAATCGTAAGGTTTCAGGGCTTTTTCATTTATGTGCTATCGCAAAATGGATGAAGGCAAAACGGTATTGAATCTGTGCCTTATAAGCCTCAAAATCGGGAGCGTTAAGTGTCTTTTCTCAAAACCGCAAGATAATCTACGTAGGAATATATTTTTGATCTTCCTGACTTTTCTGTTTGCTGTAAAATCCCATTATCCACAAAAAGGGCAACGCTTTTTGCGACTGTATTATAGGATAGATTCAGGGCTGCCGCAGTCTTTTGAATATCGATAATGGGGTTCTTTTCCAAATAAATAAGAAAGTTTATTGCGTTGGTTTGCTGTCGCTTTGTCATGCTATTAAATTTTTGTACATTCCGGTTGTGAATTTCCGTAAGACGGTCAATTGTTTGAATTGCATCCTCGGCGGAATCGGATAGTGCTTGCAGGAAAAAGAGAACCCACTGCTCATAATCCCCAGTTTTTCGCACCTGTGTCATCCGGTCGTAGTATTCGATTCGATTCATTTTCAGAAAATAGGAAATATAGAGGGACGGGGTGGAAAGTATTTTCTTCTCCATCAGGAACAGCGTAATCAGGAGCCGCCCAACCCGGCCATTTCCGTCTAAAAAAGGATGGGTCGTTTCGAACTGATAATGGATCAATGCTGCCTGGATCAGTGGGTCAAGGGAATCCTCCCCATTCATGTATTTCTCCAGATCGGACATGGCATTTATCATATCTTCCGGGTTCGGCGGGATATACCGTGCATTTCTTAATGTGCTTCCCTGACCGCCGATCCAGTTCTGAGAATAGCGAAATTCACCGGGATTCTTTTCTTGACCCCGGACACCTTCCATCAGAACAGCATGGGTCTCCTTAATCAAACGATTACACAAGGGGAGAGTCTGAAGGCGATCAATTGCAAATTCCTCCGCCCGGATATAGTTCACAACATCTGATACATTCAGATTGGTATTTTCCTCCGCAAAGGGATTCAGAATATCATCCAGTGTACACTGTGTTCCTTCAATCTGAGAAGATAGCAATGCTTCCTTCCGTACATACATGGATACAAACAAGTCCATATTTGGGATACGGGAGGACAGGCCATCCAACGTGGCCAGCTTTCTATTTGCATCCACCAACTTGGCAATCATTTCGTTGCTCATCTCTATTGGCGGCTCTGGGGGAAGCGGATTGGGGCGAAAGGACTGATAAGCCATCTCCCCGGATAGATTGGTTATAACGCAACCGGCTCTGTTATTCATGGCGGCTCCTTTCTGAAAATGAAATTACACGGTTCATGATAGCATAGATATTTCAGAAAATCAAGTTTTTCTGAAATATAAGATAATCCCATTTTTCATAGAATACGCAGAATGTGCATTTATAAAAAGAAATGCGCCCTGTAATTTCATTTTCCAACAGGAAACATCTACTTTTTATCGTGTGCGATGCGAAGAATAGACAAGTGTGTCTGGTTGCAAAAATCTATTCTAAGCACTATGCACCGCCTGAAAGGGTGGTGTTTTTTTGAAAAATTTTCTCCGCACGAGCAAAAAAATCCTACTGTATAGATGTAAGGCCTTACCATCAAAAAGAGTGACCCAAGGAGTAACCCATGGAAGATTTACAGATCATCGAGCTTTTCTTTCAGCGCTCTGAGGAAGCTGTTTCGCAGACGGACCGAAAATATGGCCGTTTTTTGCGGAGCGTTGCCGGGCGGATTCTTTCTATCCCGGAGGATTCCGAGGAAGTTGTAAACGACACCTATCTGGTGGCCTGGAACAAGATCCCGCCGGAGGTGCCAAAACCCCTCAAATACTACTTATCCCGCATTACCCGCAATCTGGCCCTGAGTCGGTTTGACTATGGGAATGCCCAAAAGCGTTCCGCCTTTGCGGAGGTCGCCATTTCCGAGCTGGAGGAGTGCATTCCGGATCCGGCGGAACAGCCGGAGATGCGTGCCGAACAGCGGGAGTTGACGAAGACCCTGAATCGGTTCCTGTCCGGCCTGTCCCGGCTGGATTGCGCGCTTTTTGTAGGCCGCTATTTCTACAATCGAACGGCGGCGGAACTGGGGAGAAAGTACGATATGCGGGAGTACCAGGTAAAATACCGGCTGAAAAAGCTTCGGGCGGAACTGAAACGGTTTCTGGAAAAGGAGGGCTATACACAATGACCGTAAAAGACCTTTACAGCGCAATGAGCGGTATTGAGGATCGATATCTTGCTATGGCGGACGCTCCAAATAAGGAGGATATTTCTATGAAAAAGCACAGCGGTAAGCTTCGGTTTTTTTTGATTGCGGCAGCGCTTGTCAGCCTGCTGGGCGTTACAGCCTATGCGGTAACGGCGAAAATTCAGCTGAACACCAAGCGGTATATGCAAGGGACCGGAGAAAGGGTAGATGCAGATGCCTCTGTACCCTATGAGGCGGAAATCAATTTTCAATCGACAGCCGATACCTATGATGGCCTGCAAACGTATTGCCCCAGCTGGCTTCCGGAGGGCTACCGTCTACGTTTTGTCAGTGCCAAGGCCTATGGATGCCAGACACTGCACTTTGCGACTTCATCGGACGAAAGCGCCCTTGTGCTGGAGACGACCCGGGGAGACAACGCCACTGACCTGGTGATTGAAAGCGTTGCAAAGGAAGAAAGTATCACCGTGGGGAGCCTTCCCGGAACACTGTATACCTGCACCGGCGGTGAGCGGGTGCTGCTCTGGACGGATGAGGACCGGGGCGTTGGGTTCATGCTGCTGACGGGAGACACGGAGCTGAATTTGGTGCGGGTTGCCGAGAGCGTCCGGCCAGACCCGGACCTGAAACCCACCAATGAAGACCGTTATCAGCTGGCACTGGAGGAGCTGGGGGACTATCAAATCACAGGCCTGCCGGAAAATTACCTGGAGACGGAATTTATTGCCAGCCCTAAGGAAGACGGCGGTGGTTGGTTCGCCTATGTGTATCGCTGGTACATTGATGCCAAGAAAAATTCCACAGTGGAACTGGAATATGAAACCTTCCTGCTGAATGGGGACAAGGATGGAGATTCTGCCCAGGATTCAGAGCCGGTTCCCGAGACCCCGGATACAATTCTCAAAATGAACGGCGGTGGAGAAGCAGCAACGGTTCAGGGAATGCCCGCTGCTGTAACCCAGGGGCACATCGTCTGGGTAGATTGGGAGAACAAGATGGTCTTTCAGATCACTGCGGACAGCATGGACGCTGACCAGCTGCAACAACTGGCGGACAGCGTTCAAAAGGTGCAATAATGCGCAAAAGACGTTCGGTCCAAGTTTTTTGGATCGAACGTCTTTGCTCCCCACTTCCAACAGCAAGGCATAGCTGTTTTCATTTTTCCTCAGGGCAAGGAGAGATGCCAGCAGCAAAATCACGGGGACCAGATAGACTGTTAAGACTTCCATTTTGCGGCGGTGTATCCTTGATTTTGTTGGATATCAATCTGCCGGATGGCAGTGGGCTTGAACTGCTCCGGGAGAGCGCCCCAATGGCATTCAAGAGGTCAGCGGTTTGATCCCGCTTATCTCCACCAAGTCCTGAAATCGTAAGGCTTAATAGTGACAAGTAACTATTTTGTCGCAGAGAACGGTGTGACCCGAAGGTCACGCCGTTTTTCTGTGTTCATAGGTTGTTTGCGTGATGATAGGCTCGGAAATAACGGGAATATCTACATCGTCCACGAAGTTGAAGAAAATCTTCACTTTCTGCTTGCGCTTGCCGCTGGATTTGTCCGGGGCATAGACGATGATTTTCTTGATATACTCGTTCACGATGGTCTGTGTCAGCTCCTCCACATCCACATATTTCTGTGTCAGGGCGATAAAGGCATCCAGACCGTCGT
>OGKG01002192.1_pt1 | contig 21155 bp, 17 predicted proteins | sample 1572201 | NCBI WGS metagenome assembly OGKG01 (sample SAMEA2582146, study PRJEB24529) | metagenome | biome: Human gut stool | place: China | collected 2011 | reverse complement strand
AATTGCTTGAGTAAAAGTAGGGGAGTATATTTCCCTCACTTTCATACATACATTCAGCCCCTGTATTCTTTGAGAATGGCAGGGGCTGAATTTTTTTATCTGTTTGGAGAGTGGGGCGTAAAGTCTCGCAAATAAAAAAGACTGTCTCATTTTCTATTTGAGACAGCCTTGTATAAATTTCAAGGGCTTTGGAAAAGCCTTTCTTTGGATTTGTTATTTTACGGCTTCTGCTATTTTAGTTTGAAGTTCTTCTCCGTGCAGGCCTCGAGCGATGATTGTACCGTCACCGTCGATCAATACCGTGTGAGGAATACTGTTTACGGCGTAAAGTTGTGCGCCTTCACTTTGCCAGAATTTCAGGTCGGACATTTGTGGCCAAGTCATGTTCAGTTTATTGATCGCTTCTTTCCAGGCAGCACCGTCCTGATCGAGAGATACACCTACGATTTCGAAGTTTTTGCCTTTGAATTTAGCATAAGCTTCCACCAAGTTTGGCATTTCACGACGACAAGGGCCGCACCAGCTTGCCCAGAAATCAACTAATACCACTTTACCCTTACCTACGTAATCGGACAATTTCACACTTTTTCCGTCAGGAGTCTGCATTTCGAAGTCAACAAACTTAGTACCTACGGCAGTTTTTTTCTGCTTGTCGGTCAGTTCTTTGATTTTTACAATTGTTTCATCGTTCTGGAAGTTAGCCGGAATTTGTTGCAGTAATGCTTCGTTTTCAGCAGTAGAGTTGTTGTAGAAGGTCTGTTTGAACAAGAATACGCCGACCGGGTTAGTGATATTGTTTTGTACGCCTTCTTTGATGGCTTTATCATATTGTTCTTCCAGTTGGGCACCCTCTTTTTGCTTGGCTTCTTTCTGTTCATCACTCAAAGAACTGTCACCCATTGATTGGTAGATAGCATTCATTTTTTTGCTGATGTCGTTGATTTGAGCTCTGACAATTTGATATGCATCATTGTTTGCAGTACCGGTAGCAGAATCATTGTCTTTGGTTAAGGCAACGTTAATCTTTCCGTTTTCGAGGAAGAAGTCAATCATTAAAGGTTCTCCGTCCACTTCACAAGTGATATAACGGCTGACAACAGAATCTTGTGTACCTTCAAAGGTAAAAGTTCCTTTTGTGATAACGGCTGTATCGAGTTTGACCAGATTTCTGCCATTGGCTTCCTGAAGATAGACGGTGTCACCGTCACTTGCACCTTCTACTGTACCTGTGACAACGTATCCGGCTTTGTTTCCACCGGTACAAGCTACCATGCCCAACGCGGCCGTTGCAATAACTAAATAAGTAAACTTTTTCATGCTTTTGTAAGATTAGTGAATAAATATTTATGCAAAGATAGATTATTTTTCTCTCGGCCACCGAAAAACACTGTTATATTAGATTAACACGTAGGTGAAAACCGCAGAAATGTGTACCTTTGCAACCCAAACTTTAGTATGAATATGCAAGAAGATAAATCCATCATTGAGGTGAGCCATGTCTCGAAGTATTTTGGCGAGAAAACAGCATTGGATGATGTGACTCTGAACGTGAAAAAGGGAGAGTTTGTTACAATACTCGGACCTTCCGGTTGCGGGAAGACCACGTTGTTGCGTCTCATTGCCGGTTTTCAGACGGCTTCGGAAGGCGAAATCCGAATTTCGGGTAAGGAAATCACACAAACTCCACCCCACAAACGCCCGGTGAATACGGTATTTCAGAAATATGCCCTATTTCCGCATTTGAATGTATACGACAACATTGCTTTTGGTTTAAAGTTGAAAAAGACACCCAAACAGACTATTGGGAAGAAGGTGAAAGCTGCTTTGAAAATGGTAGGTATGACGGATTATGAATACCGTGATGTCGATTCTCTTTCCGGCGGTCAGCAACAGCGTGTGGCTATTGCTCGGGCTATTGTCAATGAGCCGGAAGTACTGCTTTTGGATGAACCGTTGGCTGCACTCGATCTGAAAATGCGTAAGGATATGCAGATGGAACTCAAGGAAATGCATAAATCTTTGGGTATTACATTTGTATATGTAACTCACGATCAAGAGGAAGCATTGACTTTGAGTGATACTATCGTCGTAATGAGTGAGGGAAAGATTCAGCAGATCGGTACGCCGATTGATATTTATAATGAGCCTATCAATTCGTTTGTGGCGAATTTTATCGGAGAAAGCAATATTCTTAACGGTACGATGATACATGACAAACTGGTACGTTTCTGTGGTACGGAATTTGAATGTGTGGATGAAGGTTTTGGTGAGAATACTCCGGTAGATGTAGTCATTCGTCCGGAAGACCTTTATATCTTCCCCGTTTCGGATATGGCGCAGTTGACTGGTGTTGTTCAGACCTCTATTTTTAAAGGTGTCCACTATGAAATGACCGTGCTTTGCGGAGGTTATGAATTCCTCGTACAGGATTATCATCATTTCGAAGTAGGAGCCGAAGTCGGTCTGTTGGTAAAGCCGTTTGATATTCATATTATGAAGAAAGAACGTGGCTGTAACACGTTTGAAGGTAAATTGCTGGATACTACTCATGTGGAATTTCTGGGATGTAACTTCGAATGTGTTCCGGTAGAAGGAATAGAATCCAATGAGGATGTCAAAGTGGAGGTAGACTTTGACAAAGTGGTTCTTCAGGATAATGAAGAGGACGGTACATTGACAGGTGAAGTGAAATTTATTCTTTATAAGGGAGATCATTATCATCTGACTGTTTTTTCCGATTGGGACGAGAATGTGTTTGTAGATACGAATGATGTATGGGATGATGGTGACCGTGTAGGTATTACTATCCCCCCGGATGCTATTCGTGTAATTAAAATAACCGATTAACAGGAAAGGAAGTGAATAAGAGGTTTTTAGTCTTTTTGTCATCACGTAAGAGTTGGACCCTCCCTTACATTATTTTTTCGGCGATCTTTGTGATTATACCGTTGGTCCTAATTGTTGTGTATGCTTTTACTGATGATAACGGGCATCTGACGTTTGCCAATTTTCAGAAGTTTTTCGAACATCCCGAAGCAATCAATACCTTCGTCTACTCCATAGGTATTGCCATCATTACTACACTTATTTGTATTTTGCTGGGTTATCCCGCTGCCTGGATACTTAGTAACAGCAAACTGAACCGTTCTAGAACAATGGTCGTATTGTTTATCCTGCCGATGTGGGTAAATATTCTTGTGCGGACTCTAGCTACTGTTGCTCTGTTCGACTTCTTTAGTGTACCGTTGGGTGAAGGAGCATTGATATTCGGTATGGTGTATAACTTTATCCCTTTTATGATTTATCCTATTTATAATACGTTGCAAAAAATGGATCATAGCTATATTGAGGCGGCGCAGGATTTGGGAGCCAATCCCCTGCAAGTTTTTCTGAAAGCAGTGCTTCCGCTTTCCATGCCGGGCGTGATGAGTGGGATCATGATGGTTTTTATGCCGACTATTTCGACGTTCGCTATTGCCGAATTGCTGACGATGAACAACATCAAACTTTTTGGTACGACCATTCAGGAGAATATAAATAACAGTATGTGGAATTATGGAGCAGCACTTTCGTTGATAATGTTGTTGCTGATAGCCGCTACTTCACTTTTCAGTACAGATGATAAAGATAACTCTAACGAAGGAGGTGGGCTATGGTAAAGAAAATATTTGCACAGACTTATTTGTGGATATTGCTGTTGTTGCTTTATTCTCCCATCGTAATTATCGTCATTTATTCATTTACTGAAGCTAAAGTTTTGGGTAACTGGACAGGCTTTTCTACTAAATTATATTCTTCGCTTTTCACAACAGGTGCACATCACTCTTTGATGAATGCACTGATTAATACGATTACTATTGCTTTGCTTGCTGCAACTGCATCTACATTGCTGGGAAGTATTGCCGCTATCGGTATCTTTAATTTGAAATCCCGCTCACGAAAGGCGATTGGTTTTGTGAATAACATACCTATTCTGAATGGTGATATTATAACCGGTATTTCTCTTTTCCTTTTGTTTGTTTCGTTGGGAATCACACAGGGATACACGACAGTTGTATTGGCACACATTACATTCTGTACACCGTATGTCGTATTAAGTGTTTTGCCCCGTTTGAAACAGATGAATCCGAATATTTATGAAGCTGCCCTTGATTTGGGAGCTACTCCCATGCAAGCCTTGTGGAAAGTAATTATTCCGGAGGTTCGTCCGGGAATGATTAGTGGCTTCATGCTTGCATTGACACTCTCTATTGATGATTTTGCCGTAACTGTATTTACTATCGGTAACCAAGGCTTGGAAACACTTTCTACTTATATATATGCTGATGCCCGTAAAGGTGGTTTAACGCCGGAGCTTCGCCCGCTTTCCGCTATTATTTTTGTGGTAGTGCTGGCTTTGCTTATTGCTATCAATTACCGTGCCGGTAAAACGCAGAAGAAAGATTAATGGAATACTAAAATGTGCTACGTAAATAATATGAAAAGAATAATTCCTGTTATCCTGTTTTTACTGACTTTGACCGGTTGCTACAATTCCGGTGAACCGCGTGAGCGGGTCCTTAAAATCTACAACTGGGCGGATTATATCGGGGATGGTGTTCTCGAAGATTTCCAGACGTATTATAAGGAGCAAACCGGTGAAAATATCCGTATTGTTTATCAGACATTCGACATAAACGAGATTATGCTGACGAAGATTGAAAAAGGCCATGAGGATTTTGATGTGGTCTGTCCTTCGGAGTATATTATCGAACGTATGTTGAAGAAACATCTACTACTGCCTATTGATACGAACTTTGCGTATTCTCCCAATTATATGAACAATGTGTCTCCGTTTATTCGGGAACAGATCAATAAATTGAGTCAGCCGGGTGAAGAAGCCAGCCACTATGCGGTATGCTATATGTGGGGAACTGCGGGAATCCTTTATAATCGGGCTTATGTTTCTGATTCGGTTGCGTCGTCTTGGGAATGTCTTTGGAATAAGAAACATGCCGGAAAAATACTGATGAAGGATAGTTATCGCGATGCTTACGGAACAGCTATCATCCATGCTCATGCCAAGGAACTGGAGCAAGGGACAGTTACGGTTGAAGAATTGATGAACGACTATTCTCCGCAGGCCATGGAACTTGCGGAAAAATATCTGAAAGCCCTGAAACCTAATATTGCAGGTTGGGAAGCTGATTTCGGAAAAGAGATGATGACGAAGAATAAAGCTTGGCTGAATATGACTTGGAGCGGCGATGCAATATGGGCAATTGAGGAAGCGAATGCGGTAGGAGTAGACTTAGACTATGAAGTTCCCGATGAAGGTAGTAATATCTGGTATGACGGTTGGGTGATTCCGAAATATGCAAAGAATCCGCAGGCTGCCAGTTATTTTATAAACTTTATGTGTCGTCCGGATATTGCTTTGCGCAACATGGATTTTTGTGGATATGTAAGTTCGATAGCTACTCCTGAAATTCTGGAAGAAAAGGTAGATACTACCCTTGATTATTATGCTGATTTGAGTTATTTTTTCGGACCGGGTGCGGACAGTATTCAGATAGACAAGATTCAATATCCGGATCGTAAAGTAGTGGAACGGTGTGCTATGATTCGTGACTTCGGAGATAAGACGAAAGAAGTTCTTGATATTTGGTCACGTATCAAGGGGGATAATTTAGGGGTGGGCATTACTATTCTTATCTTTATTGTTGTTGCTTTGATGAGTGGTTGGATGATTTATAAGAGGTGGCAGCGATACAACCGCCAGAAACAACAGAGACGCAGACGCAGACGAAAAAAATAAAAAGGAACTAATAGATTAGTTCCTTTTTTATCATAAGTTGCTTGTAATAGAAGCGTTATCGTCTTTTCATTGTACGGAGGGTGTCTTTTGTTTCCTTATTTATGCGGAGAGATTCGATTGTTTTCTGTATTGCCTTGTTGTAAGTCCAATCGTCCAGTTTGCTTTGTTGCAGGTATTTCATTGTCTTTTGCGGAAATTTAATAAAGCAGATAGAGATCATCCATGCCATAGCCATGCGTGCGTAATAGGCTTCATGCTTAAATAGATCGGCATATGCTAATAATGAATCAATATGCTCTTCGTTTATATAATGGAATAACATTACAATGCCGAAACGTATTTCAAATTCCTTTTGTGATTTCAGATAAGGCTGGATAAATTGCCATACGGTTTCTTTTCCTTTTCGTACGGCTGTTTTAAGTTCACTGCTAAAAATATCGCATACTGCCCAATTGTTGATTCGAGGAATAAACAGGCTTATATAGTTAATCTGTTCGTCAAGATTCATTTTGGCTAAGCCAATAATCATTCCCTGAAGCATTGTTTCTTCATAATAATTGGTATTGGCTGTTTCGACAAATGGACGCCAATCATCTTTCTTGATTATTTCTTTTGCCATTGTCCGCAGTTGAGGTATACGCACACCAAGAATATTGTCGGTTCCAGGGAGTAGGTAAGAGTGGAATTTTCGATATTTCGGATCTGCTAGTGCTTTTAGTTCTTTTCGAATGTTTTCAGCTGTAGTTGTTTTCATATAGTTTGTTTTTTACAAAAATAAGAAAAAAGAGTGTGTTTTGATTATATGTCCACTCTCTTTCTTATTTCTTTTGTCAATAATGTAGTCACTCTATTCCTTTTTTATAGATTTACAGGGTGTTATTTTGAAATACTCTTTATATCTGTTACGAAAGTTTTTTAAGTTTCTAAGTCCGATCATCTCCGGCACTACATTTACAGGACATTTTCCGCTTTCTAACAGTTCGCGGGCTTTTTCCATGCGGATACGGTAGATAAAGAATTTGGGAGCTTCTCCTGTCAGTAATTTCCATTTATTGTAGAAAGCGGTTCTACTCATACATAATTGTGAAGCTATGTCGTCAATAGTCAGGTCCTCTCTGTCTATATTCTCTAAAATGAATTCTTTCACTTTGTTAATAAATGTGCAATTAGCGTTATCTAAGTTTTTTGTTGTCTGTATCCTTATAAATTGTTCACCGAATATTTGTTGTAAAAATGCTTTTCTAAGGAAACGACTATTTCTAATAAGAACAGTTATTTCTATTTTTAAATCTTCTATATGGAAAGGAATATACAGAAATGTATCAGCCAGAGATGTCTCTCTTTTGTAACGTCGGTCTATATCAATGTGGGAGCCGTAAAGGATAATAGGAATAATGGAAGTATCTCCGGATGTTTTCAATCTTGACGATAGTTCATTTCCACTCATCCCGTGCAGTACGGTATCGCTAATGATTAAATCCGGATGTTCCTCCTTTATACTTTCCAGTACTTCTGAACCATTTTCGAAACTCTTTATAATGTAGTCTTTTGATAAATGCGCTTCCAGATAAAACCTGAAATTTTCATTACTGTCAGCAATGATAATAGTAGGCTTGGTTGAGCCTCTTTGGGGAGGAATCTTGTGGAATAAATTATCTATTTTTTTCTCTTCTTGATTTTCATTGATATGTATTCTAGGGCGTTCGGGTACATTTTTGTATGAATGCTTTAGTGGGAAATTCAATGAAACATTGTGGTTTAAATGATTGATAAGAATCTTCCCGTTGCATAATTCTGTCAGTTTTTTGCAAAATATACTTTTTGCAAAATCATATTCAAGTTCTTCCTTCCGTTTGAGCAACGGATGTCTTTTGCATTTATAGCATTGTATCAGTTTTCTATTTTCGAAGTTGTTTATGCTGATTTTCCAGTGTTCTGTACTTAGAGAGATTGAGAGTATAATTGTTTTTTTCGGTTCGGTATAGTCGATAGCGTTCTTAATAAATTTGTCGATGACTGGAGATATTTTACTTTGGTCGATCCATGCACTGGCATAATGAAATTCAGTTTTAACTTTTAATTTTACCTGCTTATTTGCGGCATGATCTTTTAGTGAATTGACTCTGTCTTTAAGAAAATATCCTAGTTCATACTCTGCAATATCTATGCTTTGGGGATGAATAAACAATTGTTTTAGGTTCATTAATCTGTATAGATGCTCATTGAGACAATCTATACTGCGTAATAGTTCCTGTCTGATTTCTTCAGGGTAATGCTTGTTGCATATCATTTGCAAAGAGATATGAATCTGAGTAATAGGAATACGTATGCTTTGAAAAGAATCTATAAAATACAGATTCTCTTCCTTCAAAAGATTTGTTTCTTTTTGCATGGTGATAAAATAGGATAAGGACCAGTATAATGAGACTCCTCCTGCTGTTAATAGAAGAATGGAGTTTAATAAATTGGGGATAGCTATTACTATAATGATAGAAGTGAGGAGTGACGTTGTTATTAAGTATTTCATATCAATTCGTTTTTTAGAAACGCCACTTAGTGGGAATTGACCCACTCCTTTTGTTTGAGAAAAAAGAGGAAGCTCACTGTAACTATGATCTCATAGTTGTACATTGATAAACTCGAGTAGAATAATGTTTGAGATTATTTACTTTTTGAAGGTCAATATCTGGAAAACGAGGTCTATATGTAGAGTCTAAATCCTAACATTTTGAATCATTTTTCAAGGAATGGTGAATTTCCTCCAAGTAACAATAATTAATAAATCAGTTTTTCTTATTTGTTGAATGTCGCATATTATGAATGCGGCACGATGTGGGAGGTGAGCGTATTGTTTGTATGGTGCTATTGAGAGAGCTCCTAATTAGCACCTGTTTGCGTTTTCTCATATATAAAGTGAATAATTATGTAAAACGTCTTTTGTTGTCAGAAGGTATCTATTGTTACTTCGGTGGAAAAAGAATGATAAGTAATAATAAAAGGACCGTTTTATTATAGTAAATGACTGAATTTGGTAATATGGTATTGTAAAGGTGGTGGTTGGTGTTGTAAAATTATGTTTTGTTAATACTGTATTCCTAATCATGTTTTGTGATATATAAAAAAGAGCGTGTCATATATACGTATGACATGCTCTTTGATCGTTTTATAGCAAATAAGTATTTACCTATTTTTTGCTCATATCGAAGTTGAATGTAGTAATGGGGAACTTATCTAAAGTTGTATTACCCACTTCTACCTTTGTCGCTTTTATAGCAAATTTTAATGTTTTTCCATTATAGGCAAAATCTCCTTTTTCGTCTGCCTGAACAGTTACTATCACAGTAATTTCGGTTAGTTCTTTTTCATTTGCTGTTAGTTGAGTCGAAGGATCAAATTTAATTTCTAGAGGTTCGGGTTGAAGTTGAAGTAAGATGTTATCTTTGTTTTCGTTGAAAGTAGCTGTGTAGGGAATTTTGTAATTGATATCTCCGATAGCTTTAATAATAATTTCAGCTTGGTCCGGATCTTCGATGATACTTTTAATCAGGTCGTCAACAGGAAATTTATTGATAGCAATTTCGTTGTCTTTTACTTCTGCGTTTACTTCAATTCCTACTGGTTCTTCACTTTCACCAGCATTTTCTGTGGGGATGACAGGGGCTGATTCGGTTGTCATTTTACCCAAGTAGTTTCCTTCTACGTCTTTAAGAGAATATACAGGAATATCCTCATCGTCATCATTACTACACGAAGTAAAGGTGGTAGCCAAGCTTAGTACCATTACGAATAAAACGAAACGATTAAAACAATATACTTTTTTCATTTCAATTAAAGTTTTCATACTGTTAAAAATTAGATTGTTAATTTTCAAAATTAAGGTGTACGTACAATAAGTAAATACTTGAGATATTGAAATACTGCATGAAGATAATAAAAAAGACAAATAAGAATAGTGACACTATTTTCTGAGGAAGGTGTCACTGTTTGAGTGGGATAGTGAGGCTGTCTAACAACAAAAAGATAGATGGTCTCTTTTTGGTAAAATCATCTTCTATGGTCTATGCAAATAGTAAGAGTTGTCTCATCGGTCTTTCGATAACACTCCGGAAGGAGTTCAATCTTTATTGGATTTGAGAGCTGGTTATCGGCTCTCTTTATCCGAACTCTTGTCTGTGCTGAAAACATGGTAAGTTATGTTACAGAGTTATCTGTTTTAAGTGTCTCCATAGGGCTTTCCCTAGCTTTAGTTCCGTTAACTATAAAGCAGCCAATAGGCTTGTAATGAGGTAAAAATGATCGCATTGACGTCAAAAAATAGCAAACTATGCGTATTGTAAACTTGAGTTATACAAATTGCCTGACAAAGACTTGGTGAGATTTTGAGGATGGATTATTATACGTGACAACTTGGTCAAGCAAAAAGTATTAAGCATAAAGTCATTGGAAACATTCTCCCAAATGGCTAAGTTCGCTGCTTGCGGAGGGAAAACACAAAGCGTCTGTAATCAATGTTGTAAGAGCCAATATCATAGCAATGTCTTTTTCCGTGATACGAAAGTAAATTCCATTCTATTGGTCGTATAATAAAAAGTTCTTAATTTTGAAAATGTCTTATGTTTAGGAAGTAGCTATATACTTCTGATGAGCAGTTACTTGCATATACAAACTTACCCAAGAATACGTTGATGTTAGTAAACTTGGGGAAGATTTTATAGATCTGCTCTGATACTAAAGAATATCAGTTTAAATATCAATATGTATCTATTATCTCTTTAATACTATTCATGTTGTTTATCACTTTTCTTTCCTCAAAAATACCAAATAAAAAGTCGTTTGTCAAGTGTTTCAGAAGAAAAGCTGATTATTCATTGAACCAATCTATTTTCTTTGAGAAATACATCACCATTGCCAGGATAATAAATAATCCCAAGCTGCCTGTCAACAGAGCAAAAGTCTCTAACTGGATAAGGACAAATATATAAAGATAGAGTACTCCCAATAACCCAGACATGATTAATGAAGGTTTCTTTCTCTTGGTGATGCCAAACATATATCCGCCTACCAGTATAATAGTCAGTGTAGCAGATAACAGATAGGCAGGGTTGAAGCCGATGTGTTCGGAGAAGGAGAGGAGCAAACTGTAAAATAGACAGAGTGCCAATCCCACTAACAAATACTGTAAAGCATGAATACGGGTTTTATTCATAATTTCAGTGAAGAAGATAACGCCGAATGTCAACAGGATAATCAGGATAGCATACTTTGCGGAACGCATGGATTACTGATACTGCTCTACCGGAATCTTGAAATTGACGCCGAAACTGGAATTATCTATATTTTTAATATTAAAATTGGTATAGTCAATCATTACTTGTGAGTAATTCCGGTTCAAGTTCAAGACTTGCCATTGTGCCGAAAATTCTTTCTCGGTAATATCCCGGTTATTGGGTAAATAGCTTCCTGTAAAGCTCGGTGTGTTCCAATTGGCTTTCAAGTCGACGCGGGTTGTTTTACCCAATGGGATGAAGTTAATGGATTGCGAGCCTTTCAGTTTGATTTTTACTTCGTAAGGCAATTTCTTATTGTTCTTCAGTTCCGATAAATCCGCAATGGCATGTACGCCCGTATTATCAATCCCTCTGTTGTCTGCCGGAAAGAAGACCCGAACGACCGTCGTAATAAACTGGTGTTTCTGACTCCGGCGGGTGAAGAGTTTAAAGAGCAGATTCGTCCGGTTTTAGACTAGGTTTATGTATATGCAGAACACATTATCGGTATTGAAAGTATTGAAACCATGTTGTCTGAATTAAACAGTGTTTATGATGTTCTTGAAAAAATATAAACTATATCCGGTCATTTTATTCAGCCTGTTTTCTTTTCCCCAATTGATGCACGCACAAACAGACTCTTTATTTCTTACTGTCGACCAGCTCTTTGAACGGGGCGTACAATATAGCCTGCAACTTCAGGCGGATGCAATGAAAGAATCTATGGCACAGGAACGGACACGGACTGCAAGAACTGCGCGACTACCGGAACTACAGATTGGACTGAAAGGCGGATTCGTCGGTCAACCCGTCGTTTGGGAACGGGGACTGTCTGCACCTCTCTACCCGGACGCGCCGGACTGGTCACAAAATTATGCGATTGATTTGGCACAACCTCTCTATCAGGGCGGTAAAATCCGAAGTGCTATCCATAAGGCGGATATTGAAAAGCAAGTCGCCGAATTGCAGACTTTGACCGACCGGGCGGAGATTAAACTGAAACGGCTGAATCAGTATATGAATCTCTTCAGCCTCTTTAAGCAGCATGAGATACTGATGCGAAACATTGAAGAATCGGAACTTCGGTTGTATGATATACGGCGGATGAAAAAGGAAGGGCTGATTACTAATAATGATGTATTGCGAAGTGAGATGCAGTTGACTAACGACCGCCTGTCTTTGCAGGAAACGGAAAACAGTATTGTGCTTGTATCGCAGCAACTCGATATTCTGTTGGGGCAGGACGAGAATGTATTATTGCGGCCAGATACTGCCCTGCTTTATCGAGCAGTTGCCTTGCAATCTTATGATGATTATATCGTTCAGGCTTATGCGAACAACCCGGTGATGAAATTGCTTCGTGCACAAACGGAACTGGCAAGGAATGAAATCCGTTCAACCAAGTCTTTCTCATTACCCGGTATATCGTTATATGCATCGAATACATTGGCACGCCCTGTCTCGCGTACCTTGGCGGATATGTACAATAACAACTGGAATGTGGGCGTATCGGTTTCTTATCCTTTATCCTCATTGTATAAGAACAATCATAAAATAAAAGAGAGCAAAATGAGGATGTCTTTGCGGAAGAACGAGGAAGAGCAGAAAATGCAGGGAATCCGCATGGAAGTACGTTCCGCATTCTTACGGCATCGAGAAGCCATGCAGAGGGTAGAGGCTTTGAAACTGTCCGTCCGGCAGGCGGAAGAAAATTACCGTATCATGCAGAACCGCTATCTGAATCAACTGGCTATCCTGACTGATTTGCTCGACGCAAATTCCGTCCGCCTGAATGTCGAGTTGCAGTTGGTTACTGCACGCACCCGTGTGATTTATACTTATTATCAACTTCAGAAGGCTTGTGGTCGTCTTTAATATACAAAACAGATATGGCAAATCAATTGAAAGAAAAACAGAAGAAGCTGAAAAAGCTCAGAACCCGCAATATTATTTTAAATTTGGTATGTATCTGTCTGGCAGGTTCCGGCCTTTGGTGGACTGCCACTTACTTTTGGCGTTATGTAAATTATGAAGTGACGAATGACGCTTTTGTAGACCAATATGTAGCGCCCTTGAATGTACGGGCTTCGGGTTATATAAAAGAGGTATGTTTTAAAGAACATCAATATGTGCGTCAAGGGGATACTTTACTGGTGCTTGACAACCGTGAATATCAAATCAAGGTGAAGGAAGCGGAAGCTGCTTTGTTGGATGCACATGGCTCACAAGAAGTGCTTCATTCGGGCATTGAGACTGCCCATACAAATATCGCCGTGCAGGATGCCAACATTGCCGAAGCAAAAACGAAACTCTGGCAACTAGAGCAGGATTATCATCGCTTTGAACGTTTGTTGAAAGAAGAATCCGTCCCGGAGCAACAGTTTGAGCAAATTAAAGCTGCCTATGAAGCGGCAAAGGCGCGTAATCAGGCACTGGTTGCTCAGAAACAGTCGGTACTCTCACAATATACGGAAACAAGTAAGAAAACAACGAGTGCGGAAGCCACCATTTTGCGTAAGGAAGCAGACCTCGATCTGGCTAAATTGAATTTGTCTTATACGGTTCTTACGGCTCCCTATGACGGATACATGGGCAGGCGGACTTTGGAACCCGGTCAGTATGTACAGACCGGACAAACCATTTCTTATCTGGTACGCAACAAGGACAAATGGATAACCGCCAATTATAAAGAAACGCAGATTGCCAATATCTATATCGGCCAACAAGTGCGTATAAAAGTGGATGCAGTGCCCGGAAAGATTTTCCACGGAGAAGTTACCGCTATCTCCGAAGCGACGGGTTCCAAATATTCATTAGTTCCTACGGATAACTCCGCCGGAAATTTTGTAAAGGTACAACAGCGGATACCGGTACGGATTGAACTGGAAGATGTCTCTTCGGAAGAAATGGCACAGTTGAGAGCCGGTATGATGGTAGAAACAGAAGCTCTGCGCAAATGATAACGATGAAGGAGTTGGAAGCACCTGTCCGCCAATGGGTGCCCGATTGGCTTGGACTTATCAGTATCTTCGTCGTGATTCTTCCTGTCACTATGCTCAATGGTTCTTATACGGGTAGTATGCTCGAAGTTTCGAATACACTCGGTACGAATTCGGAAGATATAACAATGGGATATTATGCCGCTTCGGCAGGCATGGCTATCGCGTATCCCATTATTCCTAAAGTCCTTGCTGCCTTTTCCGTGAAATCGCTGTTGCTGATTGACTTGATACTGCAATTCTTCCTGAGTTGGGTTTGCGCCCGTACGCAGAATGCCGATATTTTGATTGTTTGCAGTTTTGCCGTCGGCTTCTTAAAAGGATTTCTTATGCTGTGGTTTATCCGTTACGCCCAAAAGATTTTCAGCCGGAAGAATGTGCGTAGCGAGTTTTATTCTTATTTTTATCCGTTAGTGTACGGTGGGGGACAGGCTTCGATGTTGGTAACCGCTCTGTTGGCATATTATTATAACTGGAAATATATGTATTATTTTATGATGATGCTGATTTTGATAGCTATTCTATTTGTTATCATCTGTTTCCGTCATAACCGCCCTGTTAAAGCCGTTGCCTTGTCCGACTTGCATATTCGTGAAATGTTTGTTATCTCGACTGGACTGCTGATGTTGATGTACGTTATCAATTATGGAAAAGTGCTCGATTGGATGGCGTCCGGCAAGGTATGCGCATATATCATCATAGCTCCTATGTTGATTGCCTTGTTTATCTGGTATCAGAGCCATTCGGAGAAACCTTATGTAAGTCTTGCACCCTTATTTCAGGCTAAAGCGATTGTCGGCTATCTTTATATGATGCTTGTCATGTTTTTCAGTACATCAACCACTTTGCTGACTAACTATCTGACTGTTATTCTGAAAGTAGATACTACGCATACCTATTCTCTTTATATTTATTTGCTTCCGGGATATGTAGTCGGTGCTTTTATCTGTTTCTGGTGGTTCCGATGGCAACGTTGGCGATTCCGTTTTCTGATAGCGGGAGGGATGAGTTGTTTTGTGATTTTCTTTGCGATCCTGTATTTTGGCATCTCTCCGGATAGCACGTATGAAATGCTCTACCTGCCTATATTCTTTCGTGGGTTGGGTATGTTGACTTTGATTATAGCTTTCGCCTTGTTTGCCGTAGAAGATTTGAATCCGAAATTCTTATTGTCGAATGCTTTCTTTCTGATTATTTTCCGTTCCGTATTGACGCCCATTATGGCTACTTCGTTTTATAGCAATGTACTGTACCGGCTGGAACAAAAATATATGTATTCTTTGTCGGAGACTATAACGACTGCCGACCCACTGGCAGCGTCACGGTATAGCCAATCTTTGAACAACGCACTGGCGCAGGGGCACGGAAATGCCGAGGCGGCACAACTGGCAACTAATTCTTTATATACCACCTTGCAACAGCAAAGTCTATTGCTCGCACTGAAAGAAATACTGGGCTATCTGCTGGTTATATCAATCATCATTGCTGTTGTTTCCCGTTTTATTCCGTTCCATAAGACACTCCGTGTCACATTTAAAAGAACAGGCGACGATATGGTTTAATTTGTCCTTCGCGGATTTTGATGAATGGTAATGCAATGATTGTTAGTGATTTTTTATATCTTTATGGCAAAATCTAAAATATGGAGACAAAGAAAGGCTTTCTCGAACTATTGTTCTTGACTGATGAGCAAGAATATACGATTGATCGATATTGGGAACGTGGTGGTATATTCGTTCTTTTACTATTTATATTGTCAGTACTGCCATATTCATCGAAAGCCCAGATGTCGTCTGATAGCCTCGTCCAAAAAATAGCCGGATATATCGATGCTATACAGAATTTTGGGGATGTACTGCCGCAAGAAAAAGTCTATTTACACTTTGATAATACCAGTTATTATCAGGGAGATCCTATTTGGTTTCAATGCTATGTCGTCACACCCGGACTGAACCATCCGACGGAGCTAAGTAAAACACTCTATGTAGAATTGTTGAATCCTGGTGGTGAGATAATTTCAAAACGAGTATTACCTATACGGAACGGTCGTTGTCACAGCAGTTTCGAATTGACGCAACTTCCCTTCTATTCCGGATTTTATGAAGTCCGTGCCTACACGAAATATATGTTGAATTTTGGGGAGGAGATTATTTTCTCACGCGTTCTTCCTGTTTTTGATAAACCTGCTAATCCGGGTGAATATAAAGAGAAAAATATACAAAAGTATGCGGTTTACAAGTATCCGCAGACCAGAAAGAAAGCAATGAAGGCAAAAAAGGTTAATTTAAAGTTCTTTCCAGAAGGAGGAAATTTGGTAAAAGGTGTTCCTTCACAGGTTGCTTTTGAAGCAACTGATGCTTACGGAAATCCCATAACGCTCTTTGGTAGGATTATCAATCGGAGAAAAGAAGAAATCGGTCATTTTGCCACTATACATGAAGGGCGGGGCGTATTTACTTATATACCTACTGGTGAAGACGCTGACAAAGCCGAAGTGGAGCTTGGTGGAAAGAAGTATCGTTTTGACTTGCCGGAGGTCTGTTCGCAAGGGTATGTATTGCACGTTGATAATCTTACCTCGGAAGATAGTATAGCTGTCAGTGTACAGAAAAATACATATACACCATCAAACTTATTAGGCTTGGCTGTGATTGCTCATGGAAAACTATTAAATTCTTGTCTGTTAAATGTGGGGAAGAACACTCCTGTCTCCTTCAAACTCGACAAATCGGAATGGACACCGGGAGTAGTACAACTTGTATTATTCGATACTGCGGGACAGATCATTGCCGACCGTCTTGTCTTTACGCGAAAACCGGAACTACTGGCAGTTGACGTACGCAAAAGCAAAGAAAGTTATCAGCCGTTTGAACGTGTCACGTTAGATTTTTCAGTTCGTGATACGACAGGTAATCCTGTGAGTGCTCCTATGTCAGTTTCTATACGTGACGGGTGGGAGGAAGTGGAAAGTCGTCATTCTATGTTAGTGGATTTATTGCTGATGTCGGAGATTAAAGGGTATGTTCACCGACCGCTTTACTATTTCGAGGTGAATGACATGGAGCATAGGTTGGCTTTGGATTGCTTGTTGATGGTTCAGGGATGGAGACGTTATAAATGGAAGTACGCAGCGGGTGTAGAGCCATTTGAATTAAAATATATGCCTGAACAGGGAATAGAAGTGCATGGACAAGTCGTCTCATTCGTTAGGGGTAAACCAAAACCGAATATGCAAGTGTCTTCTTTCTTAGCGAAACGGGGAGAAGAGGAAATTTCATCCGGAATGACTTCATTCGGTCTTCTCGAAACGGATAGTTTGGGGCGCTTTGCCTTCATTACCAATATCGAAGGCAAATGGAATCTGATTCTTTCGGTGATGGAGAAAGGGAAGAAGAAAGATTGCCGGATTATACTTGATAGAGTTTTTAGCCCTCAACCCGTAAGGTATTTGGCAGGTGAAATGCAAGTTAGCGTTTCTGGAAGGGACACTTCGGAATTTGAACAGGGACTTCAAAATGACACCGTTGTTATGAATGATGTAGATTACAATCGTTTTATGGATGCCTATGAAGATTCGTTGGCGCGACGGGGCATACAGGAGAAGAATCACCGGTTGGGTGAGGTTGTTGTAAAAGCGAAGAAATGGAGTCGCGAGAAAGACATTTTCGAAAATCGTTCTAAGTCGGTTGCTTATTACGATGTGCCTTCGGAAATAGATGATATTCAGGACAAGGGGGATTATGTAGGCGATGATATTCATGAATTGTTGATTCGTATGAACCGGAATTTTATACGTAGGGTTGATCGTAACGGCGAATGGCTACAGTATAAGGGGCGTTCTCCTTTGTACGTTATCAATTATGAACAGACACAAGCTACTGAAATAGATCAGACCAGATATCAGACACTCCGCTTGGAAGCTATCAAGTCGATTTATATCAATGAGGAATTGTCGGCAAAGTGTCGTTATGCAGATTCACGAATGTCTCCATTGGAAGTAGACGAAATGTACAGTTGTGTTGTTTTTATTGAAACCTATCCGGAAGGAGAGATTTCCGTGAAGGGTGGGAAAGGAGTCAGAAAGACTTGGTTGGAAGGTTATAACAAACCGGCTGAATTTTATCACCTTGACTATTCCATATTGCCGAAAGAAGAAGATTACCGACGGACATTGTATTGGAATCCCGAAGTCTTGCCGGACAAAGCGGGTAATGCCCGCGTGAGCTTCTATAATAATGGCCGTTGTCGGAAGTTGAAGATAACAGCCGAAATGATTGCAGCTGATGGAACGATTGGGATGTTCAATGAGTGACCGTAGAACAAAGAAAGAGTTGCTATCCGGTTCAATACATTATTGAATGGGGATAGCAACTCTTTTTTATCTATATCGGTGATCTTTTTATAAAGTAACGCCTGTCTTGAAGATAGCTATTTCGCGATAACCTTTCTTTTCATTGTTAACGAATTCACCGCTCGCCACTTTGATAACGTAGTCGATAAAACGTTCGCAAGTCTTTTCCATTGGTTCGTTCTCAACGATTACTCCTGCATTGAAGTCAATCCAACCCGGTTTGTTCTTCGCTAGATTTGAATTGGTGGAAATCTTCATTGTCGGGACAAAGGTACCGAAAGGCGTGCCACGTCCGGTAGTGAAAAGTACCATGTGACATCCGCAAGCGGCAAGGGTAGTAGCGGCTACCAGGTCATTGCCCGGAGCAGAAAGCAGGTTAAGTCCTTTCTTTTGCAGGCGTTCGCCGTAAGGCATTACACCGGACACATAACTCTTACCACATTTCTGTGTACATCCTAAGGCTTTTTCTTCCAATGTAGAGATACCGCCGGCTTTGTTTCCCGGAGACGGATTTTCACCAACAGGCTCTCCGTGTGACAGGAAGTATTCTTTGAAATCATTAATCAAATGTACTGTCTGTTCGAACAAGCCTTCGTCTGAACAACGATTCATTAAGATAGTCTCTGCACCAAACATTTCCGGTACTTCGGTCAGGACACTCGTACCGCCTTGTGCAATCAGGAAGTCGGAGAACATACCCAATAGCGGATTGGCTGTAATGCCGGAGAAACCGTCGGAACCACCACATTTCAGACCCACACGGAGTTCAGACAAAGGAACATCGGTCCGTTCATCTTTGGATACTTTGGCATACAATTCACGCAGAATTTCCATTCCTTCTTCATATTCATCACCTACTTTTTGAGTTACCATGAATTTTACACGGTCTTTGTCGTACTCACCTAGAAATTCACGGAATACATCCGGCTGGTTATTCTCGCAACCCAGACCTACTACCAACACCGCACCTGCATTGGGATGAAGCACCATGTCACGAAGAATCTTTTTCGTATTTTCATGGTCGTCGCCAAGCTGTGAGCAGCCGTAGTTATGTGGGAAAGCAACGATTGCATCCACGCCTTTTCCTGCTGTTTCACGGCGCAGTCCTTCTGCTAATTGTCCGATAATACCATTTACGCAACCGACAGTCGGAATGATCCATATTTCATTTCTTACGCCGACATCGCCATTCTTGCGGCGGTAGCCTTTGAAGGTTAAGTCTTTATGAGGGATATCCAAAGAGACCTGAATCGGATTATAGGTATATTCCAGTAATCCGGCGAGGTTCGTTTTGATATTCGTTTCGTTCATCCAGTCGCCTTGTTTCTTTGCCATTAGGGCGTGTCCGATAGGATAGCCGTATTTAATGACGTTTTCGCCTTCGGAGAAATTCTTTAATGCGAATTTGTGTCCTGCGGGGATGTCTTCATTTAATGTAATCTCTATTCCATCTACGGAGAGATATTCTCCTGCCGGGAGGTTAACAATGGCAACGGCAACGTTGTCGGCAGGATTAATTCTTAAATACTTTGTTTCCATATACTTGTTAGTTGGATTTGTTTTTTTGTTGTTATTTGCTATGGTAATAATCAATGGTTTCTACTGTCAACAAGTCAATTGGCATATAGTTGATGCAGGTCACTTCTTTCTTGAAAATAAGGTGGTCGCAAAGAGCTTTAATACCATTGAAACCTTGCAATTCCGGTTGCTGGGCAATGAGGAAGGAAACACTTCCTTCTTTCAGGCAGGTGACATTCCGTTCGAGAAGGTCATAACCTATCAGGTTGAAGTCTTTCTTTCCGTGACTTTGCAGATATTCGCCCACGATGTAGACTTTGGAGTTAAAAGTAATTCCGTTCTTCACTGTCGGGTGGGTGCGGAAGAGTTCATCCAGCATCTCATTGTCTTCGTCGTTGCGTTCGGCATGCAAGTCGAGCTCCAGTATAGTACAAGACGGATGATATTCTTCCATGTACTGCCTGAATCCGATTTCTCTGTTCTCTTGCTGGTTAGAACCGACAATTCCTTCATGTATTTTACGGAAAATGACGATTTCTTTTTCATCTCTGGCGAGCAGCATCAACATCCGTGCAGCAAAATATCCGCTCTGACGTGAGTTCTGGCCGAAGAAGGCGAGGGGAGGAACATCCTTGATATTCGAGTCTATATATATATAAGGTATGTCTAGTGTGTGCAGCCGGTCGGTGAATCCTTTCGTATATTGCGGAGCGGTGGGGGCCACCATAACTCCGTCCGGTTGAAGAGTCATAATCGTTTCGCTGGCATCAACAAAGGAATGATAGTCGTATGGGTCGTAATAGTTGATTTTCACCGAGGTATTAAAATCTGAATAGGTAGCAATAGCCTCGTGGATACCCAGTTCTACGGCAGTCCAGTATTCACCTTCCAAATGTTCCGGCAAAAGGCATATGAACGTATATTTCTTATTGGAAGCCAGCGCACTGGCATACATATTAGGCTGGTAGTCAAGCTGTTTTAGAATTTCTTCCACTCGTTTCTTACTTGCTTCCGATACTCCGCTACGACTGTGGATCACACGGTCTACCGTTCCTACTGATACATCTGCCAGACGCGCGATATCTTTAATTCTGATTCTTTCGGGCAATTTATTCATACGATTACCTTATTTATATAGGTTTTTGTGCTCGCACACAATAATAATCTTAATATTTTCGATACAAATATATAACAATTTTTGTAATTACGAAAATTGTTGTATC
>OGKG01002188.1_pt1 | contig 21182 bp, 12 predicted proteins | sample 1572201 | NCBI WGS metagenome assembly OGKG01 (sample SAMEA2582146, study PRJEB24529) | metagenome | biome: Human gut stool | place: China | collected 2011 | reverse complement strand
TTTTTTAGCCTTTTTTGGGATTTTTATCCAGAGCATTTTCTGCAATCCGCTGTGCTTCTTCATAGTTTTGCTGTGCATATTGTTTTTTTGCCCTGGAATATAAGGCAGAAAAAGTATTTAACTGCCGATAACAAAAGAACCCCAGCAGTGTCGCCGCACACAGAAGCAGACATAGAATCTGTTTTTTGCTGAATTTCAGCTTTCTTCTTTTGCGATGTTTGGAATATTTTACAATTTCTGTTTTATGTTTCCTTTCGGATGGGCGGTTCTGCTGCTCCTTTTTCATCAGAGTTTCCACTGTGCTGAATTCTCTTACCCAGGGTATCTCCGCAAGGCAGTAGGGGCAGTACAGAGAGCCTTTTTCCACCTCTTTATGACATTTAGGACATTTCATAGGCAGTCCTCACTTACTGATTTTCCAGATAATTCTGAAACTCCTCCATAGACATAAGAACTTTTCTCGGTTTTGTTCCCTCTTCCGGTCCCACTACACCTGCGTCGCAGAGCTGATCCATGATTCTTGCCGCTCTGTTGAAACCAATCTTAAAAACAGGACATTTCCAGACAATCACTGCCTAGCTTTTGGGTCTATTAGCTAATTTTGAATAGGCTGCTTTCTCAAGGTCATGCACAATAGTCATGTCCATGATATTTGCATATACCTGAGTTGTCTTCACACTTTTGTGTCCCAGCAGCTTTTGTACAGTCGTTATATTTGCACCACTATATATCAATAAGGTGGCGTTTGTATGTCGGGCTGTATGGAATGATATCCGTTTGTCTATTTCTGCCAGCTTGGCTAATGCATTCAAGTCTTTATTCACATTAGAGTTATCTTTCAGCTTGAAGAATCCGTTTAAATCGTCTTTGTAGTTCTCCAACACCCGCAGTCCTTTACCTTCAAATAATAAATATAAAGGAAGGCGTACCTCCATACCTGTTTTGACAGATTTGTATATTATCCAAGTCTCCTGATGGAACTCAACAATATTTGCAGAGGTCAGATTAGTGAAATCAGAATATCGTAATCCAGCATAACAGCAAAATAAAAAAGCATCTTTTGTTTTTTGCAGTCTCGTATATCTTCCAGTCAGCTGCAAATTCTCAAATTTGTGTAACTCTTCCGGAGCTAAGTGTGTATGGCTTCCTTCTATACTTTTAATTTTATATTTTCTAAAGGCATACTTCTGTATATCCATATACTCCTTATTTATTGCAACATTAATATATCGTTTCAGATGCTTCATGTGCTTGGCAATAGTATTAAGGTGATAACCTTTAGATTGCAGGTAATTATCAAATGAAGACACAAACTCAAATGTCAAATCGGTAAATAATACCTCTTTCTTGAACTCCTGAAGTAATTCAAGCGTGGAAAGGTGATTTTGACGGGTACTTTCTTTCAAAGAAGAATTGGCTATCTCCTCTTTAAAAAAAGTCAAAAACGACCTTCCATTGCTTAGAGGTTTATCAATAGAATTTTTTAATAAATCTAACGATATGGACTTTCCCTGTTGCCATAGTCCAAGTTCTGTTTGCTCAATAGCTGCTATATTTTCATATAACATACGATTCAAAACATTCGCATTAGGATGATTCTTCACCATTTTTCGTTTGGCATCCCACTGTTCCGGTTTGAGATATATTTTGGTGGAGAAATACATCTTTTTCCTGTTCAGATAGGCTTCTACCTGAACTAATGCCATTCCTCTTTTATTCAATCTCTTCTTTCTGTTAAACACAAGGTTGTAACTGATCTTTTCCATACTTTCATTTTTTAATTAATAATAGAACAAATTAGACGTAATTCTGTGCTATATCAGAGGCGAATAAGCATTAATATCTCTAAAAAATAAATCTTCAAATCACTTGGTATTCACAAAACTTTAAATTAAATGCCACTTTTTATTGATGTTTTTTTCAAAATAAGCAAAAAGGTTTGTTAATAGAGGTGTTTTGTGACTAAAAATGAGTATGTGAAATATTAAAATGAGCATTTTGCTTTTGCAAAGTGTCGCTTCTGAGTTTTGAAATCAAAACTTTTGCAGCCAATATCTATGCTTATTAGCATAAATATTAGCAATTGAATAACAGAATGCCATATTTGCAACCTTTTTTTATTAAATGAATTGTTGGTTTCATATTTATTAATATATTTGCAAATTGTTAGAGTAAAGAAACAATTAATGTAAAGTTAAACTTTAAGAGAGAATTTATGAAAAGAAAATTGATGCTGTTATTGGCATGCCTTTTTGTGGGCATAAGTCTGGTAACTGCCCAAACTCAGAAGATCACAGGTGTTGTGATTTCTGAAGAAGACGGGCAGCCAGTTGTTGGCGCCTCTGTGTTAGTAAAAGGTACTACTCAAGGTACAATCACAGATGTGGATGGTAATTTTAATTTGGCAAATGTACCAAGTTCTGCAAAGACTTTGCAGATTTCGTATATTGGAATGCAGGCGCAAGAAGTGGCAATTAAACCCCATTTAAAAATCACATTGAAGCCGGATGCTAAACAATTAGATGAGATTATAGTTGTTGCTTATGGTACTGCTAAGAAATCAGCATTTACCGGTTCTGCTTCAACTATTAAAGCTGATAAATTGGAAGAGAGAATTGTGTCGAATATCACCAATGCCCTCTCCGGACAGGTGGCCGGTATTCAGACAGTAAATGCTAACGGAGCTCCGGGAGCGTCTGCGACAGTTCGTATCCGTGGTATCGGTTCTATGAGTTCAAGCAATGCTCCGTTGTATGTAGTAGACGGAGTACCTTATGATGGTGATATGTCTTCCATTAACCCTCAAGATATAGAATCCCTTTCTGTATTGAAGGATGCGGCTGCTAACTCTATTTATGGAGCACGCGGAGCGAATGGAGTTATCTTGATTACAACTAAATCTGCTAAAACAGAAAAAGCAAAGGTCACATTTGATGCCAAATGGGGGTCCAATTCGCGCATGGTTCCTCAATATGATGTAATTGGAACGGCAGAATATTACGAAACGCAGTACAAGACTTTGTACAATTCCAAGATCTATACCGGTTCCTCTAAGGCCGAAGCTTATAATTATGCAGATAAAACTTTGTTGGACGCAAAAAATGGTGGATTGGGATACCTTGTTTATACCGTGCCTGATGGTGAAAAATTGATTGGTAACAATTTCAAGCTTAATCCGAATGCTAAGTTAGGGTATTCTGATGGTAAATATTATTATACTCCTGACGATTGGTATGACGAAGTATTCAGTTCAAATTTCCGTCAGGAATACAATGTTAATATCTCAGGCCGTTCTGACAAATTGAATTACTATGCAAGTGTCGGTTACCTGAATGATTCCGGTATTATTCAAAATTCTGCTTACAAACGTTATACCGGTCGTGCAAAAGTTGATTATCAAGCTAAAGAATGGTTAAAAGTAGGAACCAACATTGCATACACTTATTCGGATTCACAAGCTCCTGACTATCAGGATGGTGATTCTTGGGGAAGTTCTGCTAACTTATTTTATGTATCCAATACAATTGCACCGATCTATCCTTTATATGTACGTAATGCTGACGGAAGTATTGCTATCAATCCCAACACAGGGTATAAAATCTATGACTCGGGTAACAACAGCGGCTTTTCTCGTCCTTCGGTAACTGGAAATGCGGCTAGAGACATCGAACTGAACCGTCAGCATGAATATACCGATTTGTTAAGTGGAAAATGGTATGCTAACATCACTCCGATTGAAGGTTTGACGCTGACTGCTAATATTTCTGCGAATGTACAGAACAGCCGTTTGAACCAGTTGAGCAGTGCTTTCGGATCTGCATCGGCAGATGATGGTTCTGTTTTTGTACAGCATACCAGAATGATGGGAGTGAATAACCAGTATCTGGCAACCTATGCACGTACGTTTGCCGATAAGCATAATGCAGATTTATTGGTCGGTTATGAACAATACCGTTATAAGAATCAAGTACTCTACGGAGAAAACACCAATCTGTACAACCCATATATTGGTGAGTTGAATAATGCCGGAGGTATAGACAAGAAGAATGCGAAATCATATACGGACAATTATATGACCGAAGGTATTTTGAGCCGTTTGCAATATAACTATGACGGAAAATACTTCCTCAGTGCTTCTTATCGTCGTGACGCTTCTTCACGTTTCCATAAAGATCACCGTTGGGGTAACTTCGGAAGTGTAGGTGGAGCTTGGCTGATTAACCACGAAAAGTTCATGGAAAACGTGAAATGGGTGAATATGTTGAAACTGAAAGCTAGTTGGGGTGTGCAGGGTAATGACAGACTGCTGATTACTGTAAACGGTGTACAGCGTGACAACTGGTATGCTTATCAAGACCAGTATGATGTGAACTACGCTAACGGGCAATATTCACTGATTCTCAAATATAAAGGAACGAAAGATCTGACTTGGGAAACGTCTTATGCTTTCAATATCGGTACTGACTTTGAATTATTCAACAACCGTTTGAATGGTACTATTGAATATTTCAGCAGAAAAACTGTCGATTTGTTGTATAACAAACCGATCCCTGTATCATCCGGTATCAGTACAGGCTATGAGCCGACCAACGTGGGCGATATTATGAATAAGGGTGTTGAATTGGATTTGAACGGCATTATCCTTCGCGGAAAGGATTATGAATGGGCTATGAACTTCAACCTGACGCACTATACCAATAAAATTACTGCATTGGATCCGGATTTGGAGAAAAATGGCGGTCAAAAAGGTTCTTATTATATTTACCGGGTAGGAGGATCTCTTTACCAGTCTTATTTGAAAACATACGCCGGAGTAGATCCGGATACGGGAAAGGCATTGTATTATGTGGATCCGGATAATGGTGATTATACAAAGACTTCTAACTATGAAGAAGCCCAACAAGCGGATCAGGGTACTACGTTGCCAAAAGTATATGGTGGTTTGGGGACTTCAGTGCGATTCTACGGTTTTGATTTCTCATTGCAGCTTTCTTATCAGTTGGGCGGCAAATATTACGACGGGGCTTATCAGGCATATATGCACAATGGAAATAGTGGTATGCAAGGTACAAACTGGTCTACGGACATCCGTAAAGCGTGGACACCGGACAATCGTTATACTGACGTACCTCGTTTAAGTGCAAGTGATGCAAGCTACCAACAGGATTCCAGCCGTTTCCTTGTTAGCTCGGATTATCTCAGCCTTAACAATATTACATTGGGATATACAATACCGAAACGTTTGACCAGCAAACTGGGACTATCTCATTGTAGAGTTTATTTGACGGCTGACAATGTAGCTCTTTTATCGGCACGCAAAGGTCTTGACCCGCGTTTGGGATTAGGTCTGGGAAGCTCGACTGCTGAAAGTGGTGCCAATACTACCAGTTCATATTCTGCGATGCGTACTATCACAGGAGGAATTTCTCTTACGTTTTAATTAAAAAAGAAAGAACTATGAAACGAATAAATAAGTTTGCACTTTTTATATTGGGAGCATTATCGTTTGCTTCCTGCTCTGACATCAATGATATTGAGAGTGAGGGCTACCGAATTACAGGTGAACAGATAGATGATGCTACATCTGTCATCCCTTCCCGTGTGGAGGCTAAAATTGCAGGTATGTATAGCAGCATGGGGACAGTGTGTGCTGCATTTCCTTCTGATACCAGAGATGATGACGGTGGTTATCCGACAGTTTGTCTTTCTCAGGATTTGAATGGCCCGGATATGATCTGTGCCAATAATGGTTATAACTGGTTTTCTGTCAGCAGTGAATATAGTGACCGTTATGCTACGTATGCCAATCCCTTTGCACGTTATGCTATCTTTTATAATCAGATAAAAGCGGCTAATGATATTATTCTTTCTATTGATCCGGCGACGGCGAGTGAGACTGAAAAGTATTATTTAGGACAAGCTAAGGCGGTTCGTGCGTTTGATTATTTATGTCTGGCACCTTATTATCAGTTCCGCTATGCTACCAGTAAAGACCTTCCATGTGTGCCGTTGATAACGGAAGAAACGACTAATTTTGTCAATAATCCTCGTGCTACGGTAGGTAAGGTCTACGAACAAATTATAAGTGACTTGAATAGTGCTATTGATTTGTTGGAAGGATATAACCGTCAGGGAGATAAGACTCGTATCGACCAACAGGTTGCTTATGGGTTACGTGCACGTGCTCACTTGTATATGGGAATGTGGCAAGAAGCATACAATGATGCTGATAAGGCAATGGAAGGCTATACTCCTTATACTAAGGAAGAAGTGTCCAAACCTGCTTTTTATGATATATCCGATCATAACTGGATGTGGGGAATTAACGTTTCTGTACCTATGGTGAATAAGAATGCGTATGCAACTCCGGCAGGACAATTAGGGTCATTCTCCAGTTATGCTTACACGGCGGGAGTAGCCATGTATAAGACTATAAACTCCTTGCTTTATAAGAAAATCTCAACATCAGATGTCCGCAAACAATGGTGGGTCGATGAAAACCTGAAATCAGACGCATTATCTGGACTTAGCTGGGGCTCTGCAATTGGAAATGATATTTCGACATTGGAAATAGAAGATGTAAAAATGAAATTTATCAAATATACCAATGTGAAGTTCGGAATGAAAAGTGGTATAGGAAGCTCCAATAATGACAATGACTGGTGTATCATGCGTGCCGAGGAGATGATTCTTATCAAAGCGGAAGCTTTGGCACAACAGAATGACGAAGGTAATGCTGCTAAAGAGCTTAAGGTATTGATGGATGAGCGTGATGCGAGTTGGAACAAAAGTTCTGTAACTGTTGATGATGTTTGGTTGCAACGTCGTATTGAATTATGGGGTGAAGGCTTCTCTATGGCAGATATTATGCGTTTGGGTAAACCTGTTGTTCGCTTCCAGGGAAGTGACAAGGGAAACTGGCCGGATGCTTTCTGTTTCAATATTGCTGCTGATGACCCTTGGTTGCTGTTGCGTATCCCGCAGAAAGAAAGCAATAACAATGCCGGTATCGTGAATAATACCGGAGGTAACCTTCCCGTAGCAGGGCAGAATCCGAATCTAAAAGATGGTGCAACTGATTAAAATGAATACTACAATGAAAAAAGTAACAAAATATATAGCTTTATTAATTGGAGGAATAGCATTGCTAAGCATGGCTGCTTGCTCCGATGATGATGGACGTACTCCTTCTCCGGCAGTTGATCCCAATTGTATTGGTGCTTCTTTTGTGGGAGATAATATTGGATATGAAGAGTTGGAAGATACTGATCCTAAAGAACTGACGTTGACAATTAGCCGGGATAAGACAGAGGCGGCTGCAACTGTTGCAATTGAGGTACAGGCTAATACGGAAAATATTTTCAACATCCCTCAGAGTGTTAGTTTTGCAGCCGGACAGGCAACGGCTGATCTGGTTATAACTTTTGAAAATGCACAGCTAAAAGAGGAGTATTCGTTTCAAATCTCATTGGAAGCTGCTGCCGTTAATCCATATAAAGGAAACGGACATGCTAGTTTCACTGTTCAATGTTTGAAATGGGTGGATGTTTCGGGAACATTTGCTTTCAAAGACTGGGTATTTGATGAATATAATGCTGGTAAAGAATATAATGTAAAAGTACAACGTGTAGATGGCGAGAATCGTTATCGCATTGTTGATCCGTTCTCGCAAGCTTTGGCAGAGTCAGGAGAAGAAGTTGGTGAACCGGATGAATATTTGTTCTTCACGATTAATCCGAAAAACAATGGAGTCGCTTTCGATAGTTATAATACCGGGTACTTGACAGAAGAAGGATCAGATATCCTAGGATTTAGCTCATTGGACTATTTAGGGGTAGATGATGTGGATTCTAAATATGATCCGACAAGCCATAAGATGACTCTCAATGTCTATTATTACGGGGATGGTCTGATTGGACAAAAAGAATCTGTGCTTACAGTGCCGGATGACTTTAAATTGATACTTGAGGATGAGTGATTCGAATCTAATCAATATTTGAAAGACGATTAACATGAAGAAATAGATCATTTCTTCTTGACAAGAATAAATAGAGAGTATGTTCGCGTTTTAAAAAAACGTAAGCATACTCTCTTTTATTATCTCATTGAAATCATTATCTTTGTCCCCGTGTTATATAGGAAAGAAAAAAGTAAAGAATGAAAGAATTTGTAATATCCGAAGCCAAAGTAGAAATAGCAGTGCTTGTGGGACTCATCACTCAGACGCAGGATGAGCGTAAAACGAACGAGTATCTGGATGAATTGGCGTTCCTTGCCGAGACGGCTGGGGCGGAAGTAGTGAAACGATTTACGCAGAAGTTGCCGACAGCTAACTCGGTGACCTATGTCGGTAAAGGAAAATTGGAGGAGATTAAACAATATATCCGGAACGAGGAGGAAGAAGAACGTGAAGTGGGAATGGTTATCTTTGATGATGAACTTTCTGCGAAACAGATACGTAATATTGAAGTTGAGCTGAAAATTAAAATACTTGACCGTACATCACTGATTCTCGATATATTCGCGATGCGTGCTCAGACTGCTAATGCAAAGACGCAGGTGGAACTTGCCCAGTATAAATATATGTTGCCACGCCTGCAACGACTCTGGACTCACTTGGAACGCCAGGGAGGCGGTTCCGGAGCCGGTGGCGGTAAAGGTTCCGTGGGGCTTCGCGGACCGGGAGAAACGCAACTCGAAATGGACCGCCGTATCATCTTGAACCGTATGTCGTTACTGAAAGAACGTTTGGCAGAGATTGACAAGCAGAAAGCTACCCAGCGCAAAAATCGTGGACGCATGATACGCGTTGCATTAGTAGGTTACACTAATGTCGGAAAATCAACCATGATGAACCTTCTCTCGAAGAGCGAAGTGTTTGCCGAGAACAAACTATTTGCTACTCTGGATACCACTGTGCGTAAAGTGATTATCGATAACCTGCCGTTCTTGTTATCCGATACGGTAGGATTTATCCGTAAATTGCCGACTGATTTGGTCGATTCGTTCAAGTCGACGCTCGACGAGGTGCGTGAAGCGGATTTGCTTGTGCATGTAGTCGATATTTCTCACCCCGGATTTGAAGAACAGATCGAAGTGGTAAACAAGACACTTGCCGAAATTGGCGGCGGTGGCAAACCCATGATACTTGTATTCAATAAAATAGACGCTTACACCTATGTGGAGAAAGCGCCGGATGACCTTACCCCCCGAACGAAAGAAAACTTAACACTCGAAGAACTGATGAAGACGTGGATGGCAAAAATGGAAGACAACTGTCTCTTTATTTCCGCCCGCGAAAGAATCAATATGGACGAACTGAAAAGCGTAGTTTATCAACGAGTGAAAGAATTACACGTTCAGAAATACCCCTATAACGATTTTCTTTATCAGATCTACGAAGAGGAGGAATAATTAATCAATGTGCTGCTTTGCTGATTGGGGGAAGCGGCACATTACTTATATTTATTAATATGAAAGATTATCGTAGACTAACTGAAGATGAAGTGCTTCAGTTAAAGAGCCAGTCGTGTCTGGCTGATGATTGGGGAAATGTATCAGTTGCAGAGGGGTTTAATTGTGAGTACGTTCATCACACCCGTTTTTCGGGAGAAGTGAAACTGGGTGTATTTGATGCTGAATTTACATTGCCGGGAGGCATCAGGAAACATTCCGGATTGCGTCATGTAACTTTGCACAATGTGACAGTAGGGGATAACTGCTGCATTGAAAACATTCAGAACTACATTGCTAATTATGAGATCGGTAATGATACCTTCATTGAGAATGTGGATATCATTCTGGTGGACAGGCTTACTACTTTCGGTAATGGGGTAGAGGCGACAGTTCTTAATGAAACAGGAGGGCGTGAAGTACTCATTAACGACAAGTTGTCAGCGCATCAGGCCTACATATTGGCGTTGTACCGTCATCGTCCTGAACTAATCAATCGCATGAAAGCGATTACGGATTACTATTCCAATAAGCACGCTTCTACTGTCGGCAGTATTGGTGATCATGTGATGATTCTTAATACAGGTTCAATCAGAAATGTCAGGATTGGTGATTATTGCCACATCTGTGGAACCTGTCGGCTGACCAATGGCAGTATCAATAGTAATGTGACGGCACCTGTGCATATCGGTCACGGGGTGATCTGCGACGACTTTATTATCTCTTCCGGTTCAGACGTGGACGACGGAACGATGCTAAGCCGTTGCTTTGTCGGACAAGCTTGTAAACTGGGACACAATTATTCTGCTTCCGACTCGTTATTCTTCAGCAACTGCCAGGGAGAAAATGGAGAAGCGTGCGCTATCTTCGCAGGCCCTTTCACGGTGACTCACCATAAATCGACTTTGTTGATTGCCGGAATGTTCTCATTCATGAATGCAGGTTCGGGATCTAATCAGAGTAATCATATGTATAAGTTGGGACCGATTCATCAGGGGACCATGGAAAGAGGGGCAAAAACGACTTCTGATTCATATATCTTATGGCCGGCACGTGTCGGAGCTTTTTCTTTGGTAATGGGACGTCATGTAAACCATGCCGACACTTCCAATCTTCCTTTCTCCTATTTGATAGAACAACGGAATACCACTTATCTGGTTCCCGGAGTGAATCTGAGAAGTGTCGGGACAATCCGTGACGCCCAGAAATGGCCGAAACGTGACAAACGGAAAGATCCGAACCGGCTTGATTATATCAATTATAACCTTTTGAGTCCATATACCATTCAAAAGATGTTCAAGGGACGTTCTATTTTGAAGGAATTGAAACGGGTATCCGGCGAAACCTCTGAAATCTACTCTTACCAGAGTGCAAAGATCAAGAATTCTTCTTTGAATAACGGGATTCGTTTCTATGAAATTGCCATCAACAAATTCTTGGGGAACTCTATCATAAAACGGTTGGAAGGCATTAATTTCCAAAGTAATGACGAAATCCGCCAGCACCTGAAACCGGATACGGAAATCGGTGTCGGCGAATGGGTGGACATCTCCGGACTGATTGCTCCCAAGAGTGAAATAGACCGATTGTTGGACGGTATCGAAAACGGCTCTATTAACCGCCTGAAATCTATTAATGCCAGTTTTGCGGAAATGCATGAAAACTATTACACGTATGAATGGACCTGGGCATATAATAAGATTCAGGAATTTTATGGCTTGAATCCGGAAACGGTAACTGCTCAGGACGTGGTTACTATCGTGAAAGCATGGCAGAAAGCTGTGGTAGGGTTGGATAAAATGGTTTATGAAGACGCAAAGAAAGAGTTCTCGCTTTCTTCAATGACCGGATTCGGTGTTGATGGTTCTCGCGATGATATGAAACAGGATTTCGAACAAGTACGTGGTGACTTTGAAAGCAATACATTCGTGACTGCAGTTTTGAAACACATCGAGGACAAAACTGCTTTAGGAAATGAACTGATTAAACGAATCGAACATATACAATAAGTGAACCAAACTATGAATCGATGAGCGGTGGACATTGTACAATAAAGTACAATTCGTTCACCGTCTTCATTTGTACCTCGTCATTCTCCGTTATTCATTCTTAATTCTTCTTCTTTCCTTTCTCATTCTTCATTCTTAATTATTACCTTTGCCTCACTAACTAACATTACGTAATAAAATAAGAAACTTATGGCAACACCTCCGTTTAAGTATCAACCCATGTTTGAAAAGGGAAAAGATACAACTGAGTATTATCTGCTTACGAAAGACTATGTGTCGGTAAGTGAGTTTGAAGGAAACCCTATCCTGAAAATTGAGAAAGAAGGTCTGACTGCAATGGCCAATGCTGCTTTCCGTGATGTATCATTTATGCTTCGTCGTTCGCACAACGAACAGGTAGCAAAAATCTTGAACGATCCGGAAGCCAGCGAGAATGACAAGTACGTGGCACTGACTTTCCTGCGTAATGCAGAAGTGGCATCGAAAGGTATACTTCCATTCTGCCAGGATACCGGTACTGCTATTATTCACGGTGAAAAAGGACAGCAGGTATGGACAGGGTATTCTGACGAAGAGGCTCTTTCGCTGGGTGTTTACAAAACATATACTGAAGAAAATCTGCGTTACTCTCAGAATGCACCTCTGAATATGTATGATGAGGTAAATACAAAATGTAACCTTCCTGCACAGATTGACATTGAGGCTACTGAAGGTATGGAGTATGAATTTCTTTGTGTAACAAAAGGAGGTGGTTCTGCCAACAAAACATATTTGTATCAGGAAACAAAGGCAATTCTGAATCCGGGTACATTGGTTCCGTTCCTGGTTGAAAAGATGAAAACATTGGGAACTGCTGCTTGCCCTCCTTACCATATCGCTTTCGTTATCGGCGGTACTTCTGCCGAAAAGAATTTGCTGACAGTGAAGCTGGCTTCTACTCATTTCTATGATAACCTGCCGACAACAGGAAACGAATATGGTCGTGCATTCCGTGATGTCGAACTGGAGAAAGAAGTATTGGCAGAAGCTCACAAGATTGGCCTTGGCGCTCAATTCGGTGGTAAATATCTGGCTCATGACGTACGTATCATTCGTTTGCCCCGCCATGGTGCTTCTTGCCCGGTAGGTTTGGGAGTATCTTGCTCTGCCGACCGTAACATCAAATGTAAAATCAATAAAGAAGGTATCTGGATTGAGAAACTGGATTCAAATCCGGGCGAACTTATCCCGGCAGAATTACGTAAGGCAGGCGAAGGCGATGTTGTGAAGATTGACCTGAACCGTCCGATGTCCGAAATACTGAAAGAGTTGACTAAATATCCGGTATCTACCCGTTTGTCATTGAATGGTACGATTATCGTAGGTCGTGATATTGCTCACGCCAAGCTGAAAGAACGTTTGGACCGTGGCGAGGACCTGCCTCAATACATTAAGGATCATCCTATCTACTATGCAGGTCCGGCAAAAACTCCGGAAGGCATGGCTTGTGGTTCAATGGGCCCGACTACTGCAGGACGTATGGATTCGTATGTGGAACTGTTCCAGAGTCACGGTGGCAGCATGGTTATGCTGGCGAAAGGTAACCGTAGCCAGCAAGTGACGGATGCTTGTCAGAAATATGGTGGTTTCTATCTGGGCTCTATCGGTGGTCCGGCAGCTATCCTTGCTCAAAATAATATCAAGAGCATCGAATGTGTGGAATATCCGGAACTGGGCATGGAAGCTATCTGGAAGATTGAAGTAGAAGATTTCCCGGCATTCATTCTGGTAGATGATAAGGGCAATGACTTCTTCAAACAGTTAAAACCGTGGAATTGCACTAAATAATTTGTTTGCAGTTCTGATTCAATAAATGATTTATTTAAGGGATACCTGTCAAATTCGTATAGGCATCCCTTTTTTACTAACTCTCTTTTTCTAATCACTAACTATTATGAAACCACCGACAATCGAATTAAACAATCCGAAGAACCAACATATCGTCTGGTTGGATGTAGTACGCCTTATTGCCATGTTTACAGTTGTTTGCTGCCATTGTACCGACCCATTCAACTTCTATCCGGGCACAGCTCCCAATATTGGGGAAATAAAATTGTGGGGAGCCATTTACGGTGCTGTACTTCGTCCGTGTGTGCCTCTGTTTGTAATGATTACAGGCGCATTGCTCTTGCCTGTCCGGGGTGACGCTTCTACTTTTTATAAAAAACGTATTCCCCGTGTTTTTTATCCGTTCTTAATTTGGTCTATTATCTATAATCTTTTCCCTTGGATTACCGGCTTATTGGGGTTAGACCCAAAGATTATCCTTGATTTCTTTCCTTATTCCGGTGAAGAAGTGATGCAGCAATCCCTTTCAGTAGCTATACAATACATTCTGACAATTCCTTTTAACTTCTCCCTTTTGGCAGTGCACATGTGGTATATCTATCTGCTTATCGGACTCTATCTTTACCTGCCTGTTTTTTCGGCATGGGTGGAAAAAGCTTCGCAACGGGCTAAGTTAATGTTCCTGCTGGCTTGGGGAGTGACATTGTTGCTACCTTATTATTATCAGTTTGTTTCCTCTTACTTATGGGGCTCTTGCTCTTGGAATTCTTTTGGAATGTTATATGCATTTGCCGGTTTCAACGGATACTTATTGTTAGGACATTATCTGAAAGATCTCGATTGGAGCCTGAAGAAAACATTGGCAATCGGTATTCCGATGTTTGTGGTGGGGTATGTCGTGACGTTCTTTGGTTTCCGTTACATGACAGCTTTGCCGGATTGTACGGACGAAATGTTGGAACTCTTTTTTACCTATTGTTCTCTCAATGTGGTGATGATGACAATTCCTGTATTTATGTTGGCTAAGAAAGTCAATGTCCGTTCGGAAAGAGTACGGAAGGCATTGGCTAACCTGACCGTATGTGGTTTCGGTGTCTATATGATACATTACTTCTTTACCGGTCCGTCAGTGGTATTGGTAAGAACACTCAATATACCTATTCCTTTACAGATACCGATAGCTGCGATAGTCGCTTTTCTGGTGTCCTGGTTGATTGTAAACTTGGTGAATCGTATCGGTAAACCTGCTAAATACATCATGGGATAATCTGTAAAACGATATACTATAAACGCGATAAACGGTGAACAAACTGTGCAATATGCTGCCAGTTGTGTTCACCGTTCATCGTTTATTATTCACGTAGTTTTTCTATTCTTCCAGGTATTTTGTAATCTTTCCGCTGATTTGCAGCAAAGAGATCTCGCAAAGTTTGGTGTTATATTCTGCGGAGAGGATGCGTTCTTCTGCATCCAGCAAACTCTTTTGTGCTTCACGTACCTCAAAACCGGAAAGGTCTCCCTGTATATAACGATCCATGGCAATATCGTGATTATCTTTGGCAGTTACGAGGTTCTGACGTTCCAGATTCAGTAATTGAAGGTTGTTGCGATAAGCCTGCCATAAATTACTAAGGTCGGAGCGAAGGGCAAGCTCCAATTCCTGACGTTCCAGACGGCGGTTCTTGAAGGCAAGGGTTGCATTCCGCTTTTCACGGCGGCGGTTGCCGTCGAATATATTAAATCCGACAGTTACTCCGGCATTGAAGCCCAAGTTTCCCCTCCGGCTGGTTGCATTAATATCGTACTTATTAAAGGTATATCCATATCCCGTATTCAGTTTAAGGTACGGATAGTTACGTGAATTTACCTTTTTATAATCCAATTGCGCAAGTACCGTATTCTGATCTGCTTTCAGTAAAGAAGCGTTCGTTGCCAGTGTGCCATTCCATAACTCCTCAAATTTCAAATCCCCATGTACGTCGATCGTGGAGTCTTTGATTATAATAGCCTGATTAACATTCTTGTTAGCCATTAGCTCATTTAACTGGATACGCGATGAGTGCAGCAATTCCTGTTGTTTGATATATTGAGCACTGTCTGCATTGAAGTCTACTTTCGCCTGTTGATAATCCAATCCTGAGAACTTTCCGACAAGATGACTCGCTTCTGCTATACGCAGGCGTTCTTTGGAGAGCGACATTGCATAATGAAAGTTTTTCAGACGGATCTTCTGTTGGATAAAGTTGTAATATTCCGAGGTCAGGTCCGCAATGAAATCCTCAATGGCGATACGGGTGTTAGTTTCTCCCTGACGTTCCAATTCCTTCAACTGTTTGTACGTTGTACTGATATTGAATCCGTCGAAAATAGTCCAGTTGAGGTTAAGCCCGACGTTGACGGTCTGGTCATAGACCCCATTGTTTTTTGTAATCTCTCCGGTGGCACGGGCCTTACTTTCAATATTATCCAGGTTTCCGGTATATCCGGCAGAGAAATCCAATGTAGGGAAGTATCCTGCATTCCCTAACGTTGCATTGTTCTTGCTGATTTGTTCCTCGTTATGGACGATGCGCAACGAGTAATTGTTTTGCAGTCCTTCCTCCAAACACTCTTTCAGTGTGAGGACTTGTTGCGCCTTCGCAGTAGAAACTGACAAGAAGGCACATGCGGTAACTATATATATGATACGTTTCATGCAAATTCCTTTCTGTTTCATTCGGTTAGTTTTTTGATTCGGTTGGTCGAGATATAACTGTAAATAGCCGGTACGATATACATGGTAAGTAGGGTAGAAACGACCATACCACCTACTACTGCCGTACCCATGGCAATACGCTGATTACAGCCTTCTCCGGTGGCGAATGCCAACGGGATAAGTCCCAGAACTGTAGAAGCGCTTGTCATAAGAATCGGGCGGAGACGTTGCAGGGCGGCATCTTTGATAGCACTCATTTTATCCTCTCCGGCCTCCTGTTTCTGATTGGCAAATTCCACAATCAGGATACCGTTCTTTGCCACTAGACCAATCAGCATAATAATACCAATCTGACTGAAAATATTCATTGTTATATCTCCGAAATACATGAATACCAATGCTCCGGCAATAGCCAACGGTACTGTCAACATGATAATCAATGGATCTTTAAAACTCTCGAATTGCGCAGCCAGAATCAGGTAAATCAGAAGAATAGCCAAGACAAAGGCAAACATCAGACTGGAAGAACTCTCACGATATTCTTTGGAGTCACCCGCCAAAGCTGTTCGGAACGTGTCGTCCAATGTTTCCTTGGCAATCTTATCCATTTCGTCCAGTCCTTGTCCGATCGTTTTTCCGTCTGCCAATCCTGCGGAAATAGTAGCTGATACAAATCGGTTATACCGGTATAACTTTGGAGGAGCGATACCACTTTCCAACTCAATCAAGTTATCCAACTGAATCATATCCCCATTGCTGCTGCGAACATAAATGGCTTTCAAATCGGCCGGCTTATTCCTCTGCTGACGATTGATCTCGCCGAGAATCTCGTATTGCTTTCCGTTCATATAGAAATATCCCATACGCTGGCCACTCAATCCGTATTGCAATGTTTGAGCAATATTCTTGGTACTAACTCCCATGATACTGGACTTGTCACGGTTAATCTGAATACGGGCTTCCGGCTTACTGAACTTCAAGTCTACGTCTGCCATCTGAAAGACCGGATTCTCATATACTTTAGCCATAAACTTGGGCAGTACTTCTTCCAGCTTCTCCAGATTAGTAGCTTGAAGCACATACTGGACAGGCATACTTCCACGACGTCCTCCGAAAGAAGACTGCTGTTGCACAAACGAACGTGCCATTGTCTTGCTCCGTATTTCTTTCGAAATCTTTTCGGCAACTTCCATTTGCGTGTAGTTACGATCTTTCATGTCTTTCAGCGTGATACGCACGTTTCCGCTACCACTGGATACACGGGCAGTAACAGATTCTGCGTCAGGAAGAATGGAATCGACAAGCTGGTTGATATCTTCCGTATAATCCCGAATATATTCATAAGTGACACCCTCTGCACCTCGTGTGTTGATACTGATTTGAGAACGGTCTTCAAGAGGAGCCATTTCCGCAGGAATAGCATTCCATAGAACTCCAATCAGGCAAATAGTAATAAAAGTGAAAGGAAGGGCAATCCAACGTTTGTTCAAGAAAGCAGCTAGCGAACGGCTGTATAGCCGGTTCATGCCTTCAAAGAACGGTTCGGTCTTTGCATAGAACCAGCTTTGCTTTTCCCGTTTGATCAGTAGTTTGGTTGCCAACATCGGAGTGAAAGTCAGTGCCGCGAACGAAGAAATGATAACCGAACCCGAAATTACGATACTGAACTCTCGGAATAACCGTCCCGTCATACCGTCCATGAAGACAATCGGGAAGAATACGGCAACCAGTGTGATCGTCGTTGAAATAACAGCAAAGAAAATCTCTTTCGCTCCTTCGATCCCTGCCTCTTTCGGGCTCATTCCCTTTTCAATGCGGATGTAGATATTCTCCGTCATAACAATCGCATCGTCCACCACCAGTCCCACGGACAACACAATGGCAAGCATGGAAAGTACATTAATAGAGAATCCCGCCAGATACATAACGAAGAATGCTCCGATAAGGGAAACGGGAATCACGATACATGGTACCAGTGTCACACGCCAGTCGCGCAGGAAAAGGAAGATGATGATGATAACGAGTACAAAAGCCTCATATACAGTAGACTTAACCTCATTGATAGACGCACGAATAAATTTGGTGTTATCAAACCCATAATTATAGTGCACGTCTTCCGGCAAGTCTTTTTTCATTTGTTCCATACGCTGGTATACAGCGTCGGCGATTTCAATATGGTTTGCACCCGGCTGTGGAATTACTACCACGCCGACCATGGGTACGCCGTTCATCTTCATGTAGCTCTTGATGTCGGCTGGCCCCAACTCGGCACGTCCGATGTCACTGAAACGTACAATTCGGTTGTTCTCCTCCTTGATAATCAGGTCATTGAATTCATCTGCCGTGTGCATCAGTCCTAATGTACGGATCGTCAACTCGGTAGTATTTCCTTCGATACTACCGGAAGGAAGTTCTACGTTTTCATTGTCAACTGCATTTTTTACATCGATAGGAGTAATTCCGTAACCTGCCATTTTCACAGGGTCGAGCCAGAGACGCATGGAGTAACGTTTCTCTCCCCAGATAGACACACTACTTACATCGGAAATTGTTTGCAACTGTTCTTTGACTGTCAAATCTGCGATTTCACTCAACTCCAGCAGCGAACGTTTGTCACTTTGAAGAGCAACCATTAAGATAGGCATGGCGTCCGCATCCGCTTTTGATACGGTAGGAGGGTCACAGTCGCGAGGTAAATAACGTTGTGCACGTGAAACTTTATCACGAACGTCGTTTGCGGCGGTTTCCAGGTCGACAGACAATTCAAACTCTACGGTAATACGACTTTGTCCTTGCTGGCTGACACTGGATAAAGAACGGATACCGGGGATACCATTGATATTCTGTTCCAATGGTTCGGTTATCTGATTTTCGATAACATCGGCATTAGCTCCCGGATATGAGCAACTAACAGAGATAATCGGATTATCTACTGACGGATATTCGCGGACACCCAGATAATTGTACCCGATAAATCCGAACAGGAGAATAATGATTGTCAATACAGTGGCTAATACCGGGCGGCGTATACTTAATTCGGATATATTCATAAGGCGCTGGTATTAATCAATGTTATCAAGTTTCACAACCAGTCCGGTGCGGAGCTGCAGTGTTCCTGAAGTAATGATTGTATCTCCCATGTGTAGTCCTCTTATCACTTGCACTTCGGATGCTGTACGGATACCGGTAATAATATCCACCGGTTCGGCTTTCCCCGATTTATACAGGTAGACTTTATCTTTCCCCATTTCCGGCACAATAGCTTCCGTAGGGATAGCGATTGCATCGGGAATCTCTTCCTTTTTCAATAAAACACTGGTATAGCGTCCCGGCAGCAGGATGTGGTTTACATTCGGATAAAGTGCGCGGGCTGTGAATTGGTGCAGATTCGGGTCGATTGCCGATTCTACTGCATATACTTGTGCGCCGAAGGCATCTAGTTTACCTTCAACGCTGAAATTCAGGTTGGTTCCTTTTTTAATCTGCTTGGCATAACGTTCCGGTACGGAGAACTCTACTTTCAGCGGGGCGATTTTAGTCAGCTTCGCAACGACAGTGGTCGGAGAGGCGTACGTGCCGACACTGACCTGTCGGAGTCCGATAATCCCGTCAAACGGGGCACGGAGCTCGGTCAATTCGATATTCGCTTTCACTATTTCAATATCGGCATTCAGCGTTGCTAAATCTGTCTTAACTTGTTCGTAGGCTTCCTTGCTGACTGCATCCCGTTTCAGCAGGGCGTCCTGACGGAAAACACGGTCTTCTGCCAGTTTCAGTTGTGAAACCAGTCGTTGTAGTTGTGCCTGTAACTGTCGGTCGTTTACCTTGGCTAGTAACTGGCCTTTCTTGACAGGCGTACCTTCTTCAAAGTTGATTTCGACTATTTTTCCGGAAGTTTCGAAAGACAAATCTACTTCTTCATCTGGTAGAAGTACACCGGTAGTCGTAAATTCATCCGTCAATAATTGTGGTTTTATGACTTTGGCATTTACGTTTAAGATTTGTTTTCCTTTTTTTTGATTACCACCCATTACTTTGTCGGCGGCTGCCAGTTCGTCGTTTTTCTTTGGTAATTGTGAGTAGATTCCTCCTCCGATAATTCCGGCACCAACGAGGATAATGATGCCCCATTTAGTTTTCTTATTCATGGTTTAGTATCGTATGTATAGCATGTTATATAATATCTTCACAAACTTAGACACTCTCTGAAAGGAAAGGTTTAATGAGAGAAATGGTAAAAAAGAGTTAATCAATCGAAAGAAAAAAAGAGTGCTAGTAAGCAGCCCGGTACTTTCCTTCTTCTTTATCCTCCAGCATATTCAGATAAGAAGTATAGCGGGATTCGCTGATTAAATGCTCCTCTACCGCTTTGCGCACAGCACATCCCGGTTCGTGACGATGCGTGCAGTTGCCATATTTGCACTCGGCGGAAACTTTGAATATTTCAGGAAAATAATGACCAATTTCTTCTTCCTCCATATCGAATGTTCCGAAACCTTTGATGCCCGGAGTATCAATAATATATCCGTCTCCGTCTACCGGGAACATTTCGGAGAAAGTGGTGGTATGCATTCCCTTATTGTGATAAGTGGAGATTTCGCCGGTTTTTGTTTCAATTCCCGGCAGTATAGCATTGATAAGAGTCGATTTCCCTACTCCCGAATGTCCGGAGAAAAGAGTAATCTTACCTTCGAGCGCCTTTTTGATTTCGTCTAGTCCGTCACCGTTCTTTGCGGAAACCTTGAAACAAGGGTAGCCGATATGCGTATACAGGTTAATAAGTGCGTCCAGATAATGCAATTCTTCTTCGTTGTAAACGTCTACCTTATTAAATACTAATTTGACGGGAACCCGATAGGCTTCTGCGGACGCAAGAAAACGGTCGATAAAAATGGTGGAAGTCTCGGGATAGTTGACAGTTACCACCAACATACATTGGTCGAGGTTGGCGGCAAGTATATGCGATTGTTTAGAAAGATTGGAAGAACGACGGATGATGTAGTTCTTCCTATCTTCTATTTCGTTGATAAAAGCAGTGCCCTCTTGATTGGTTATAATCTGAACACGGTCGCCCACGGCTATCGGATTGGTACTGCGAATCCCTTTTAACCGGAAATTGCCTTTGATCTTACATTCAATAAATTGTCCGTCGTCGGTTTTCACCTGGTACCAACTGCCCGTGTTTTTGATTACTAATC
>OGKG01002164.1_pt1 | contig 21374 bp, 15 predicted proteins | sample 1572201 | NCBI WGS metagenome assembly OGKG01 (sample SAMEA2582146, study PRJEB24529) | metagenome | biome: Human gut stool | place: China | collected 2011 | reverse complement strand
TATAAAATGGAAAAACAATAGTGTCAAAGGAATCCTTCTGGTGCTGGTCTGTGCCATGCTGGCAAGTACAGCCATGTGCAATGCGTATCCTATGTTTCGGGAAAAGGCACAGGCGAATATCACAGAGATGAAGCAAAAGCAACAGGAAGATACGACGACATATCTTCTGGATATGGATGAGGATCTGGAACGGTATTTATTATCTTCTATCTATTATCTGAACTATGAGATCACGCCGGGCATGGACGCCTATGCGTATTTTACCCAGAATTATGATGTGGAGAAATTAAGCGAAGCAGATCAGGAACAGTTGTCTAAAGCAGCCGCAAAACTTATGAAAGCCATGAGAAATCAGTATGTGACAGAGCACAACATGGATGATTACAATGGCTTTGCCGATGGAGTGGAGAAAAGCTTTGGACAGGATCCTACCGGCGAACTGCAGTCTGCCATCTATAATCCCAATCTGACGGCGAATACTTATGCGGCAGGGATCGTGATCTCCTATGACAGCCGGGGAATCCCTTCTGTCCGGAATGCCTGGGGAATTGTCGAGGATTATGAGGAACTGATCAGTGACCTGACTCATGCATCTGTCGGAAAGCTTATGGATGACAACGGCATGGATGAGGACGGCTCTTACGACTCTGAAGAGGAAGATGTGGCTTATACCGAGATCACTGTAGAAGATGTGACGGAGACTTATGAAGATGCGATTGATTCATCGATATCTGATTATCAGGTAACTCAGGAGAGCAATGCCCTGCTCCGGCAGCTTCCGCTTCCTATGATCCAGAATACCACGTTTGCGTTCGGAATCATGAACCAGAACGGATACAGCGATCAGGACTGGCGTGATTACTGGATTGACAGAGATGCCTATCTGAGAAGCGGCATCGTGACAGGTGGGATCCTGATCACAGTATTTATGGTGCTCCTGGCACTGATCCTTCAGAACCTGTCGTCTCTGGAACTTCGAAAAACCCGTGTGTTCTGTCTGCCTACAGAAGTGACCGCGATCCTCTGGGGCGGAGGTCTGGTCATGACAGCTGTGGTGTTTGATACACTGGCGATCGAAACGTTACATAATGGCCCCGATGGACTGGCTGGTGTACTGGCAGATAATTTTGGTCTGGGAACTGCGTCAAATGGCGCGGCTGTGTTCCTGGTCTGGCTGGCCTGGACTGCTTACGCACTGGGCTGGTACTGGATGATGGCAGTGGCGATGCCTTATCTTGCACATCCGATCTGTACCCTGAAGGAACGGTGGCTACTGATCCGTTGTTTCAGAAAAGTCAAGACATGGTGCATAAAGCTTTGGCATTGGGCTACAGAGGTTCAGCTTGGTAAAGATCTGACGAAAACAATTTTAAAACTGGTGGCAGTCAATGGGCTGATCGTCACACTGCTGTGCTGTATCTGGTTTGGCGGGATCGTAGGGGCAGTGCTGTATTCCATTCTGTTATTTATCCTGATCAAAAATAAATGCGGCAAGATTCAGGAGGAGTATGACAGACTGCTGGATGCTACCAGGCAGATTGCAGCCGGAGATCTGAACACTTCTATGAAGGAAGAAATGGGATTATTTAATCCCATCCGGGATGAATTGGCATCTATCCAGGATGGTTTCCAGAAAGCGGTGCAGGAGGAAGTCAGAAGCCGGAATATGAAGACGGAACTGATCACCAATGTGTCCCATGACCTGAAGACGCCACTGACAGCGATTATTACCTATGTGGATCTTCTGAAAAAAGAGGATCTGACCGATGAGGAGCGCCGGGAGTATGTGGATACATTGGAGAAAAAATCCAATCGTCTGAAGGTGTTGATCGAGGATCTGTTTGAAGTGAGCAAGGCGACAACTGACAATCTGGTCATGAATTATGCAGAGGTGGATCTTGTTAATCTGATCAAGGAAGTACGCCTGGAGAATGAGGATAAGATAACCTCCAGTTCACTGGATTTTCGTTGGAATCTGCCGGAAGAGAAGTGTATCCTCCGACTGGATCCACAGAGGACATTCCGTGTGATCGATAATCTGGTGCAGAATATTCTGAAATATTCCATGCCAAATTCCAGAGTGTATATTGCGCTGCAGGATCAGACCACGCAGGTGACGGTATCCTTTAAAAATATGTCGGCAGTTGAGATGAATTTCACACCGGAAGAGATCACCGAGCGATTTGCAAGAGGCGATCTGTCCCGCAATACAGAAGGAAGCGGACTTGGTCTTGCGATTGCCCAGAGTTTTACGGAACTGCAGGGTGGTGAGTTTAAAGTGGAGACCGATGCAGATCTGTTCAAAGTAACGATCACATGGAAGAAACAGTCGCAGACAAAAGAAAATACGGAAAATTAGGAAACTACAGAAGATGTTGCTGAAATAACTTGTTAACTCAGATGGAATATGTTACTATTTGTAACAGTGTCATAAGAGCACAGATGCGGGTCGGACAAAATGATTGCATTTTGTCCGGCCTTGTATTTTGTAAAGATGCTGAAAATTAAAAAAAATAACTATGGAGGGATCTGACATCATGTTAGAGAAAGTGTTTAAGCTGAGGGAGAATCATACTACAGTGAAAACAGAGGTTCTGGCAGGTATTACTACATTTATGACCATGGCGTATATCCTGGCAGTCAATCCGAACGTATTAAGTGCAGCGGGCATGGATCGAGGAGCTGTATTTACAGCAACCGTACTTGCTTCATTTCTGGGAACAGCATGCATGGCATTGTTTGCCAACTATCCGTTTGCTCTTGCGCCAGGTATGGGACTTAATGCATATTTTGCATATACAGTAGTCATCGGTATGGGGTATCCGTGGCAGGCAGCTCTGGCAGCTGTATTTGTAGAAGGACTGATCTTCATTGTACTGTCTGTGTTTAATGTAAGAGAGGCAATCTTCAATTCTATTCCTATGAACCTGAAAAAAGCGGTATCTGTAGGAATTGGATTCTTTATTGCATTTATCGGTCTGCAGAATGCCAAGATCGTAGTTGGCGGTGCAACGCTGGTACAGCTGTTCTCACTGGATGCAGTAGAGGGTGCAACGATGAATGATGCAGGAATCTGTGTCCTGCTGGCAATCATTGGTGTATTTATTACAGCTATTCTGGTGCTCAAAGAAGTAAAGGGAAATATCCTCTGGGGTATTCTGATCACCTGGCTTCTTGGCATTATCTGTCAGTTTACCGGTCTGTATGTACCGAATGCTGAGATCGGATATTACAGTCTTCTGCCGGACTTCTCCGCAGGACTGTCCATTCCGAGCCTGGCTCCGATCTTTATGAAGCTTGACTTTACAGCCATTCCGATTGCTGAGTTTGTAGTGATCATTTTCGCATTTCTGTTCGTGGATATTTTTGATACTCTGGGAACCTTGATCGGTGTGGCTTCCAAGGCAGACATGCTGGATGAAGAAGGCAGATTGTCGCGCATCAAAGGTGCTTTGATGGCAGATGCAGTTGCAACGACCGCTGGTGCTGTGATGGGTACTTCCACCACAACCACTTTTGTAGAGAGTGCATCCGGAGTTACAGAAGGAGGAAGAACAGGTCTGACTTCCATGACCACGGCGATTCTGTTCCTGCTGTCTCTGCTGCTGTCCCCGGTGTTCCTGGCTATTCCGTCCTTCGCAACTGCTCCGGCACTGATCATCGTAGGATTCTACATGGTAAATCAGGTAGGTCTGATCGATTTTACAGATTACGCAGAAGGCATCCCGGCATTCATCTGTATCGCAGCAATGCCGTTCTTCTACAGCATCTCTGAGGGTATCTCCATGGGTGTGATCTCTTATGTAGTGCTGAATCTGATGAGCGGAAAAGCAAAAGAGAAGAAGATCAGCCCAGTCATGTATGTACTGGCAGTGATGTTCCTGGTGAAATATGTACTGATCTAAATAATGTAATATGAGAAATCGGTTGAGTGAGCCGAACAATCATAACTTCTGGCCATTGTGTTGGCCGGAGGTTGTGACGGCTCATTCAATCGATTTTTTGTGACAGTTCATGTGTCTGCAATATAGCATGCATTCGTTAAAGCGACAGCCCCTTTCTTTTTATTTATAGAAATATTACATTTATTGTGATATGATAGTTATAAATATCGTAAATTAATGTTATTGATGGGTATCAATCCCAGAAAAAGAAGGGAGTTCGATCATGTCAAAACTGAAAGCCCAAAAAGGTTTTACACTGGTAGAACTTATTGTTGTTCTTGTTATTATAGCGGTTCTTGCTGCATTACTCATCCCGGCACTGACCGGATATATTGACAAATCAAAAGCGAGAGCGATTGAATCTGAAGCAAAAGGTATCTGGACGGCAGCACAATCTGCCGCTTCTGAATACTATGGTTTGAATATTGATGAGAAAAGTATGAAAAATGCATTGACCAATTCTTGTAAGATTGATGGTAAAACTTACACAAAATGTCTTGGTCGTATATCAAATGCAACGTTTTCTGATGAGCAAACGAACTGGCATAAAAATCCAACAACTGCCAGTCAGTTGATAGCCCAGCAAGTCCTGATCTATTTAGACAGTCAGAGCAAAAATAATTCCCAATATAGTTTTGGAAATAGGAATGTTCCAACCTCTGGTGCGACATTGGACAAAAGTATTAATTACAATTTTGGATCCAATCCTCCAAAAAATGCCGTATTTATTCAAATTTTTTATGACGAAAACTGCAAGGTTCTTGCCATGAATTTTGGCAAAAATGGTTACTTGGTGACTATGACAGCCGATCATTCTCCAATTTGTGAAAAAAACGGTAAAATTCTCTAATTATAAGGGGCTGTCGCACTAAGTATTAGTGCGCAGCTTCTTTTCTTATTTTTCATTGTATTTATCTCAAAATTTGTGTATTCTATAAATATCAGGGCATTAACATGATAATGGATAGTCAAATGAAGGTGAGGAACAGCTACATGTATTCACAGAAAAAATTATTGCCTGTTGGAGAAGAAAATTTTGCGTATATTCGCAGAAATAATCTGTATTATGTAGATAAGACGCAATTGATCGAAAAACTGTTAACGAATTGGGGAAAAGCTAACTTATTTACAAGACCGAGACGGTTTGGAAAATCTTTGAATATGAGTATGCTCAAAAACTTTTTTGAGATAGGATGTGATAAACAGTTATTTGACGGACTGTATATTGCGCAAAAACAGGAGATATGCGAAAAATATATGGGACGTTTTCCGGTTGTTTCCATGAGCCTGAAAAGTGTAGAAGCATCGTCTTTTGACGGAGCTAAGCAGATGTTGGCTAAAATTGTTAACGAAGAGGCACGCAGACTGCAGTTTCTGCTTCAGAGCAGTGAATTGACTGACATTGATAAAAAAGTATTTCTGTCTTTGCTTGATGAAAATATGCCGGAAAGTACGTTGGTTTACAGTATTCGTGAATTAACAGAACTTTTGTGTAAACATTATGGAAAAACAGTGATCGTTCTGATTGATGAGTATGATGTTCCGTTGGCGAAGGCGAATGAGAATCACTATTATGATAAAATGGTTGGTCTTATTCGTGGATTATTTGCAAATGTGATCAAAACAAATGATAATTTACAGTTTGCTGTTCTGACAGGATGTCTGAGAGTTGCAAAAGAAAGTATTTTTACAGGACTTAATAATTTTAAAGTGCATTCCCTGACAAGCGTTGCGTTTGACGAATATTTTGGTTTTACAGATGCTGAGGTAAAAGAAATGCTGCGGTATTATGATCAGTCAGATCAATATGATATCGTAAAAGACTGGTATGATGGATATCGGTTTGGAAATGTTGATGTGTATTGTCCGTGGGATGTGATCTGCTATATTTCTGATCATGTTGAAGAGCCGGAAAAAGAGCCGGATAATTATTGGCTTAATACCAGTGATAACAGTGTGATCTATCATTTTATTGACAATATGGGTAAACAAAGGCAGCTCACAAAAGCGGAACTGGAAGAACTTGTGAACGGAGGAACTGTTCAAAAAGAAATCAGTCAGGAACTGACTTATAAAGATATGTATGCGTCTGCAGATAATATTTGGAGCGCCTTGTTTATGACTGGTTACCTGACTCAGAGAGGTGAACCGGAAGGAAAACGGTACAATCTGGTAGTCCCGAATCTGGAGATCAGGAACATTATTGTAAGTCATGTTCTTCTTTTGTTTCAGAGAAAAGTAGAAGAAGATGGAAAGCTTCATCAGAGCTTTTGCCAGGCTCTTGAAAGAGGAGAAGATGAAAAGGTTGAACAGCTTCTTAATGAGTATATGGCGCAGACCATCAGCATCAGAGATACTGCATCTCGAAAAAATGATAAAGAAAATTTTTATCATGGCATATTGATGGGAGTGTTAAGTTTCAGAACCGGCTGGACAACTCAATCTAATATGGAATCAGGAAATGGATATAGTGATATTGTAATCTGGAGTGCTGATTCTGACATTGGAATTGTGTTGGAGCTTAAGTATGCTGAAGATGGCTTAACAGATCGTGTATGTAAAAAGGCATTGGAGCAGATTGAAAAAAATAATTATGCTGATGTATTGAGAAGAAAAGGATGCTGCGAAATATTAAAGTATGGGATCGCGTTCTATAAAAAAAGCTGCAGGGTTATGCTTGAAAGGGAAGTCAATTAATCATGGGGAGCCTTTTGAAATAAGGATCCTGTTTTTATGGAATATAATCGTAAAAATTTATAGTATTTATAATAAAAATACGAATACTCATACGAAGGGAGAAAAGCATGAAACTGAAAACAGCACTGGATACTTGAGCGATAAAAAGTGGGATACCTCTTTTTGCATTTTTGTGGTATAGTAGAGTCATTGAGGCAGGGAGGATGATTCTATTATGAAAGAAAAGCTTACGCCAAAGGATATTGAAAAGATACAGGCTGAGATCGACCACCGGAAGCTGGTGCTGCGTCCGCAGATTCTTGATGCAGTTCGCGAGGCCAGAGCCCAGGGTGATCTGAGCGAAAATTTTGAATACTATGCAGCAAAAAGAGAAAATGGAACCAACAACAGTCGGATTCGTTATCTGGAGAGAGTTCTGAAAAATGCAGAAATTGTGGAAGATCATACGACTTCCGATGAGGTTGGACTGAACAAAACTGTGACCGTCTATATTCCGGAGGATGACGAAAGTGAGACTTACAAGATCGTGACCAGTATTCGTGGTAATTCCATGAAGAATCTGATCAGTATTGAATCGCCGCTTGGCAAAGCACTGCTTCGTCACCATGTGGGCGATAAGGTGATGATTCCGGTCAGTTCCGATTACAGCTATGAAGTAGAGATTCGTGAGATCAAAGATACCAGCGATGAGGAAGATGATAATATCAGAGCTTTCTAAAGTATTAAGAAAAGGACTGCCGTACAGCAAGTTGTCTGCTGTACGGCAGTTCTTGTATAATTCCTTCCCATACTGGAAACAATTTCCATATCATATAATAAAGAGTCTGACAAGGAGGACTTATGATGCAGAAAGTGAATATTCAGTTTCGGGATATTGATTCTGTCCGTACATTTGTCAATATTATCAATCGGTTTGACGGGGAATTTGATCTTGGCAGAGGTAATCGGCTTGTAGATGCCAAATCTATTATAGGAATCTGCAGCTGTGACCTTTCCAGACCTGTGGAGTTACTGATCCATTCCGATGACAGGAGAATATTGGATGCATTGCAAGGGTACATTGTGTAGGAAAAACTAGGATAGTTAGTAGAAGACATATGATGAATAAAACTTCCGACACTTGACGCATACGCAGATTATAACGTATAATTAAACAATTGAATTGCATAAATAACGCATAATGACATATGAGATAAAGGAGCAAAGACAAATGGCAAGTTTGTGGGGCGGAAGATTTGAAAAAGACATGGATGAGCTTGTAAAAAAATACAATGCATCCATCTTTTTTGATCAGAGAATGTACAATGAGGATATTGACGGCAGTATTGCCCATGTGACCATGCTGGGCAGACAGGGCATCGTATCCGAGGAAGAAAAAGAGCAGATCATTGCAGGTCTGAAGGAGATCAAACAGGAGATCGCAGATGGCAAGATCGTATTCAATGTGGATGATGAAGATATTCATATGGGTGTGGAGAGCCGTCTGATCAAGAAGATCGGTGATGTGGGCAAGAAGTTGCATACGTCCAGAAGCCGTAACGATCAGTGCCAGGTAGACACCCGTCTGTATCTGAGAAAAGAGATCTATGAGATCCTGAACAGTCTGTGCTATCTGGAGAGCGTGATCCTTAAGAAGGCAGAGAAATATGCAGATCAGATCACGGTTGGTTTTACTCATCTGCAGCATGCACAGCCGATCACCATCGGATTCATATTTATGGCATATTTCCAGATGTTCAAGCGTGATATCGAGCGTCTGAATGACTCGTTGGATAGACTGAATTACAATCCGCTGGGAGCCTGTGCACTGGCAGGAACTACCATGCCCATTGACCGTCATCTGACCAGTGAGCTGCTGGGCTTCACAGCACCGACAGAGAATGCTATGGATACGGTCAGCGACCGTGATTACAGCCTGGAATTCTTGAGTGATGCGTCAATTTCCATGATGCATCTGTCCCGCTGGGCAGAAGAGTTCGCGTGGTGGAATTCTTCTGAGTTTTCTTATATTGCTATTGATGACAGCTTCTGCACTGGAAGCAGCATTATGCCGCAGAAGAAGAACCCGGATATGGCAGAGTTGATCCGTGGAAAAGTGGGTCGTGTATACGGTGATCTGATGCAGCTTCTGACTGTTATGAAAGGAACTGCGCTGGCTTACAATAAGGATTTCCAGGAGGACAAGGAGAGTCTGTTCGATGCGGTTGATACATGGAAAGCAACCATTGATATTTTTGCAAAGATGTTAGATAAGACGGAATTCCGTATGGATCAGATTGAGAAGCAGTTAGGCAAAGGTTTCTTGAATGCAACAGATATCGCAGAACATTTTGCAAAACAGGGGATTCCGTTCCGTGAGGCACATTCTATTGTCGGACATATGGTAAAAATGTGCGAGAATAAGAATTGCGATTTTGAAGATCTGACAGATGAAGATCTGCAGTCTATTGACAGTCGTGTGTCCAAAGAGCTTCTGGGAGATATCAGCATCAAGAACTGTGTGGATGCACGGGTATCCTTTGGCGGAACTGCTCCCTCTGAGGTGCGCCGTCAGATCAAAGTCGGCAGAGAATGGCTGAACAGTCTGGAGAAATAATTCAATTATGAAGATTGCTTTGGGACAGATGCATATCCGTTGGGAAGATAAGGCGGCAAATCTTGCCAGAGTAGAGAGCTGGGCGGAACTTCTGAAAGAGAAGAACATAGATCTCTTCGTACTGCCGGAGATGAGCCTTACAGGGTTTTCCATGCATACGGAACTGACAAAAGAGACAGATAAAATCACAGTGGCAGAAGCAGAAAGACTTGCCCGTAAGTATCAGATGGCCGTGGGAATCGGCTGGGTGAAAGATGTGGGAAAGTTCTGCGAGAACCGATATTCCATTGTGACACCGGAAGGTGCGATTCTGGAATACACGAAGCTTCACCCGTTTAGTTACAGTGGGGAGGATCGGTATTTTCAGGGAGGGACTGTATTGCCAGTGTGTGAATATAGGGGATATCATCTGGGAGTGCAGATTTGTTATGATTTGCGTTTTCCAGAAACCTTTCAGGCTTTGTCCCGTCAGGCAGATCTGATCCTTGTCCCGGCAAACTGGCCGGGAAGAAGACGCGAGCACTGGATCAGTCTTTTGCAGACGAGAGCTATCGAAAACCAGTGTTACATTGCAGGAGTAAATTGTGTGGGAGATATGGATGGTCAGACATACACGGGGGATTCTAGACTGTATGGACCAGATGGAATGCTGTGCAGTGGGGAGATATTGACGCCTGCCGATGCACAGCCGGGCGAGTGTGCGTTTATTTATGAGATTGACGATCAGGTAAAGAAAGTCAGAACACAGTTTCCGGTAAAGAAGGACCGCAGAGACGCACTGTACCGCCAGTTTTATGAAGTATAAGAATTCCCATAGACTTACAGAGAATATACAAAACAACAGATGGGGAAGGTAAAAACATATGTATAAAAGTGGAGATCAGGCAAAAAAGGGAACCAACCAGGAACTGGAATTTCTGGCGTCCATGACATCAGAGGAGAGAGATCTTCTTCTGGGAAGAGTTCAGCCTTTTATGAAGCTGATGATGCAGTACCGTTGTGCGATTCGTGAGATGGAGACTAAGCTGCAGGTGTTAAATGATGAGTTTTCCCTGCAGCATGAGCGAAATCCATTTGAGTCCATTGAGAGTCGTGTCAAAGAACCGATGAGTATCATTGAAAAAATGCGTCGCCGGGGCTGGGATCTGACTGTAGATAATATTGAAGACAAGTTAAATGATGTGGCAGGTGTCCGCGTGATCTGTTCCTTCGTGGAGGATATCTATTATCTGGCAGATATGCTGGCAGCGCAGGATGATCTGAATGTGCTTCAGGTGAAGGATTATATCAAACATCCCAAGGATAATGGATATCGTAGTCTCCATTTGATTATCGGTATTCCGATCTTCTTGTCCAGCGAGAAGAAATATGTGCGGGTAGAAGTGCAGTTTCGCACGATTGCCATGGACTTCTGGGCGAGCCTGGACCACAAACTGAAATATAAGAAAAATGTAAAAAATCCGGAACTGATCGCAGCAGAGCTGAAGAAATGTGCTGATACCATCAGCAGTGTGGATCTGCGCATGCAGGAGATCCGTAATATGATGGAAGAAGGAGAAATGTAAGATATTTCAGATAATCTTTCGGAAATCTTAATAATTTCATTGCTTGAATTTAAAAAACATGGATTATACTACTCTCATCAAGATAGAAAGAGGGTGGCAGTGATGCTCATAGGAAAAGTTAGAATGATTTATTTGCTGACAGCTATGCTGGCAGTAGGTGCAGGGGCAGGATTTGCATCTCATGAAGATACCATGCTGCAGGTGCAGGCTGCAGAAGAAGCTGCCCTGGAGGAAAACACGCAGACAAAGGGATACAGCACCGGTTCTATGGAAAAAGAGTATAACAGACAGTGTCAGACTGAGAAAGAACTGACAGAGACACTGGAGGAAAAAGAGACTTCCGGTGCAGATACGGAAGAACTGGATAGTCTGAAAGGACAGATTCGAAATGTACAGCTTCAGAAGCAGATTCTGAAAGCCAGAATGGAAGCACAGGGCTAGACAAGTAACATTTGGTACAGTATAATATCATACATGTAAGAGAAGAGGGAATGCTTACCGCATTCCCGTTTTCGTGTCTGAAAAAGAGGGTTACAAAGGATGAAAGATTATCTGAAGAGCAGTCTGTTCCGCCAGATCACCAGGGAGGAAGCAGAGAGAATGCTGGAATGTTCCAAATCACAGGTAAGAGAATATGCGGCGGGAAGTGTGATCTTCGGAGAAGAAGACCGATCCCGGTATCTGTATTTATTATTGGATGGGAAAGTACAGATTGCTAAGCATCTTCCATCCGGTAAGCGTAATTTGTTGTTTCAGATCCATGAATTGGAAGTGTTTGGTGAATGCTTTTCTGTGGCAGGAGATGAATATTGCTGGTATGAGGCGGTGGCAGTGAAGACTTCAAAAGTGCTGGTTCTGCCCAGTCAGTTCGTCTATGGATTCTGCGGAAATGCCTGTGAGCATCATCGGATGCTGGTACGGAATCTGTTGGATATTGAGGCGAGAAACAACCTGCAGATGACAAAGAAACTTCATATTATTACCAATACCACTCTGCGTCAGAAGATTGCTCTGTGGCTGATGGACAACAGCCTCGATCAGAAGCAGGTCATTATGGATATGAACCGGGAAGAACTGGCAGATTATCTGGGAGTGACCAGACCATCTCTGTCCCGAACCATGATGGAGCTTCAGAAGATGGGACTGATCAAAGTAGATGGATGTAAAGTATGGATCATGGATATGGAAGAACTTGGAAAGATAATGGAAGATGAATGATGAAGAAAAATGAAATCTTGGTGACCTATGGAACGGACTATGTAAATATGACCGAAGAACTGCTTCGTGAGGCAGGGCTTGCGGAGCTGATCGGTGACCGGAACAGACGGATCGGCATCAAGCCCAATCTGGTGGCACCGGTGCTGGCAGCCGAAGGCGGAACCACCCACCCGGAAGTGGTGGAGGGACTGATCCGGTATCTGCAGGCAAATGGATTTCAGGATCTGACGATCATGGAGGGCTCCTGGGTGGGAGATAAGACAGAGGAATCCTTTGAAGTCTGTGGCTATAACGAACTGGCAGAGAAATATCAGGTAAAGCTGATCGATGCTCAGAAGGAACCTGCAGTAACCATGGATTGTGGCGGATTGGAACTTCATATTTGTCGTTGTGCCACGGAAGTGGACTATATGATCAACGTGCCGGTGATGAAAGGACACTGTCAGACAAAAATCACTTGTGCATTGAAAAACATGAAAGGCATGCTGCCTAATTCTGAGAAACGCAGATTTCATGCCATGGGTCTTCATGATCCTATCGGTCATCTGGCTCTTGGTATTTCTCAGAATTTTATTTTGGTGGACAGTATCTGTGGAGACCTGTGTTTTGAAGATGGAGGTAATCCATCAAAGATGGATCGGATATTTGCGTGTCTGGACCCGGTATTATGTGATTCCTATGTGTGTCGGCTTCTGGAGTATGACACTGAGGAAGTGCCTTATATAGGGATTGCGGAGCAGATGGGAGCTGGATCCACAGATCTGTCTCAAGCCAGGATCAGGGAGCTGCATGCACCTCTTCATAAGAGAGAAGAGTCAAGACCGGATAAGGAGCGTATGGTACGGCTGGCGGAACTGGCAGAAGATGTGGATTCCTGCAGCGCTTGTTATGGCTATCTGATCCCGGCACTGAATATGCTGGAACAGGATGGATTGCTCAAAGATTTTAAGGAAAAGATCTGTATCGGACAGGGATATCGCGGAAAGAGTGGTAACCTGGGAGTTGGTAACTGTACAAAAGCATTTACACACAGTCTGAAAGGATGCCCGCCAACGGAGATTGAGATGTACGAATTTTTGAAAGCATATATCAAAGAAACGGGGAGACGGGAAGGATGAGAGAAGAACAAAAGGAGCGAGCCCTGCTTCTTGGTGTAAAATTAAATGACGGGGAAGATTTCAAAAAATCTATGGAAGAACTGGCAGCTCTGTCGGAGGCCTGCGGTATGGAAGTGGTGGGGACCATTACCCAGAATATGGATCGGCAGCCACATGCGTCCCTGTATATGGGAAGAGGAAAGCTGGGAGAAGTGCAGGACTATATGCTGGAACATCCGGTGGACGTGCTGATCTTTGACAGATCATTGACACCATCTCAGATGCGGAACCTGCAGAATATTCTGGACTGCCCGATTCTTGATAGGACAACTTTGATTCTTGAGATTTTCGCATCAAGAGCAAGAACCAGGGAGGCCAAGCTGCAAGTGGAATCTGCAAGGCTTCAGTATGTATTGCCAAGACTGACAGGCATGCATAAAGCTCTGAGCCGTCAGGGCGGTGGAAGCGGCGTGGCGAATAAGGGAGCCGGAGAGAAAAAGTTGGAACTTGATCGCCGGAGGATTGAAAAGAGAATATCGGAACTTCGAAAAGAACTGGATAGAATTGCAAAAGAGAGGGAGACCCAGCGACAGAAGCGCCAGGGCAGCGGGATTCCAAGAGTGGCACTGGTTGGTTATACCAATGCAGGAAAATCCACGCTAATGAATAAACTTCTGGATAAATATACACGAGATGCATCTAAAAAGGTACTTGAAAAAAATATGCTCTTTGCCACTTTGGATACCACTGTTCGGAGGATCAGCATGGGAGGCGGCAGAGATTTTCTGCTGTCTGATACGGTTGGCTTTATCCATCAGCTTCCGACAGCACTGATCAAAGCATTTCGTTCCACCTTGGAAGAAGCAAGGGAAGCGGATCTTCTGCTCCATGTACTGGACTATTCTGATGAGTCCTGCCGGATGCAGCGGGAAGTGACAGATATGACTTTGAAAGAACTGGGAGCCGGAGATATCCCGGTAATCTATGTATATAATAAAGCGGATCTGGTAGAGACAGCGGATGGAGGGAAGCTTCCAAGGGTAATTGATCATAAAATCTATATGTCTGCTAAGACCGGAGAAGGCATCCCGGAGCTGGTGGAACTGATATGGAATATGTGCGGGAGGAAGAATAGATGATAAAAGCGGTTATATTTGACATGGATGGGGTACTGATCGATACTGAAAAATATTTATTTCGATACTGGAAACAGGCGGCAACGGAAGCAGGCTATGAATTGTCTGATCAGATTCTGTTGGGAATGCGAAGCCTTGCATCAGAGTTTGCGGTTCCCTATTTTAAGGAATATGTAGGAGAACATGCAGATTATGCAGCTATTCGCAGTCGCAGAAAAGAACTGATGAGTCAGCATATTGCAGCAAATGGAGTGGAGAAGAAGCCAAAGGTAGATGAACTCTTGGATTATCTGTATGCACATGGATATAAAACAGCAGTTGCAACAGCAACTGATCCAAAGCGGGCAAAACAGTATTTGACCAGTATTGGTATCTATGAGAAATTTGATCAGGTTGTATGTGCAACTATGGTTCCACATGGCAAGCCAATGCCTGATGTATATCTGTATGTATGTGAACAGATTGGCGAAAAGCCAGAGGAGTGCATTGCTATTGAGGATTCTGATAATGGAGTACTGTCCGCATATCGTGCAGGATGCAACGTAGTGATGGTGCCGGATCTGGCAGGACCAAAGCCAGAGACAGCAGAACTGCTGACAGGTTTTGCAGAAAATCTCGCAGAAGTAATTCCAATTCTGGAGCGAATGCAGGGTTAATATTGAATATAAGAAAGAAGGATCATCATGAGAGGGAAGAAGAGAGTTATCAAAGTAGGAAATGTACCGGTAAAAAGCCGTGAACAAATTGAGGGTATCCGTGAAAGCGGTAAGATCAACACGATGGTGCTTGACTATGTGGAAGAACATATCAAAGCAGGTATCTCCACCCAGGAGATCGATGACTGGGTACGGAAAGTGACCACAGATAACGGAGCCATCTGTGCCCCCTATCATTATGAAGGATTTCCTAAGAGTGTGTGTACCTCTGTCAACAGTGTGATCTGTCATGGAATTCCGAGTAAAGATGAGATCTTGAAGGAAGGGGACATCATCAATGTGGATGTGTCTACCATTTATAAAGGATATTTTTCTGATGCATCCCGTATGTTCTGTATTGGTAATGTAAGTGCGGACAAGAAGCGACTGGTGAAGACGGCGAAGGAGGCTATTCAGGTAGGATTGATGGAGGTGAAGCCTTTTGCACCTCTTGGGAATATGGGGCATGCGATCCATATGTATGCAAAGAGCCAGGGATATACGGTTGTCGAGGAGATCGGGGGTCATGGTGTTGGACTGGAATTTCACGAGGATCCTTTTGTCAGCTATGTATCTCCAAAAGGAAGCGGACCTGTCATGGTGCCTGGTATGGTATTTACCATTGAACCAATGATCAATATGGGAAGTCCTGAGTTTTATGTAGATGCAAAGAACGGCTGGACTGTTTACACTGAGGATGGTATGCCATCTGCCCAGTGGGAAGTGACCGTAGCAGTTATGGATGACGGTTACGAAGTGCTGACCTGGTAAATGAAGACAAATAGGGCGGACGGGATTTATGCAGCATGTATATGTCAGGCAAAAACACATTGAAATATATCTACCTTTGGTGTTAATATCTTAATACGTATAATTGACAAAATACAAAGGCAGCGAGAATTTATGAAAAGCAAAAGAAAAAACGGATTTACTTTAGTAGAGCTGACAGTAGTGCTTGTGATATTCGCCATTATCATGGCAATCGCGTCTCCATTTTTTATACGATACTGGAGAGCAGCAGAGTTTCGCAAAAATGAGTCGAACGCAAGAACCGTTTATCTGGCAGCTGAATCAAAGCTCACATGGTACCGCACATCCGGTCAGTGGGAGCAGTTTAAAAATGAAATAAAAGAAAAAGGGATCACCGGAGGGTTCCAGAATGACCCGGATCTGAAAGACCGGATCTACGCCATTACCCTGGACAGCAGTACTTACGGTACCGACCAGGCGTCAGGTAACCCGGTCCTGGAGCTTCTGGATGATGCCACTTATGATAAAGATAACTTACATGCGGCCATCGCCATTGAGATTGATATCGAAACTGGCGAGGTCTATTCTGCGTTCTACGGAACAAAATGTACGGGACTCAATTATGACCAGGCAGACAGCAATAATCGTCTGACCATGAATAAGCGTGACTATGACAGCCGCCGTCAGCGGCTGCTTGGATATTACTCTACAGAAGATACAGTGAACGTGGTGGAGCTGGATCCGGTACGTCTCCGGATTATGACCATCAGTCTTCTGAACAGTGAAAAGCTGTCCCTGAACTGGTCCAGCAACGTGGGAAGCAGCAAAGCTGTCAGCTACGTGATCACATTTTATAAAAAAGATGACAATTCAACGCTGTTCAGTCTTACCATGTCCCCCTATGATATGACGACAGAGGGATGGACCGGTAAGAGCGGTGAATCTGGTGAACTGGCTGTCTTGACACTGAAGGACAGTGCAGAACAAGATAAGGGAAACTGGTGTTTCCCGGTAACTTACAGCGATAACAAATATTCTCTGGTACTGGATGCCATGATGTCTGCCAAGACCATGGCTGCTCTGAATGCCAGCGCGAATAAAGAAGAGCTGGAGAAGACAAGCAGCACCAGCATCTGCCGTCTGAATGCAGTGGCATCCGCACTTGCAGATCCGCAGAATGTGTATGCAACGGTCAAAGCGGTCTCTTATGCAGGAAATAAGAAGACATCCCAGACCAGTGCGGATTTCCAGAAAGAATACCGTGACAGTGAACCGGTATCCTCCAATGTGGCCAATACCATGTATGGGGATGAGACCAAAGGAACGGATGTGGAGATCAATACCTTCCGCCATCTGTCCAACATCCGCTATTACGAAAAAAATAAAGCCGGAACTTTTACGTTGACAGCCAAAAATATGGACTGGAACTCTGTAGGAACCGGACTCTACGATGCAGATGATGTTACGCAGACGCCGGGACAGCAGCGGTCTCCGCTCAGATGGCAGGAGAGCAGTACTTCGGAGCTGGATTTTCCGTCCGTATCCATGCTTGACACGAAGCAGACCCTGAAGGGAAATGGCAATAAGACACTGATTAGTAATCTCCGCCTGGGAGAGACTTCCGTGATCAGCGACAATGTGGCAGATAAGGTCGGAATAGACGAAGATAACTATTCTGAGTATCTGGGTCTTTTCAGTGAGATTTCCGGTAATGTACAGAACATTACCCTGAAAGATTCGTCTCTGAAGCTGACCACTTTAGCAGATACCATGTTTTCCAGATTAAAAGGAATCGGTATTCTGGCAGGAAGGATCGGCGGTCAGAATGACACAGGGAAAAATGTGGTTTCTGATGTGACAGTTACCGTATCAGCGGCAAAAGCAGATGAGAGCACCGTAGATGTAGATTTGTCCAAAGTCGCATTGACTTCCACAGACAGCCGGACCAGCGTGGGTGGTATTACAGGTGTTCTGGCGTCCCGTGTGGAAACTTCCGGATACCAGTCTCTGCAGGGATCATTGAAAAATGCGACCATGGAAGGAAGGGTCGTTACAAAATATGCAGCTGTGGACAGCAGCTTTCCCGATGAACCGAACAAGGATTCTAACAAGGCAACAGTAGGAAAAATCAGTGCGACCGGTGGTATCGTGGGTTATGCATGGCTCAGTAATCACAATGACTCTTGGGACAGCGGAAAACTGGATGGTTGTGTGAACCATGCATCCGTATCTTCCAATCTGTCAGCTGGTGGTATCGTTGGATTTTCTGAGGGTGAATTCAATTCCCAGTCTGTGTCAGGAACAGATAATGTTTCTTTCTATACAAAAGTGTCAGACCTTCTGAACTGCAGAAATGACGGTCTGATCCTCAGTACAGCAGATGCATCCACGACAACTCTGGAAGGAAAATATTTTGGCGGTATCACAGGCTATGCCCGCAATACAGTCATCTACAGTGCTACCAGTGCGTCCGGACGTGCAAAAGGATTTTCCTATGATTCCACGAAGAAGGAGTTACTGAAAGGTAATTATGTAGGCGGCATCGTAGGCTACGGTGACCGGACTGTGATCAACAGCTGTTCCACGGAGAAGAACGGCTACGTGCTCGGCTCTGATTATGTGGGTGGCATCGCCGGAGGACTTGGAAATAAACTGGCAGAAGCCATCCGTGCAGACGATAGTGTGTCTGTCACCACCAACGGCAATTATGTAATAGGAAATAACTATGTGGGTGGCATCACCGGCATCAACAATATCGGAATCAAACTGAAAAATTGCGTGAACAATGGTGTGGCAGCCAGTTACCAGAAGTATGCGGGTGGTATTGTCGGATACAATGAGAATGGTGCGACGATCCACGACTGTGCCAGCTACCTGTCTGACTACGATAACTCTGTATTTAACATGATCGTGGACAAATGGAAAGCAACTGGAGATTATGCAGGTGGTATCGCCGGTTACAACGATGGAAAGATCGAGTTTACAAAAGACAGTGAAGCGATCACCGTTAAGTCTGTCTCCAGTATCATCGTCGGCAATAATTATGTAGGCGGTGTGGCCGGATTCAATGATGTAAACGGAGAGCTGGCTGTCCATTACACACTGATCGGTGGTCGGGTCTACGGATATAAGGATGCAGTAGGTGGGTGCTTCGGACTGAATGCATCGGAGAAGGTACTGAATAACGAACTTGTCATCAAACCGAGAAGTGTGGAAGGACGGTATTATGTGGGCGGCGTGATCGGTGCCAATGTGGTTGATCTGTCCCAAAATGTGACAATGGATCAGTACCGGGCGGAGAACAGCCTTGGCTCTATCAAGGGTACTGCCTTTGTAGGCGGATTGATCGGTTACCAGAGAACCTATACTTCTGGTCAGCTGACAGCAGCTTCAGATGGATCCATCCGGGAATCGCTGGAAGCAAACCGTAAGAAGAACAGTGACAGTGACCGGATCATGCCGACTCTGGACAAGAATCTGGTTCCGGCTGTTACAGTAAAATCCACGAATAAAAAGAAACTGACTATCACAACAAAAGATAATGAAAAGTCTTTTGACACAGCGACCAACAACATCCCGATCCAGGCAAGTCTCTACGCAGGCGGTATCGTTGGCTACTGTGAAAAAGACAGTGCTCTGGTCATCAAGGACTGCTGGAACAAGGGAAGTCTGTCCCTGGTCTTTGGAAACACTCATGATGTGGCACTGGCAGATTTTATCAACAGCAAGGAAGTCGGAAGGAAGAATCTGCCGGATGCAGCGAAGAAGATCGAGCTGCATTTTGTGGGCGGTATCATCGGTGTCAATCTGGAAAATCAGGTGGTAGATCACTGCTCCAATACGGGAACCATGTCCGGATTCGCCGGTATCGGCGGTATCGTCGGACTGAACAGCGGACTGATCTATAATTGCAGTCTCAATGACAACTTTGGTAATGCGGGATTGAGCTATCTGGGTGGTATTGCGTCGGTCAATATCAGAAGCAATGATACAGATGAGCGGACGTATGGAACAAGCGTGATCTATCACACCGGTACCATTGAAAAATGCAGTACAGCAAAGAATAAAACCGTTTCCGGCAAGGCTACCATTGGCGGTATCGTTGCCTGGAATATGCTGGACGGAACCCTGAAACAGAACAGCAGTCTTGCAAATATCACCGGCACTGGCAATTATGTGGGCGGTGTGGCAGGACGTAACGGTGGAAGCATTGAGATTAAAGATGAAAGCAATTATTCTGTAACGAGAACCATCCGAAGCAACAACGGATCCGGTATCGGCGGTGTAGTCGGCCTTAATGAAGCTGGTGGTACGATCCTGATCAATGGTACACCGAATGCCAAAGGAGAACTGACCGCAGTAGGCACCGGCGTGACGGTAACTGGTTATGAAAAAGTCGGTGGTATCGTCGGTATCAATCAGGGTTCTCTTGGAACAGAAGGTGACGGCTCGAAGCTTGCCAGCGATGCAAAACAGGTACGTGCAAGTCATGGATATGCAGGCGGTGTGGTAGGTACAACCAGCGGTAATCTGATCAATGCAGTGAACCGCTCCGACCGTGTCAGCGCAGATGCAGGAACCGCAGGCGGCATCACTGCACTTAACGAGAGCGGAAAGACCATCAGCAGCTGTATCAACTATGGAAATGTCAGCAGCAGTAACGGTCATGCAGGCGGTATTGTTGCAGAAAATAACGGAACCGTGAAAGACTGTACCGTAGAAGGAGAGGATGCAAAAGGTCTTACCATCTACAGTCGCGGCGTGGACGAGACGGGTGCGGTCTGTGCGGTAAATACAGGAAAGATCACTGGCAGTAAGGCAGAAAAAGGAGTAGAACTTCAGAGCTCCGCATCTGTCTTCGGCGGTGTGGTCGGAACCAACAAGGCCGGTGCAACGGTAGCGGATGCAAAACTTACCTATATGCCGACGATCAACAGCAACAGTGGTAAGTCACTGACCGTGGGCGGCGCTGCAGGTCAGAATGACGGAACCATCCAGCGTATTACGACAGATGGAATCGCTTTTGAAGACTTTACCAATTATCAGTATCTGGGCGGTATCGCCGGAACCAACGGCTTGAATGATGTGTCCGGAACTGCCAAAGCACAGATCACAGACTGTACCTTCTCCGGCACAATCAAGGAGTCCAGAGGTGTGGCAGGTAACTGCTATGGCGGCATTGCGGGTATCAATGGGGCACCATTAACCGGTTGTTCCGTTGATATGATTCAGATGACGGTAAAAGGTGTCTACACGGCAACCAGTACCAGTACTGCAGAACAAAAAGAGTCTCTTGCCAGCCATATGGGTGGTATCGTTGGAAAGAATGAGACAACAGGTTCTGTGGTTCGCTGTGTTCTTGCAAATAACGAGAAGAGCTTCCTGACAGCAGATAATGGAATGCTGGGCGGTATCGCAGGATTTAATAAAGGAAGTATTACAAATTCCGGAAGCGATCAGGCAGATACGGTGCTGAGTGGTGTTGATGATCTGAAGAATGCAGCTGCACTTGAGATAATCAATACAAATGTGTCAAATGCAAAGCTGGCTCCAGATGCATCATATATTCGATGGAATGCTTCGGATAATCAGATTGAAAATAAGACATATTCGTCATCCGGGAAAAATGTGACATCTGGTTGTCTTCAGATCAAGATGAACAGTAATGGAAATCTT
>OGKG01002141.1_pt1 | contig 21537 bp, 17 predicted proteins | sample 1572201 | NCBI WGS metagenome assembly OGKG01 (sample SAMEA2582146, study PRJEB24529) | metagenome | biome: Human gut stool | place: China | collected 2011 | reverse complement strand
CGGAATTCCGGCAGCTGAGCCGCTCGTTCAACCAGATGCTGGAGCGGCTGAACAATGCCTTTGCCGCCCAGCGGCAGTTCACCGGCAATGCCGCCCACGAACTGCGCACGCCACTGACGCTGATGCAGGCGCAGCTGGATCTGTTTTCCTCAGAGCACCCCGACGTGCCGCCGGAGATTGCGGAGTTTCTCACCCTCCTGCGGGAGCAGACGGAACGTCTGACCCGGCTGACCAAGACGCTGCTGGAGATGAGCAATCTGCGGCAAGTGGCACGGAACGAGCAGATCCAGCTCGCTCCCATGATTGAGGAGATCTTTACGGATCTTACGCCACTGGTGGAAAAGCGCGGCATCACGCTGGAGGCGGATGGCGACGGCGTTATGACCGGCAGCGATGCGCTGATCTACCGGCTGATCTTTAACCTGACAGAGAACGCCGTTAAGTACAACCGCCCCGGCGGCTCGGTGCGGGTCTGTGTCACACAGGAAATGGAAAAACTCCTGATTCGCGTTTCCGATACCGGCTGCGGCATTCCGGAGAAGTATCAGCAAAGCATCTTCCAGCCCTTTTTCCGTGTGGATAAGTCCCGCAGCCGCGAGTACGGCGGTGCGGGGCTGGGGCTCTCGTTGGTGTGGGAAATCGCCGATCTCCACGGCGGCTCCGTTTGGGTGGAGGAAAGTTCGGACAAGGGCACGACCATCGCGGTGGAGCTGCCAACGCAACAATCAACGAAGCCCTAAAACCCTTTTATTCGTTTTTCGCCGCTTCACTTGCCTCCCTGCGGCGTTCCTCTCTGTATGAGGCGGTCAGCGTTTCCAGCGTTGCCACCTGATAGCAATATTCCTGCCCGTCCATGGTTTGCAGCGTCACCGCATTGCCGGGCTGTAAATTGGTCAACTCGCCAAAGTGCCTCTTGTAATTATGTCCCGCAATGATCAGATCTTTCGTATCTGTACTGCCGGAATAGAGGCAGACAGTATCCGCTGTTTATTCATTGCAAACTCCCATTATAATTGTAGGGGCGAACCTTACAGTTCGTCCCTACAATGGCTTGATTTATTTTCTGAATTGCTTTTTACGGAATTGCACCCAAAGGCAGCCTGCCACGCCCAACGCGGAGACCACCAGTAAAATCACCCACAGCATCAGCGGCGCAGTATCCCCTGTTTGAGGCACAGTAGCCTGCGCGGCAGTGGGCCGCGGTGTCACAGTAGGCTGCGGTGTTGCGGCAGGTTTAGGCGTTGCCGTGGGGGCCGGTTTCGTCGGACCTGCCGGATTTTCAGGAGCCGATGTCGTCGGGGGTTGGGTGGACGGTGCTTCCCGGCTGTTGGTAAATGCCGCCACGGCGGTACCATCCTTCGAGATCGTGCCGGTTGCCCCGTTGGCAGTCACCGTATAGCCCTCGTTATCGCTTTCCTCTACTGTATAGGCGGCACCTGCGGGCAGACCCACAGCCGTAAGGCTTTCGCCGTGCTTGAGGGCAATCACAGCGGTACCATTATTAAAGGTCATACCACCGTAGGTTCCGCTGATCGAACGATCCAGCGTTACGGTAAAGGTGAATTTCTTTTCGGTATCACCGGCATTCCCGGCAACAGTTTTGGAAACAGTCAGGTTGCCACGCGAATCTTCAGGCGCCCACTGGGCGGTGTAGACCGCATTGGCTGTCACCGTTGCGGCCACTGCCGGAGACCAGCCGGTAAAGGTATAGCCGCTGCGGGTCGGTGTTCCGCCGGTAAATGCAGGGGTGGGAGTTCCACGGCGCAGGTCGCTGGTTACCTCATCCGCAAAGCTGGTGCCGCCGATACCGTCTGTGTAGGTAACAGAATACTTTTGGATCGCTCCATACAGAACAAGGCTCTTCGCCTGAGAAGAAGTTCCCTTCTCTGCCGTATAATCAGTATCTGTAATAATTTCCTTATGGTTGTGTGTAAAATGCGCCAGATACGGCTCGGCATCTGCTACGCTATAGGTTTCTGTGCCATAAGTAATTGTACCGGGGGCAACAACCACTCTGCCGTTCAAGGATTCACTTTCAAAAGAAGTCAACTCGTAATCGTTCATCGTATCCGATGCGCCGACCAAAGCTACAAAACGGTTGGTGGAAATTCCTCCGCTTGTATCAAAGCGGCAGCCGATACGAATATCGCCGCTGATGTTGGCTTTTGTGCCGTCAAGATAGAGGCTGCCATCCTGGTAAACTGCGTTTCCGTAATAGCTTCGCTCCGAAGCATCATCATAGTAGGGGTATCCCTCAGTTGCCTTATTGTCCTGAATGGTACCGCCCAGCAGATAAGCAGCCGCATCTGTATCACTGATGGAAATGCCGCCGCCCTGTTTAGCTACGTTATCGGAAATTTTGCCGTCGGTCATGTAGAACGAGTCTCCCTTACCAAACAGGAAAACACCGCCGCCCTTAGAGAATGTCTCATTTCCCGAAATCGTACCGCCGTTCATTTCTACGGTGCTGGTGTAATCATCTGCTTTACTGGTAATCAGAGCAATCGCGCCACCGCCATTACGGCCTGTATTTTGGGTGATCACCGCATTACCGGAAATCTTGACGCTTGCGTTGCCGTTCCAATAGTCATCATCCGTATAAGCAGAGATCGCACCGCCGTATCCGGCTGTATTGCCGGAAATCGTACCGCCGGTCATAATAAATTCGTTGGTCAAATCTGCGGGGACATTTAGCGTTCCGAGAATGGCAACCGCACCGCCAAAAGCGCTTCGGTCACTTGCCGCTTTATTGTTTTGAATGTTTCCGCCGGTCATAGTCAATTTAGCCGGAACATCATAACGTGCATCATAGTCAGCACGATTTGCACGAATCAGAATTGCACCGCCATGGGCATTTTGTGTATATTCAGTGTCAAAGTAATCACCAACTGCGGTATTTCCGCTGATCGTACCGCCGTTCATTTCCATCTCGCCGCTGAGATAGATGCCGCCGCCCTGCTCAGCAGAACAGCCGGTTACGGCAGAGCCATCATTCATAATCAGCTTTGCAGTGCTATCAACTACGATACCGCCGCCCCAGTCATTTGTTCCTGTGTTTCCTGAATGACCGTTCCGATGAACTGCACGTCCGTTGCAGACCGTTGCACCGTTTTCTAATGTGAGCTGGCTTGCAGGGCAAACACGGATGCAGCGAATATCCTGTTCCTCAGCATCAATCGTCACATTTTGAAGCGTGAGGTTCGTCGCTGTAGCTGCGCCGTATTCAACACCAACCTCAATCATATAAAGGTCAGTAGAGGTGGTAGAAGTATCCTTTGTATAGGTAATCTTCTTTGCAGTTTCATCGGCTTTGCCTGCCAGCGTTACTGATTTACCATCGGTCAAAACCAGCTTTCCAACTAATTTGATATCAGAAAGCAGGCAGATGGTATCTCCGTCAGCTGCCTTCGTAAATGCTGCACCAATTGTTTTAAGGGGTGCGCTATCATCGCCGTTGGCTGAATCATCGCCGTTTTCGGATACATAGATAACTGTACCGCTGCTTGTTCCGGGAGCCTCATCGGCCAGCGCAGCAGTCGGAAGCATGGTCATGAGCAAAATCAGTGCCAACAACCACGACATCATTTTCCTTTTCACATCAAATTCTCCTTTTTCCTGTCGTTATTGTAGAGCCTATCAAAGCATGGCTGGTAATTTCCCAGCCTCCTTTGACGGCGAGGCTCTACCGGAGTTTTTCACGTACAAATCATAGTATATCACCTTTCCAATTAAAAGCCAATGGACAGTTATTTCGAAATTATCCTGTTTTGCAGAAAAGCAAAATATGTTTCGTCATAGGATTCTTGACGCCTTTCAAGACTAAGTTTCTTGTAGACTGAAACGTTTTGGCACCGCCACATCTTGCTCACACCGTTTTCATTTTGCGTTCTAACCCTTGCAATTCCCACTCTATAATGCTATACTCAAAATCTAAACTTGAATGGAGGAGCAGAGAAGCATTCCCGTGACACTCTATCCGAATAACCACTCGGATGCACAGATGATGGACACGGAGAACACCAACACAGAGGGCGATGCTACATTTAGTATCACTGCCACGCTGACAATCAAAAAATCTGGTGGTGCGGAGCTTGCCGGTAAGTCATTTTTGTTTACGGTTGTCAACAGCGACACAAAGACCGTCAATAAGGTATCTGTTACTTGCAAGGCCAATTCGGATGGAAAATCCGCATCGGGAACGGTTACGCTAAAGCTGCTTGCTGGTATTTATTTTTTGGCGTCCGGAACATATACGATGCAAGGAGATATACAGGTTATTTAAGGACAGTGCGGATATTAATGGAGGAACTATGAAAAAAAGAATCATCGCAAGTATTTTGACGGTCATAATGCTTATGACCGTGTTTCAAACTGCCGCACTTGCGGCAGACGGAGAAGGCACTGAGGCAGTTGCCTCGACCACATCCCAAGTAGCCATTTATCTTGACCAGCAACATGGTGCAGATAGCAATGACGGACTGAGCAAAACGGCTGCTGTAAAGACGATTGAAAAGGCAACCGCGCTTGCAAATGAAAAGAATATCAATGATATTTGTCTTTCAAGTCTTTATGAGGTCACGGGGACAGAAGTTTGGGACGTTGGCGGAAAGACACTGCACCGCTATGGGATCGGCGGCTATATGATCGAACTCGCCGATGCCTCTGCCTCGCTGACACTGAGCAACATTGTGATTGATGGTGCGGAGTACGCTGTGGAGGCAACACACGCTGCGGAGACCGACTCAATCATCAAGGCAGCGAACGGTGGCACCATCGTATTGAAGAGCGGCGCTGTCTTGCAAAACAATAAAGCGGCTCAGTTTGGTTCCGGTATTTTTGCGAATAACGGCGTCAAGATAACGATGGAGGACGGCGCGACCATTCGTAATAATACAAACAGCAATTACGAATTGGGCGGCGGCATTCTGATCGGCAACGGTAGCACCTTTACCATGAACGGCGGCGAGATAAGCGGTAATACGGCGAATGGCGGCGGCGGTGTTGCGATTATCGGCTCGTCGATGGTTATGAACAATGGTACGATCTCCAACAACAGCACCTATCGGACATCCGGTCAGGGGAGCTATGGTGCCGGCGTTTATGTTGCAGACTATGCTAACGCAAGCGGCGGAGATACCTTGTTTACATCTGCACCGGCTTCTTTTGAAATGAATGGCGGCAGCATTAGTGATAACACGGCGCTTGACTACGGTGGCGGGATACTCACCTTCCCGCAGCAAGGTCAAAAATTACAATCAATATTAACAACGGTAATATTTCCGGAAACAAGGTAACGGAAGGAAGCGGCGGTGCAGTTGCAGCATTCTTCGGTGTTACCGAGTTGAATATCAAGGGCGGCACGCTAACGGGAAATAGCGCTCAGAACTATGGTGGCGGTGTTTTCCTGTATGATGCAACGAATGTAACGATTTCCGGAGGTACGATTTCTGAAAACAAGGCTTCGGCGGGCGGCGGTGTATGTTTGTTCGCTGGCTCTGAAGTGAAACAGACCAGCGGTTCCATTGAAAACAATGTTGCAAATGTAGGCGGTGGCGTCTGCGGTGGTACCTATACCATGACAGGCGGCGTCATCAAGGACAACAACAACTTTCTGACTGAGGCAGAGAGACGTGCAGCTAAAGGTGACGGTGTTTATGTAGGAACTGCCTTCAATCTGGGGGATAATGCTGAGATCAGCACGAATAACGATGTCTATCTGGTAAAGGGCAGCAGTACTCCCAAGGAAGGCCGGTATATCAATGTGATCTCTCCGTATACGGGGGCAAGCACTGCGAAACCGATCCAGATTCACAGTGAAGATAAAACGATTGAAGAAGCGAATATCATCGGTACGCAGCTCGTTCATTATACAGCTGCCGCAAATGGCGAGGCTGCAGCTGCGAAGGCGGATGCAGATGGCATTTTCGTTCCGAGCTGGAAAATGCCAGAGGGTTTGGTCATTGGGCAGAGCAAGGAAACAGGAAAGACCGACTGGATGACCTATGTATCGGCTGTCAAAATTCAGTATCAGTGGGTCAGCACAGACAATCCTACCGATGTAACGCCCCCTGCGAATGACTGTATCCGCAACGGAACGGCCTATACAGCGACGGTACAGCAGGACACCAATCAGGGCTATGTCTTTGACGGCTGGTACACGGATGAGCAGTGTACGCTTTCGTATACAGACGGTACAGTTCTGGATACGGATACCACCCTGTATGGCAAGTGGACGGTTTCACGCGGAAGTCTGAGTGTCGGCAAGACTGTTACCGGGAATGCCGGGGACACATCTAAGGCGTTCAACTTCACCGTGACACTCGGAAACACCGAGATTAATGGCGTGTTTGGAGAGATGACTTTTGTCGATGGAGTTGCAACCTTCGTTCTGAAGCACGGTGAGAGTAAGACTGCCACGGGATTGCCCTCGGGGATTACTTACTCAGTAACTGAGGCTGAAGCAAATCAGGACGGCTACACCACGGCGTCTTCTAAAGCAAGTGGCAGCATCGTAAATAACGATACCGTAACAGTAGCCTTCACCAATACTAAGAACAGAAATATTTCGGAGGGACCGAAGGACGACGACAAGACCACCCCGGCTCCTGCTACCCCGGCACCTGCTGCCACGGCCACACCGGCACCTGCCGCAACGGCCACACCTCAGTACACCATTCCACAGACCGGCGACACAAGCAACCCTGCTCTGTTGGTTGTCCTTATGCTGGTCAGCGGTAGTGCAGCCATTGGAACAGCCGTTGTTGCCAGCAAGAGAAAGAACAACAGATAACTGAACAGCCCCCGTTCCATCTTCCGGGCAAAGCAAAAGTGCCGCAGCGATGTGGCGCTTTTCTATTTCCACAAAGCAGCAAATAGCGGGCTTTCCCACCACCGTAAAGCCATATCAAATAAAAACGTCCAAAATCGCCCCGAAAGCGAACAGTTCGGGAGATGTTGGGCGTTTTTCTATGCTCTACTTGCGGACAATTTGAGAGAGCATAAGTCCATCTCTTTACGCCCGTTCGCCACTTATCTTGCGCCCATCCAGACAATATGTTATAATGTATAATATTTCATGGAATTGTTGGGGGCTTACTATGTTTGCTTTACAAGTGGTCTGGTTCTACTTACTTATGCTTGCCGTTCCGCTAGCCATTGGCGGGTTGTTTTTTCCTGAGCGGAGCGTAATTTCTCCTGTGTCATATCTGGCAGGACTTGCCACTGCTTGGGGTACATATGAGATCATTGGTTTGCCCTGTGCGCTGTTGTTTAAAACATCACTTACCACCCTTACTGTGTTGTGGAGTGCAGTAATGATCCTGTTGACCGTTGCTGGCGTATTGGTGCGGTATACCCACGGTCGAATGGCACTATTCCCTGCAAAGGGCTTGCAACTATCCCGGACAGCTCGGATCTTATTGACGCTGGTTATTGTAATGGTTGTGTTGCAGACAGCCCGCACCGTGACTGGATATTTTCTTGCCTTCGATGACTCAGATTATTTAGCTCAATCTACAACAGCCCTTTACACCAACACCATCAACCAGTATGAGCCGCAGACTGGCCGCCAGGTTGATATTTTGGATCAAATCGAGCCACATCATAAAATCGCACTCTGGGGCATCATATGGGCCACAATGACCCAACTTACAGGCATTCACCCGTCCATTCTCTGCCGGACGCTCCTACCTGTTATTGTTATACCTGCTGCCTATATCATCATGTACCTGATTTTGAAGGACATGTTTGGTGGCGAAGAAGAAAAGCCCCTGGCTGGTCTACTATTTCTTCAGATTGCTTATGAACTGGGTAGCTGTGGAGGCGGCGTCCGACAATGGTGGCTGCTTATGTACAGCTGGTACGGCAAAACTGTGACCGCTATGCTCATTTGCCCGTTTATTCTGTACCTGTTCCTTATTCTCGAAAACGAAACCAACAAAAAACATCAGTTGCAGCTCTGGGTTCTGCTAGCCCTGACAGCTTGGGCCGGCTGCATGGTAGCAGCTTCGTCCTTCCTTATGGTTCCCTTCCTCTTAGGCGTACTTGGCCTGTGTCATTTTGTCCGAAAGCGGAATTTGCTTTTCTGCATCAAGTTAGGCATTTGCACCATTCCCTGCCTGGCTCTTTACTACATCACTCGCTAACTGGTGGAGGCAGGAAAAATGAATCGTTTACATGAATTGTTTTTAATTGCACTTGATGTATTTAATCTTGCTACATCCCGTGGGTTTTATTTTCTTCCCTTTTTGTTTGCTATCGCTTATCTCATTTTATCAGATGATAAAAAGCACAAACGAACCATCACATTTCTTTTGGCTCCGACTGCATTGGGAATGCTTATCCTGCTTTCCCCATTCGTAGGTAGCTACGCCGAGGGACGCGATTATATACAAATATGCCGCTTTTACTGGACATTACCGTTCGACCTAATCGTTGCATACTGCATTGCAGACAGTCTGTGGAAGGCCAAACGTCTAGCAGCCAAGGCTGCGCTTATAGCGGTATTAGCTTTGGGCGTAATGTCCTCCACTCGTCAGTATAACACCGCCTACCCTAAGGTAGACATCGGCTGGCCTTGGGAAGTAGCTGCGAACCTGTATAAGGTACCCGCATCTGTTGAGAAAACCTGTGATATTATTCTAGCAGAGCAAAACGGTGAAGCCTGTCGTGCTGCTTTCCCTCATGATCTGGCCATGTATGTCCGTCAGTATGATGCAACAATCATGATGCCATATGGCTCTTATAACGAATGGAGAAATTTTGAATCCCCTTGTTTTGGGCCTATAAACGCTGATCAGATTAACTTGGATGAGGTCGAACAGGTTGCTCTAGAGGACGGGCTTGATTATTTTGTACTAGATCAGAGCAAAATAGTCAGTGGTTCTTTGGAGAACTACACAGAGATTGACTCTGTTCAGGATGGAGAAACATCTTATAGCGTTTACAAAAGAATCTTCACTGTAGCATAACCTCTGCATAAATCCGAAAGCCTCCATGGCGGGAAGATAGTAAGCAATCAATTGCTTGCCTAACTTTAGTACGTGAAAATGTGACTATTCCCCCGACACGGTGGGGCTAAAACTCCGTGCACATGGGGGCTTTCGGAGCGATTTATGCACCCTGAATATTGCCATCTGTCTTGATTTTTTGAGCATCTCGGTTTCGAGGTGCTCTTATTTTTTGCCTTCACGGGGGATTATTGATCGGTTACGATGATAGTTTATTTCTAGTAGCGAACCTTTCAATTTACAGGCTATATCCTCTATCACGAATCACATCGACAACTTCGGAAACATATTTCTGACAAGTATCATGGTCTGGTGCTTCCACCATAACGCGCACCACCGGCTCCGTGCCGGATTCACGAACCAGAATACGGCCAGTATCTCCCAGTGCTTCAGCCACAGTCTTTACTGCTGCCTGCACCGCCTCATCGTTCTGTGCCGTCTTTTTATCCGTTACGCGAACATTCTCCAGTACCTGCGGATAAATCTTCAGTGGTGCTGCCAATTCGCTCATCGGCTTCTTTTTAGCCAGCATGACTTCCATCATTTTCAAACTCGTCAGGATACCATCACCCGTGCTGGCATACTTAGAGAAGATAATATGTCCGCTCTGCTCGCCGCCGATACGACAGCCGTTCTTTGCTATGTACTCGTAAACATACTTGTCGCCCACGGCGGTCTTAGCATAGCCGATGCCTTTTTCGTCAAAAGCCTTATACAGACCAAAGTTGGACATAATAGTCGTAACCACAGTGTTGGTCAGCAGCTTGCCACGCTCCTTCATGTAGCAGCCATAGATATACAGGATATGGTCTCCGGTCACAACATTACCCTTCTCGTCTACGCACAGGCAGCGATCCGCATCGCCATCGTACGCAAAACCTACGTCCAAGCCCTTCTCGACAACAAACTTTTGCAGACCCTCAATGTGAGTAGAGCCTGCATTGTTATTGATATTCAGGCCATTCGGCTGGTTGTTGATGACATAGGTATCTGCGCCGAGGGCATCAAAGACGCTCTTGGCAATGTTCCAGCTTGAACCGTTGGCACAATCCAGACCGACCTTGACCCCCTTGAAGGAATAGATACCCAAAGAGATCAAGTAGCCCATGTAACGGTTACGGCCTGCCACATAGTCCACGGTGCAGCCGATATGCTCACGATGCGCAAAAGGCAACTCCGGCCAGTCCTTATCGAACACATGGAGCTTACCGTCGATGTAATCCTCGACCAGAAGCAACATTTCTTCCGGCATCTTCTCGCCGTAGCAGTCGATCAGCTTGATGCCATTGTCATAGTATGGATTGTGACTGGCAGAAATCATGATGCCACAGTCAAAGTCATCCACACGAGCAATGTACGCCACAGACGGAGTGGTGGTGACATGGAGCAGATAAGCATCGGCTCCAGAAGCTGTCAAACCCGCCACCAGACTGTATTCAAACATATAGGAGCTGCGGCGCGTATCCTTACCGATAACGATACGGGCAGATTCGTTATCTCCGTTGCGCTCACGGAGAGCATTATAATACCAGCCGAGGAACCGGCCTACCTTGTAGGCGTGGTCGGCTGTCAAAGTAATTCCGGCTTCACCACGAAAGCCATCTGTTCCAAAGTATTTAGACATTTTTATTTTCCCTTACGCTGTTTCATCAATATATATCCTTCAAACATATCAAGATCTTCTTTTGTTGTAATTTTAATATTTGTCTGATCTCCATATGCTTGATACAAAGTATCGCCAAGCGCATACATCAAAGAAGTTGTATGCGGTTCAATCTTTTCAATCAAGCCTTTCTCTTCTGCCCTCTTATACACATTCAGAAGATAATCAAATTTGAAACCATAAGGGCATGCAATCTGAATATATTTATCCCTATTAACCCACATTTTACTAGTAGCATTTTCGTCATTACTTCCTAACAACTGATAACATGGCGTAGCTGTTACTGCAGATCCTTTATCTTTCATCACGCGAATCACATCATCAACTATTTTATCGGATGTAAATGGTGCCGCTCCATATTGAATCATGACATAATCATCGGGCTTGATTTTATCCTTTAAATTATTAATACCGCTCATTACAGAGTCTTGAAAAGTATCTCCGCCATCTGCAACCCACTTTACCTTGCTCAAGCTATATTGCTCAATCATATCCGTAAGATACTCTTTCCAGTTCTTATGGCAAACGACCTCTATGGCATCAATTAGTGGATTATTCTGAAAGATTTCAATTGTATAAGCCAATACTGGTTTTCCCAGCACCTCCACAAACTGCTTCGGGCATCCCGCACCCACACGAGAACCAACGCCACCAGCAAGTATTATTGCTGTAATCATTATTGTTTTCCTCCATAGCTTTCCAATGCACAATCAATAAATCTTACGAGATTTCTGTATGACGGCAGGAAGAAGAAACTGTCATCATCACCAACGCTCCCTTTATAAAGTCCCCAACAGAACCAATAAAATGCTGAGATAGGAAGAAAAGCCATGTAATACCGATGCTCATCATCAGTCAACGTTCTTCCAACGTATGCTTTTAAATATCTTTCTATCTGCTCATCTGTCCAGTCGTAGCGGCATAGTATACAGCCAATATCATTTGCTGCATAGTTTAATCCTGCGTATTCCCAATCAATTAGGTAGATTTCGCCTTTGTCATCATAAAGATAATTTGGCTCATATACATCATTGTGGCAGAGAACTAAACCATGCCCTAATCTTTTAGCATCAGCCTTTACCAACGGATAGAGTCTTTCTACTTTTTCAACAAGATCAGCAAACTCTTTTCGCAGATTTCCCTTTGTTGCAGATGCAATATCCATTAATTTTTTTCCTTCTGCAACGTTATCAAAGATTTTTACGCTTTCATCTGGTTTAATCTCATGCAAGTGATGCAAATACTCCATTGCAACTACCAGCTGTTCATTTGATTTTTCAAAGTCACAGTTTTTTGCATTTTGTACATAACGTGAAATCTTCCATCCTGCAAGTTCCATATGTATCACAGATTTATCAATGCCTATTTTTTTTGCTGCCAGCTGCGCAAAAAGCTCTGCTTGACGATCAATCAGATTCCCTGCTGTTCCACCCGGATGACGATAGACATATTTTTTTCCATTGCACTCAAATGCAAACGAAACATTGGTAAGTCCTGCATTAATCACGGATATATCCGTAATTGAATTAGGATTACATTTCAAAGTTGCGCAGATGTTTGTAATTATATCTGAATCGACATTCAAAAGAAACTCCGAATCAAATGTTCTTAGATCATCGATGCTATCAAATTCCAAAATTGCATTTGGCGAAAACTCTTTTTTATAGAATGTAAGCTGACGCATATGTTTTGCGTAAAATTCTTCCCAAAACATTGATGCGACACCAAAGTCACTTATTTCAGATTCCATAAGTTTCCGAAGTGTTTGGCTAAACTGATCATTCATATAAGCATGCCCAACCATAGCCAGTGAATCTTTTCCACCCACAGTCATATCGGTAATCACATCTGCATCTGAGCACGTAACGCCAAATTCTCGGAATTTCCCGGTCTGATATGATACTGCACGATATGAGCGGTTGTCCGAGTTTTCATCTACAAACGGGTTATTGACAAAGTAATGATCTGCACAGCAAATATATGAATTCATCAAGTATTGTCTTGCAACATAAAGCGAATAAAGATTTCCCTTTTTCCCAAACTCATTATTTACAACTAATTGAACACCATATTTCTGTTCAAGATAGAAGAATTTTTCTTTCATATAGCCAACAACTATATAAATTTCATCTATCCCCGCCTTCTTTAATTGCTCAATTTGCCTCTCTATCAAGATGTCGCCCTTTACACGAAATAGTCCCTTTGGTTTTTCGTATGTAAATGGGGCAAAACGATTTGACTTACCTGCGGCAAGAATTACAGCATTTCGTTTCATACACTTGAGCTCCTTCTAAAATCAAAGCGAATACTATAAAAATGTATAAAAATCAAAGGCTCCTTTGAATAACATTTCCAATCCTTTGAGCAACAGTTGAACTTGCATTTCCTTTATCATAAGAGCCGTACCAGTCTTGAAACCGTTCTATTAAATTCACATCAGAATGATATGTTGGCAATTCATCAAACATAATTTGTTGCGTCTCGTATATCGGAAAAGGTAGTTTCCAGAAAAAGTCTCTTAATCCTCTCGTTTGATTGTACTCTTCTAAATCTGGTGCATAAATTACAACCTCTTTATCAATAATCATCGCATCAAAAATTGAAGATGAATAGTCTGTAATTAGTAAATCACAGATTAAAATCAGTTCCTGCATATCCGGCCATTCTGATACATTTATGACGCCATTAACAAACTTTATATTTTGAGTTCTGTCTGCCACATTAGGATGCCACCTTACCAAAACCACGCATTGCTGATTATAATGCTTTTCAGCTGCTTGCTTTAACAGTTTAAAATCTAGGGCATAATAGCTGTTATCCTCGTTATCCCTAAATGTAGGTGCGAAAAGGATAATCTTTCTATCATCCAGTATTCCCAGCTTACGTTTAATTTCAGTTGCAACAAAAGTGTTATTTTTATTAGAAATCAAAAAGTCATTTCTCGGGGCTCCGCATTCCATAATTTCCCCTTTATACCAAAAATTATTTCTAAAGTCCTCACTTTGCATCTTACTGTTTGATATCATCAAATCTGTTATTTTTCCATCTCTTTTTGCCTGACGAATATACAACTTACCTATTTTATCTTCCGCCTCATGTTCTAGTCTTTTTTGTGAATGAGATGCATGCCACGTCTGAATATAATATTGACCACTTTTTTTATGAACTCCTTTAGAAAATCTAACGTTATCCACCCATACCCTTGATGTTGCAAGAATGTAGTACGACTTCAATGAGCGGAAACGAACATACTTCACATATTGGGGTATGCCATCTTCCTTATTTGATAACCAATAAAGCTTAAGCTCTGGGTATTGTCGATGTAACTCTTCGCAAATATATTTAGGATTATCTCCAAAACCACGGCCATAGAAGTTCATAAAACATATTTGATCTTTTTTTATTGGAAAAACCGGCATCACCCATTTAATTAAAATAATTATGCATCTACGAACATAACGGCAAAGCTTGTTCAGCATTTTATCAACACCAACTTTCTGTTTTATCCCCTTGCACAACCAAGTACCCTCCATCAACGAAATTGCACAATTCAATCTGGCGCATAAAAGCTTCTTGTATTTATGTGATTTTTTTCAATCTTGTTCATATATGCATCATAGTCTTTAGCCATATGCCCAATATCCCATACGAGGTATCCCTTATTTGTAAGAATCGGTACCATAGCTTTCCCAGCCATTCCTAGTATCACACAAATAATTTCATCTTTCTCCGCTGTATTTAATATTAAAGATATGAGTTCATCAAAATCATCAAATGCATTTTTTGAAGGACCGTGTATAATTCGTAGTGTTCTTGCAAGTTCAAAAACATTATGTCTTAGCTTTTCAAAAACCCCCTCCCCACTTACGAGCAGAACCTTCTTATTTTTAAAAAGATCTTTCATCGCATTATAATGTGCTTCAAAATTATATGAATCATTAAATCTAAAATACGCTGTTGCAAATCCGGCATCGATATATGTGTTTTTCGTATTACAATGTTCAATGAAGAATCTTCGATATTGGGTTCCATACAATCTATAATACTTCTTGTTTTCTTCCGAGCACTTTAAAACACTGTGGAAATAGGCTCGATTAATCCCTACATATATGTCTGAATTATATGTTTCAAGAATCGCTAAAAGCATCTCAGCAAGTCTCTTATCGTAACGTTGAAATGGCTGATCCATTCCACACATCAACTTAATTTCCCCATCACCCATTCTACAAAAGCTCTTCGGGTTTTTGAGAATCATCTTTATAGTCTCGTTTTCATCTGCAATATATAAGCTTTTGTAATCTTGTATGTCTTCATTATATTGAAAAAGCATATCTTCAAGGGTTTCGTCTTTTAGTTCATACTTAAAATTATCAATTTCCGTTTCAATTCGATATCTTGATAAATACTGAATATTACGTATGAGATTCTTCAAATAGTCAATAAACTTCATCAGTATACTCCTACAGAATGTCTATATTCAAAAAATAAAAATGCTTACCTCATTTAAGTCCGATAGCTTAAAGGTCGAACAATCGGATATTTAAAGTGGCAGAATTAAACAGAAGACTTAAAAGCGGAGAAATTGCAGCACACCACTCAAAAAATACTAACTATTACGACGCTATAGCCAATTTCAATAGTGAGAGGGCGCCTACCCCACACATCTCGCGAAGAAGCACAGACCAAATCAGCTTTATATGACCGTCCTTTAAAGTGACAGACGGCTAGTCGTTCATAGATCAAAATTTGAATGCAAGAATTACAATTAGCAGATCCGTGAATTCTACACAGCAGTCATGTTCCGCTGTAGAAAGTACTAAATTATCATAGTCGCTGTCTTAATAATTCCACCATTTTCAAAACCAGTTTTTTCCCAAATCTATAATGCAACATTATAATAATTAGAACACACGCAACTTGTAATATATAGAAATGGTACTCTGTATATGCAAGTATAACTTGTATAATCAAAAGCAACTGTGAAAGTAATATTTTATTTTGAGGGATTCGCCACCTTATCACTTTCTTAACGCTGAAGAGTCTAATCAAATATACTACAATATAGCTCACCATTGTAGCAATTGCTGCACCAACAATCCCCATCTTAGGAATAAGTAAAATATTAAAGGTAAAATTCATCACTGCACTAATAACAGCCGAAATCGATGCTTCCTTAGGTCTCTTTGCAGCCATATAAATATTACCAATAAACGCATTAAGTGCATTAAAGTAGGAGGCAGCAATCAAATATGGAACGCACTTCCACGCTTCGAAAAAATCACCGACATATAGAAAACGAGATATTGGAATATTCATCAAGATAATAGTTGACGAAATTACCAACAGCAAAAGATTATATATACTAAAAGCTGTTGAAAAATACGAATCCGTATCATCTTCATCAAATTCCTTAACTGATGACAAAAGCCATGCCTGCGAGAAAATTCTTTCAAAAATGCTAGAAATATTCGGAATTTTGTAGGCCATACTGTAAATTCCATTACCCGATAAACCACAAATTGCAGTCACGAAAATCCTATCAAGACTAGAATTAATCCACCATGCTAAAGATGAAAAAATCTGAGGTATAGAATATCGTACGACATCATACCGTTTTTTTTCAGGTAAAGGAGGACTACTTAATACTCTCTTTAAAATATATTCCTTTTTTTCAACAAATAAAACGCAGCTCAAGTTTCCTATAACTGTTGCAAGGAGTAATCCATTTAGACCTAAATGAAAAAACACAATCAGTGCAACATTCAACAGCAATGTTATGCTCGTTGTTAGTAAGTTTGCAACAACCATCGTTGGTACATTGTCCACGCCCCGAAGATAATTTAAGTACAGGGTATTCAACGCCTGTGATATATATATCATAAATATCCAAATGTAGTATCTTCCTGGGATCAGGTTATGAAAACAAAAAAAGGTAACAATTTCTGCCAATATCAGTACCGTTGCTCCTTCAATATGCACTCTTAGCCCGTAACGCATATAGCTACTGTTACCTGGTTCATCCATTGTAAAACGCAACACGCCATCAGCGATTGAAATTGTAAAAACAGGCACAAGAAGACTCGCAATTGTTCCTATCAAATCTGATGTACCATATTGTTCTGTCGTAAGATAGCTTGTATACAATGGCAGTAAAAGGAACGATAGAATTTTTTGTCCAAAATTACAAATTGTAAATAGCCCTATATTCTCACTTAATTTCTTGAATTTATCGAACATACCGTACCTTTCCATTTTTCTATTTACGCTACACATTTATTTTTCATATAGATTAATTTATACGCATTAAATGCATACTTAATGAAAAGCATTTTAGCTGCATATACGGCATTTAAGTTCTTTAAAACAAAGAAAACGCTGTATTTATCCATTTCTTTTCTCAATAAATTCATTTCCTGCGTATAACCCTGATTACACAAAATAATACGATTAATTAGCATGTATATCTGTTGAAAGCGAAACACTTGCGCTGCTAAAAGTATTTTCCGATTCTTTAAGCAAATATCATTACTAAGAATAATATCCGCCGAATCACATGCCATAATGTGATTCGGCTTAAACGAATCACCTATTAACGAGTCACTGCGCCGCATATAATAATATCCACAATAATTGACTGCAACATATTTATTGGCTTTACTCATTACCTCAACTACGAAGGGGGTATCTTCAGCAAATCTCAGCTCTTCAATAAATAAAGTATCCCCGATAATTTTTTTTCGGTACAGTTTATCCCATGCAAAAGTTCTAACATCGCTATCAAACTTTAGCATTCTTATGATTGCGTCCTCATTATTCAAAATATGAAATCTCTTTTTTAATTCATTTCTCAGTGTACCGTCTTCCCAAAACTCATATATTCCGCAGGAAACTACATCTGCATCATAGTTCACTGCATTTTCATATAGAACTTTGTACATATTTGCATCTAGGTAATCATCAGAATCAACAAACGCGATATAATTCCCATGTGCAGCTTTAAGGCCTGCATTTCGTGCGCTAGCAAGCCCACCGTTCTTTTTATATATATATATAACCCTCTCATCTTTCTTCATCCACTGTTCACAAATTTCACCAGAAGAATCTGTTGATCCATCATTTACCAGTATGATTTCGATGCTTCTAAATGCTTGCTTTACAACCGACTCAATACACCTATCAAGATACTTTTCAACGTTATAAATCGGTATTATAACCGAAATTTCATAATTCTTCATTACAATCTCCATGTAAAATGCATTAATAATGACTTCCACCTATTAAAATCATTATTCGATTTTTCAGTTTTAAATACACTATATAGAATCTGTATAATAATTCCGCACAGCGAGATAACATGATACTTCTTTTTAATACCGTTGGTTCATCTCTTTCGAGAAATGTTTTATTCCATGGAAAAGAGCCATTATCTTCAAAGATCTCGATTTCTCTAATTCCTGCTTCACCACAATACTCTAGTATATGAATTATCAGTTTTTCGGTGATAACATTATCGAGCTCAACTGTTTGAACATCCTGTTCACTGCACTTCACGTGAAAATCGGCACCATTATAGCTAAGCATTAATTTATTAATATGCCCTTTTCCCCTAAAATTTTGATGAATCTTGATTTTTCTTATTTTTTTCTTTTCTGAGAATTCAAATGTCATAGATTTAGAAGTATCTTTTGCGTCTGGAATCCATGCACAGTTTGCAAAACGATTACAGTCTAAACTTTCATCCGTAACATTAATGGCATCAATTAATTTAAAATCTGCCACTAGATTGGCATCTCCTGAAGATGCACTAACAACCGCTTGTAGAGCTAAATTATTAGTGTTCCTATACCAGTAAACAGCATCTTTGTTAACTATTCGCTCAAAAAAAGCCCCACCTTTTTGCGTTTTATACTTATTAAGTGCCTTGAAAGAAGGTGATTGCCAAAAGGCCAAAGAATAGTTATTCGGATTCACTTTAATTGCTATTCTATCTTCCCATGAATAAGGCATACATTTATTATAAATTGACGTGTTATAGTAATTTATCGGAGTTGTTGGTTGAGCAACCGGATTAAAATAGTCCGCATCGCCTTGCCACACACCAAGATATGCAAACTTTTTCAAAACAATGGGATGGTACTCTCGGTTTACAATTAAGTTTCTCATTGCTTCATCAAATAGAATCGATGTCATTCTATGATCCGGGTGATTGTCATAATCAACACAGATTATATATTCGGCATTTTGCTCGTCTATTGCCTCTGTAAGATCCCTTTGAATATTTGATCTTAAAAACTCACTGTGTTTTTTTCTTTTCTCATAGCAATACTCCTCTTTTCCATTTACACCATATGTACGGGAATTGTCTCTTATAGAAAGAGGCTTATCAATAGCATTAAACAAATGAGGTGATGCGTAGTTGTCACAGTACCCCAATAAGATATAATCAGATATGTGGAGAAAAGTCATTGACTTCCTTAATTCTTTATGCCGTTCTAATGTATTACGTTGATAGAAGTCACCATTTGTTACAAATAGAGCAACAATCTTATATCCATTATCAAAAAATTGATCTGTTATCTCCCCAGCTAAATTAATCTCATCATCTAAATGAGGTGCAACTATTAATAGTTTTTTTTCCATCTTACGCTTCATGTTTTCTCTCATTCCAAATAGTATGTTCTTTTTTTGTTTCGTAAAGTAATTTGAGCATTGAATCTATCGTGGTATTTTTCTGTTTAACCCAATCAGTGATTGACTTTCTATTCTAAGACAACGACCTTTATCAGAAAGATTCAATATAATTGCAATAATGATAGCCGCCGTAACTCCAGTTTCATTTATATAGACGGCCTCCGTCATACTAATAACAAGCATATATATCATTATAACCATACACGCCTGTCTATTCTGTAACTTAGAAAAAGAAGCTCGCATAACATACCTAAAGCAGCAATATAAACAGTATATAAATAGCAAAAAGCCAAAGAATCCCAATTGTGCGTATATTGCCGGCCAATATGTATCTGACATCGATGCAAAACCAAACCTCGGATCCATCATCAGATTGTAATTGATTTCATTATATAATTGATACACTTTCGAGCCGTTCATATAAGAAAGAGAAGTTCCATAGGTTCCAAAACCGCTTCCCAATGGGAAGCAATCTCCTGCAATCTCTATTCCAGTGAATAAAGCACCAATTCTTATACTATTATATCTTCCAAAATCAACATATAATGCTATCTTATCCTTAACTATGAAGCTTACAACAATTACAATCGGAATAATAAATTTCAACTTTTTGGCAATTCCTTTTTTAACTAATTCTTTCTTCTTATCCATTAGCTTAAACACGGCGACTAACACAATTACGATAAGAGCTTTTGTCCTTAGCGTTAATATTAACACAGAAAATCCCATTAAATAGTATACAAGGTTGGCTCTAGTACTAGTCATCAAAACAGCTAGCAATATCAAAGTATTAAAAACAAGCACATTATAAAAGCTATACATAAACTTATAACTTCTCAGACCAAATCGTACCGAATCACCCATTCCGATATCAACAAATAATGATAAGAATCCGAAAAGGAAAAAGCACAAAATCAAGAATTTCGATATAAGCACTACATCATTCTTTCTCGTTAAATCATATTCCTTTACCACACGATTAAAAAAAGCAAAACAAATAAAGAACTTAAAAATCCCTACAATATCTTTTATAATAACGCCAATACCAAGAAAATAATTCCAGTATATATCGGAAACTATTCCCAATACAATCATTCCCAATATACATAGTATAAACACAAATTCCGATTTGCTAACCTTTTTTTCCCTGAGCAAAAAAACAATTTGTCCAACAAGTGCCAAAAGAGAAACCATTTCATCTATGTAATTTCCCATGGGAACATGCGATGAAATGATATCAAGAATCATGCAGAAGACGAACAAACTATCTATTATTGTTCTTTTCTTCTCGATTTTTACCGTTACCATTATTGTTTCCTCATCTTCGTTGTTCATAACAACTGTAGTATATTTTTCTAAGCCGAACACCAATTTTATGCCTTAACCTAACATGCCACGGAAGCCAACTAGCCGAATAATGGTGAACTGATAATGATTTTTCAGTTATAACAGTAATATGCTTTTGTGGATCATAACAGCAAAAATATTCATTGGGAAATATCACTAATGTTCCTATCTCTTGTTTCACATTTTCATGGATGTAACCATACTTATCTAATATTTCTGTTGTTCTCTTATTAATCGTTTTAATCAATTCTGCAGGCATATTCAAAAAGTGCTCATTTTTATATGATTGGAGAATTTCATTAACAACCGCATCTCCAGGATTGCACGCATATACAAGCCCCGGACTAACCAAACCTGATACTGCTTCAATTCCAGAAAACGAGTTCAACTTAAGTATCTCGTCACCAAACGGCTTTAATACTTCAACGTCTGTATCAAAATATATGCCGCCATATTTAAATAATACCCACATTCTTACATAATCAGACACATAAGCCCACTTTTTCTCCGCATAGGCTTCTTTTGTATAATCACAGCAATCTATATCAAAATTGCTTTCGTTCCACTCCACTATTTTATAGTCCGGGAAAAATTTCGCCCATGACTCAATGCAATTATTTACAAGCCTTGGCTTTTTATTATAGCCAAACCAGCAATAGTGAATAATTTTAGGAATCATTATATATGTCCTTTCTTAATGCAGCAACGGAGGCTTTCCTACCTTATATGTCAGTTCATCACTTCTTGTTCTTATGTATCTAGCAGGAACACCTCCCCAGATTTCATAAGGAGGAATATCCTTTGTAACAACCGCCCCTGCTGCTACAA
>OGKG01002140.1_pt1 | contig 21541 bp, 19 predicted proteins | sample 1572201 | NCBI WGS metagenome assembly OGKG01 (sample SAMEA2582146, study PRJEB24529) | metagenome | biome: Human gut stool | place: China | collected 2011 | reverse complement strand
CATCAGCAGATAAAACACGTGAAAGAAGTTCTGCAGTTACTTAGTATTATGACGGATGATCACATATTTGAAGATATTTACAATGAAGAATTGAAAAATGATAAAGGAGGATTAAAAACCATGTGTGATGTATTAGACCGGATTGAAGAAAAAGGCATAAAAACAGGAGAAGTGACAATGGCTTATGTGGCTTTGAAACTTGTAAATGCCGGGCGTGGAAATGACCTAGAACGAGCGGTGAGAGATGATGATTTTAGAAATAAATTGATAGAAGAATTTGGTGAGAAGATATAATAGAAGAAACAGGGCAGTCGTTATGACTGCCCTGTTTCTTGTTTTGAGAAAACTATCAGTTCAACTTTATTTATACATCCAACTATCCTAAACAAGCAACAAATGTACAGACGCCGGTGCGCTGGCATCAGATTTTACATATATTTCACATAAAAGCGATTTTAGATTTTACATGGGGACTGTAATATCATAAGCGTACTAAGGAAATGGCACTAAATCAGAAAGTGCCAAACAAAAAGTCATGATATGAAGGAGAGAAGAATTATTATGAAAAAAGTAATCGTAGCAATGATGTTAATGGCAATGACCGCAACCACAGTTGCAGGATGCGGAAGCAATGATACAGCAGCAGATACCACAACTGAGACCGCAGCAGAGGACACCACGGCAGATACTGCTGATGCAGCAGAGGATACCGCCGCAGCAGGAGCAGCAAGTGGAGCAATCTCCGTACTGTCCCGTGAGGATGGATCCGGTACCAGAGGCGCATTCATCGAGCTGTTCGGAATTGAGCAGAAAGATGCAGATGGTAATAAAGTAGACAACACCATCGACAGCGCAGAGATCACCAACAGTACTTCTGTAATGATGACTACTGTAGCAGGCAACAAAGCAGCTATCGGTTATGTATCTCTTGGATCCCTGGATGAGAGCCAGGTAAAAGCAGTTCTGATTGACGGAGCTGAGGCAACTGCTGAGAATGTAAAGAGCGGAACCTACAAAGTATCCCGTCCGTTCAACATCGCAACCAAAGGTGATCCGGATGGACTTGCAAAAGACTTTATCGATTTCATCTTAAGCGAGGAAGGTCAGGCAGTTGTTGAGGAGAACGGTTATGTAAGCGAAGGCAATACCGGAGCATTTGAGGGAACCAAGCCGGAAGGCAAGATCACAGTCGGTGGATCTTCTTCTGTAACACCGGTTATGGAGAAACTGAAAGAGGCTTATACTGCAGTGAATCCGAATGCAACCATCGAGGTACAGCAGAGTGATTCTACCACTGGTATGACTTCCACGATTGATGGAACCTATGATATCGGAATGGCTTCCAGAGAGCTGAAAGATGAGGAAGCTGCACAGCTGACTCCGCAGGTGATCGCACTGGATGGTATCGCAGTTATCGTAAACAAAGAGAACCCGATCACTGAACTTACTTCTGAAGATGTACTGAACATCTACACCGGAGTAACCACTGACTGGTCCGAGATCGCTCAGTAAAAACAGCTGCACAAAGGGCAGGATGCAAGGGTGAAAACAAGATGCTTTCACCCTTGCCTGTTTACGCAGATGGGAGAATCTATATGAAAAATGTAAAAGAGACCGTCATGCACGGAGTATTCCTGATCGCAGCATGTGTTTCTATTCTGGCAGTAGCTTTGATCTGCATCTTTTTGTTTGCTAATGGACTTCCGGCAATTGCCAAGATTGGACCGATCAAGTTTCTGACCGGGATCAAATGGAAGCCAATGAATGAAATCTTTGGCATCTTTCCTATGATCGTGGGAAGCATCTATGTGACCGCAGGAGCCATTCTTGTGGGAGTTCCCATCGGAATCCTGTGTGCGGTATTTATGGCAAGATTTTGTCCGAAAAAAATATATCCGATCCTGAAACCGGCCATTGAGCTGATGGCAGGAATTCCTTCCATAGTATATGGATTTTTTGGACTGGTGGTGATCGTTCCGATCATACAGCAATTGACCGGAACCAGTGGAAAAGGAGTACTTACAGCTTCTGTTCTTCTGGGAATCATGATCCTGCCAACGATCATCGGAGTTTCAGAGAGTGCGATCCGGGCAGTTCCGGAGAGCTATTATGAAGGAGCACTGGCACTGGGAGATACCCACGAACGCAGTGTGTTCTGTGCTGTTCTTCCGGCAGCAAAGTCTGGAATCATGGCAGGTGTGATCCTTGGAGTTGGTCGTGCTATCGGAGAGACCATGGCGGTGATCATGGTGGCAGGTAACCAGCCGGTGATACCAGGAAGTGTGCTGGCAGGTGTCCGTACCATGACAGCCAACATTGTACTGGAGATGGGCTATGCGGCAGGACTTCACAGAGAAGCACTGATCGCTACAGGTGTAGTGCTGTTTGTATTTATTCTGATCATCAATGTGCTGTTCTCGCTGATCAAGAAGGGAGATAGCAATGGCTAAGAAGAAAAAAGATTATACAAAGATTCAGAAAATGAAAGCAGCAGCTTTAAGAACACTGGTCTGGGGAGCAGCGGGCATCACAGTGGCAGTTCTGGTATCTCTGATCGGATATATTCTGATCAAAGGTGTTCCCTGCCTGAAGCCAAGCCTGTTTGCATGGGAATACAATACGGATAATGTATCCATGATGCCGGCGATCATCAACACGATCGTAATGACATTTGCAGCTCTTCTGTTTGCAGTGCCGGTAGGTGTATTCTCTGCCATTTATCTTGTTGAATATGCGAAGCGAGGCAACAAGCTGGTGAAACTGGTTCGTATGACGACAGAGACCTTGTCGGGTATTCCTTCTATTGTATATGGATTATTTGGTTACCTGATGTTTGGTGTAGCATTTCACTGGGGCTATTCTATGCTGAGCGGTGCTTTGACATTGGCTATCATGGTTCTCCCATCTATTATGAGAACTACGGAGGAAGCTTTAAAAGCAGTGCCAGATTCCTATCGGGAAGGCAGCTTTGGCCTGGGAGCCGGACGACTTAGAACCGTATTTGTAGTTATTTTGCCAAGTGCGATTCCTGGTATTCTGGCAGGTGTGATCCTGGCTATCGGACGTATCACAGGTGAAACGGCAGCATTGATCTATACAGCGGGAACGGTACCTGGTATCCCCACTACAAAACTGGCTGGTGTGCCAATCTTTGATATGATGTCCTCCGGCCGTACACTTGCAATACATATGTATGCGCTTTTGAACGAAGGTCTCTATATGGAGCAGGCTTATGCAACCGCAGTAGTCTTACTTGTTATGGTACTTTTGATCAATGCACTTTCCGCATTTATTGCGAAGAAGTTTACGAGGAGCTAAGAAAATTATGGGTAAATTTAACATATCGAATCTGGATCTTTATTACACAGATTTCCATGCCTTGAAAAATGTAAATCTGGATCTTCCGGAGAAAGAGATCACAGCGTTCATCGGACCTTCCGGATGCGGAAAATCCACTCTGTTGAAATCCCTGAATCGTATGAATGATCTGGTAGAAGGATGTAAGATCACCGGGGAGATCACTTTGGACGGTGTGGATATCTATAAAAATATAGATGTAAACCTGTTGAGAAAACGGGTGGGAATGGTATTCCAGAAGCCGAATCCATTTCCGATGAGCATCTATGACAATATTGCCTATGGGCCGAGAACCCACGGCATTCATAATAAATCCCAGCTTGATGATATCGTTGAGAAGTCTTTGCGCGGAGCAGCCATCTGGGATGAAGTAAAGGATCGTCTGAAAAAGAGCGCACTGGGAATGTCCGGTGGACAGCAGCAGCGTCTCTGCATTGCGAGAGCACTGGCAGTGCAGCCGGATGTGCTTTTGATGGATGAGCCGACTTCCGCACTGGACCCGATCTCCACATCCAAAGTCGAAGACCTGGCACTGGAGCTTAAAAAAGATTACACCATTATCATGGTTACTCATAACATGCAGCAGGCAGCACGTATCTCTGATAATACCGCATTTTTCCTGCTGGGAGAAGTAGTCGAGTATGACAAGACCGAGAAACTGTTCTCTATGCCGAAAGACCGGAGAACTGAGGATTATATTACAGGAAGGTTTGGTTGATGATATGAGAAATCAGTTTGAAAAACAGTTGCAGCAGTTGAACGAAGATCTGATCAGTATGGGAGCCCTCTGTAAAGAGGCTGTGGCGGATGCCATGACAGCTCTTCTGTATTCTGATAAACAGGCAAGACAGAAGGCATTCCTGACAGAATATGAGATCGACCACAAGGAGCGCGATATTGAGTCTCTGTGTATGAAGCTTCTGCTCCAGCAGCAGCCGGTGGCAAGAGACCTGAAAAATATTTCCGCAGCACTAAAGATGATCTCTGATATGGAGAGAATCGGAGTGCCGGCATCCGATATTGCGGACATTACCAAATATCTGGAGAATAGTGAGCTGACCCAGCATGTACATATCCAGCAAATGGCAGAAGCAGCTATGGGAATGCTGACAGACAGTATTGAAGCATTTGTAAAGAAAGATCTGTTGCTGGCCAGAAAGGTTATGAAGCAGGATGATGTGGTGGATGAGCTGTTCAATCAGGTGAAATCCGAGCTGATCACAGCTATTGCAGAAGAGTCGGATCAGGGTGAGATCTGCATTGACATGGTAATGGTGGCAAAATATTTTGAACGTATTGCCGATCATGTAGTGAATATTGCCGAGTGGGTGGAGTATTCCGTCACCGGAGAACATAAAGCGCACGAGTAAATAGTTTTACAGAGAAAGATAATGGGGAAAGAGGACAAATGAAAGAAAATATGCAGATTGTATTTGGACTGTTGGGTGGACTTGCTGTATTCATCTATGGCATGAATCTGATGAGTGAAAGTCTTCAGAAGGCAGCCGGAGAGAAAATGAAGTCGATTCTTGCACTTCTGACAAAGAACCGGATCATGGGTGTGATCGCAGGTGCACTGGTAACTGCTGTATTGCAGAGCAGCAGTGCCACCACGGTCATGGCCATTGGCTTTGTCAGCGCAGGACTTATGAGTCTGCCACAGGCAATTTCGATTATTTTCGGAGCAAATATTGGTACTACTATGACCGCACAGATTATAGCCTTTAAGATCACAGACTATATTTATGCGTTTATTTTTATTGGATTTATTCTGACATTCGTCTGTAAATCAGAGCGGATCAAGAGTATCGGACAGACTATATTTGCATTCGGCTTATTGTTCCTTGGCATTGAGACCATGGGGGATGTGATGAAGCCGCTGGCATCCAGTCCGGTGTTTACAGATCTGATCGGAAAAGTGTCCGGTATTCCGGTGCTTGGACTTCTGCTTGGTACGGCAATGACGCTGGTAGTACAGAGCAGTAGTGCGACGATTGCAGTTCTGCAGAATTTTGCAGCCCAGCCGGGTGCAGATGGAGTGACGAGTATTCTGGGACTGGTGGGAGCAATCCCGATTCTTCTGGGAGATAATATCGGAACGACCATCACTGCACTGCTGGCATCTCTTGGACAGAGCCGTGATGCCAAGAGAACGGCGATTGCACATACCATCTTCAATCTGTCCGGCTCCCTTGTATTTATCTGGTTTGTAAAGCCTTATGCTGCACTGATCCAGGCAATCTCTCCCAAGGGACCGGAAGTGGAAGTAATCTCCAGACAGATTGCGAACGCGCATACATTATTCAATCTGACTATGACGGTAGTGTGGGTATGTCTGCTCGGATTGATGGTGAAGATCGTTATGTGGCTGATCCCGGATGCAAAAGATGCAAAAGTCAATCCGCTTCAGCCGGCTTTTCTTGATAAGAAAGTTATCGGTCAGCCAACTGTTGCATTGAAGCTGGTGGCCAAGGAAGTGCTGCACTGCAGTGGGATGGTAAAAAATATGCTGAAGGATCTGGCAGGGCTTAGCAAAAGTGAAGATCCGGCACTGGTCGGAAAGATCAAAGAACAGGGTCAGACGCTTCATTCCTTGATGGAAGCTATCAATGATTATCTGGCAGAGCTGTTTTCTGCAGGTGTACTGACAGAATTGCAGGCAACACAGACAGCCAAACTCATGCATGTGTGTGGAGACGTGGAACGTATGGGAGAACTGGCCGCTGATCTGACAGATGTGATTGCAGGTAAAATGGAACTGAAATACAGTTTTTCAGAAGAAGCTATGGAGGATCTGAGAAAGAGCCTGAATCAGATATCCAAGATGTATGGGGATGCCATGCGGGCATTGGAACAGGGAGAACCGGAAGAACCGGAGAAGCTGATCCGTCGTCGGGAAAAAGTCATGGATCTGGATATCAACATGCGGAAAGCCCACATGGATCGGGTGAACAAAGGAAAGTGCAAAGCAAAATTATCGGCACCGTTCACCAGACTGCTCCACTGTGTGGACCGTATGGGAAACAGCTGTGTGAATCTTGCAGATATGGCCATGGAACACATGAACTTTGGATATTTTCTGGATATGGAGGATGACAGATGAATCAGGTCAGCTGTTATCAGAACAGAGAATTCTTCTTCAAAAAAGCTTATGAATTAAGCACTCATTTGGAATAATATCAGGTTTTCACAGAACCCCTTTCTATGATAGAATAAACATAGAAAGGGGCTTTTGTTATGCAAAATAAAACAAAACGATTGGCACTCATGGGACTTCTGACTGCTCTAGGACTGATCATAGGCTATATTGAATTCTTAATACCGATTCCACTGGGAATCCCGGGGGTGAAGCCGGGATTTGCCAATATTGTGATCGTATGGGCACTGTACAGTCTGGGACCATGGGAGGCACTGATGATCAACGGTATGAGGATCTTTCTGTCTGGTTTCTTATTTGGCAATTTTTCCATGATCCTATACAGTCTGGCAGGAGCAGCGGTAAGTTTTCTGTGTATGTGTCTGGCAAAGAAAAGTGGGCTTTTCAGTATGACAGGTGTCAGTATGATAGGTGGTGTCATGCACAATATGGGGCAGCTTCTGGTGGCTATGGCGGTGCTGGAAACAGTAAGTCTGGTTTACTATGGACCGGTGCTTCTGGCTGCGGGGGTGATCACCGGGCTTCTGATCGGCATCGTGACCGGAGAAGTGAAGAAAAGGATTCCGGCCGCATTGGTGAAAAAGATAGAATCATAGTACGAAAACGCATTCTTTGTATCTTGTTTCCGTAACGTGTTTTCGATACAATAGAGAAAAAGATTAAACGGGGGAAATGTATGGATTTTCAGAAATTCTTACAGGGAAAGGCATTTGATGCCTATGAATATTTTGGGGCACATCTGACAGAAGAGGGAGCTGTGTTCCGTGTGTATGCACCGAATGCGGCTAATGTGGAAGTGCAGGGAGATTTTTCCGGCTGGAAGCTGCTGCCCATGAAACAGAAACAGAATCCTGGCGTTTTTGAACTTGAGATAGCAGGGGCAGAAGCCGGAATGTATTATAAATATGCAATCACAGGTGCGGATGGACGAGTTGTTTATCACTGTGATCCTTATGGAATGCTTATGGAACTTCGTCCTGGATTTGCATCCCGGATCGTAGATCGTACCTGGAAGTTTACGGATGAGAAATGGATGCAGAAGAGGGATCTGGGAAAGAATTACAATAATCCTATGAATATCTATGAGCTGCATGCAGGTTCCTGGAAGCAGAAGGAGGACGGCAGCTGGTATGATTATGAGGAGCTGGCAGAGGAGCTGATCCCCTATCTGAAAAAAATGGGATTTAACTATATTGAATTTCTGCCACTGTCAGAGCATCCTGCAGACTGCTCCTGGGGATATCAGAATACAGGATTCTTTGCACCTACATCCCGCTATGGAACACCGCAGCAGTTGAAACGACTGGTAGAGATGTGTCATGAGCAGGGGATCGGTGTGATCACAGATTTTGTGCCAGTGCATTTTGCCATGGATGATTATGGACTGAAGGATTTTGATGGAACACCATTGTATGAGTTTCCACATCCTGATACAGCCTACAGTGAGTGGGGAACCATGAACTTTATGCACAGCAGAGGAGAAGTTCGGAGCTTTCTGCAAAGTGCGGCGAATTACTGGCTGACCGAATTTCATTTTGACGGTATCCGTATGGATGCTATCAGCCGTGCCATCTACTGGAATGGTGATCCGGCCAGGGGAGTCAATGAACGGGCAGTGGAATTCTTAAGAAATATGAATGCAGGGCTTCATAAGCTTCATCCATCGGCGATTCTGATGGCAGAGGACTCGACCGATTTTCCGAAGGTAACCGCACCGACAAAATATGATGGTCTTGGATTTGATTATAAGTGGGATATGGGCTTTATGAATGATACCCTGCGGTTTTTCCAGACTGCACCTGTGTACCGTCCATATGATTATCACAAGCTGAGCTTTTCCATGATGTATTTTTACAGTGATCTGTTCCTGCTTCCTTTTTCCCATGATGAAGTGGTACATGGAAAAGCAACGATCATTCAGAAAATGTTTGGTGACTATGAGATCAAATTCCCGCAGGCAAAGGCATTTTACGCTTATGTGTATATGCACCCGGGCAAGAAGCTGAATTTTATGGGAAATGAGTTTGCTCAGTTCCGGGAGTGGGATGAGACCAGGGAACAGGACTGGGATCTGCTGAAATATCCGCTTCATGATGCATTCCAGCGGTTTTATGCGAAGCTTTCTCATCTTTATCTGGAAGAGCCGGCATTGTATGATGGAGAATATAATTCAGACTGCTTTGGATGGCTGGAAGTGGATGCTGCGGACTATGTGACTTATGCGTGGGAACGGAAAGCATCCGGTCAGACGATCGTGACGGTTATGAACTTGTCTGATCAGTTCTGGAAAGATTTCCGGGTAGCTTTGCCGGAACAGTATGAACTGACAGAGCTTCTGAACACAGACTGGGAAGAATTTGGTGGAAATACAAAGCCGGAGGATCAGAACTGGTCGGTGGAGAACAAGCCATATAAAAAGAAGGAGCAGGCCCTGTGTCTGGACCTGCCGCCGTTTACAGCAAGAATATTTAAGGTAAAGAGTGTAAAGCACGCTGCTCTGAAGAAGACTCCGAAGAAATAGTATGTGCCGGAAGGCGGACAGTGAAAGTGCTTCCCATGTCGGGAGCACTTTCCACTTCCACAGAGCCTCCGTAAAGGGTAACGATCTGGCGGACTAACGCAAGTCCCAGGCCGTTTCCCTTTTTTTTGTGGGAAGTATCACCCTGATAAAATTTGTCAAAGACCCGTTGCTTTACCTCTGGTGTCATGCCGATGCCCGTATCAGTGAAGCTGACGGTCAGCCAGTCCTTGTCCATGGAGGCACGGATCGTGATCTCACCGCCTGCCGGGGTGAATTTGATGGCATTGTCCAGCAGATTATTCCAGATATGCGAAGTCAGTTCCCGGTTGCCTTTCCAGATGATAGAATCCAGATCCGGATCGATCACCAGATTTTTTTCGGACCAGATCGTCTCCCGCAGCAGGATGCATTGCCGGATCTGTTCATCCACATGGAAGGATTCCTGGTCCGTGATGATCGTCTGATTCTCCAGACGGGACAGACTTAAGATATTTCCGGTCATATGAGACAATTCTCTTGTTGTCCGGATGATGATATTGATATATTCATTTCGCTCTTCAGCAGAGAGTGTATCGTCCTGCAGAAGGGTGGCATATCCACTGATGGTGGCGAGAGGGGTCTTGAATTCATGGGAGACACTGGAGATAAAATCAGAGTGAAGTGTCTCAGTACTGTTCAGTTCCTGTACCATATGATTAAAATTGGTCAGAAGATCATGGATCTCACCCTTGTGCGGATCTGCATCCAGTTTCACATTGTAATTGCCTTCTGCCACCTGCTGCATGGATCTGGAGAGCTGAGTGATCGGGTTAAGCGCATGCTTGAAGATAAACATACTGATAAACACCCCAAGGATCGTTGTGATGATCGCCAGCACAAAGATAAAATGCAGTCCGGTCAAGGGCAAGGGAAGCAGGTTCCACACATTCAGCTGGTTCATCAAGTGAATCGTAAGACCTACGATCAAAAAGGAAAAAATCATCATCCAGAAACAGCACACGACCACTTTTGCCCAGATGGAATAAAAACTATTTTTCATTTTCATTTGGTGATCATCCCCTTATAACCAAGTCCCCTTACGGTCTGGATCTGAAAATAAGGAATATCCCGGAACCGGTCTCTCAGCCGGTTGATATGCACATCCACGGTACGGATATCGGTCTCGGAATCATATCCCCACAGCTCGTCCATGATCTGCTGACGGGTAAAGGTATGGTTCGGGAAGGACAGCAGCTTGTACAGCAGCTGAAATTCCTTCTGAGGAAGGATCTGGGAATTATCGTCAATTGTGACAGTCAGATTGATATAGTCCAGGCACACATGGTCAAATTCCAGCTTCTTTTCATAGATGATCTTTGCTCTTCGAAGCAGCGCTTCCACGCGAAGCAGCAGTTCATTGACATCAATAGGTTTTACCATATAGTCATCAATGCCCAGCTTAAAGCCTTTGGCTTTGTCCGGGAATGTATCACGGGCTGTAACCACAAGGATCGGCAGCTGATACCCGCTGTCTCTGAGTGCTTTGGTAAGATCATATCCGTCCATGTTCGGCATCATCAGATCGGTAATGATCAGGTCAATATACATCTGATCCAGCAGAGCCAATGCTTCCTCGCCGTCTGTGGCAGAAGCAGTCTCATAACCATTCTTATTTAATACACGGCAGATCAGCTTGTTCAAAGCCTGATCGTCCTCAACAACTAAAATGTGAAACATACGCTTGTCACCTCAAATATAAATTATCATTTATCATAACTGGATTTATCATAAAGGACGTTTGTGAACGGATTGTGAATTTGAAAAAGATATTTTGGGAATAAGGTTGCATGAGTGATGATTGGCGGATAAAATGGAAGAAAAGTATGAAAGATTGGGATAGCATGACGAAAATCAATGGAACGGGATTCGCCAGATTGTAATTTATGAAGGTCTTATGAGAAAATTTTCGCAAAATCAAGATTTAAAAGAAAAACTCAAAGCTACTGGAAATACAATATTAACAGAGTGTGCTGTTAAAGACGGTATTTGGGGAATTGGTTTGTCAATGAAAGATCCTGACAGATTGGACAGATCCAAATGGAAAGGACAAAATCTGCTTGGATTGGAGGAACAGCAGATTGGAATTATATCATGCAAGTACGGTTTCAAATTGTAAATACAAGGTTCCGAGTTTTTTGGATATAGGGAAGCTATATAGTATTATGATAGAAGATTGTGCGAAACCGGGAGAAGAAGTGCAGGAGTCAATAAAACTGTTTTCTTCATTTATCAGTGATGAAATATCAAATTTTAATACAGATTTATATTATCAGAATCCGGATTATCTTGAGTGTTCTTATAGAGAAGGAAGATTGCTGGATTAGGCAAAAGAAGAACAGGAAGTATATCAACCGATGGCTTCCTGTTTTTTGAATTTTGTTACAGAAATTTACATTTTGTTTATAATCGGGTTATAATCTGTACACGGCTAAAAATTGAAAAAAATGACAGGAGGAGACAACATGAAAGCAAAGAAACTTATGGCAATGGGACTCGCAGTGACACTCTGCGTATCCGCGACCGCTTGCGGTAAGAATAAGGAGACGACCCAGGTCAGCAAGGTTTCTGTAGAAGTGGAAAATCCCCAGATGGGTGAATTGACCAGTGATACTACTTACATAGGTACAGTAGAACCGCAGCAACAGGTATATGTGATGCCGAAGCTGTCCGGAACAGTCACCCAGGTCAATTATAAAGTAGGAGATACGGTAAAGGAAGGCGACGTACTGTTCAAAATCGATGATGAAGCATATCAGGTTCAGATGGACAGCGCACAGGCAGCATACAATACGGCACAGGCAGGAGCTACGGCGGCGACCAGCGGAGCCAGAGATCTCCAGAATTATCAGACTGAGGAGCAGATCCGTCAGCTTCAGAAAAATCTGAATGATACATATGAAAGTAAAGATGATATGGAAGATGATCTGGATGACACCAGAGAAACCATCAAGACAATGAGTGCAGCAAAGCAGCAGGCTCAGGCGGCAGTTGACAATGTGACAGAGCAAATTGGTGTAAAAGAAAAAGAAATTGAAGAGGCTAAAGCAGCAGGTAAGGATACATCTGTGAAGGAAACAGAGCTAGAGCTTCTGAAGTCTAAGAAGGCAGCGGCACAGCAGCAGTTAGAAACAGCAAATACAACGCTTTCTTCTTTGAACAGCGCAAAATCCCAGCTCAAATCCGGCATCGACCAGATCGAGACCAGCCAGGATACCTTGACAGACAGCTTAAATACTGCAAAACAGGCTTACTCCATCACACAGAACGAGGTATATCCGCAGACAGATGAAACTTATACCGCACAGCTTAACCAGGCAGCTGTAGGTATTGAGTCTGCGCAGATGCAGCTGGATTATTGTACGGTGACAGCTCCGATCAGTGGTGTGATCGAAGCAATCAATGTAGAAAAAGAAGGAATGGCAGCAGCAGGTAATGTGGCATATATCATTTCCAACAAGGATTCCATGACTGTGACTTTTGATGTGGCAGAGGCTGCAAAAAATACATTGAACATTGGTGATCATGTGACAGTGGAACGTAATGGACAGACCTTTGACGGAAGCATCACCGAGATCGGAACGATGGCAGGTCAGCAGACCAAGCTGTTCCGTGTCAAAGCAACCGTGACAGGAGCCGGAGATGCCCTGCCAAACGGTGTATCTGTAAAGGTAAGTGCCACCACAGAAAAAGAAGACAATAAGATGTTGATTCCATTTGATTCGCTGTATTTCTCAGGTGGAGATGCTTATGTGTACTGCGTGGAGGACAATAAGCTGGTCCGTACTTCTGTAACAGTAGGTCTTATGGATGATGAACATGCAGTGATCGAAGACGGGCTGACAACTGACAGCCTGGTTGTGGATAACTGGTCTGCCAAATTAAGAAATGGTGCAGAAGTAGAGATCGTGACTCTCAACGGAGAAGATGTGGTAAACAATACAGAAGACACATCTGAGGAAACAGAAGAGTCACAGGAACAGGCAACGGATGAGACATCTGCGGATGAGGAGGCTGCCGAGTAATGAATAGAGTGACGAGGTTAGTGTTAAAACGGCCAGTAACAACTCTGCTGGCAGTACTTGCTCTGGTAGTATTTGGATTCTCATCACTGACCACTCTGCGTCTGGAGCTTATGCCGGATATGGAGATGCCGATGAAGATCGTATATACTGTATATCCGGGTGCAGATTCCGAGTCTGTGGATGATCTGGTGACGACGCCCATCGAGGATAAAGTCGGAAGCTTAAGTGGTGTAAAATCCATTACTTCCAGTTCCATGGAAAATGTCTCCATGGTACTTCTGCAGTATGATTATGATCAGAATGTAAATGATGCATATCTGGATCTGCGGGCAGCATTGGATCAGGTAAAATCAGATCTGCCGGACGACAGTCAGGATCCTATGATCATAGAGATGAATATGGATTCTATGCCAAGCATTACCTATTCTGTCAGTACCTCCGATGGAACCGATGCACTGGCATTTGCCAATCAGGATGTAGTTCCGGAATTGGAAGCACTGAGCAGCGTGGCACAGGTCACTGTGTCCGGTGGACAGGAACAGTACATAAAAGTAGAGCTCGACAGAAATGCACTGAGCCAGTATGGATTGAATATGAACTCCATAGCTCAGTATATCAAGGCAACGGATTTTACGATCCCGTTGGGAAATCTGGAGCAGGGAAGTCAGTCCATCAGTGCCATCAGCACTTCGGATAATGATACCGTACAGGCAATCCGGGATATTCCGTTGTATACAGCTACTGGAAGCGTGATCCATCTGTCTGATGTGGCAGATGTTGACTGGTCTGTGAAGGATGCAGACAGTATTGCAAGATTTAACGGGGAAGACACCGTAACAATCTCCATGACCAAGAATCAGAGTGCCAGTACCATCGGTATGGTAAATGATGTGAAGAAGGTCATGAAAAATATTTCAGAGCAGAATGAAAATGCAGTGATCGAAGCTTCCTATGATGCATCGGAAATGATCTTTGAATCCTTGAGTTCTGTGGGAAGTACACTGGCTTTGGGTGTTATCCTTTCCATGATCGTTCTGTTCATTTTCTTCGGTGACTGGAAAGCAAGTATTATCGTAGGATGCTCGATGCCGATCTCGCTGCTCATGACGGTGATCGTTATGGCTTTGATGGGCTTCTCTCTGAACATTATGACGCTGGGTGGTCTGGTCATCGCCATCGGTATGATGGTAGACAGCTCCAGTGTCGTGATCGAGAGCTGTTTCCGTGCAAGAGATCGGGTGCCGGATTTCAAAGAGGCAGCACTGCAGGGTACCACAGAAGTGATTTCTTCTATTGTGGCATCCACTATCACAACGGTTGTTGTATATCTGCCGCTGTGCTTCTCTGGTGGAATGACCGGACAGATCTTTATGCAGTTGGGATTGACTATTGTGTTCTCCCTGGTAGCTTCGTTGATCTCCGCAATTACGCTTGTGCCGCTGTTCTTTAAGATGTATCAGCCGCAGCAGAAGGAAGATCTGAAGATCAATCATTTGCTGGATATCATCAAAGAAAAATATGACCATATGGAGAGAAAAGTTCTTCACAGGAAGAAAACAAGCGTTCTGGTAGCAGTGTTACTGCTGATCGCTTCCTTCGTAATACTGAGCTTTACTAACATTGTAGCCATGCCAACCATGGATGAAGGTATGGTCAGCGTAGAAGCTACGTTCCGTCCTGGAACCAGGGTGGAGACTGTCAGTGAGCAGATCCTTCCGATCGAAGATATGATTGCAGCTGATGAAAATGTAGAGAATTACACGATGACGGCTTCTTCCGGTAGTGCAACCATCTCTGTCAACTTAAAAGATAAGAGAAAGATGAGCACGCAGGAAGTGGTGGATAAATGGATCGAGGATACCAGTGATATTGTGGATATGCAGCTTGATATCACCATGTCAAGTTCCATGTCAATGGGAACAAGCTCCAGTTCCGGAGCATCCATTACCATTGGATCTGTGAATCTGGAAGATGCAAAAGAAGCTTCGGAGATGATTCAGGAAGCAACATGGAATATTCCAGGTGTGCTGAATGTATCGTCTGATGCAGGAAATAACACGACACAGCTTCGTGTTGTGGTAGATCCGTTAAGTGCCATGAGCCACGGTATGACACCGGCGCAGGTAGCAGGCGGTCTCTATAGCATGCTGAGCGGAACCACAGCCATGACAGTTACCTCAGACGGTGAGGAATATGATGTGGATCTGGAGTTTCCAAAGGGAACCTATGATAATGCCAGTCAGCTGATGGATGCAGATATTGGAGGTATTCCATTGTCCGAGCTGGCAACAGTTGAATATACCAATGCAGCGCAGACAATTATGAAGATGGATGGCAAGTATACCGTGACGGTAACAGCGTCCTGTCTGTCTGATGCCAAATCCGATATTCAGGATGCTATGGATCAGTTATTGACCACACTGGATCTGCCAGACAGCGTATCTGAGGCTAAGACTTTGATGGATACCATGCAGGATGATATGTTTGGCGATATGGGTAAAGCCCTTGCAACTGCAGTATTCCTGGTATTTCTGGTAATGGCGATGCAGTTTGAGTCACCAAAATATTCGCTGATGGTCATGCTGAGTATCCCGTTCAGTTTGATTGGTGCCTTCGGTCTGGTATTTATCAGCGGAATTGCCTTCAGTATGGTCGGTCTGATGGGTGTGCTGACATTAGTCGGTACGGTAGTAAATAACGGTATTCTCTATGTTGACGGTGTAAATATGATGCGCCGCCGGATGGATGTGGAGGATGCCCTGATCGAAGCCGGCAAGACCAGACTTCGTCCAATCCTGATCACTACACTGACAACAGTCATCTCCATGACACCAAGTGCCCTTGGATTTGGCGGAAGAAGTTCTGTTATGATGCAGGGTATGGCACTGGTCATCATCGGAGGGCTGGTAGCGTCTACGATCCTGATCCTGGTATTGATGCCGGTATTCTATCTGATCGTATATGGAACCAGCAAGAAAGACAGACGGGAAAAGAGACAGAAATATTATTTCTGGAAGAGAAAAACAAATACAGAAAAGCCTTTGGAAGAAGTATAAAAGCTTTGAAAAGAGAGGGGATTACGGAGAACCGTAATCTCCTTTTCGATTTGCCGCAGGCGTAATTGCCTGTTGTTGTTTTGTTGTAGTCTGCCATGTATTCTGTTCCTGTAAAAAAACAGAAGATGAAGGCGAATAAATGGACTTTATAAAAGAAAAACTGAATATATGGAGAAACTATGGATTTGAAGCAAAAGAAATCCGGTTTTTGGAATTTTCGCTGGCGGAATATAACGCAAAAGTGCTGATCAACTGTCTGTGTATTGGTATTCCGATTATGTTCCTGCTGATTTGTGTAAGAAGTGTGGCACGAGGATTTGAGAAGGCAAATGTATGGCCCATGGTGCTGGCCATCATAATATTTGTGTATTTGTTGGGTTCTACAAAAGATCTTCTGAAATCGCGGATCAGGCTGAAGAAACACATCCATGAATTGACCCAGATTTTCATCTGGACCATTTACGGAATGGCATTATATTACGATATTATGATGCGGCCGGGAGAGATCAACGGTATGCTCTGTGCAATCTTCATCGGGATGGAACTGATCTTCGCAGAATATCCGGAGAATCACCTGAAGATGGTTCTGTATGCATATCTGCTCACTATCTGTGTGGAGCTTCTGTTTGAGCATGGCGAGATCATGGTAATCAATCTGACCAACAGTCTGATCGCCATGCTGGTTGGACTCTATGTATCATGGAATCAGTCCAGAGACCGGTTTACGATTCTGCTGTACAGATACACAGAAGGATCAGAGGAAGAACAGATAGTACGGACACAGATGATGCTGACGCAGATCCGGCCACATTTTATCTACAATATTCTGGCATCGATCCAGGTGCTTTGCCTGAAGGATCCCCAGAAAGCAGCCGGAGCAGTTGCCTGCTTTTCCAGTTATCTAAGGGGAAATATGGATGCCATCGGCAACGAAAATCTGGTACCGTTTCCTTATGAGCTTGCTCATGTGGAGAATTATGTGACGCTGGAAAGGATCCGATTCGGAGAGAAGCTCAAAGTCTGCTATGAATTTGAAAAAGGCTGGGATATGGATTTTGACATTCCTGTGTTGAGTCTTCAGCCTATTGTGGAAAATGCCATCAAATATGGCGTAGGAGATAAAAAGGGCGGAGGAACCGTATGGATTTCTGTACGGCGGGAAGGAGACAGTGCTTTGGTAGAAATCAGAGATGACGGAGTTGGCGTAGATGCACGTAACCTGAACGAACTTCCTATCCGGGATGATGGAAAGACCCATGTAGGACTGCACAATGTACAGGCGAGAGTAAAGCTGATGGCAGGAGGAAGCCTTGAATTTTTCAGCAAAAAAGACTGGGGAACGATCGTGACGATCAAGGTTCCGTGGAGGAGGAAGACACATGAATATACTGGCAGTTGATGATGAACCTTTGATGCTGTGGCAGTTGACAGAAAATCTGAAACGCATATTTGAGAAACCGGAATATCGAGTTAGCGGATTTGATGAAGTGGATGATGTGATGGAATGGCTGGATGCACAGGAGAAGGGATCCATCGCCTATGCATTTCTGGATATCAAGCTGCGTGGAATGTCAGGAATTGAATTGGCGAAGGACATCAGAGAAAGAAGCCCGAAGACAAAGGTGATCTTCTGCACCGCTTATTCGGATTATGCTATGGAAGCATTTTCCGTCCATGCAGTAGGTTACCTGTTAAAGCCAGTCAGCGAAGGAGACATCCGGGATGTGCTGCGGCAGCTGGATCAGATTCTGACCAAGCCGTCAAAAAAGTCTGGAGTTGTGGTAAGAGTGCAGACTTTTGGCGAATTTGAAGTGTTTGTGAACAACAAACCGTTGGTATGGGAACGGAAAAAAGCACGGGAGCTGATGGCATATCTGGTAGACAAGCGGGGAGCATCCGCGACAACGGCGGAGATCGCCCTGGCATTGTGGGACGATGACAGCAAGATCCGAAGTGTACAGACGATCATTTCATCTCTTCGAAAGACCCTGAGGAAGGCCGGGGTGACAGATGTTCTGGTCAAATCAAGGAACAGGACAGCTGTGGATGTCTCAAAGATCTGTTGTGATCTGTATGAATTTATTGATGGAAACGTGGCAGCAGTCAATGCTTATCGAGGTGAATATATGTCCAATTACAGCTGGGCTGAATTTACCAATGGGCATCTGTATCACCAGACCTTTCACCGGTTTGAAGATAGTTGACAGGAGATATTGGGCTTGTCGAAAATGACTGTCGAAACCGGTAGACGGGATGAGCTTGTCAGATACTACAGCCTTTTTTATAATCTGACTGTAAATGCTGATACGTTTTGTATAAGGATGTAGAAATCCAATAGGATAATGGGGAGGTTTGTATATGAGCAAATGGAGCATTGCGATTGCAGATGATAATGAAAGAATGACAGAGATTTTAAGCGAGATCATGAAGCAGGATGAGGATCTGCAGGTTGTGGGAATCGCCCACAATGGAGAGGAAGCCTGTCAGCTGATCCGGGACAAAGGGCCGGACATTATGCTGCTGGATATCATTATGCCAAAGCTGGACGGACTGTCTGTGATGGAGCGGATCAGCCAGGATACGAAGATTAAAAAGAAGCCGGAGTTTGTTGTTGTATCCGCCATTGGACAGGAACGGATCACAGAAGATGCATTTCTGTTAGGCGCAAGTTACTACATTATGAAACCTTTTGACCATGAGATGCTGCTAAACCGGATCCAGAGCCTGAAGCATGCAGGAACGAAAGTGCGATCTGAGATCCGCACAGAAAGCAGGAAAGTGGTTCCCTATGAAAATAAAAAAGAATATGTGGAACGGAATCTGGAGACAGATGTGACCAATATGATCCATGAGATCGGTGTTCCGGCTCATATCAAAGGATACCATTATCTGCGGGATGCCATCATGATGGCAGTAGAGGATATGAACATGTTGAATTCGATTACCAAGATTCTGTATCCGACTATTGCAAAAAATCATCAGACTACACCAAGCCGTGTGGAACGGGCCATTCGTCATGCTATTGAAGTAGCATGGAGTCGTGGAAAGATGGATACCATTGATGAATTATTTGGATATACGGTCAGTGTTGGGAAAGGAAAGCCTACCAACTCAGAATTTATCGCATTGATTGCCGACAAGATCCGACTGGATTATAAAAAGAGAGCATAACCGGATGAAAACTTCTTTCAAAGAACTTCTCTTTGCGGTATAATAATACGAGAGTATAAAAACTGGAGGGGAAGCGATGAAGAAAATACTTTTTGTTGCATCAGAATGCGTTCCATTTGTGAAGACGGGGGGTCTTGCAGACGTTGTTGGTGCACTTCCGAAATATTTTGATAAAGAAAAATACGAGGTTCGTGTGATACTTCCGAACTATCGGTTTATTCCTGCAAAATGGAAAGAACGCATGCAGTTTGTAACAAGTTTTTATATGGATATGGCATGGAGAAGCCAGTATGTGGGAATCATGGAGATGGAATATGCGGGGATTCATTATTATTTCATCGACAATGAATATTATTTTAATGGGGATAAACCATATGGCTACATCCATGAAGATGTGGAAAAGTTCGCATTCTTTTCCAGAGCGGCTCTGTCTATCCTGCCAGTAGTAGGATATCAGCCGGACATCATTCACTGTCATGACTGGCAGACAGGTCTGGTGCCGGTATACTTAAAAGACAGTTTCCACGAAGGTGGATTTTATTCCAATATGAAATCAGTGATGACCATCCATAATCTGAAATTCCAGGGTGTCTGGAATATCCCGACCGTGCAGGATGCGACCGGACTTGATATGTCTTATTTTACAGCAGACAAGCTGGAAGCATTTGGAGATGCCAATTACTTAAAGGGAGGCATCGTCTATGCAGACCGGATCACGACGGTGAGCCGTACCTATGCTGAGGAGATCAAGACTCCGTTCTTCGGAGAGCATCTGGATGGGCTCATGCGTGCCAGAGCCGGACAACTGACCGGAATTGTCAATGGTCTTGACTATGACGAGTGGAATCCACAGACGGACGAACATATTTATAAGAATTATTCCGTGGACAATTTCCGTAAGGAAAAGGTAAAGAACAAGCTGGAGCTTCAGAAGGAGCTTGGACTTGCGCAGGATAAGAAAGCCATGATGATCGGTATTGTATCCCGACTGACAGATCAGAAGGGATTTGACCTGATCGACTGTATTATGGATGAGCTCTGCCAGGATGCGGTACAGATCGTGGTGCTGGGAACCGGAGAGGAGCGTTATGAGAATATGTTTCGTCATTTCGCATGGAAATATGGCGACAAAGTGGCAGCCTGCATCTATTATTCCAACGAGATGTCGCATAAGATCTATGCAGCCAGCGATGCATTCCTGATGCCGTCTCTGTTCGAGCCGTGTGGATTGAGTCAGCTCATGAGTCTGCGTTATGGAACACTGCCGATCGTTCGTGAGACCGGTGGACTGAAAGATACGGTGGAGCCGTACAATGAGTATGAGGAGACCGGGACCGGATTCTCCTTTACCAATTACAATGCTCATGAGATGCTGGGTGCGATCCGCTATGCGGAGGAGATCTACTATGACAGAAAGCGTTCCTGGAATAAGATCGCAGAGCGTGCCATGAAAGCAGATTTCTCCTGGAGCCATTCTGCAAAAGAATATGAAAAATTATATGATGAAATGTAGATGATACAGAGTCCGGTACAGGAATTCTGGAAAATTTTAAATGTTATGAAAACCTCCCTGTGAACACATACTACTGCCGTAATCAGTATGGTTCACAAGGAGGTATTTTATTATGGCACAGTTATCAGAACTGGATGTACAGAATCTTCGTCATCTGATCGGCGGCAGCGAGACCTGTCATGCAAAATTTTCTGCATATGCGCAGGAAGCAACTGACAGCCAGGTCCGACAGTATTTTGAGCAGGCGGCTCAGTCTGCCAAAGAAAACAAACAGCAGCTTATGGGATTCTTGAAATAGGAGGAACAGATCATGATGGATGAAAAGACCATGGTCAGTGATACACTGACCGGTATCAACGGAGAACTGAAAATGTATGCGGAGTATATTTCTCAGAGCGAGGATCCGAAGCTTAAACAGACATTGAAGCAGATGAGAAATAAGGCAGAGGCTGCTCAGGAGCAGATCTATCAGATCGCCAGGGAGAAATCCTATTATGTGCCTGCGGCCCCAGCAAGCAGAGAAGAAATCGAACAGGTGAGATCACTGTTTAAGCCGGAGTCAATGCTGTAAATACGCAACACAGACAGCAGAAAAATTCAGAAAGCCTGCGGCAGTCCAGAGCAAGTAATATCACTCTGGGCTGCCGCAGGCTTTAGAAGCTTTTCTGCGGGCTCTGTGGGTAGTTATCGATCATTGGTTACTGA
>OGKG01002128.1_pt1 | contig 21603 bp, 23 predicted proteins | sample 1572201 | NCBI WGS metagenome assembly OGKG01 (sample SAMEA2582146, study PRJEB24529) | metagenome | biome: Human gut stool | place: China | collected 2011 | reverse complement strand
CCAATTCGTCAGCAGGAATATACTTCTCCCGCCGCTTTTTGTTCTCCGTCCAACGGTGGTAAAAGTACTCCTTACCATTGACGGTTTTCTTCGTGACAGAGCCAGCGGGCAAAGCAGAAATTTGCTGTTCCAACTCTGCCGCACGGGTTTGCATTTCGGATAAGTCCATAGCGCACCTCCTGTTCATCGGTGGTATTCTATGCAGAATTATACCCCATTACGCCCGTTAAATCAAGGGTATAGTGGGGTATAATAAATTCACGTTACTCTTGGCAAAACTCGCGGTACATAATTTCAGCCAAAGCACTTTTCAGCGCAGCATATTTCCTAGGATCACTGAACAGGACTTTGAAAGCCTGACTGCTCTCCTTATAGGCATCCATCGCTGTTTTATCATAAGCCTTAGAAAATACACTGTTCACAAAAATTTGCTCTCCATCTTGCTGAGCAGACTTTCGCAATACATCATCATGGGACATCTTGCCCATAAGGATTTCTGCGAGTAGCTTGTCGCCTTCTGTAATTTCTCCTACGTAGTGCTCATTAAATCTTTCGATCACTTCCTCAAGTTGACTTTTACTCTCCTGTTTAACAGCCCCCTTTTTCATAGTTGGGGGTTCATATTGGCTAACCCCGTCTTTCTCTAAAGAAATAGAGCCCGCAAAAGTTTCCTCCAGTTTGTAGTACTCCAATGCAACTTTGTTTTCCAGATTCCACGCTTCTTTTTCATCGCTAGGCAGGAGGCGAGAGAGATAGCTGCAAAAAACGTATTCTTTATGCAAGTCTTTATCAAACATTCGGACGATCTGGGCTATATAATTATACCACTTTACAAAGCTACGTATCTGCCGACGGAATTCATACCGCTGCTGCTGATCCAAATTTCTATTATAGCGCTCCGCAACCGGCAATAAAGCATTTGTGATCTTCCCCTGCAAGGCCACATTATTCTTGTTGTTTTCAGGGGAAAGATAGATCGAGGTGACAATGTTAATATCCTCATCAGTGTAAAGTTTGTACTCACGCAGTTTTTTCTGCGAGGTATAAATCAGATCAACATTGATCTCAGATGCTAGGCTGGTTTCCGTATAAAATGCTTGGAAAGCCTTCTGAATATCCTCTACGGTATTCACAAAATCAAGTACATAGGTATCAATTTTGCCTGGGCAGATTCGATTTAAACGACTAATTGTCTGAACCGCTTTCACATCACGTAGCTTTTTGTCAATGATCATGGTATGCAAAAGCGGTTCATCAAAACCCGTCTGATATTTTTCCGCAACAATCAAAATGTCTCCCTGTTCATGGAAAACCGCTTTTGTCTGGCTTTCCGTTACCTTGTTCCCGTCCAAATCCTTATTTATCGTGCTTTCCGTGTATTCTGAGTCTGGAACATCAGGATCTATAACACTACCAGAGAATGCGATCATCACTTGAAGGCTATCATAGCCTTGCTGACAAATGTATCGTTGAACCTCATGGAAATAGCGAACAGCAGCAAGCCGTGAGGCTGTCACCACCATCATTTTCCCCTTGCCGCCAACCGCTTTGCTGGTTACCTCTCGAAAGGTCTCTACGATAATAGCAGCTTTTTGTGCAATATTGTATGGGTGCAGTTCTGCATACCGCCGAATCAATTTCATCGCCTTGGATGCGGGTACCTCCGGATTGTCTGGTATGTTTTTTACTACTTTGTAGCAAGTCTTGTAGGTAGTGTAGTTTGCAAGCACATCCATGATAAAGCCTTCTTCAATGGCCTGCCGCATACTGTACACGTGGAAAGGATGGAATGTACCGTCTGGCCACTCTTCACCGAAAATTTCCAATGTCTTATCCTTAGGCGTGGCTGTAAAGGCATAAAAGCTGAGGTTACTGTGTTTTCCCGCAGAAATCAATTCTTGCAGAAATTTTTCATTGGAAGTATCGATTTCCTCTTCTGCCTTTTCCTCTAGTTCGGCGTATTCCGCCAAAGCATCTGATGTATCTGCCAAAGCCATTTTCAATTTCATCGCACTCTGGCCGGTCTGGCTGCTGTGGGCCTCATCCACAATGATCGCAAAAGCCTTGCCCGTTGTATCACCCACAAGGTCATAAATGACAGGGAATTTCTGAAGCGTCGTGACGATAATCCGTTTTCCATCACTGACAGCCTTCAGCAAATCTTTGGCGCTCTTCTTTTCATCAATCAGTACCACGCTGCCCAGCGTGTGGTCGAAGCTATCGATAGTATCTTGTAACTGACTATCCAGCACTTTCCGGTCTGTAACAATAATGACCGAGTTATAGATCGCTCTGTTTTCGTCATTGTGCAGACTAGCCAAACGGTACGCAGTCCATGCAATGCTGTTTGATTTTCCGGACCCAGCGCTGTGTTGAATCAAATAATTATGTCCGCAACCATGTTCTTTTGTGTGATGAACCAGTTTACGGACAACGTCCAGCTGATGATATCGCGGGAAAATGATCTTTTCGGTGGTATCTGTGCGAACTTTGCCATCAGGCAAAATCGTTTTCTTAACCTCCTTTTGATAACTGATAAACTTTTGCAGGATGTCAAGAAAGCTGTCCTTTTGGAGCACTGATTCCCATAAATAGTCTGTCACATAGCCACCAGTTAGGTTCTGCGGATTTCCTGCTCCACCATCTACGCCAGGGCCATTGCTTCCTTGATTAAATGGAAGAAAATATGTTTTGGAACCCAGTAGCCTAGTACTCATGGCCACTTGATACAAGTCCACCGCAAAGTATGTAAGGATTCTGCGATTGAACTGGAACGCCTCCTCGCGAGGATCACGGTCCATCATCCACTGGGTGATGGCGTCGTCTATGGTCTGCCCAGTCAGTTGGTCTTTCAATTCTATGGCAACCAGCGGAATCCCGTTGACAGCCAGCATCATATCCACACTGTTATTATTGTGCGGACTATAATGCCATTGGCGGATACACTGACAGATATTTTCCTTGTAATGAGTCAAGGCTAGCTGATTCAACTTCGTCTCCGGTTTGAAGTAGATAACCCTAAACTCCTGGCCGCGGTGTTTGAAGCCGTGGCGCAGGACATTGACTAGGCCCTCCATATCAACCGCATTTTGAAAAGCTTTATAAAACTTTTTCTGAGGATCGCTCTTGCAGCGTTTTTCAAACAGTGCCCATTGCACCGGTTGCGTATTCTTGACAAAGGTACAAAGCGTCTCAATATCCAGGGCATAGTTTTCCGTAAACACCCCTGTACTATCGTACTGAAATCCGGTACGATACCCCGCATCTGTGGCTTTTTGCCAGCCACCTTTGGGAGAAATCAAAAAGGATTCTATATCCTGTTCAAATTGCTTTTCATTATCTGCCATCGTTACACCTCCTGCGATTCATTTTCAGTCTGGGATGCATCAAAGCGTTGCTTGCTTTCAACAACCGCCTGAAGCATCTTGAAATGTAGATTGACAAAATGAATATAAGCAGTTGCAGCCTCCAACAATGGTGCATTCCTTTTTTCAGGGAGCGGTTGTCCTATCTGTATTCCAATTTCATAGTTATCACAAAAATCTACGGTCTGATAAAATGCCTTTTCCGATAAATGAACATATCCGCTGGCATTGTTGTATACTTCAGAAAAGATGGGATCTATTTTTGCCACTTCATCTTTTAAGTATCCGTCAAGCATTTTATTGCCCTTTGCATCTTTCAGACTTTTGATGGGAGTTCCATCGAGAATACACCGAATAACCGCATTTCGATCCTCGGCAATAAACGCCGCATAAGTCCGCATACAGTTGTCCATCTGCATGCGGAGAAGGACTCCGACACAAGTCAAATTCCGATCTTTTAGCATGGGAATCAGGCCATCGATTAAGCGAATACATCTGTCAACAGATGCACAGAAAAACAAATCATCCGTACATAAGGTTTCGCCAATGATGCCTGTCGCTAGTGACACGGCTTCCTTCCGTAATTCCTGTAATTGCTCAATATAGGCGGCGAGCTTAATATTGTATTCTTCGTTTTTCATCAGACCACCCGCTTTTTCCCAGTCACAACTTCAAAAATCAAGGACTTTTTGTAGGATTCTAAATCATCAATGAGTTTTTGCTTTTCAGCAATTATTTCATTGATAGAGGCACACTTTTGGTTGAGCATTTCAACAATCTTTCGCTGCTCCTCCAGCAAAGGCACAGGAACCGTGAATTGCAGAATTGTTGTTGAATTTGTACTTGCTAAATTTGTTGTCTTCTTTGCTGTTATATCGAAATATACTCGTCCGACCGGAGAAACCGTCAAATAACCCAAGTACTCCGTAAGCATATACTTTTCATTGACTCGTACAGCAAAAACATGGTTTTGATGCAAACACTCTGGAATTTCACCATTCCATATCGTGCCACGCCCTAGTTTGTCCCGGTCACCACCTTCTGTCATAAGTAGCTCTCCTGGCGACAAGGCATATTTTTCAGCTTCTTCTTTTGTGACCATAATTGTGGCTACATCATTTAAGTCTAAATACTCAGCTTTAACATTCGCAACTCTTAAATAAGGCCGTGGAATTAGCTGTGTTCCTGCTGGATATTGTTTTCCAAGTGTGATGCCGGATCGTATCGAGACAAAATTTCTAATTTTTGTAATATGCCAGCTGCTAGGAAGCTCGCCAATCCACTCAATACCAGACTCTTTCATTTCCGCATTTGGATCAAGTCCTTTTGTTACTGCCTCATAGATGATGGAGGCCTCCCATTGCTTATAGTCCTCAATACTGGTCTGGGCTTCAACAATTATCTCGTTGATTTTGGCACACTGAGTATCAAGGTAGTCGGCAATACATCTTTGTTTTTCTATACAGGGAGCAACTACTTTAATACCCTTAAAATCGCTATATTTGAGAGTTTTGCGAATACCATTACCAATCCCATGAAACACTTGTCGAAAATCATAGGCCTTCAATAAGTATAGAATGAAAGTAGGGCATATTAGTTTTTCATTTGGTTGAACGGCCAGGTATGCAGAAGTAATAATTCCTTTTTCCTTTACTATGGCAACGCGCTGAGACACAAAATCATAATTTAGATTGAGCCCATTTAGCATAATCGTGTTAGGAGATACTACTCGGTATGCACTAAGTGTTTCTTCCATGTTTTCGTCAATATCTCCTACAATTTTCTTATCAACAATTTCACCATATCTAAAAGAAAAAGGGTTCCGATATATATTATTTGTGTTTTTTTCCTTAACTTCAGAGAAAATACCTCCAGCGGGAAATACACTCCATTCTTTAGGAATCTCCCCGACCCACTCGATACCGCTATCCTTCATCTCCGTATAGCCCACAGCAGGTGTCATATCACTCACCGTCCTTCTCAAACAGGTTGTGAAGTTTCTGCATCAAAGACTGCTCATGGGCTTCAATACGCTTAGCAATGTCAGCAGCGGGTTCAACCTCTTTATATTCATAGAAGGTTCGGGTAAAAGGAATTTCATAGCCAATTTTCGTTTTGCCTTCGTCCACCCAAGCATCTGGATTGTAGGGCAGCACCTCGCGGAAAATATACTCGTCCACTTCCTCAGTCAGCGGAATATTTTCGGTGTCTCGTTTGGAAGTATCCGACACCTTTTTCCCGCGTTTCAAAACTGGGGTACCATCCTCGTTATAAATTGGGGTTTCTACAACCACTTTACGATAACCCAAAGAAATACCGTCCAGAATCTTGCTTTTACAGATAATAGACTTTTCATCTTCTTCAACACCCTCATAGGTCTCAGTACGGTATTCTCCGTATGCCCGGACGATCATTTCCCGGCTGTTCTTTGCAATATCCACCCGCTTATTGCCGATGGGTTTCCGGCGGGATTGGCAACACTTGCTGGCGTCAATGAGCTGGACCTTTCCCTTGCGCTCCTGGGGCTTGTCCTTGTTGACAATCCAGATATAGGTGGCAATACCGGTATTGTAGAAGGAGTCGTTGGGAAGCTGTACGATGGCATCCAGCCAGTCATTTTCAATCAGATAGCGGCGAATCTCACTCTGACCGCTTCCCGCATCGCCGGTGAATAAAGAGGAACCGTTCTGAATGATGGCCATTCGACCAGTGTCTTTCAGCTTTTTAACACCGTTCATCAGAAACAACATCTGTCCGTCACTCTTACTGGGAAGGCCAGGGGCAAAACGACCTGCCTCGCCTTTTTTGTGTTCGGCCTCCACTGCGGTGGCTTCACGCTTCCAGTCGATACCAAAGGGAGGGTTGGAAATCACGAAGTCAAACTGATAGCCGGTAAATTTATCATCGGACAAGGTGTCGCCAAACTGCATATTGTCCGGGTCACCACCGTGGATCATGGTATCCGCTACTGCAATTCCCATGGTAAAGGGGTTGATTTCCTGCCCAAACGTCTGCACGGTGGCCTTGCTGTCCAGCTGCTTCAGACGTTCTTCCATACAGGTCAGCATCTGGCTGGTGCCCATAGTCATATCATAAACTGTGCAGTGGATTCCATCGTCATCCTTTACGATATCGTTGTCGGTCAGCAGCAGGTCGCACATCAGGTAAATAATGTCCCGACTGGTGAAGTGGGCTCCGGCTTCTTCATTATAGGACTCAGAGAATCGCTGAACCAGATTTTCAAAGATATAGCCCATATCCACCGTGGAAATATGGGTAGGGCTCATATCCAAATTTTCAGCAGAAAAGTCCACAATGACTTGATAGAGTACACCCGCTTCGACCATACGATCTATCTGCGCTTGGAAATTCATGCGTGAGAGAATCTGCTGTACATTATCGGAAAAACCTGCAAGATAATCTCGGAAGTTGTCTTCGATGTTTTCTGGGTCGGTGATGAGGCTACTAAAAGTGAACTTGCTGGTGTTATAAAATTGATAGCCAGCAGCCTCTTTCAAAAAGCCGACTTTCAGTTTTCCAAAGCTCTCATATTGCTTGTTTGCTTCCAGCACCGCATCATGCGAGGGGAGGAGACAATCGTGAAAGCGCTTGATCACACACATGGGCAGGATTACCAGACCATATTCATGCGGCTTAAAAGCTCCAAAAAGGGAGTTAGCAGCATTCCAGATCAGATTCGCATTTTCTTGTGCCCGTCGGCCTACTTCATTAATTTTCTGTTCGCTGGGACTCATTATTCGTTTCCTCCATTGTCATGTACTTGTTGATCAAAAACGGCTAGGACCTCATCGAGCGGTACGCCGTTCCAGTGTTCTAAGTCTGAATCGACACTGTATAAAATCCTTGCCTTCAAAATTTCATCTGAAAAGGTGCGCATACCGGAAATTACACCTTCTAATCTGGATGTAAGGGCATACAGTCGTTCCGGCACGAGATCCCTGTGCTCTACATGAGCAGCTATCTGCTGCTTATATGCCTGCAATTGAAAATTTGTAGCGGACATTGCCTCCTGAAATTCTCGATCTGTGGAATCCAACCATTCTTCCAGCTCATGATATACCCACATCTCGTCGCGACGAGTAATGATTTTTCGCAGACGATTGAAATCTTCATAAGCCGTTTTGATGCTAGGTCGCGTATCAAATAGCCGCTGCAAATCGCTTATCCGATAGCCAAGTTCTCCTTCTGGCATCAAAATCAGGGTATCCTTATCTTTCACTGGGCTCCACTTTAACTTTTCATGGGCAAATTCTGCAAAATCGGCATAAACAAGGGAAAACCAATACTCCACTGGGATGATATGCAAGGCATTTGGTAAATAACCTCGTATTGCATCAACAATAATGGGGTCACAGTCCGAAAGAACTGTCTGTATATTGGAAATTCCATCCTTCAAAAGCACCGCTGCAATATCAGCAGAACTGACACCATAAATAATGTCATACACCCGGATACCATCATCAAGATTAAGAAATACTGTATACTGATCCATGTCCGTTTTTCCAGACAGAATCGCCAATTCAGAAGGAAGTGTTGTCGTCTTGCGGCAAGCTTCCTTTTTTCGTACCCAGCGATTGAATATCTGCCCAACAGCCTGCCTGGTGATTGATCCAGATAGTTGGTTTGCAATCTGCGCATAGCTGGCTCCCATGAGTACACGCTGTGAAATTTCATTTTCCAAGCGGATTGTCACATTATCTCTTCTGGATGCAAAACACACTGGCTTGGAAAATACATGTCGACAGCCTTTATTGAGACACCTGTATTTATAAAACTCGTATTCCAGTTGGATCACTTTTTCCTTCTGCCCATCAGAAACCAGATCCCAATATGTTTTAGAAAACAAGTCCTGCGTTTTTACCGCATCACTTCCACAGCGGGGGCAACGCTCAATTTCCGGATCAAGCAACCAAGCATTGTAATAGGTTTCGCTACCCTTGTCCTTTTGAACGAAGAGTTCGTCATGACCTAGCAATTCCGTCCGACCTTCATCTTCTCGCCTAAAAACACGTTTGGCCATGATACACCTCTTCTCACAATGACCTCACCATAACTATACCATACAAGCAATGCAATTACCATCAATCGCTTTACAAATGAGCATTTTATATTCATGTATACCACCAGTTACTTTACTTGGTACTCTATCTAAATATTCCATTATTGTGTATACTGTCATCATTCAAAGGCCCCGCTATTCCCTGTCTTCCTCTGAAGCCGGCCAGATGGAGGCTTGTCGAATAATGGAGGGTAATAACTGATAATAAAGGAGTATTTTATGGTAGTAACTTTTTTGAGCGCAAACGGCTATAGTGATCCTAGTAAAAATAATGGCGACTGTATCCTAGTGGACAACGGTTCAGAACTCGTCATCTATGATTGTGGATGCGAAGAACACGCCCGCAGAGTTGTTGAGTACATGGACGAACATGCTTATTCCAAGGCAAAGCTCGTGCTCTCCCACAACGACGCGGATCATTTTGACGGAATCCCTTATCTCATTGAGCAAGGGATCATATCCGAGGTTTATACGCTTCTTTTACTAAAGTACAAGGACGAACTTCTAGAACGAGTCAACGACAAACGCCGCACACGAGATTCTATCGCCCGACGGATTGCCGAAATATATGACAATATCTATTCTCTCTCCGAGCAGGTCGTCCTAAAAGACATTTTTACGGACACTTCTGTAGCTGACGGAATCATAATTCTTGGGCCAGACAAAGAGTACTCCCTTGATGCCGTCGCCAAAAGGATTGATAGCAGGGAAAGTGACGACATTGACAAGGAAACCATTGTAAACGCAGTTAGCACTCAGCTTTCCGTAGATTTTGGTTTTGGTAGGCGTTTACTTCTTACCGGTGACAGCAGCTTTGCAGCGATCGAGGACTCAGTAAAAGCTCATTCCGCCATCCAGCTTCCTCACCACGGAAAGCTGGATCAGGCTGAGCAAATCTTCGAATACAAAGGCAACAATACCATTTATTTTGTCTCCGACAATACTGGATCCACAAACGGGGGGTCTAAAAAATTGAAAACTGCACATCCTCGAGGACGCGCAATTCTCTATACGCTGGATGGAGATCAGACTTGCACCTCATCTTCTTTCCGGATCACACAGCCTACCCGATCTTATTATTATGGGTTCTAATTATGAGATATCTACTACATCAAAGCCAGCTCAACGAGCTAACCGGACGCCAATCATACCTGTATGATATCTTCCAGATGTACTTCCTTCCGGGAAAACCGGAAGGAAACTACATTCCTTTGATTCCCTTAGGTGTCAAAGGGCCAGATGTGCTTTTTATAACAGGACATACACATCAGGTTCGAGATTATCTCGGTAGCTATATCAATCAGATTCCAGAGCACTGTATTGTTATTACTAGCTGCATGGGGCGTTCCTTTAAAAAATTTGCAGTGAAAAAAGAAGTCTATGTGCCTGATATCCACCAGGATTACTGTCTTCTTCGGGATGGCAGACCCTATGGTTTTGAATTCGATATTTCTGATGCTGAACTTTATTTCTATAACGCATCCGGAGGCATAAAAGAACGCATCCTATCAGCTTATGATCGCCTTTAATAAGGAGGGAGTCCACATGAAGTTGGAGTTACTTGACACCTACCATATTCGCGTTCGTTTGAGCGCTAGCATTATCGTCTTAGCGCCAGTGGCTATTACAATTTTTCTTTGCTTTCAAGAAATAGCTACTATCGCCTCTTCGTCTATCCTTATTGCCGTCCTTCTATCGCTTACGAACTATCTTCCAATTGTGCAGAGGCAGATTTACCAAAAGAAACTTCCGTTCAAAAACTATGCAGCGCAATTCCTCATGCCAAATGATGAAGCTGTCAATTCAACCTCCAAAAAACGGTACTATAAAAAACTTGCAGAGATTGACCAAACATTTTCTGAGTTTCAACATCCTAATACCAGCAAAAGTTTTTATCAGTGCTGTGAGAGCGCCGTTCGATATTTGAGGGAAAAAAGCAGGGCCAACTCTCTGGTTATGGAGGAAAACATTAACTACGGCTTTTATAGGACCCTCTACTCCAGTAAGGCAATTGGAATTTCACTTTGCATAGTGTTTGGATGCCTTGCTGTGGCATATTCGTTGCTTTGCTTTAAATCGGTATCTCTAGTACCTGTCAGCAACTACGTTGCATTCTCAGCGAACATAGTACTACTTGCATTCTGGATTTTTGGCGTAAACCAAAGCAGCTTAGAAAGCACTGCAAAACAGTACGCGAAGGCGCTTCTGTCAACAATTGACTTGCTATAAACGTATTTTCTCCACAGGGGAGTATATTTCCGTTCTTAACTTCTCCTCTATTTTTGTTGCGTTCTGTTCGCCATAGACGTTTCTAAAAAAGTGAGCAGGCTCTCTACAAGCTCATCTGGGAATGAACGCAGCCCATCGGCATAATGGATTTATCTATATATTCAATCTCTTTCCACAACGAATTGGTCAGGCTCATCGCCTGACCCAACATTTGTTTATTGTAGAACCTGTTTAGCCCCTACGTCTGCGGCAAAACGATTTCCCGCACCTGATAATTTTCCCCGTCAATCGTCAAAACCGCAAAACTGATTTTCTGCCCAAACCGCCGCTTGCCGCAGCTTCCTGGATTGAGCCAGAGTTTCCCATCGATCACCTGCTCAAAATACTTGTGGGAGTGGCCGAAAATAACCATATCCGCATCAAGCGGCAGATTCTGAATTTCCTTCTTGTTATGCACCATGAAGATTTTTAGGCTCTCCAAATGCACCGTCAGGTCATGGGGCAGGTGCTCGGCCCATTCCTTGTCGTTGTTTCCACGAACCGCATAGACCGGCGCAATTTGTTCCAGCGTATCCAATACGCCCCGGTTGTTGATGTCCCCGCCGTGGAGGATGCAGTCACATCCTCGCAGAATTTCCAGAACCTCGTTCCGGAGCAGACCGTGGGTGTCTGAAATAACGCCTACTTTCATCATAAGGACGGCTCCTTTCGCTTTTCTTGTTTCAAGGCAGCCGGCGCAAGCATCCGCACCTGCTGCCAAACTTTATAGACTTCTGTTGCTGCCTCTCTATACCACCGTCTTGTATTCCAAAAAGCAGCCCCCATCGTGAGAGTAAATCACGCCGACTGCCTGCAAATATGCGTAGATCACCGTCGTCCCAACGAATTTCATGCCCCGTTTCTTTAAGTCCTTTGAAATCCGGTCTGAAAGCTCCGAATGTGTCAGCCCACTTTCGTAGACCACTTTTCCGGCAGTCCAGTGCCAGAGATACCCGGAAAAGCTGCCATATTCCCCCTGTATTTCACGAAAAACCCGGGCATTGGTAACGGCCGCCTGTATTTTCAGCCGATTCCGGATGATTCCGGGGTCATTCCTTAGGGCTTCCAGCTTGTCCGCTCCGTATACACAGACCGTATCCAGGTCAAAGCCATCGAAGGCTTCCCGAAACGCCTCCCGCTTGTTCAGAACACATTCCCAGGACAGCCCGGCCTGAAAGCATTCCAACACCAACATTTCAAACAGCTTCCCATCATCGTGAACAGGAACGCCCCATTCCTCATCATGGTAACGGATGTACCGTTCATTTTTGGGGTTTGCCCAACAGCAGCGTTTCTTTCCGTCTGACCACTCCATCTGCATCTCAGCTCCTTTATCCTATAAACCAAGTTTTCATATCTTTTGCTTAGCACCATTATATCAGGCAAGCAGTAAAAATCATAGAGTCCGGATCGTATTCGTCGTTTTGGCCTATTTGAGGCTGCTGTTTCTGTGCAATATACCAGCGGCCACTGTAAGATTATGGAGCAGGAATAGCCCAGGTTATCAGCCTGTCACAAAATTCTTGCAGAAAATAGCAAAATATGCATTGATATTTACTCATAATTTTGCTATACTAAAAACGCAAAGGAGTGATGACAATGCCCAGTATCCGCCCCATTTCTGATTTGAGAAACAGTGCCAATGATATTTCGGATTTCTGCCGCCAAAGCAGGGAGCCTGTTTATATCACACGAAACGGCACTGGTGATATGGTTGTTATGAACATCCAAGAATATGAACGTCAAATGGCACTGATCGACTTGTATGGCAAGTTAGCAGTTGCGGAAGCAGAGATTTCCTCCGGTGCAGTCGGGGAGGATTTTATGACGGTTGCCAAGCAGATGCGGGAGCGTATCCATGGAACAGTATGATGTTCGCATTTTTCCCACTGCGCAGCAGGACCTTATGGATGTGATCGATTATCTCAATACCCTTTCCAAAGAAGCGGCCCTGAATTTTTATGACAGACTTGTCAGCGAAATTGCCAGCCTGTCCACTATGCCGGAACGCTGCCCCCGCCCCAGAGACCTGGCCCTGGCAGCCAAGGGCTACCGCTACCTCATAGTAGGAAATTACCTGGTTTTTTATGTGATCGTCGGTCCCGTTGTTCAGATTCGGAGAATCCTGTACGCCAAAAGGGACTATAAACAACTGCTTTGATTTCGGAGTGGGCGAAAATGCCCACTCCGTTTTTATATGATTTTGTGAGATTCCTAGAGCGCTTCTGCCATAAAACCGCCGGTCAGGACAAGACGGGAGAATTGGACCTGTACCACCGACTTCCGAACGCATATTTTGGTCTTGACATTCCCGAACTTTTCCCATATAATTACCATCGTTAATTATCTATGGTAACTATATGAAAGGAGTTTTTTTTGACGACCGATTTGATCAAGCGGCTGTTGGATGCCTGCTATTTGGCAAAACGGGTGCGGGATATGCTGCCTGTCCTGCCGGAGGGGGTAATGCCTTCTTATATTCAGTATCTGGACACCGTTCAAAAACTGCAGGGCCAGGGCATGCAGGTAAAGGTTTCAGATATCAGCGATGCGCTGGATCTGCCCCGCCCCGGTGTGACACGCACCGTGAAAGAGATGGAGCGCAAGGGATACCTCAAAAAGGATACCTCCTCCCAGGACGGACGGGTAACCTACCTTTCTTTGACGAAAACGGGACAAGCCCTTTCTCAGAAGTACGATACGGATTACTTTTGTCAATTGGTTCCTTATTTGGATGAGATTTCCAAAGAGGATGTGGAATGTACGATCCGAACCCTAGAAAAATTCTATGCCGTCATGAGTGAAAGGAGAAACGCCCTTGAAAAGCGATAAGACCGATTTTACGCAGGGCAGCATTTTAGCAAAGCTTGCTCTGTTCATGCTGCCTGTTTTAGGTGCGCTGGTGCTGCAAGCAGCCTACGGTGCCGTGGACCTTCTGGTGGTGGGCCGCTTTGGTTCGACCTCCGGCTTATCCGCCGTTTCCACCGGCAGTCAGGTGCTGAATCTTGTTACATTTGTTGTAACGCAGCTTGCCATGGGGGTTACAGTACTCATTGCCCGTTATCTGGGAGAAAAGCGGCCTCAGTACATTGGGCAGGTCATTGGCGGTGCGGCGGTGGTGTTTACCCTTCTTGCGGTGGCACTGTTCGTTGTGCTGGTATTCTTTGCCCGACCGATTTCCAACCTGATGCAGGCGCCCGCAGAAGCCCTTGCGCTGACCGCAAACTATGTGCGCATTTGCGGCGGCGGTATTTTCTTTATTGTGGCTTACAATATGCTTTCCGCTCTGTTCCGCGGATTGGGTGACAGCAAATCGCCTTTGATCTTTGTGCTGATTGCCTGTATCGTAAATGTTTTTGGCGATCTGCTGCTGGTGGCTGTCCTTCACATGGATGCGGCCGGTGCCGCCATTGCCACTGTTGTGGCCCAGGCTGTCAGTGTGGTTTGCGCCGTTGTTATGCTGGTCAAGAAGAATTTGCCCTTCCATATCCACAGAGCTGATTTTAGGCTGAATCCCCAGTGCAGGAAATTCCTTGGCATTGGACTGCCTCTGGCCTTACAGGAGTTTTTGACCCAGCTTTCTTTTCTCGTCCTCTGCGCCTTTGTCAATCGACTGGGCCTGGATGCCTCCTCCGGCTACGGTGTGGCCTGTAAAATCGTCAATTTCGCAATGCTGATCCCCAGTGCTCTGATGCAGTCCATGGCTTCCTTCGTTTCACAGAACATAGGCGCCGGAAACCAGAAACGGGCAAAACGGTCCATGTATACCGGTATCGGCATCGGTCTGGTGTTCGGCTGTGCCGTCTTTGCACTGGTGTGGTTCCAAGGAGATGCTCTTTCCGGCATCTTCACACCGGATGCCGCCGTTATCGCCAACGGCTACGCCTACCTCAAAGGCTTCGCACCGGAGACCATCCTTACAGCCGTCCTGTTCAGCATGGTAGGCTACTTCAATGGAAACAACAAGACCGTCTGGGTCATGGTTCAGGGCATGGTTCAAACCCTTCTGATCCGTCTGCCCATGGCCTATATGATGAGCATCCGGCCAAATGCCAGCTTGACCCTGATCGGCCTGTCGGCCCCCACATCCACTGCGGTGGGTGTTGTACTCAACGTCTGTTTCTTTTTCTGGCTGACACGCCGCGAAAAGCGGCAGTAACGAACGGCGTAAGACATCTATATTTTTTCAGAAATAGAGCTGCTGACGGTCAACTCAAAATGATTTCTATTGGTTTTTAGAAGCCCTTCTTTTTGCAGCCTGGAAATCTCCGTAGACATTGCCGCGCGGTCAATACAAAGGTAGTCTGCCAGCTGCTGCCGGTCAAAGGGAATATCAAAGGAGAGAGACGAATGCCTGGTGGACTCTGCCGACAGATACGACAGCAGTTTATCCCTGATCGTTCGCTTGCCGACATGGGTGATTTTATCGTTAAAAACCAGGATTTTATTGGCCAGCACGCTGACCAGGTTGCGGATCAGCTTCTGGTGGTGCTCGCAGGCCGTCTGGCATGAGACCAGCAGTCTCTGGACGTTTAAGAAGATGATCTCACAATCCTCGTCCGCTACCACGCTGATATTCAGAATGGCTCCGGGACTGGCCGCATAGGGTTCCCCAAAGAAGTCACCGGCGTGGCACTTGGACAGAATATTCCGATGTCCCCAAAGGTCTTCCTGAATGATGAGGACACCGCCTGACACCACCAGCCCCATGACCTCGGTGGCGTCTCCCGCTCTGAAAATATAAGAATCCCGTTCTTTGAAAACAGTTGCCGCGTTTACACAATGCAGGATGGACAAGATTTCTTGGTCCGTAAGGCCTTTGAAAAACGGACTGTTTCTGAGAATGGGCAAATATTTTTTCAAAATCATCCCTCCATGTTGGAAATCAAACATACAAGTTGTATTTATAATACTATAATTCTAACAGAAAAACAAGAAATGCTACTGACGGAGGTCAAAAAAATGATAAGAAAGATTATTCGGATCGACCGGGAACGCTGCAACGGATGCGGCGCCTGTGCCAAGGCCTGCCACGAAGGGGCCATTGAGATCATAAACGGAAAAGCCGAATTGGTGAGAGAACACTTCTGCGACGGGCTGGGCGACTGTCTCCCGGAATGCCCAACCGGTGCCATTTCTTTTGAAGAACGAGAAGCACCCGCATACGACGAGAAAGCCGTGAAAGAAGCCCAGGAAAAAGTGTTTCTCAAAAACCAGGCAGCATTCAAACACACGGGCTGTCCCGGAGCGAAAAGCATGCAGATCCAGCGTCCGGCAGCACCCGGAACCGGCATCCCCGCCCCCAACCCAGGGCAGATGTCCGCGCTCCGGAACTGGCCGGTACAAATCAAACTGGCACCAGTCAGCGCACCCTATTTTAACGGCGCAAAACTTCTGATCGCCGCCGATTGCACCGCCTATGCTTACGCAAGCTTTCATCAGGATTTTATCCGGAACAAGCTGACTCTCATCGGCTGCCCCAAATTGGACCAGGTGGATTACAGTGAAAAGCTGACCGCAATCATTCAAGGTAACGACATTCAAAGCGTAACCATTGTAAGAATGGAAGTTCCCTGCTGCGGCGGTCTGGAGATGGCGGCCAAGAAAGCACTTCAGAACAGCGGGAAATTCATCCCCTGGCAGGTCGTCACCATCAGTATTGACGGTAAAATGATAGAGTAAAAGGAGCATACAACTATGGAGCAGAAGATGTTTTGTTTTCAGTGTGAGCAGACACTTGGATGTACGGGATGCATAGGAAGTGCCGGTGTCTGTGGGAAAAAGGCAGACACCGCAAAATTGCAGGATGAACTGACGGGTGCGTTGATTGGTCTGGCAAGGGCAGTCGAAGGTGCAGAAACCGTTTCCAAAAGGACCGGGCAGGTCATCATTGAAGGGCTGTTTACGACAGTTACAAACGTAAGCTTTGACAATGCGGCCATCGAAAAGATGATACAAAAAGTCAGAGCTGAGAAAGAACGGCTGGTTCCCGATTGCAGCAGCTGTCAGTCCCCCTGCGGTAGGACAGACGAATACGATATGGGGCAGCTGTGGAATGCCCATGAAGATATCCGTTCTTTGAAATCGCTTATTCTGTTCGGGATTCGCGGAATGGCAGCCTATGCTTATCATGCAAGTGTCCTGAATTATGAAGATGCCGATGTGGACCGTTTTTTCTGCGAAGCCCTATTTAGAATCGGTTATGAAGAAAGTGTCGAAGGGCTGCTTCCTACCGTGCTGAAAGTCGGGGAAATCAATTTGAAGTGCATGGCACTTCTGGACAAGGCCAATACACAGACCTATGGGACACCGGAACCGACCGCTGTAGCCCTTGCCGTAGAAAAGGGGCCGTTTATTGTAGTGACCGGTCATGATCTGAAGGATCTTCAGCTCTTGCTGGAACAAACCCAGGGAAAAGGGATCAACATCTACACTCACGGCGAAATGCTCCCGGCCCATGCCTACCCCTTCTTAAAAAAGTTCCCTCACCTGAAAGGACATTTCGGAACCGCATGGCAGAATCAGCAAAAGGAATTTGATCATCTTCCCGCCCCGATCCTCTACACCACAAACTGCCTGATGCCGCCCAAAAACAGCTATGCAGACAGAGTATTTACAACAGAAGTCGTTGGTTTTCCGGGTGCTGTTCATATTGACGAACAGAAGGATTTTACGCCGGTTATCGAAAAAGCGCTGGAACTGGGCGGTTACAAAGAAGACCGGCAATTCTCCGGTATCAATGGCGGCACGAAAGTGACAACCGGTTTTGGTCATGCAGCCATCCTATCCCATGCGGGTACAGTCGTAGAAGCCGTAAAATCCGGTGCCATCCGCCATTTCTTCCTGGTTGCCGGTTGTGACGGTGCGAAACCAGGCCGAAACTATTACACAGAATTCGTGAAACAAGCCCCTTCTGACAGCATCATCCTCACCCTGGCCTGTGGAAAATTCCGTTTCAACGATCTTGATCTGGGAGAAATCGGCGGTCTGCCCCGGCTGATGGATATGGGCCAGTGTAATGATGCCTACGGCGCAATTCAGGTTGCCGTGGCGCTTGCGGAGGCTTTTGGATGTTCTGTAAATGAACTTCCGCTCTCCTTCGTTCTGTCCTGGTATGAGCAGAAAGCGGTCTGTATCTTGCTGACTCTTCTGCATCTCGGTATTAAAAACATCCGCCTTGGTCCCTCTCTCCCGGCGTTTTTGTCCCCCAATATTCTGAACTTCCTGGTGGAAAACTATGGCATCGCGCCTATTACTACACCGGAAGAAGACATGAACGCCCTCCTGAACCAGAAATAAAGCGAGGATTCCGCCACACAAAGACACAGCCCGGCAAGTATCAAAACCTTGCCGGGCTTGTCTTTTATTCGTTAAGCACCGTAGCACTACCCTATTCCCCATTTCCCACGGATATTCCGACGGGGCAGGGCGCAGGCCGCTCTTATGATTCGAGAATTTCCAAGGGAGATTCACGCAATTGTGGAAGATTTTGTGGTATCTTTGCCAAAATCATTGGCTGGATTCCTGATCGAAGTCTGCTAATGTGGCAGAATGACTTGGTTTTACGCCGAATGTGGATACGAAGCTTGAGTCATTTTCTCTTTCTCAGTTGCAGCGTTTGGTCCGTTTTATTGGATATTACTTTTTGTAGAATACAGCCATACAAAAAAGGAACACCAAAGAACAGTACTGGAGGCAATTCTATGAAATTCACGATCAATGGTTTTGTCAGCTCTCAAAAACCCACACAGCAAGCCTCTCCCTCGCCCGAAACGCTCCCAGTAGCATCCGCATCTCGGAAGTCCGTTGTTCAAGTCCGCTTTCCCGGCTGGGACAAGGGTCTCGCCTACTACAACGACCAATTTGATCTGAAACCAGGCGACCGGGTATATGTGGACGGGAAGCTGGATGGGCAGCTGGGCATCGTAACCGCTGTGAATTACAACTTCAAAATCAAGCTGTCCGAGTACAAGCGGGTCATTGCCCTGGTGAAGACCGATGTCCACGGGAAATTCTACATGGCCGGTTCCCATTTCGTCACCTTTGACCCCAATGTGCTCTCCCCTGCCCAGGCGACACTTTGGTTCCGAGCTCCCGCTTCCGAAGAAGAGGAATACGCGCAGACCGGCTGCTTTGCCGCTATCTGTAAGGAGACGTTGTTTGCGTTTGCGATCAGTGGGAAGGAATGCGGGAGTTTTACGATGTGATTGGTAAGAAATCCCCGGCAAGCATTCGCCTGCCGGGGGTACCTTGCATCCGAGTAATCACCAAATTAAGAGTGCTTATCTCCCTTCATTTTCAACCCTTCCACTTTTCAGTGGCTCCATATAGGTACATTTTTCTTTCTCGTTGAAATAATTTCACTTGGATCGATGTACTTTTTCTCAACCAGGTATTTTACCTTTGCCGCCATCGTAAGGACATTTATTGTTCCTCCCGCAGCATCTCCATCAAATGGTCCAGCACAAACTGCTGGGCTTCCTTCGAATAATACACCGCCTGATAAGGCCCATTCTGACCTTGCTGTTCCCGGGTAATCAGCCCCAACTGCTCCCCTGCCGCCGTCGGTAGCCGCCTGGATTTTCCGGCTGGATCCACCCGCTTTTCCAAAAAGCCCTTTTCGACCAGCCAATTGGTGACGGTCGTCGTCTTCAGGCGCTTTCGGGCCGGGTCATTGACCGCTTCCGTGATCCGCTCTGTCAGCTGGCTGATCCGGAGCTCTCCCCAGGCAGGCTGAATGCGGGATAGCTCTTCCTGAGTGATGTAGAATTTTTTCTCTCCCGAGGTCACACGCCCACCATTGGCAATGACCTGATCCAATACCCCGGAAACATAGAAAAAGCACCTTGCCAACCGAACATTGTTCAGCACAGAATCATTGGGTACCTCCTGGCCTGAAATAGGGTCGATCCCCTGGGCCAGCTTGTCCATATACATTTTTGCCCGCTGCATAATTTCCAGTTCTGTCATAATATCCCCCTCCTCGTTATGTTTTTAGCTTAGCACCTTTGCGCCAGACAAGCAACGGAAATCATCAGTTAAAACGAATATTCGTCTTTTTAGCTAGATTTTCTTTTTATTTCTGTGCAATATGTCATAGCTTACCCCGAAACTTTCCCCGAAACCCATTGTTTTCCAGACAGCAATGGCGTATAATACTTCTAAAGACGGTAAGCGTCAAATATCGACCTATAGGAGGCATCCCACCATGATTTTTCTTTACTACCCCAAATGCACCACCTGCCAGAAGGCCCAGAAATGGCTTGACGCCAAAGGCATTCCATATGAGACCCGCCACATCAAGGAGCAAAACCCAACCAAAGCCGAACTCCGGCAGTGGCATCAAACAAGCGGCCTTCCGCTGAAAAAGTTCTTCAACACCAGCGGACTTCTTTATAAGGAAAAGCACCTAAAAGAAAAACTTCCGCTCCTATCCGAGGACGAAATGCTGGCGCTCCTGGCGGAGGATGGAATGCTGGTCAAGCGTCCGATGTTGATCGGGGATGATTTCGTGCTGGTGGGGTTCAAGGAGGCGGACTGGGAAAAGGCGCTGGAAAAATAGGAAAGGCACCGGAATGGGTGCCCACTTTACGACCGCCCTTTTGCCTGATACAATTCACATAGGGGGTGAAATCTATGCCGAGGGTTGCAAGAAATTATCAGCGTGAGGACTTTTCTGACCTGCTTGCGCAGATGCGGCAGTCGGCGACGGAGCCGGCACCGGAAAAGAAACAGCGTGAAACTGAAAAAGCAAATCACCCTATGCAGGTATCCCAGGCGAAACGACGCCGGGACAGCCTGATGAGCAACCGTCTGATGCGGTATGCCTACTCCTCGATTGAAAATCGAATCCACGACCGGGACTGTGCGGAGGTTTCCAAGATTCCGGACAGAGAATTTGAAATGCTGACCGAATATCGAGCGGATATGAAACGTTGCTGGCTTTGCGGACGCAGAGCGATCGTCCGTGCGGGTGTATCCTGTGAGGATGCAAAGCACATGGATGCGTATATGAATCTTCTACAGCGATTCAACGCAATAACCGGGGATCTTTACACACTGATCATTGTCAACCACGCGCAGTTATTTCAGATAAAACAGGACAGTGTGTGTATTCGGTGCAAAGACGATACATGGATGCTACGCGGCGAGCAAACGTCCCTTTCTCTGTATCACAACAATTACGAAATTCAACAAAACTACGATCGGATCATAAAACCCACCTTTCATTTACAGCAAACCAGCCAGCAGCCCCAGGCATTTCGTTTCCTCATCAACGCGATACTTCACTATTCCTGGCTGGAACACGTTGCACGCTTCCAAGCAGAGGCGCTGGCGCAAAAACGGGAGCATCTGCGGGTGTGTTTTCAGAAAATACCCAATGTATTCCGTCAAAAACGATGGTCTTTGCTTTACTGCTATTATACGGCAGTCGATTATGAGGACAGCCTTTGCAAATACTGTGCGGAAAACGGCGTGCATCTGAAAATTCTCTCTGTGGAGAGCGAACAGCCCGGTGTCCTCCATTGCTGTGTGCGCCGCTGGGAAGTAAAGCAGTTTCTAAAGGCAGCAGCGAAACTGAAAAAGCGCAGCATTCAAGCAACTGACGAAAGCTATATCGCGGCATGTGAAAAGATCAGCGCTCAAGTTCTCCCGGTCTTCTCTGAAATCTTGTAGATATTATTATCCACCCGCATGGTACTTCCGCGCATATCAATCACCATACCGGGACTTTTTTGTCCTGCCGCAGCCCTTTGCAAGCGTCATCCGCCTGCCGGGGTTTCTTATTTTCCCGGTCTACTTGACAGGGGGCGGTTCACACAGCTTTTAACTGCAATACTTTATTCGTGAATTTCCAAGGGTAGATTGTCAGGATCATGAAAGAATGTC
>OGKG01002127.1_pt1 | contig 21612 bp, 19 predicted proteins | sample 1572201 | NCBI WGS metagenome assembly OGKG01 (sample SAMEA2582146, study PRJEB24529) | metagenome | biome: Human gut stool | place: China | collected 2011 | reverse complement strand
GTGCATTACGATGGGATTCTAACAATCATGTTCAGCAAAGGCTTCCATGATTGTTAGAATCCCATCTCCATGGCTCACAAAGAAAATAATATTTGTTTATACCGTTTTTCTTTCATTTACGTTATGAGTGACTTGTGGGAGAACGCTTATACATGCCCAATTTACGCTATGAACTGCACTGCAGAATCTGCAATTTACGTTATGGAACTCACGGTTATGGGATGAGTGCCTATTGGGTAACGACAGAAATCAATCTGTATTCCCATCATAATTTAAGTTCAACTTCTTTGAATGAATTTTCATAGAATAAAATAGATTTTCAAATGCAATTATGGTAGAATCATGGTGTTAATGAGTTTGACTAATCATATTTACATGAACAGGTGAATGATTGAAATTACAGAGGAGAACAAATAGATGATTTCCATTGATACCAAAAGACTCCATCTTCGGAATGTATTGCAAAATGATGTGGATGTAATATTTGATTATAGAAATAATGAAATATGTGCTCGATATCAGAGAGGACAGGTAAAAGACTATGATGGAATCGTAAGTTTGATTGAACGCCGAAGAAATGATGAGATATCAATTGATTTTCCTTGTATGATAGCAGTAGCACTAAAGGATACAAATGAAATGATTGGTGAAATAGTTGTTATGCCAAAGGATCATACATTTTCTCTCGGATATACCTTTTCTTATAAATATCATCGACAAGGATATGCTTTTGAAGCCTTAACTGTTTTGACTGAACATCTTCACAAGATGGCTCCGGAATGGGAGTTTATTAGTTTTACAGAATGTGAAAATATAGCTAGTATTGAATTGCTTAAGAAATTAGGATATAAGAATCTTGGCTATGTTCCAAGTCTGGATTCTCAAGCATTCGGCAAATGGACGACAATGGAAACGGAGGAAGAATTTGCTCATCTGGGCAAATAACTTCTGGTCGCCTAAACACTTATTACCACAATACAACAGAATAACCCACACTGCGTCAGAGTATATAGAAAATAAATCTATATACTTTATGCTATATACTTTATTTTTGAATATACGTTTGACATGGAAACGGTTGAATGTTAGTATAGTTATAGAAGTGCTACCGATAGACGGTTAGCCCTGAAATTTATGGTTTACAAAAGTAACCGCCAAGTTTGCAGGACCAGGCGGTTATTTTTGTGTCTTGTCATTGCTCTTAGAACCAACGGTATAACCAAGAGCAAAGCAAGTAATACACAAACTGATGATGGCTATAAAAAGATCCGTCGTAAGCATAAGCAAGTCCTCCTTTCGCAAGATTTCTGCAAGCAGATTTCTATGTAATCAGAGGTCACAGTCCTCTGGAGTGAGGACTAACCGCCTACTGTGTATGGTAGCACTAGATATAGTATAGCAAACATATGTTCTCGATACAACTATAAATTGATGGACTTTGCAAATCGTTAAGGAAAGAATCGAAGGTGGTGCAAACGAAAAAGCAGTATTGAGACTTTTCATTAACTGCCCTTTTGTTTGCATCAATTTCGATTCTTTCCTTAACGATTTGTAGTAGGAATTCATTCTATAACCGTGAGTTCCATAACGTAAATTGCAGATTCTGTGGTGCAATTCATAGCGTTGATCGGCATGTATAAGCGTCCTCTCACAACCTATAAAAGCACTGCAGAATCTGCGACACTACGCTAGTTAAACTCCGGGTTATGGAATGAGTGCCTATATTGGATTCTGCAAGCTACTTTTCTTTTTCGCACAGCTGCTTGTATATGCTCTCAGCGTCATAATCCGGCGCATTTTTCTCTATGACGTCATAGATCTGCCGGATCCGGGATACCGGTTCTTCTAACATGTCTGCTGTATCTTCGGCGGTATATCCTTTTTGGTATTTCTTTATGATGAGTTCAATCTTGCCGGCGTTCCTGCCTTCGATCCTGCCGGCAGTCTTGCCTTCGATGATGCCCTGTTCCCTTGATTCACGCAGGTCATCTGCAAATAGTTCCTTAAGGTCATCTGCAAATAATTCCTTTAATGCTTCACACACGTTTTGTTCCTCCTTCAGTTTCTCCCAGTTCGCCCGCATGACTGTGTCTGCAAGTGCCTGATAGAGCTTTGAATTTTTATTTGTACTATATCTCTCTATGAAATTTTTGATCTCGCTGCCTGCCTTAAGATCATTCCTCAGCTTGTTGAGCCAGTAGTTATGCTCCTGTGACAGCTGCGGCACGATGACAAGCTGTACCGGGATTGCATCCCCGGTCAGATAGTAGATACCGCTGTCCTTCTTCTCCACTGCCATGCCCCTGTCCTTTTCCAGCTTCCGGAGCATGGTTCTTGGATAGTGGTAGCAGACAAAGGTGATCGTCAGCTCATCTGCCGGGATCAGGTCTACTGTCTCCGTATCTGATTTGTAAAGACAGGCGTATGCATAGGTCTTGTAAAAATCATCAATGTCAAGGTCGTCTTCCGGTGATTTGTACTCTATGATATTGTACTGCCGGAAGATCCTCCCGATATTCTTTTTGAGTTTTACATGTTTTTCATTTTTGACCAGCACATCGATCTGCATAGGTTTCTTTGAAATGAGATGCTCCGGATCAAATTCCAGATATTTTGCTTCGTCCCCGAACTCGATCTGCAGTGCCGCATCAAATGCCGGATGCCACTTGATCTTTTCATCGTTGGTGTTCAATCCTGTTCCTCCTTTTATGATAATGGAATTTGCGGTGTTTTTCAATGCATAGAGTATATTTTTTCTGTGAACCTTTTGTAACATAAGTGGGTATGTCAAAAAAATATCCGTCATATCCTATGCTCTTTGCATTGTGGTTGTTCATCAAAATGGAATCTCCTGCCGAACCGGCACTGAATTTTGAGATCATATCCTCGACCATATATCAGGTTTTGGATCTGCAGACAGAAACGGTGTAAGAATAATCACGATTATGAAGCATTCATAATCGTAACTGTTATTTGTCTGCGACTTTGATGTGAGTTCAGTATAAAACATACTGTGGGTGGTGTCAATGAAAAACCGGAGTTTAATGGACGTAGTGTCGCAGATTCTGCAGTGCTTTTATAGGGTGTGAAATGAGCTGTGCAAAGAGAGAAAATATATCTCTCCATGCACAGCCCACCAAAAATTTATACAATATCCATTCTTATTTCATCAATAATACTTTTATCTCTTAACTTGTGAATTTCAGCTCGTGTGATAAAAAACACAATTCCTATCAAAACAAATATACCACCAAATAATGCCGCCCACGGAATATGATACAATACCGGGAAAGCCTTCCGAATAGATAAATTAATTAAAAATGGAATGGCAATTCCAAGTATAACTCCCGGAACAAGTGCATTTACAACACAAAAAACACTTTCACTATATAACATCCTGCAAAGTGATTTATTTGTCATTCCAACACTCTTTAACACAGCAAACTCACGGCTTCTGATTCTTATATTTGTTGTCAGCGTACTAATTACACTTGTAAATCCCATGAGAACGAGCAGGATAACAAAGCCATACATCACAATTTCAGCAAGAACTATAGCTATATTGAGCATTTTAACCATAGCATCTGTGCGGGCAATTCTCACGGTATATCCCTGCTCTACATAAGAATCCTCTGCCGCAATCGGATAATATTCATCCATGACACTTCTGGCATATTCTGTATAATCATCTTCATCTGATGGCATACTAAACCAGTCAAAACTCCTCGCATCCGCATCAGGTACAACAATTCTGACCGGATATGGAGTCATTTCCAAAAAACCATATTCCTTTAAATCGGACTGTTCTAAAATACCACCAATTGTAAGTGTGTTCTTCTCATTGGCTGCGTTTATCAGGGAAATCTGTGTCACATCATCTTTAAAAGGTTTTATCGACACATACTCTCCATTGTCATTATATTGGTAAGTGTTCAGCAGAAGAATACTTCCATATTCTGCGCCTGCCCTGTCACACAGTTTTTTATAGAGTACATCATCAACGGACACGATTTCTGTCCTTGTTTCCCCATTATCATCGGAAAAATTCGGAACCTGCAGCATATCCTCTGTTAATGTATTTTTATCTAATAGCGCATTGTAGGTAAAAGTATCTGCTCCAACACCATATACGTCTGTCCCGTACTTTTCCAGCTTTTGTGTAATTTCATTATATTGGTCTGATGTAACAGGCCGGCTGATTTTTCTCTCTTCTTTCCCTGTTTTCGCATTTACCTCGATATCGTAATTGGAAGAATAATCCACCATCATTTCTTTTGATTTTGGTGTCATCCATTCTTGGAATTCCTTTGCCTGACCGGATAATCCTCCGATTAACAGAAAAAGTAAAATTCCAAGTGACAATGCACGTATCGTTGCCTTATAGCCGTATTTGTTTCTTTTCATGTTTTTATAGGCAATTGCAGACTCACATCCAAATATTTTTTGGATAAAGCTGTCTTTTACCTGGATCTCTTTCAAAACTGTGCCTGCTCCAATCCCTTTTACACACTGGATAGCAGTAAATTTACCAACCTTTTTAGCTGGTCTGTATGCAGAGAATAATACAATGCAAAACGAAAATACACCTGCAAACAAATATGTCCACACAGATATATGAAAGGGCAGGGAAAAGGTAAAAGGTCTCATAATAATTTCTTTTGCAGCATCATTGATATCGGAAATAAAATGTCCTGTAAATTTCACACTAATATAACCAAGTATAGTTCCTGCAATGAGTCCAAGCGGGATGGCTGTCAGACTAAGCCATAAACTCTCATAGATAACACTTGCCCTTATCTGTCTGCCTGTTGCACCAACACATTTTAAAATACCAAACTCCTGAATCCGCTTATTGGCACTGGCAGAAAATATATTGGATATTACAGTAATCGACATTGCTGCAATAAGAAGACCTAAAAGCAGTGCCGGTATTGCAAGCATGAGAGAGTATGCTCCTCCATATTCTCCATAATCCGATCCAAGGAAATCCGTAAGCATCTTATTTGCGCTTGTCACAAAGCACATTACAGTTGTAATAAGTGATGTTGCAAGTGCGATCGCAAAAATTCCTGCAATCGTTCTTTTTTTATTCACTTTCATCTGGCTTAAGGCGAGTTGTGCTGTTATTTTCATTACTTCATCACCTCGTCTTTTATGATTTTTCCATCTCCGATCGTGATGATTCGGTTCGCCTGCAGCGCTATCTTTTCGTCATGTGTGACAAGAAGAATAGTCTGCTTATATTTCTGATTGGCGAACTTCAAAATATCCAGAATCTCTCTGCTTGTTTTACTATCAAGATTTCCCGTCGGCTCATCTGCAAGAATAAATGCCGGCTCGTTTATAAGCGCCCTTCCTATGGATACTCTTTGCTGCTGACCTCCTGACATTTGTCCCGGCAGATGTTTTGCCCTTTTCTCAAGACCCAGCATATTCACAATCTCAGAAAGCCGTTCCTTATTCTCTTTTCTTCCATCTAATTTCCATGGCAGCGCAATATTTTCCTCCGCAGTAAGAGTGGGTATCAGATTATAAAACTGATAAACAATTCCCAGATTTCTTCTGCGGAAAATTGCAAGTTCATCCTCACTCATTGCTTGTATCTCATTTCCATCAATGATAATAGAACCGCTTGTTGGATAATCAATTCCGCCAATCATATTCATAAGTGTCGATTTCCCGGAACCGGATGCTCCGATGATTGCAACAAATTCTCCTCTTTCTACCGAAAAAGACACATGATCAAGCGCAATCACTTCCGATTCGCCTTCACCATATTTCTTTGTTAATTCCTTCACTTCTAAAACAGCCATTGTAGTCCTCCTTTTTCAAATACCATCCTAGCAATGCAAAATGACTGTTCTGTGACAAAAGAAATTATTATTGTGACAATTTTGTCACTTAGAAACAATTCACTTAAAAAATTTCAAAATAAAAGTCGTTCCCTCTCCTTTGCCACCAAAATCAACATCAATATCTCCACCCTGTCCTTTCAGAATAGAGAGTGCAAGCGGCATCCCGATTCCAAATCCATTCTCATTGGTAGAATTTTCAAACCGTTTAAAAAGAGTAGCATACTCAGTTTTGTCCATTCCCATACCGCTGTCCTTAACCGAAATCCAGCTATACATGGGATTTTCTCCGCTGTCAATCTCAATCTCACTTCCATCCGGTGAATATTCGATCGCATTTTTGATAATGTTCGTAAATGCTTCTGTGGTCCAGCGTTTATCACAATGTATGATGCAATCCTGTTTCAGCTCTATGGTCAGATTGTGGATATCCAAAAGGATTTCCACCGATGGTTTTACCGCCTCTAAAAGTTCTGACGTGCGAATGTCATTTTTGATAAAATCAATTGCATGGGCATCAAGCTTTGCCATCTTAAGAAGTGCCCCTACAAGCCACTCCATTTTGTTTAGCGAAACCTGAATGTTATGAATGAACTCTTCCTGTTTTTCCGGCTCTGCCTCCTCCAGTAAATCTGCCATAATCATCATGGAAGTAATCGGTGTTTTTAACTGATGGGAAATATCTGCCATATAATCAGAGAGACTATCTCTTTCTGCCTCAACTGCCTTTATCTGTTCATTTTTCGTGTTCACAAGAGCATAAATATCATTTTTTAATATGTTAAAAGAGCCTTCCTTATTCTCTCGAATATCCAGTTCCTCGCCGGAACTATAGCCTTTCACAAACTCCGACAACTGTTCTATCTCTTTTTTCTTAATCCACACGATATCCCATTCCTCTCACAGTCTCAATATGTATTGCCTCTCCAAGTTTCTCCCGCAGCCGTTTCACATAAACGGTAAGTGTATTATCCTCAACAAAGTTGCCGTCTGCGTCCCATATTTTGTCAAGAATCTGCTGCCTTGTCAAAAGGATTCCTTTATTACTCGCAAAAATAAGCAGCAACCGATATTCCAATGCTGTAAGTTCTATGCTTTTATCATTCACATAAACTTTTGCCTCATCTGTATGGATGGCTGCATGACCCATATAGATTATGTTGTCCTTCTCTCCATTTTTGATATTGGCAGATAAAATGCGCCGAACTCTCGCCAAAAGTTCCCTGATTCTGAAAGGCTTTACAATATAATCCTGTGCTCCTTCATCAAATGCCCTCACAATTGTATTTTCATCATCCACAACTGTCAGGAAAATCACAGATGTAGCATTATTTTTAAATATCTCACTTACATCAAATCCAGTTCCATCCGGAAGCTGCATATCTATAATTGCAAGGTCAAAATTATAATGTTCAATTAAACTTCTGGCATCTTTTATACCTGTGGCATGATTTATTTCACAACCTTCTGTCTCAAGTGCATACAGAATCCCCGAAGCGATCATTGTGTCATCTTCCAACAAAAGTATTCTACTCATAAATTGTTCCCCCACATTCACGCAACAGCAAATCTAATTTTTCAAATTGAGTCATACCGTATCCCCTTTCATGCTGATATACTATCGCACATTAGCATGAAAGTAAATATTATTCAAAAGACGCAATCATTTTCTGTCTTTTTTTGACATATTTAATTTATATTGTCCTCCGACGCAAAAAAAGCTATACTGTATATAAACAATCAGTGGCAGATACCTCCACGGTCACTGCCGCAGGAAAAGGATGGATAAAACTATGAAATTTATTTCCTGGAATGTAAACGGACTTCGTGCCTGCATGCAAAAGGGATTTTTAGATTTTTTCAATGAAGTGGATGCAGATTTTTTCTGTGTCCAGGAGACAAAATTACAGAGAGGGCAGATTGCCCTTGATCTCCCCGGCTACCATCAGTTCTGGAATTATGCCGAAAAAAAGGGCTATTCCGGCACTGCTATTTTTACAAAACACGAACCACTCTCTGTCTCTTATGGCATCGGCATCCCGGAGCATGACCATGAGGGGCGTGTCATCACATTGGAATACGATGCTTTTTATCTGGTTACGTGTTACACTCCGAATTCCCAGAACGAACTGGCAAGACTTCCTTACCGCATGCAGTGGGAAGAAGATTTTCTTGCCTTTCTGAAAAGGCTCGACGAGGTAAAACCTGTCATTGTCTGTGGAGATCTGAATGTTGCACATGAAGAAATTGATTTGAAGAATCCAAAAACCAACCGCAAAAATGCCGGTTTTTCCGATAAAGAACGTGCAAAGATGACCACTCTGTTAAACTCCGGATTCACAGATACTTTCCGCTATTTTTATCCGGATAAAGAGGGCATCTACTCCTGGTGGTCTTACCGGTTCAAGGCACGTGAGAAGAACGCTGGATGGCGTATTGACTATTTTATCACTTCCAGATGTCTGGATGCAAAGCTGCAGTCTGCCGGAATCCATACGGAAGTGTACGGCTCTGACCATTGTCCGGTGGAACTTATTGCAGACGCCTGATGCAGTGATAATATGTTTTTTAACGTCGTTTCTCATAAGAAAAAAAGAAAGAGCGTAACCTCAATGTCATCTTAACTTAATGACATTGGTAACCCGCTCTTTCTTTTTTTCTCTTTCAGACTTTTTCTATGATCCTTCACTGCTATCTGTTTTTCCTGTATCTTTTTCCTGCTGCAAATGTCATACCGCATCCTGCACAGAGAATGAGCGTCCATACCATCCACATGGAGTTGTCTCCTGTTTTTGGCGATCTGCCTGTCAGAGTGGTATTCACATCCTCATATACCAAGGCATAGGTTGAGAAACCATCCGTTGCAAATGTAAACTGATTCGTGGCTGCATCGTAAGTTCCATCGATCAGTGTTGCTACACCATCATGGATTCTGACGATCCTGTAAGTGCGTTCAATACTGCTGTCATGGTTCACAAGGTTCTGCGGAATTGTGATCGCTATATACATTGGTGCGGATAAATCCGTAATCTGGCGATCCGCTCTTCCTAATATCTTCAATGTTAAATTAAGATTTAAGTATTGTCCTATCACATTGTTTCCAAGAACACTCTGGATCAAAGCAGTCTCTTCCTGCGTAGGTGTCATGTTTGATACACTAAGTATTATATCTGTTTTTTTGCCTAAGCTAATTGCTTTTTGTTCTTCTGCCGTAAGACCAGCCATACCAAGCAACTGTTCCGAACTATTTTCAAGTATGACCGCCGGAGTACCTTCAGCACAGACTGCCTGTGCCTCTGCCTTCTTTATTTCAGTACCTGTAACCGTAGACGTTGCTTTCCCTGAAGAAGTATTTGCGGCAGATGAATTTGTGGCAGTACTGCCTGAGGCGGTGTTATCTGATGATCCATTTCCTGATGTGGCATTATCAGTGCCTTTTTCTCTTTTTACGATCACATAAGTGGAAAACCGGTTTGTTTCAAATGATAGTGTTCCGTTAGAGACTGATGTTTCCAGTTTTGTGAGAGTTCCATTATGCTCTCTTACTACAGTATAATCATAATCGGCATCATAATTTGTGATCGCCAGATTTAATTTAATTGGATTTGTAAATTCCGTAAGTGATGCTGTCCAATTCTCTCCGTCTTTTCCCTTGCTCACAACCTGATCCAATGTCAGTTCCACTGCTTCTGCACTTACTGCACCTTCCACTAAACTCTGTGCACTGCTTGTATCTGTCTGGCTATCGTTTACCTTTAAATTCAAATTACCGCTTGCAGCCGCATTTGCACCATGTTCTATCGTGATACCAGATACAATATTTCCGGATCGTTCAATCGTATCCTCTTTTAGGGTAAAGATACCTTTCAAATGAACATTTGTGGCTGGCATTGTAAATGTGAAGGTAGATACATCTGCCTGTGCCATCAATTCAACTCCTCCATTTAGGCTGACACCTGACAACTGATAACCATAATCCGGTGTTAATCTGACTGTAACTTTTTTTCCGGCATCTACTGCAATGTGTCCACCTTTCTCGTCCCCCGGATTATTTGCAAACGGGATATCATGCAAATCAGTGACACCTTCTATCCCGATCACCTCAGCTTTTCCATTTTCTAAATACGCATCTTCTCCATAGGTCTGACCGTCATATGACCAGGTCACTGTCAAAACAGGTTTATCTATTTGAATACGCAGCGTTGCTGGTGAAGATAGCGTTATTGCTGTATCTTTACTTGTTCCAGCTCCTTCGGAGCCTCCCTGAAAAGATATATTATATTTTGATGTCCTCTGATCAATGTACAAGCTTATATTTTCTACATCTATTAATCCATGTTCCCTGCCTGAGTTACTGCTTAGATCTAGCATCTTATATTCCGCATCGTTTTCATTTTTAAAATATATATGGATTCCTTCAGACTCCATAGTCTTAAAGCTTTCAAAGGCATCTCCCTCTAATAACAGACTTATATTACCTGCTTTGGATCCTCCTTCTGCTGCCACTCTCGTTCCAGGCACTGCGCCAAAAACGAAAACTACGGCCAGAATAACACCGATTACTTTCTTCCATATTTTTCCCATCTGAATATTCTCCTTTTTATTGCACATAACTTTCCTTTACTCCTACATTTTTCCGCTTCCGCCACATACCGTACATTTCTTCGCGCCATGACAGAGAATACAATCATCCGTGATCACACCCTTGCCATGACAAATAGAACATGGCTTTCCATGTGAACCTCCACAGAGTTCGCAGACAATTTTTCCTGCGCCGCCACAATGTCTGCATGCCGAACCGTCCGTTGCATCCACACCACTTCCTTTGCACCCCGGACATGTCTGCATACCAGATGTATCACAGTTGCTACAGGTCTCAATGAGACTGCCATGACAGCGTTTGCATGGCAGTGTTCCACCGCCGCATTCTGCACAGATTCCGGTTCCTCCACATGCACTGCATGTCTTTTTCCCTGAAGCCCCTGTTTTCTGATCTGCTTCACTCCCCGGATCTGTTTCACTCTCCGGATTTTCTTCACTCTTCACATTTTTTTTACTCTCTGAAGAATCTGAAATGGTCTGTAATACTTTCTCCAGTTTTCCGCTGTCTGTTGCCTCCTGCACCCAGACAACATCTGTCGTCACCTCATTCTGCCCGGTCAGATATCCTTTTTCTTCTGCGACATCCACAATTGTCTCCATCCCATCTGCAAGCTTCTGTCCTGTCAGATCAACTGTTTCAAATAAATCTGCCGCATCTGCATTCAGGTATTCTACATAAACAATACTTTCTTCGGCATTTAAATATAAGTTAAATTCAGGATTAATTTTTACATGGATCACAGCCACATACATCAAACCATCCGGTATTCCAACCCTTCCGGCTTTCTCCGTTGAAAAAGTTTCCACCGTTTCTGTCCCCATGACTGCTTCTGCAGCACGGATTTCTTCAGAACTCTGTTCGGTCGCTGCGATTGACTGATCACTCACTTGTTTTCCACAAGAAGTTACAGTAAGCATCACCGCCAGACAAAAAAAGACTCCCAGATCACGCACCTTATGTCTCATTCAAGTCTCCTTTCTCCATAACAGGAATATATTGGAAAAATCTTAACATAAAATTGCACGATCTGGGAGTTTACATATGTCTCAATCGTCAGAATCAGCCTTTTTTTCCGGTTTCCATGTATAATAAAACTGGATCAGGCCAATCCTTGAATTTGTATCTGTTTTTTTGTTGAGCGATGAAATATATCGATATAACATTGCCCTTGAAATATAAAGCTTATTTGCGATCTCCTGCACCTCATCATCCGATGCTAAAAACATTTTCAACACCTCCTGCTCCCGTTCTGTCAATGCATAAGTATCTGCAAATTCAGGAAAATAATCATGCTCTTCTTCCTTTTTCCGCTCCTTATCAGGCAATTCCACATCTGCCTGTCCCATCACCATGTAAATATAAATCGCAATGCTGATCAGCACAAATAACCCGATCGATACGATCATGATCTTCGTACTGTCACCGGAGCGGATCAGCGCTACAGAAAAAGTTCCAATGAGTATGGCGCAGAGATTGTTCACCGCTCTTCCCATGCCAGCCCAAAACTGCGGCACTCTCATATACCCCGCCAGCCGCACAAAACCGGTCGAGAAAAACACAACAAAGAAGCCTGCCGACAGATAAAATACGATCAGCCCAAGCAAAAAAGAGCCGCCGGAAATAATCACAAGTATACACACCGTAGAGAGCAGCGTCACACAGTACATGATGTGGTTTCTGTATCTGCCTTTTCCATAATCAAACAACACGCCTGATACAAGTCCGCTGACCGCCAGAATCAGTCTTGGCCACTGTCCGATATCCATACTTCCACCTGCATGCTCTAATGTCACTGCATTGTCTAATGTTGCAAAAATACAGGTCATAAGGGCGACTGTAATAACGAACATAACTGCCGCTGCATACGGATGTCTGATGGGATTTGACTCATATATGTTCCGCTCCATCAGGCTTCCCTCCACCTTCCTTTTCTCCACCAGAAAAAGAAGTGCCCAGAATGCCACAGTCAAAATCACTGCTTCCACCGCTGTATTATGGATCAGATTGTTTTCGAGAAACTGTAAAAAAAGTCCAAGTGCATACGATACTCCCACCGTTTCCGCCAGATGTTCTTCCATACCATAACGGCACGCTGCCCGGTAGTGTACCAGACTTCCGGCTATTCCAAGCATCACATATAAAATCAGTCCTGCTGCAAGTGTGCTTCCATAACTCTGATGTACCTGGATTCCCCACAGACATACAGCCGCAAGCACCCCGGCACCAACACTGCCTGCCCTCTTTGCTCTTTCCCTCAGTTTGCCATCCAGCACTCCAAACAGAAGGAAGCCAACTGTGCTGACTCCAAGCACATAACTCTGTGCCAGTACCACACCACCAGAATCTGTGTGGAATGCCATCATATTATCAAATAAATATTCTGCTCCTAAAAACACATAATTAAATAATGCCAGAGCAGTCATAATCTCGATCCGCTCTCTCTTCCAGAATATATTCTTCATTTGTTAATTCTGCCTTTAATTTTTATGAAATTCCGTACCAGAGCTCAGATAATGACTCCGCCGCCGGCAATGTAATCTCCATCATAAAGTACAACTGCCTGTCCCGGTGTCACTGCGCGTACCGGTTCTTCAAATACACAATGGATCTGATCTTCTCCGGTACGTGTCACTTTACACATACTTCCACTGTGGGAGTAGCGGATTTTTGCCTTTAACTTCACTTCGCCTTCAATGTCTGGGATCGACATAAAGTTCACATGATCCGCATACAGTTCTGTCGTAAACACGTCCGCATTCGAACCCAGTACGACCTCGTTTGTCTCCGGGCGGATCTCTGTCACAAACACAGGGTAACCAAGTGCAATCCCAAGACCTTTTCTCTGTCCGACCGTGTAATGTGTGATCCCTTTATGTCTTCCGAGTATTTTTCCATCCGTAGACACAAAATTTCCGGGCGGCGGCACAAGTTTTCCACACTCTTTATCAATAAATCCCGCATAATCATCATCCGGGATAAAACAAATCTCCATGCTGTCTTTTTTGTGTGCGACCATCAGCCCGATCTCCTCTGCGATCTGGCGGATCTCGTCCTTATGATAATCTCCGACCGGCATGAGTGTTCTCGACAACTGCGCCTGTGTCAGATTGTAAAGTGCATAAGTCTGATCTTTCTCGGCGGTGACAGAATTTTTGATCGCATAACGGCCATTTGGAAGCTGCTCAATTCTTGCGTAGTGTCCGGTCGCAATGTAATCTGCACCGATTGCAAGGCTCCGATCTAATAATGCCTCCCACTTCACATAGCGGTTACATGCGATACATGGATTCGGTGTTCTTCCCTTCAGATATTCTGCTGTAAAATAATCCATGACATTCTTTTTGAATTCCTGCTTAAAATTCATGACGTAATACGGAATTTCCAGACGATCTGCCACTCTTCTGGCATCATCAATGGCGCTCAGCCCACAGCAGCCACCGTTTTTTTCCTGTGTAAATTCATCCTCATCCTGCCAGATCTGCATGGTGACACCAATCACATCATATCCCTGCTTCTTTAATAAATACGCTGCAACGGAAGAATCCACGCCTCCCGACATTCCTACTACTACTTTTTTTGCCATAGTTTACCTCTTTTCCCGCCATAAAAAAATTATGAGAAACCCATTTTTATGAGCTTCTCATAACATATCATGTCTGTATTTATTTTGCAACCGTTTAGGTTGTGGTATTATAGATCTCACCTGTCGTATAATTGTATGTATACATGCCTGACTTGTTGTAAGTATTGGCTTTCTCCGCCTCACTCTTCGCATAACTCTCGATCATGCCTGCCTGAACCGAGGTCTGATAACCAAATCCGCCTGTCGTATGGAACAGGGATTTTACCGTGTTCATATCGGCTTTCTTAAATGCTGTCTCATCAATGGAAAGCTTATTGTCGGTTCCGATCGTGATTCCGACCTTGCTGAGCATGTTGGAATTTGCCTTTGTCAGATTGACCATGGACTTCGTGCTTCTTAAGATGCTGTTGGTATTGGAATCCCCACCTTCTTTTAGCATCTTGTTATAGCTGTCCACAAACTCACTGACCGCCTTGTAAATCTTGTCTGTATCATACTCATAAGATACTTTTCCATCTTTATCTGTCGTCTGCTTCTTTGTAAAAAGAGATTTATCTCCGTTTGTTCTCAGTGCCTCAGAGGCTTTCTTCAAATCATCTGCAGCGCTCTCGATATTTGCAAGCGTCTTAGAACTGTCTTTCGATGTTGACGTGGAAGTTATGGAAGACGAAGAGGAATCGCCTGAAGCTTCCTTTGCATAATAAGCCTTCATCAGCTTTGTGTAACTTCCATTTTTGATCGTGGCATAATCGGAATAATTAATGCCAAGTAAATCTGATGTTCCAAACATAGCACTTGTTTTCGTGCTGCCTGAATTCAGACTTGAAAACAGTACTCCAATGGAAGATGAATCATATCCTGAAATTGTTGCCATATCTCTCACTCCTTTGATTAGCAATCATCCATGTAAAAACAATTTTTCCTACTATTTACATCGTCATTTTAGCTTCATTTTATAAGTTTTGCAAGTTCTTTTCTGTAGTTTTGCACAAAAGATTTTATTTATTCAACAATTGTTCATACTTTATTCACATATTACTGTTACAATAAACTCATAAATGAAACGGAAATAAGTTATTAATACTTGATAAATTTTTTCATAATAGCCCAGGCACCTTTGGTGTCTGGGCACTCCTCATTTCAGAGGACTATTCTGATGACATATGTTTTTATATATTCTCTATCTGCCAGTCGATCGGCTCTACTCCATTTGCCTTCAAAAAATCATTTGCTTTACTGAAATGCTTACATCCAAAAAATCCACGATACGCAGACAGCGGGCTTGGATGCGGTGCTGTCAGAATCAGATGCTTTGGATTGGTCAGCATCGGTATCTTGCTCTGTGCCGGTCTTCCCCACAGCATGTATACAATCGGTCTGTCCTGGGCATTCACAGCCTGAATGATCGCATCTGTAAACTGTTCCCAGCCATGTCCCTGATGGGAGTTTGCCTGATGCGCACGCACAGTAAGTACTGTATTTAACAAAAGTACGCCCTGATCTGCCCATTTTTTCAGATATCCATTATTCGGGATATAACAGCCGAGATCATCATGCAGTTCCTTATAGATATTCTGCAATGAAGGCGGTATTTCTTTCTGCTCCGGTAATACGGAAAAAGATAATCCGTGCGCCTGATTTACATTATGATATGGATCCTGCCCAAGCAAAAGCACTTTTACCTTGCTTAACGGTGTAAAATGCATCGCATTAAAAATATCGTCCGCCGGAGGATAAATCACCGTTTTACTATATTCATCGCGGACAAACTGATATAACTCTTTATAATATGGCTTTTTGAATTCATCCTGAATCTCATCCAGCCAGTCATTTGTGATCATTGACATCTTTTGTTACCTTCTTAAAATTTCTCCTGCACTGCTGCATTTGTCCGGAACATCCAGTCTGCTGCCGGATATCTCAGCGCCGCACCGGAACACCGCGGCCTGCAAGATAATCTTTCAGATCAGCGATTTCCAGCTCTTTATAATGGAACAGAGAAGCTGCTAATGCTGCGTCAGCTTTTCCCTCGGTCAGCGCATCATAAAAATGCTCTTTTGTTCCTGCTCCACCAGATGCGATCACCGGAATGGATACATTTTCAGCGATCATTCTGGTCAGTTCCAGATCATAGCCTGCCTTAGTGCCATCACAGTCCATGCTGGTCAGTAAAATCTCACCCGCCCCCAGCCTGTCTGCTTTCATTGCCCATTCCACAGCATCAATTCCGACATCAATGCGTCCGCCATTTTTATAAATATTCCAGCCGCTGCCGTCTTCTCTTCGTCTTACATCAATGGCTACAACCACACACTGACTTCCAAATTTATCTGCGGCCTCACTGATCAGATTCGGGTTATTGATGGCAGATGAGTTGATGGAGATCTTATCTGCTCCCTCACGGAGCAATGCCTTAAAATCATCTACCGTGCGGATTCCTCCACCCACGGTAAACGGGATAAATACTTTTTCCGCTACTTTTCGCACCATATCTGCCACAGTCTCTCTTGCATCTGAAGTTGCCGTGATATCCAGAAAAACAAGTTCATCCGCTCCAGCCTTATCATACGCTGCCGCAATCTCGACCGGATCTCCTGCATCTCTTAAATTAACGAAATTAACTCCTTTTACCACGCGTCCCTGATTGACATCCAGACACGGAATAATTCTTTTTGTAAACATCAGCGTTCCTCCTACAATCCTGCAAAGTTAGAAAGTATCTGTAATCCTACTGTTCCACTTTTTTCCGGATGGAACTGACATGCAAAAATATTTCCTTTTTCCACGGATGCATGTATGTGCGTGCTATACTCGATCGTTGCCTTGACAATGGACTCATCTTCTGCCTTTAAATAATAAGAATGTACAAAATAAACAAATGGATTGCCCTCCAGATTTTCAAACAGTCGTCCATTATTTTGTAAATCCAGCGAATTCCAGCCGATATTCGGAATCTTTAATCCTTCCTGCTCCGGAATCCGAAGGATTTTGCCTTCTAACAGGTGTAACCCTTCCACGCCCTCCGACTCTTCACTTCCTTCAAACAAAAGCTGTAATCCGAGACAGATTCCTAAAAATGGTTTCTGCTCTGCCGCCACTTCACGAATGACCTTGTCAAGTTCAAACTTCTTTAACTGGCTCATGGCATCTCCGAAAGAACCGACACCCGGAAGAATTACTTTGTCTGCTTTTTCAATCTCATGGAAATCGCGTGTGATCACACATTCCTGTCCTAAAAACTGCAATGCCTTCTCCACACTCTTTAAATTGCCTGCGTCGTAGTCGATAATCGCGATCATTCTGTCACCTCTGATAAACCTGCCTTCTCTAATACTTTGTAAATTTCCCTGGAATAAGTTTCTTTATCGGACATTGCATACATGGCTCTTGCATCCTCTGCTGTCAATCCAAAATCCTGCTGTAATGCTGTCTCTGCTGCACTTGCAATCTTATCAAACTCGCCCCTGCATCCATAAGTCTCTGCATCCTGCAGATACCTGTCATACCGCTGCACCGTGCGGATCAAAGAATCCAGAGCCATATCGTAAACTTTTGCATCCATCATGCTCTCATACGCTTCATATTCTGCGTATACCATAGCAGTGATACGGTATTTCTCATAGGTATCCGTGTCTTTTTCCTTTACTTTCTCTCCTGCCACAGCCTGAAAAGCATCCGAATATCTTCCTTCTGCAAATGCCTGATCTGCGTCAGAAAAACTGTTCGAATATCCGACTAAATGTGTACCTGCCAGCACAAGGACAAGAATGGATGCTGCCATTACAAAAACAAGGATCACCGGTACTTTTGGCAGTGGTGGTGTATTGTCCGGTTCAGCCGGTGGCTTCGGTTTCTTTTCCTTTTTCGGTTTTACCTTCTTCTCCTTCGGCTGCTTTGGAGCTTTTTCCTTCTTCTTTTTCTCTTTTTTCTTCTTTTCTTTCTTCTCTTTTTTGCCGTCAGAAGAACCTTCTAACTCCTTTAAAATGTCCATATCTTCCATAGACATCTCTGTGATCACAGGCTCTGCCTGCGCAGCGGAAGCTTCCTCATCCTCTAATTCATCATCACCAAACAGTAATTTTGCCAGTTTTGCAAAAAATCCTTTTTTCTTTGGCTTTTCTTCTTCCTCTTTGGTTTCCTCTGAAGTTTGTGGCTCTGCCGAGGCAGCAGCGGTTTCCTCACTGCTTTCCGTTTCTTCCCCTGTGCCGCTTAAAATCTTCATCAGCTCATCATCTTCATCTGGTAATGTCTCTGTTTTCTCAGCCTCGCTGTCTGTTTCTGCATCGTCTAAGCCAAAATCACTGAATCCAAAATCGTCAATAGAAAGATCATCCGCCTCGTTTTCTCCGTCAGCTTCTGCATTTGAGTTTACGCTATCCATGATCTGGTCAATGTCATCTAACATCGGCTGTGCAGCTTTTGTCACTCCCTGAGAGGTTTCTTCTTTGTTCAATTCCTGTTCAAACTGTTTTAAAAATTCATCTGAATCATTATCACTTCTAAGTTCCTGCTCAAACTGATCCATAAAAAGATCGTCATCCACAGGAATATCAATTTTCTCTGTTGTGCTCTTTTGTGGCATATCTTCTCTACTCTCAATTTCTTCTGTATTTACAGGATCACTGTCATTCAAATCAGACCTGCCGTCTACGGCATTCAATAACTGATCCAGATAATTTTCTGATTCATTCATCTAAAATTCTCCTGCTGTCTTCGTCACTTTGTATTTATAGTAAATAATAGAATGTGCGCTTTCTCTGCGGACATTCTATTATTATGAATTAGGGATGTGATGAAACATCACACCCCTTTGTATGACTTAATCTACGCTCTTATCGATCAGATTGTCAATTGCCTCTACCAGCATACCGATCTCCGGCTTTGTCAACTGGGCATCTGCTCCTAACTGTTCTCCCTTTCTGCGCATCTCCTCATTTACTAAAGATGAGAAAATAATAAGTGGGATTTTCTTAATCTCATCATCTGACTTGCAGAGTTTTGTCAATCTGTGTCCGTCCATGAGAGGCATCTCGATATCAGTAATGATACAATGAACATCCTGTCGCACTGTACCGTTCTTCTTTAATTCTGTCAGCTTATCCCATGCTTCCTGACCGTTCATTGTCATCATCAGATTCGTGTATCCTGATTTTTTCAGACACTCTGAGATCATTTTCCCAAGCAGTGGGGAATCCTCTGCAATGAGGATTGGAGAATCGCTTCTGTCTCTTGACGGTCTGTCTTCCACATCTGATACTTTCAGTCCTGTCTCCGGGCTGATATCTGTTACAATCTTCTCGAAATCAAGGATTACGACCAGCTTGCCCTCTAACTTAATAACACCGGTTGCTGCACTCTTTTCTTCTGTATTGATCGTAGAATCCGGTTTGATAATCTCCTCCCAGGAAACTCTGTGGATACCAATTACCTCATCTACATGAAAAGCAATGTTTAATTTATTGAAGTTTGTGATAATAAATAAACCTTTCTTCTCAGACGGTTCCATGCCAAGACATTTTTTCAAATCAATGACTGTCATCATAGTATCACGCGGCATGAAGATTCCTTCCACACAAGGATGTGCATTTGGAATTGGCGTTACCTGCTGATAGGTAAGGATCTCTTTGATCTTTGCTACGTTAATTCCGTAATAGTTGTCCCCTAACGTAAATTCCAAAACCTCTAACTCATTTGTACCTGACTCTAAAAGAATGTTTGTATCCATTGTGTCTTCCTCCCGCATATATGTTCTCTTACGTTTTTATTTCTTAAATGCTCACTTTCGCCTTTGCGTACATTATATCATGAAGCAAAGCTTCATGATCGTGATCTACACTCGCGGCGCTCGGCAGTCTTATTATATCATAACTATACCATATTTTACAATTTTATTTCATAAGTTGTGTTATCTCTTGTCACATGCAGTACAAGATCAGAAACTTCTGTCACAGAATCCGGTATTTCGAATAAAAGTACCGCTGTTTTTGTCTCATCTGCTGCGATCACATCATCATATGTGGAAAAATCGGTTGTCATGATCGTTGTATAAGCTGAAACCTGTGTGCTCTCTGCGCCGTCTGCAGAATAATCTGCTGCGAATTTCACCTTTGTAGTCAGATTATCCAGTGTGAGGTCTTCCTCTGTCGGATTTGTGATATCAAAAGTCAAAACCATGAACTGTTTTCCACCGGAAGCTCTCACATCGAGCACATCGCTCTCTGTGTAATTTGCCGCAAGGCTCACTCCGGTAAATCCAACCTCTAATCCTTCTGCTCCAAACACATCCTCTAATGTGCTTCCAGCCGGTATCTCATCTGCTGCATCTGCCGCCTCGGTACTATCACTGCCTGCAGCCGTCTGCTCTGTCTCCGGTTCTTCAGGAGCGCTCTGGTCTACATACACCAGTCCATCCTTCTGGTAGGCATTGTATTTTGAAACAACATGTGCCGCATAATTGACAATCTGGCTCTCCTCACTCTCTGTGAGTTCATATGCCTGTGTTCCACATCCTGTCAGCAGAAGCAAACCCGTCAGACACAAGATTCCTTCCACTCTTTTTCTCTTTTTCATACTATACTATTCCTCCGCCTGTGCAGGATCAAATCCTGTTTTCTCCGTGTCAAGTTCAAACCAGAACTCTACGCCATCCTCATGGTTTATCACACCACATTCCCTGTGGAACGATTCCATGATTGCTTTTACAATGGAAAGCCCGATACCGCTTCCACCATATTCCCTGGTTCTCGCTTTATCTACTTTATAAAACTTAATCCACACATTATCAAGATCTTCCTCCGGGATCTGTTTTCCGGTATTAAATACACTTACCCGGACAACCTTGTCCTTCCTTGTATACCAGATTCTGATCTGCTTATCAAATTCTGCATGGTGGATCGCATTGCTCAGATAGTTGGTAACTACCTGCTCGATCTTAAACTCGTCCGCCCAGACATAGACCGGTGTCTGATCGTCGAACTCCACCCGGATCTGGTTCTGCTCAATGAGGATCTTTGACGCATTCACAACGCCTTTGATCAGTTCCGTCAGGTTAAAGCGGTCCATCACCGGCTTGTCGTTTCCGCTCTCGAGGGAAGAGAGTGTCAGAAGCTGTTTTACCATCTGATTCATCTTGTTGGCTTCATCCACGATGACATCGCAATAGTAATCACGGCTCTCTTTCTCCTCTCCCATTCCTTCCTGAAGTCCCTCCGCGTATCCCTGGATCAGGGCAATCGGTGTCTTTAACTCGTGGGAGACATTTGCGATAAAGTCTTTACGCATCTCATCGATCTTTGTCTTCTCTTCGATGTCCTTCGTGAGCTGGTTATTTGCCGACTTAAGCTCCGAGATCGTTTCCTCCAGACGCTCCGACAATGTGTTCATACTATTTCCAAGAACCTGAATCTCTTCCATATCATGTTTTCCAGACTCATACTTCGCATTAAAATCGAGATCTGACATGCGCTCCGAAAGATTCGACAACTTATAGATCGGCATCGTGATCTGTTTTGCCACCAGATATACGACCAGAGCACCGATCAATACGGCGATCATTCCCACATAGAGCAGAAACT
>OGKG01002123.1_pt1 | contig 21645 bp, 20 predicted proteins | sample 1572201 | NCBI WGS metagenome assembly OGKG01 (sample SAMEA2582146, study PRJEB24529) | metagenome | biome: Human gut stool | place: China | collected 2011 | reverse complement strand
TTAAGACGGTTTGGATAGAACAAAGAGAGTTATTCTTAAGAGTAATCGGATGAAAGAATTTTAATGTGCAGTTTTGAAAGAGCAATCTAATATGAAATATAATGTATTCAGGCAGGTCGAATGACCTGCTTTTTTGTGCGTTTTCATACTAAATGTGGGTTTGAAAAGAGTAATAATGAGTGCTACAATTAGCATAGCTTTGAACTAAGTTAATACATATGAGGGGAGAGAATGTATGTATCAGTGTCCTAATTGTGGCGGACGGTTAATTTTCGATATATCGTCACAGTCGATGTTATGTGAGCATTGTAATACACATTATAATCCATATAATCTTGGAGAAGGAAATTCGGCTGAAGAAAGTAAAGAGTATGATGTTACGGTATTCAAGTGTCCGCAGTGTGGCGGTGAAATTATGAGTACAGATAATACGATTGCTGATTTCTGCAGCTTCTGTGGAGCATCTACAGTTCTGGAAAGCAGAATTTCCAAAGAACTCCGTCCGGGATATATTATTCCGTTCAGCAAAACCAAGCAGGATTGTAAGAATCAATATAAGAAGATGATGAAGCGTGCATGGTTTGCACCTAAGGAATTAAAAGATGAAAAATATATTGATGGTTTCAGGGGAATCTATATGCCATACTGGGCTTATCATGTATCGCAGAAAGGTCCTGTTGTATTAAGAGGAGAGAAAAGCAAAAGACGGGGAGATTACATTTATACGGACCATTTTGATATTAACGGTGATATGGACTGTCAGTATAAGGGAATATCGTTTGATGCGTCATCTTCATTTGATGATAATATAAGTGAGGCGATTGCACCGTATGATGTTAAGAATATGGCGGGATTCACGCCGGCATTTCTTAGTGGGTTTTATGCTGACACGGCAGATGTCGGGTGTGATGTTTATATGAATGATGCAGTTGATATGGCTGGTGAGGAGACATATGATTATGTAGCCAATAATATCCCGCTTGGAGGGGTATCACTTCGTGAAACAGAAAGTACTATTAAATCCAAATGTAATGCAGTAATTGAGTCTGTTGACAGGACATTGTATCCAGTATGGTTTCTGTCGTATAGGAACAGGGACAGAGTTGCATATGCAACGGTCAATGGTCAGACTGGAAAAGTATCGGCAGATTTACCGGTTTCTATTGGCAGATATTTTGCTGGGTCGGCACTTCTGGCTGTTCCGATATTTATATTACTTAATATGTTCTTCACATTAAGACCAAAGGTAACACTTAATGTTGCAGCTGTAATAGCACTGATTACAATTATATTGTATGTGTTTGAACTGGGAAAAATAAAGAGACGGGACCAGAAGCTTGATGATAGAGGCTCATGGGAAGAATCAAAGCTTTCCAGCCGCAGATATAAAGCCGGAACAGATAATGATAATCTGGCAAAACAGATGGCTGATGGCAGAAATAATGCAAGGATTAACAGAGTAAGTAAGAAAGAAAAAAATAAAATGGCACCATTGTTGAAGGTTGTTGTTATATTTGCAATATGCATGGTTGGAATTCCTAATTTTATGTTTGCTTTTTCTATATTTAGTGCAGTATTTTCAGTGGGTTCCTCTTTTTTCGTCAGTGCGGCATGTTTTGCTATAGGCGTTATTATTACGCTTGGTAATTGCAAGACATATAAAGAAGTATCAGGAGGAAAAAATGTGCCGGGAAGTGTAGGTGCACTTGTAGCATTGGCTGTTTCAACACTGATTCTGCTTATTAATCCGGTATCTGACCTTTTTTATTATGGTGCAGTTATATTTGTGCTTGTTTCGCTGATGTTTACACTTGTTGAGCTTATTAAGTATTACAATGTGCTTGCAACAAGAAGACTGCCACAGTTTGATAATTACAAGGGAGGTAATGATAATGCGTAGGAAAATAACATTTTTACTGACCTTTCTTGTAGCAGTTCTAAGTATCATAATGGCAGGAGGCAGAGTATATGCTGATACAGGCTATGAGGTTGAAGATTATGCTAATCAGGATTTCTGTTATGTTAATCCGGATACAGGCTATGAAGCAGTGATTGTTGATGATGCATTACTTTTATCAGTTTCTGAGAAGAGCATGCTTCTGGATAAGATGAAATTAATTACCACTTATGGTAATGTTATGTTTAACTCTATATATTATAATAGCACTTCGACAGAGAGTTATATTAAGTCTTTGTACAGAGAAAAATATGGCTCTGAGAGCGGAACAATATTCGTTATTGATATGGATAACAGAAATATATGGATACATAGTAATGGTGCTATTAACAGGACAATTAATAAGGCATATGCAGAAACAATTACCGACAATGTGTATACTTATGCATCTGATGCAGACTATTATATATGTGCGATGAAGGTATATGAGCAGGAATATACGCTGCTTCAGGGAAGAAAGATTGCACAGCCAATGAAATATATAAGTAACGCATTGCTTGCGATTGTTATTGCAGTTGTTATTAATTATATAATTGTGCGTGTGTACTCCTCAAAGAAGAAGGCATCAACCAAGAGCCTTATGAATGGATTGTTTGAGTACAGGGCATTTAATAATTGTAATGTTATATTTACACATCAGACAAAAACATATTCTCCACGAGAATCAAGTTCTGGCGGTTCGTCAGGCGGAGGAGGCGGAGGCGGCTCATCCGGCGGCGGTGGAGGAAGCGGCGGTGGCCACAGCTTCTAACAGGAAGTGGAATCAGTTACAGACCCAAAAACTGCTTATATTTATCAAAAGACAGAGAAACCTTTTTGAGTTTTCTCTGTCTTTTTTTAGTGAAACAGTTTACAATACATTTATATCAAAATGCAGTGAGGAACTTATAATGAACAGAATTCTGATTGTTGAAGATGATAAAGATATAAGCAGGGAGCTTAAGGAACTGCTGGAAAATTCAGGGTATGAAGCGGTTGTACTGACTGATTTTAAAAATGCATGTGACAGTATTATTGCTGCAGAGCCGGATCTTGTTCTGCTTGATATCAATATTCCGTATATGAATGGGGAAATGCTTTTGCAGCAGTTAAGGAGTAAATCAGATGTGCCGGTTATTATGGTTACAAGCAGGGATTCCGAGGCTGACGAGGTGCTTTCCATGAGTTATGGGGCAGACGATTATATAACAAAGCCGTATAATCCGACAATACTTCTGTTAAGGATTAATGCAGTATTTAAGAGGCTTGGTGCGAAGTCAGATAATACAACAACTTACCGTGGAATGGAAATACTGCCACACAAGGGTGTAATTAAGTATAAGGATGATGAGATAACTCTTACTAAAAATGAAATGACAATATTCATGTATCTGTTATCACACAGGGAGCATATAGTTTCAAGAGATGAGCTTATGACTGAGCTGTGGAACAATGAGGAGTACCTTAATGACAATGCGCTTACTGTGAATATAAGCAGGTTAAGAGGCAGATTTAAAGATATTGGACTTGAAGATGTTATTGAGACAAGAAAGGGACAGGGATATATTCTTGTATGAAGTCAGGAAAATATATTAAAGACAGACTGTATTCAGTGTGCATATTTGTGGCAATGCTTATCATAAGCGTACTTATGATGGCGGCATTCAAGGTGTCTGTCCAGTTGATAATCGCAGAAATATTTATAATGATAATATGCTATATTGCAGTTGTGCTGGCAGATTATTACCACAGAAAGAAGTTCTATGACGAACTGGAGGCTAACATAGCTGCACTTGAAGAAAAATATCTTATTACAGAGACACTTGTCAGACCGGCTTTCTATGAAGGGCAGATTTTCTATGATTCTGTGAGTGACATAGACAGGTCAATGACGGAGAATGTTAAACGATACAGGCAGGGAATGGAGCAGTTCAAAGAGTATGTTGAAATGTGGATTCATGAGATAAAGCTTCCGATAGCCTCACTTACACTCATGCTTCATAATAACATGGATAAATGTGATAAAGAATTTGCGGACAGGATGAATACGCAGATTCGCAGAATCAATAACTATATTGAGCAGATTCTTTATTATGTGAGAAGCGAAAATGCAGAAAAAGACTATATAATTAACGATGCCAGACTGTCTAAGATTATAAGTAATGTAGCATTAAAGAATAAGGATGATCTGCTTGAAAATGATATCACATTTGAAGTGAGCAATGCAGACAGGATTGTTCTTACAGATGCAAAGTGGATGGAATTCATGCTTAACCAGATAGTGAATAACAGCATAAAGTACAAGGATAAAACAAAGGCAGAGTCGTATATAAAGATGTCGGCAGCAGAGGATAAAAAATGTGTTGTCCTTGAAATACTGGATAATGGAATTGGCATAAATGCGTCAGATTTGCCGAGAGTTTTTGACAAATCATTTACAGGGGAGAATGGAAGAGAGTTCTCCAAGGCAACAGGAATGGGACTTTATATTGTAAAGAAGCTGTGTGACAAGTTAGGACATGCCATAACCATTGAGTCGGTAAAGGGCGAATATACACGGGTGAAGATTACATTTTACAAGAATGATTTCTATAAGGAGATAACAGACAGCAATGAAAGTGGCAGTATGTGATGACAACAGAGAGTTCTGTGAGAAGGAACGGACGACTATAAAAGATGTATTTAAGCAGTATTTTCAGGGAGAAGATTGTCAGGTGGATATCTACAATGACGGTCAGACAATTATTAGTAATTATTCAGACAATGCTTATGATATGGTATTTCTTGATCTTGAACTGGGCGATGAGAATGGATTTGATATTGCGGAACAGATAGTATTAATGAATAATGACGCAATTATAATATTTGTTACATCTCATGAGAATCTGGTTTATGAAGCATTCAGATTCAGACCGCTTGGGTATATAGTTAAAGACAGATTTGACCGTGAATTTACAAGAATGATGGTAAAGATAGTTGATAAACTGATAAAGATGAGGCAGGTAATAGAACTGGGGGGAGAGAAATTCTATGTTGACAGGGTTGTTTCAATTGCAACGCAGAAAAGGAAGATATGTGTCAAAAGTCTTAAAGGAGAAATATTATTGGCAGATTCGTATAGTAAGCATGTTGCAGAGCTTGAAAAATATGGATTTGTGCAGTCAAGCAAGGGCGTGCTTATTAATATGAAATATATTAAGTGCATTGATGAAGATAACGATGTATTTGTGATGTATAATAACGAGCGTGTTCCTATAAGCAGGCGCAGGAAGAAAGATGTCATAGAAGAATACAGAAAATTCATGTTTGATAATAACAGGTAGGAAACAGGTATGATGGATATAATCAATATAGTGCTTACATGTGTATTCCTGTGTGTAATGAATACAGGTGTAATATTTATTATGGACAAGATAAGGAAGCTGACGGGAGATAATATAATACATGTGATTAAGATGGTTCTGTTAGTGGGTGCAGGGGCAGCAGTCTATATAATGACATATTATGGAATTAATCCATGGGTGATAATGGAACTAATGATTATCATTGCCATTCTGATTGTACAGTATATAGAACAGATAACAATTAAGGTAATACTGGAAATATCACTGATAAATTGTATCGGAATAGCCATATTATCTGCTAATCAGGCTGATATAATAGCAATATGTATCATATATCTGATTGTGGAATTATATATGTTTGTAGTCTATCTGTCTGCAGTAATTATAAAATACTGGGAATTGGATAATCTGGAAATGATGTTCATACAGATATGTGTAAGTTCAGTGCTGGCGGGATTATTCTTTGGAACAGGCATATATGACACATATAATTATGGGGTAGAGACCGCTGGAATATTAATTGTGACAGTTTTAACATTTGAAATAATCGGACATTGGATGCAGGACTTTTTTAACAGGACAGAGGAGATTAATAAAAGGATAGAATATGCTAACGAACAGTTTGAGGTTGAACGTGTCCAGAAAATGTATGAAGAAAGCAGAAAGTTAAGACACGACCTTAAGCAGTGCCTGACTTCTGCAATTGGTTATATGGATGACAACAATTATGATAAGGCAGAAGATTTCTTAAAGAATATTATGAGTGAGAAAATCAATTCATATGCTTATAGAAAATACTGTGATAATAGAACGCTCAACTATATTCTTAATGATAAGAATGATAAATGTGAAAAGCAGAATATAGCATTTACATGTATGGTACTTGGTCAGGTTGGACTGATTGATGATATAGATATGTGTATTCTTGTCGGAAATATAATTGATAATGCCATTGAGGCAGCAGCAAAATGCAGTGATCCGTATGTCAATGTTGAGATAACAAGCAGAGGTGGAATATTCATGGATGTGGAGAATCCTGTTAAAGAAACATTTCTTAACAGAAAGAATCCGTTCCTGACTACTAAGCTTGATAAGAATAATCATGGAATTGGTACGAAGAGCATAAGGGATATTGTTGCCAAATATAATGGGGAAATCAGGTATGAGGAAAAGGATGGAAAAGTAACATGTCATATATTCCTTTCAACCAAATATGTAAAAAAAGATAAAGATTAATTACCACTCGTGCAGAAAAACGACCGCTTGTGCATATGCTCTTGAAAAGAAGTGAATAGGGAATTACATTAAGACTGTACGTTGATGAAATTCAATGTACAGTCTTTTTAGTATAAGGAGCAGATATGAAGAAGAAAATAAAAAGTGCAGTAATAAGTATAGTAGTTATAGCAGTATTATTATTGGCAATTCTAACAGGGGTTAAGAATGGTACACTAGATAAGCTGACAAAAGAAATGCCGACACTTGCAACAAGTCAGACAGAGACAGAGAAGTCAGCAGAAAACGAGTCCGAAAAAAATGAAAGCAGTAACTCTTCTAGGGTAAGAAATTCTAGAAAAAGAGATATAGTAAATATAGGACAGGAGTTTGAATTAATAGATTGGGATATAAGATATGGATATGATGAAAATAATAGAGATACATATAATGTTTTCAATGTAACCGTAAAGTCAGTAGATATATCAAGAGAATGTGATTTTGATATAAATAGGATTGATTATGGATTGACAAATAAAAAAGACAGCATGGATGATAATAATAATTTCATATCAGACTATTATTATGTAACTGTGAAATTAAATGTTAACAAAGATATTAATGATCATGATGTACCTCCAGATGGAGAAATAAGTATGTTCCAGACAATGTGGTATATAGGAAAGGTAGATAGTAATGGAACATTACAGCGTATCAGTAATAGTGGAGCTGTTGGTTCAGATGTACCAGATAAACATGGAAATGTATATTTTGAAAAAGGAGAAACTAAAACAATAACATTATATTTTTTAATAACTGATGAAGAATTTAAAAATGAAACATTAGCAATAGATTTTCATATTTACGGGTCTCCAGATAGAGGAACTTTAGCAATCATACATGAACCAGAAGCAAATTAAATAAGTTAAGTACTCATGCATTTGATTAAAATTTAAGGAGCATTCTAAAAGAGAGAAATATGAAGAAGAAAATAAAAAGTGCAGTAATAAGTATAATTATTATAGTAGTGTTGTTATTGTCAATTCTAATAGGTGTTAAGAATGGAACAATAGATAAGCTGACAAAAGAAATGCCGACACTTGCAACAAAACAGGCAAAGACTGAAAAGTCAGCAGAAAATGTAAAAAATGATTCTACAGAAAGTAAACTTTATCAAGAAATAGAAGTTGCTGGGTATGGGGAAGAGTTTGAAATAAGGAGAGAAATAGACATAAATCGTAAGTATGATGAAAACGATAGGACTACATATAATGTATACCATGTAAGAGTTAAAGATTGCAGAATATCAAGACAGTGTGATTTTGATATAAATAGGATTGATTATGGATTGACAAATAAAAAAGACAGCATGGATGATAATAATAATTTTATATCAGATTATTTCTATGCAGCTATCGAATTGGAATTAACTAAAGATATTAATGATAATGATGTGGATGATTATTATAATGTTTTCCAGACTTCATGGTTTATAGATAGTTTGAATGACGATGGAACATTTGAACCTATTAAAAATGCAGGAACGGTTGGTTCAGATGCAGAAGCCAATAAAATTGGAAAAACAAATTTTAGTTTTGAAAAAGGAGAAACAAAAAATTTAATATTATATTGTATATTTACAGATGAAGAAGTTGAGAATGACATAATTGCATTGAATTTTCATCTAAGAAATTCACCATTTATAGGACCATTAGCAATCGTACATGAACCAGGAGGAGAAAATGAATAAATTAATTAAAATAGAATTGGAAAGAGCATTTAAGAATAAGATGCTTATTGTATCAGTAGCAATAGGGTTAATTATCGTAGGGTTTAATATATGGAACGAGATTATTCCAGCAAGAAAAACATTAGATAAACTGCTTGAGATGGGAAAATACAGCGGTATACAGCTTCCGGGATTGTATATGAAGTGGATGGGGGTAAGACCAGGTTCATATGTATTTCTTTATTACTTTATTATGCCGCTGCTGACAGCATTGCCATATTCTATAAGCATATTGATGGATGTGAAAAAGCACTATGTTAATAATATATTTACAAGAATTGATAAAAAGAAGTATTACAAAGCGAAGCTTTTTGCCCAGTTTATAGTAGGTGGTTTTGTGGCAAGCTTTCCGCTTGTTATATCATTTGTTGTGACAGCTATGATTTTGCCAGCTTTTAAGCCAGAATCGGTCAGTTCACAGTTTAATTTCTCGAAACTGTCAGTTTTTGGAGATTTATTTTTTAAAGCACCGTTTGCAATGGCTGTTATAGTATTTTTATTTGCATTTGTGGGATTTGGACTAATTAACTGTATTGCATACATGTTTGCAGACCTTGTAAATAACAGATTTATGGTCGCGCTTACACCATTCATGATATATTTCTTTTATTATATTGTTTGTTCATCTATTGGAAGAGATGGCCCTATGGAATACCTGACAGCATCCAAACTGCGTTATTCTGAACTGAAATTTATGATAATTGATATGGTGATGTTAATAGTGCTGATAACAGTATCGTATTTTGTACGAAGCAGAAGAAAGGATGCAATCTGATATGAAGAAGAAAATATTAATAATAGCGTTAGTATGTATATTGGCGGGAGTGGCAGCGTTCTATATAGTTAAAGTCAATAAGATGTATCCACAGGGAAGTGTAACTGAATATGAGCTTAATGAACCGGTTGAATTGAATGGATATTCGGCATCTGTCAGCAGTTATAAGGTTATGTCAATTGAAGATTTTTTGAATGAGTATGGAATTGATAAAAGAAAAGACATAAGTGATGAGCAGGATGATTTATATGTGATGGTTGCAAAATGTACTTTAGATATAACGGGAGAGATGAAAGGATTTCCTTATGCAGATATCAGACTGGCATCGGGAGCTTTCTCGCAGGGAATATCTAATGATTATATAAGAGATATTAACAAAGAGGTTAATTTTTCTAAGTTTGAGCATGGGACAAGCATTACTGTAGATATACCTTTCCTTATCCACAGCATATCATTTCCTCACAGCATAAATGCTGATAAGCTGAATAAAGAAGAATGGCAGTTGTATTTCTCAGTAACTCCGGGTAAGTATGTGAGAATGGGTAAATAATATGTGGAATGAATTAAAAAGAAGATATGTTAATACAGAAATGCTGTTCTGGCTTGTAGGAGCAGTTATTTCACAGGAAGTTCTGCTTACAATTTTCTTAAGATCTTTACAAAGAAATGCGTCGGGAACACCGTGTATATTAGATGTATTGACCTGTATGTCACAGAATTATGTGTTTCCACTGATGATGATTATAGCATCTGTATGTAATCAGAGAATGATGAAATGTGACAGAGATCCAATGATAATTCTGAAATACAGTTCGAGAGCAGGAATATATCTGTGGCAGAGTATCTGTACGATAGTGTATTCGGCAGTGTTGTCATTAATATATGAACTGGCTGCAATTGCATATGCAGCAACTAAGTTTGATGTGTTTTTTAACTGGAACAGTTATTCAAGTTATAAATTAATGAATCTGGATGTATTGCCGGCAGGTGAGGTGACGAGCATACAGGTAATGTTTGTTTACTGGATATTAATGGCTTTGATGATTGCAATAACATGTTTTATAGGAATTATATTTGAAATAATATTTTCGTCAGATGTTATATCAGGTGTGGCTGTTATTATATTTGCAGGAGTAGATATATTTATACCGCTTACCTACCATAAGCTGATTATATTCGGGGCTGCATGGTATAGTTACGGAGAGTGCGCCAGAAAGCTTGGCATAGCTGCTTTAATTATGGCTGTTCTGATTATTGCAGGTCTTATTCTTCAAAGAAAGCGTGAGTATTATGAATACAAAAAAGAAGATGAGTAACAAAAGTATAAGAGGCGTTATATGGCATGATATTGAAAGAGGTTTCTATGCTGACAGATTCAGATATTTAATTGCTGTTCTTATGCTTGCCGGAGTGCTGATAATATTAGGAAATCATGAATTTGGAATGATGGATACGATATTCTTTATTCAGGGAGGTTATGATCCTGTTCTTATTATTAAGGAGGGAAAGATTGTATTTCCTTTTGTATGGATGCTGATTCAGTTTCTTGTTCCATTCATGATATACAGTTATTGCAATGATGACTGTGAGGGCGTAGGAATTGATTTTCTCATGAAATGCAGAAGCAGAAGGTTGTGGTGGAACAGTAAATGTCTGTGGAACTGCCTGACTGTGCTTTCTGTATATGTGGTTCAGTATGCAACAGCATTTGTATATGGATTATATAATGGAAATCTGAGTATGAAGGTTAATTATGAGCTTTTTGAAAAGATTAGTAATAAGTCTGTTCCGGATAATCCAGCAAATGTGTGGATTATAGTGTATATGCTTGTAATGCCGGTTGTTGTTTCTTTGGTAACAGCACTGGTTCAGATGACAATCTCCATGTTTACGAATCCGATGATTGGCATGCTCGCAGTTATGGCATGGAATGTTATGTCAGTATTTATAAACAATCCGCTTATGATAGGAAATAATTCTATGGTGGTAAGAAGCAGTGTGTATAATGCACAGAGAATACAGGTATGGCAGTCAGTCGCAGTATGCATTGTCGTGTATATTGTTGTGTATGTGGCCGGTATGATTGGATTTAATAAAAAAGATATTCTTGTGAGGGAGGATTAAAAAATGTATATTAAAATAACAGATGTTAATAAGACAATAAAGAAAGCACCAATATTAAGGGATATTAATCTGGAATTCACAGGTGGAAAGGTATATGGATTAAGAGGAAAGAATGGTTCGGGAAAGACTATGCTTATGCGTGCAATATGCGGGCTTATTACTCCGGATTCAGGAATAATTGATATTGATGGAAAGATACTTGGAAAAGATATATCTTTTCCGGAAAGTATAGGCGTGTTAATTGAGAATCCTTCATTTATAGGTAATTATACAGGGCTTAAGAATCTTAAGGTGCTGGCATCTATTCAGAACAGAGTAAGCGATGAACAGATTAGAAAGGCACTTAAGGATATAGGACTTGACCCTGATGATAAGAGAACTTACAGAAAGTATTCTCTGGGAATGAAGCAGAAGTTAGGAATTGCGGCAGCAGTTATGGAAAATCCTGATATTATTATTCTTGACGAGCCGATTAATGCACTTGATGATGTCAGTGTTGAGAAGGTTCATGATATATTAGAAGAACAGAAGAAAAGAGGAGCGGTAATAATTATTGCATGCCATGATAAGGAAGAACTTGACCAGTTATCTGATGAGATTATAGAGATATCAGATGGCAGAATTATCAATAAAACCTGTTAGTAGTATCATTACATAGTACTGGAGTAATGTTACAAAATTGTAATGTTCCGTAATATTGAACAAACGACACCGGATTAGTTAAGTGGTAAAACATAATTAATCTATATGAAAGGAATTAATTATTATGGAAACAATACTTAAGATTGATAACATTGAAAAGTATTATGGAAACAAATCAAGCCTTACCAAAGCGATTGACAATATTTCGTTTGAGGTTGGAAAGGGAGAATTCGTTTCTATAATGGGAGCGAGTGGTTCAGGAAAGACGACTCTTCTTAACTGTATATCAACACTTGATAAGGTGACTACAGGTAAGATATATGTCGGAGGCAATGAGATTACCCAGTTAAAGGGTAATAAGCTTAACAAGTTCAGAAGAGAGGAGTTAGGCTTTATCTTTCAGGACTTTAATCTTCTTGATACTTTAACAGCATTTGAAAATATTGCACTGGCGCTTTCTATACAGAATGTTCCGGCAAGGGAGATTGAATTAAGAGTAAGACAGACTGCAAGAGAGCTTGGCATTGAAGATGTATTAAACAAATATCCTTATCAGATGTCAGGCGGACAGAAGCAGAGAGTGGCAAGTGCAAGAGCCATTATTACGAATCCAAAGCTTATTCTTGCGGATGAGCCGACAGGGGCGCTTGATTCAAAGTCATCAAGGATGTTGCTTGAGAGCTTTAATTTTCTTAATACTGAGCTTTTGGCAACTATTCTTATGGTAACGCATGATGCATTTACAGCAAGCTACGCAGGCAGAGTGATATTTATCAAAGACGGTAAAATCTTCAATGAGATACGCAAAGGTGAATCTACAAGAAAAGAATTTTTTGATAAAATCATTGATGTTGTGACATTGTTAGGAGGCGACCTTAATAATGCTCTTTAAGATATCATTAAAGAACATCAGGAAGAGTTTAAAGGATTATACCGTCTATTTCTTCACTCTTATTCTTGGTGTCGCAATATTCTATGTGTTTAATGCAATTGACAGTCAGAGCGTTATGCTTGATGTAAGAGAAAATATGATGGATATTATTAAGCTCATGAATAACATGCTTTCAGGAGTAAGCGTATTCGTATCGTGCATACTTGGATTTCTGATTATATATGCAAGCCGTTTTCTTATTAAAAGACGTAATAAGGAGTTTGGCATATATCTTACACTTGGAATGAGCAAGAGAAAGATTTCAGTGATTCTTTTCTTTGAGACACTGCTTATCGGCATTGTTTCACTTGTGGCAGGGCTTGTTATTGGTACAATCCTTTCACAGTTTATGAGCGTGATTGTTGCTAATATGTTTGATGCTGATATGACTAAGTTTAAATTCATATTCTCAATGAAGGCATGCATCAAGACTTTAATATATTTTGCAATTATGTATGTGTTAGTTATGATATTTAACACATTCAGTATTAGCAGATGTAAGCTTATTGATCTTCTCAATGCAGGTAAGAAAACTGAGAAGGTTACCATGAAGAACCCGGTTGTTTGCACAATAGTATTCGTCATAGGTGTTGGTATTCTTTCTTATGCATACTGGATGGTTACAAGGGGTGTTGAGTCAATAAATATTATTAATAAAATAGGCGTTCCTATTGCACTTGGCTGTGTCGCTACATTTTTAATATTCTGGTCTGTTTCAGGCTTTATGATAAGAATATTCACAAGTATTAAGAGTGTGTATTATAAAGGTGTGAACAGCTTTGTGTTAAGGCAGTTCTGCAGCAAGATTAACACTACTGTATTCTCGACAACTGTTATATGTATCATGCTTTTTATTACAATAAGCGTGCTTTCTGCAGCACTTTCAATGAAGGATTCGCTTTCAAAGGATCTGGACAGTATGTGTCCAGTTGATGTACAGCTTGCAAAATATTCATATGATGCGATGAGCGAGGCATATGCCACATCACAGAATATGAATGAAAAAGACAGGGAAATGCTGGAAGATTCCAAATTAAGTATAATAGAAACGCTTAATAACAGTGGATTTGATGCACAGAAGTATTTTAAGGATGTTGTAGAATATAATATATACAACACCGGATTGACAGTTAAAGATACAATAGGGGATATTAATACAGATGATTATCAGTTTATGGCAGATACTATTATGCCGGTAATGACTATTGGCGATTATAATTCTGTTGCAAGACTGTATGGTAATAGTACGTATGAACTTAATGACGATGAATATATTATAGTGGCAGATTATAAGAACATGGTTATGATTAGAAATCAGGCATTAAAGAAAGGAATTATATTATCTGTCAATGGAAAAGAGTATAAACCAAGATATAATGAATGCAAGGATGGTTTTGTAAAGATTGGTGTTCAGAATATGAATGATGGGATTCTTGTTGTGCCTGATAATGCGGTAAAACCACAGCAGGTACGCAATATGGGGCTTAGTGCTGACTATAGGGCAGACACTAAGGAAGAAAGATATTCTATTGAAACACAGTTAGACAATTTAATGAAAAATATATCATTTAAAAAGAGCTTCATTAGCTGGAATTCCAGAATTGAACTGGCTGAAAGCAGTGTCGGGCTTGGAGCATTAGTTACATTTATTGCCTTATATTTAGGAATTATATTCCTTATAAGCAGTGCAGCAATTCTTGCGTTGAGAGAATTGTCAGACAGTGCAGACAATAAGGAACGATATGGAATGTTAAGGAAGCTTGGAGTTGATGAGAGAATGATTGATATGGCACTTTTTAAGCAGATTGGAATATTCTTTGCGTTTCCGCTGATTCTCGCACTTATACATTCTGTGTTTGGAATTAAGTTTATTAACATAATTCTTGCAACTATGGGAATGAGTTCAATGGCAGCGTCTATAGGGCTTACGCTCGCATTCGTTGCTGTTATTTATGGAGGATATTTCCTTATAACTTATCTGTGCAGCAGAAGCATTATAAGACCTGTAAGATAAGTTTTTCATTATTTCATTGTTTTTTTAATATGTTTCTGTTATAATCTTCACATAGAAGTTGTTCGTGAACAACATGGAGGAATTTAATATGGAAACTAATATTTTGATAGAGAGTGGAACTAATGAGTTAGAGGTTCTTGAATTCACAATAGGGAATAATCATTATGGTATTAATGTTGCCAAGATTAAAGAGATTGTGCCATATAGTCCGGTTACACCGGTTCCGAATGCACATCCTAGTGTAGAAGGAATATTCATGCCAAGAGATTTGATGATAACAGTTGTAGACCTTGCTAAGGTTATTAAAAGTGCTCCTTCAGGAGATATTTCGAAGGATATGTTTATTATAACTAATTTCAACAAATTGAATGTCGCTTTTCATGTACATACAGTTGTTGGAATCCACAGAGTATCATGGGCTGATATTATTACTCCGGATACAACAATAAGTACTGCTGACAATGGAATTGCTACAGGAATTGTTAAGATTAACGGTCAGCTTATTATTATTCTTGATTTTGAACGTATTGTATCAGATATAAGTCCGGAGACAGGTCTTAAGACTTCTGATATTCTCAAGCTTGAAGGCAGACCAAGAAGTGAAGCACATATTGTCATAGCAGAGGATTCACCTCTTCTTATTAAGCTGATATCTGATTCACTTGTTAAATCAGGTTATGATAATCTTACATTATGTCATAATGGTCAGGAAGCATGGGATTTTATATCAGATGCCAAGGCAGGAAAAGTACCACTTGATATAGATTGTGTTATCACTGATCTGGAGATGCCGCTTATGGATGGTCACAGACTTACAAAGCTTATTAAGTCTGATGACAAGTTAAAGAATATTCCGGTTGTTATATTCTCATCACTCATTAATGAACAGATGAGAGCAAAGGGAGAATCACTTGGTGCAGATGTCCAGTTGTCAAAGCCGGAAATCGGACTGCTTGTATCAGAAATCGATAAATTACTCAGATAATTTTCTTCATTTTACACTTCCTCTTATGGGACGCCGCCTGACATGGGCGGCGTCCTTTTTGTGCGGGCAGCGATGAGAGAAGATATGGAAAGTTCACAGTTGTGCTTGCACAAATTGTGAACTTTATATAGCTTCTCGAGGAACGCCGCGACAATGCCGGAACGCAGTTCTGGCATATGGCTGCCCACACAAAAAGGTCCTCGATGAGCGCCTACATGCAAAATACTGAAGCAATGACAACATTCAAAAAAGATGTTATAATCATATGGTTATGAAATGGAGGTACTTATGATTTATAATGATTTAATTGATGATATAAAGAGTGCTGATTATGTACTTTTTGGCTTGGGGAAAGAAATATATTCTTCTGATGATACAGAAATATATGACAATCTGAAAAAGTTGTTTGCATCTATGGAACATGTGAATTACTTTATTGTGTCTACTGATAAAGCTGGTACGATTAGGAATTGTGGACTTAATGAAAGAAGAATTGTCTGTCCGGTCAATGAAAATAATGCTGAAGAAGAGGAGAAACAGTGGGATTTCTACAATAAATGGCTGTCATCCTCACTTGCAAAGAAGCTGGTTATTGTGGAACTGGGAGAAGATTTTTCTAACCCTAATGTTATAAGATGGCCATTTGAAAGAATTGTGATGATTAATCAGAAGGCTAAGATGTATCGTGTTCACAGTACATTTTACCAGATTCCTAAGGAAATCGGGGACAGGGCATGTGCTTTTGAGATGAATGGAGCACAGTTTATAAAAGAACTTGTAAAATGTTGTTAATAATCAATATTTATGATAATATTTTAGTATATTTTGATTGGATGGGAGGTAAGAATTTTGGCTGATAATGAACAGCAGGATGATTATCTTAGTAATATGCTTAATGCGCTGAATGAAAAGGAACAGGAGAGCCAGTCTTATAATGATCCAGAGACAATTGCAAGGCAGGCTAAAGAGAAACTTGAGGCTGAGAATGCTGTTAAAGAGGCTAATGAGCCAGAGCGTGAAGCTGATGCAGACGCTAAGTTAGAGGCACTTCTTGATAATACTCCGCTAGAAGAGGCAGCGGAGGCAAAGTTGACATCAGATGATAATTCAGAACTTTCAGATGACGATATGAAAAGACTTATGAATATGAATCTTGATGATATTATTGATGATGTTAAGTCAGACAGTGCGTCTATAGATGATCTGTTTGGAAGTTCTCCTGATAAAGAAACAGAACATAATGGAAAAAGTGCTGATACTCAGGCACAGACGATTAGTGCAGATGATAAGAAAAAGTTAAAACCACAGAAAGAAGGCTTTTTCAAGAAGATTAAGAAAGTGTTCTTTGACAGTCTTGAGGATGATACAGAAACTGCAGAGAGTGCATCAGAAGCTGTGGGAGAGAAAGAAAGTATAGAAGAGAATGTAGTAAATGATTCGTCTGATAAAGGAAAAACTTCATCTGGAAATGAACCTAAAGATGAGAATGAGCAGATTATAGAAGATGTGTTCGGAAACAAGAGTACGCTTGATGAGTCACAGGTTCCTAAGAAAGGCTTTTTTGCAAGACTTAAGTACAGGCTTGAACAGATGAAAGCAAAGCACATTGAAGAGGAGAAGGCTGAGGAAGAAGCTGAAAGAGTTGAAGAAGAAGAAAAGCAGAAGAATAAGGAATTAAAGAAAGCTGCAGCAGCAGAGAAGAAAGAACAAAAGAAGCAGGCAGGAGAGGCTAAGAAAGCACAGAAGGCTAATAAACCTAAGAAGGTAAAGCCTAAGAAGGTAAAGAAACCGAAAGAACCACCTAAACCGCAGGATATTCTTAAGATAAAGCCTGTTTCAATTGTTATGCTTGTATTATTTGTGGCGGGTGTTTCGGTACTTATAAGTGTTTTAAGTTCAGGCTTTTATTATAACAACAGTGTTTCTCAGGCTAAAGATTATTACAGCAATGAGCAGTATGAGAAGGCATATGATAAGTTAAGTGGAATAAAGCTTAATGGCAGTGACAAGACTCTTTATAAGCAGGCTTCAACAATTATGTATGTTCAGAAACAATATGATTCATATGAGAATTATATGAAGCTTAACATGAAGACAGAAGCACTTGACAGTCTTATTAAGGGAGTGAACAGATATAATAGTCTTCGTCCGCAGGCACAGGAGTTAGGCATTGATAATAAGTTTACTGCTGTATATAAGCAGATAGTATTGGCTTTACAGGATACATTTAAGATATCTGAAACAGAAGCAATAGGATTATCATCAATGTCAGATACAGATTTTACTAATTATTATTACAGAATAGAAGAATACGGAAAGGCAGTACAATGATAGCAATTATCGATTATGACGCAGGTAACTTAAAGAGTGTTGAAAAGGCTCTGGTATCATTAGGAGAGGAAGTTTTAGTCTCAAGAGATTCAAGTGCAATCTTACAGGCTGATAAGGTTATTCTTCCGGGAGTTGGTTCATTTGGTGATGCAATGAACAATCTTGATAAGTTCGGACTAGTTGATACTATTAAGAAGGTGACAGGTAATGGAACCCCATTCCTTGGAATATGTTTGGGATTACAGCTTTTATTTAAGGAAAGTGATGAGACTCCGGGGGCGGAGGGACTTGATATTCTTCCGGGAAAGATATTAAAGATTCCTGCTAAGGATGGTTTCAAGATTCCGCATATGGGATGGAATTCTCTTGATATTAAGCCTGAAGCGAGACTTTTTAAGGGACTTGAAGGTAATCCATATGTGTATTTTGTACATTCTTATTATCTTAAGGCAGCAGATGAGGGAATTGTGGCAGCAACTACGGAGTATACTACACATATTCATGCTTCGGTTGAAAGCGGCAATGTGTTTGCATGCCAGTTCCATCCTGAAAAGAGCAGTGATGTAGGACTTAAGATATTAAAGAATTTTGCGTCATTATAATTGCTAAAAGGAGTTGCTGATGTTTACTAAAAGAATTATACCATGCCTTGACTGCAAGGATGGAAGAGTTGTCAAAGGAACTAATTTTGTTGATTTAAGAGATGCAGGGGATCCTGTAGAGGTTGCATCAATGTACGATAAATCAGGTGCAGACGAACTTGTATTTCTTGATATTACAGCTTCAAGTGATGGAAGAAACACAACTGTTGATCTTGTAAGAAGAGTGGCAGAAAGAGTGTTTATTCCGTTTACTGTAGGCGGTGGAATACGAAGCACAGATGATTTTAAGGTACTTTTAAGAGAAGGGGCTGATAAGATATCAATTAATTCGGCAGCTATTATGAATCCGCAGCTCATATCTGATGCAGCTGATAAGTTTGGAAGCCAGTGTGTTGTAGTTGCAATTGACGCAAAGAGGAATAGTGATGGTCATTGGAGCATATATAAGAATGGCGGAAGAGTTGATATGCATATGGATGCTGTAGAATGGGCTATGAAGGCAGAAAAGCTCGGTGCAGGAGAGATTCTTCTTACAAGTATGGATTGTGACGGAACGAAAGCCGGATATGATATTGAGCTTACTAATACAATTGCGTCAAATGTATCAATACCTGTAATTGCTTCAGGTGGTGCAGGCAGTAAAGAACATTTTCTTGATGCATTTACTAAGGGAAAAGCAGATGCAGCACTTGCTGCTTCGCTATTCCATTATAAGGAACTTGATATTATGGAGCTTAAGAAATACCTTGCAGATAATGGTATTCCTATGCGTATGTAGGAGGATATGGATATGTCGATGATAGATAATGACTGGCTTCCTGCTATTAAGGAGGAATATTCCAAGCCATATTACAAGGAATTATTTACATTTGTTAAGGATGAATACAGCAAATATGTTGTATATCCTCCGGCAGATGATATATTTAATGCGTTTCATTTTACACCACTTAGTAAGGTTAAGGTACTGATACTTGGTCAGGATCCTTATCATAATGTACATCAGGCACATGGACTGTCTTTTTCAGTACTTCCGGGAGAGGAAGCACCGCCTTCACTTAAGAATATATATAAAGAACTGCATGATGACTGTGGATGTTATATTCCTAATAACGGATATCTTAAGAAATGGGCCGACCAGGGAGTGCTTCTGCTTAACACAGTACTCACTGTAAGAGCACATCAGGCTAATTCACATCAGGGACACGGCTGGGAGCAGTTTACGGATGCAGTTATTAATGCTGTCAATATGCAGGACAGACCTATTGTGTATATGCTGTGGGGTTCGCCTGCACAGAGAAAGGCATCAATGCTTAATAATCCGAAACATCTTATTCTTAAAGCACCACATCCGAGTCCGTTATCTGCGTACAGAGGCTTTTTTGGATGCAGACATTTCAGCCAGTGCAATGAATTTTTAAAGGCTAATGGAGTAGAACCGATTGACTGGCAGATTGAGAATATATAATACACTTGATTTTTTGATTAATATTATGTATTATCAATTCTGTTTATTATTAAATTAAATAGGAGATAGTATGTTAAAAAAGTATTTGTATATTTTTCTTATTTCTATGGTTCCACTTATTGAGCTTAGAGGTGCAATTCCTGTATCGCAGGGATTCCAGTTACCATTGTTACAGTCATATATTGTGTGCGTAATAGGTAATATGCTTCCTGTACCGGTTATTTACCTTTTTGCAAGAAAGGTTCTTGAGTGGGGAAAGGATAAGAAATATATTGGAAAGTTCTTTACTTTCTGTATTGAAAAAGGACACAAGGGTGGAGAGAAGCTTAAGGAGAAGGCTGGAAGAGGTCTTTTTGTAGCATTATTACTTTTTGTTGGAATTCCGCTTCCGGGAACAGGTGCATGGACGGGAACACTTGCAGCAAGTTTTCTTGATATGGGATTTAAGAAGAGTGTAATAGCAGTTTTGTTAGGAGTTTTGCTTGCAGGAGTGATTATGGGAATCGCAAGTGCGGGAGTATTTACAGCAATCTTTAGTTTTGCATAAGATTATTAATTGACTTAAAATCCAGTATTTAAGCGCTTTTTTGAAGGCTTTGAAATATTTTTTGAAATTTTTTAAAAAAATTCAAAAAAGTGCTTGACGGATTCCGATAATTGAGTTAAGATATCATTGTTGCTGCGGTACACAACTGCAAGACAACAAAAGCTATGGCTTGTTGGTCAAGAGGCTAAGACGCCGCCCTCTCACGGCGGAATCAGGGGTTCGATTCCCCTACAAGCTACTATATGTGATACGGAAAGAGTGGGCAGAGATGTCCACTCTTTCGTTCATATATAAGAAAACTGAATACTTTTAGAAAGGGTGAGTACTGCATGGGAAAAAGAGAAAGCTATGAAGCTAAGACAACAGAACTTATACAGCCGGTTGTTGAAGCTAACGGCGTGGAACTTTTTGATGTTGACTACGTAAAAGAAGGCAGCGACTGGTATCTGCGTGTCTACATTGACAAAGAAGGCGGAGTTACTATTGATGACTGTCAGAATGTGAGCAGAGCTTTCAATGAGATACTGGACAGGGAGAATTACATTGATGACCAGTATATATTTGAGGTGAGTTCTCCGGGTCTTACAAGACCTCTTAAGAAAGAAAAGGATTATGAAAAGAGTATTGGCAGAATGATTGAGATTAAATTATTCAGTCCTGTTGATAAATCTAAGGAATATTCCGGGGTTCTTAAGGAATATGATAAAGATACGGTAACAATCAGTATTGATGATGTAACTAAAACATTTGACAGAAGTAATCTGGCTATGATCAGATGGGCATTTGTTGATGAAGTATAATATATTTTTGGAGGAAATTAAAAGCAATGAATAAGGAATTAATTATGGCACTTGATGCTCTTGAGAAGGAGAATGGAATCGATAAAGAGATTATGTTTGCAGCTATCGAGAAATCTCTTATGGATGAGTACAAGGCTGAGTTTGA
>OGKG01002117.1_pt1 | contig 21683 bp, 16 predicted proteins | sample 1572201 | NCBI WGS metagenome assembly OGKG01 (sample SAMEA2582146, study PRJEB24529) | metagenome | biome: Human gut stool | place: China | collected 2011 | reverse complement strand
TTTTTCTAATGCGGATATGTAATTTAAGATTTATGCTTAGAGGTATCCTTAATTTTATCAATAGGCGTTTTTATATCTCTGTAAGTATTAGGTAATTTAATGTCATTATCATTATCTGATAAAGTTTGTAACATTGACATTTTATCTATATTGACAGCTTTAATTTCATATTTTTGAATATTTTTAATTATTTCAGCCATAAGTTTATCTTCTTTTTTATTAAAAAGATACCTTGCAATAATTTTAGGCAATTTCATTATGGCTAATAACATTGTGATAAAAGAAGAAATCATAGCTGTAATTGCACCGGCTATTGTTGCAACTGAATTACTATTAAAGATAATCATTTTCTCAAATAACACGTATGAAGCACAAAGACAAGCTATAAATAAAAATAATAAAATTAATATTATGTATTCCATTAAGTTGAAAAATTTTTCTTTTAAATAATTTTTCTTTTCAACGGAAGTAGATATTTGCGATTTATATTGTTGAAGTATTTCTACATATATATCTGTATATTTATCATGGGTTTCTATAGTATGCTCATTTTCTTTTGACATAAAACCTCGCTTAAAGTGTTAAATTTAATTCTTCAATTCTTCTTATTATGCTGCTTGGTTTTGTTTTAAAACACTTGGATAAATATTTAATCACAAAATCTTTATCATTATTAAAAATATCCTTTATTTTAATAAATTGGATTAAAAATTGTTTTGCAGGCATAAGCAATTCAGCGGCAAATCTATCCGCTAATCGTTCTCTTCCATAATCGTTACGGCCATGCCCATCTTTTAAATATGCTGCTGAAAATAATATATTTGGATTTTGAACATACTGTTTGTTTCCCAAATAATCAAATAGGTAATGAGCTAGTTCGTGCGCTAAAATAAAGCGTTGATGATAAAGTTCTTCATGAATATCTACAATCATTATTTTATCTCTGCCAAATTCATCCTCAGTTGTACCACCAATATAAATATTCCCGGATTCATTTTCGCTAAATGGTTTGATTGCATAGGGTTCAAAACCAAATTCTTCTACAATTTTTACAATTGGAATGGCTCCGATAATATTTGCACGGTCACTTTCTGCCAATATTTTATCTGCAATGTTTTCTACATAACTAATAGAATAATCAGTATTTGTATTATTCTGTAGTTCGTTAACTATATTTTCGTACATTTTTATTGCTCCGTATCTTTTTAATAATAATTGTGTAAATAAAATAATTTCCCCCATTTAAAATCCCTCTTAATATTTAATATATAATATATTAACATTCGTATTTTACAGGGTTTATCGGTCTATGCTCTATTTATTCTATCATATATTATAATTCTTTGTAAAGAGACTTTTTATAAGTTTTTTTATAAAGAGAGTATAAAAAATTCTTAAATCTTTATAAAATGTTATCATCACTGATAGTATATGTTTAATAAAATTTGAAAATTCTTATATTTGTAATGTTATATTATATTTTATTTCAAAAAATATATATATTTTGCGCCCCGCACTCTGCATTTCGCATTCTCTGAGGGGGGTGCAAAAAATTAAGTCACTTATATCTTTATTCTTTTTTTCTCTCTTTCTCTTCTTTTTTGATGTTTTTTTGCATAGCATGATAAAAGCTTAGAAATCCAGTCCGATAGGACCCGACTGAAAGGAGGCAACAGAGTAATAAAAAATTTTATAAATAATTTATAAATAAAAATATATTATACAAAACTTTTTGAACATATAAATTTGAAATAAAAGAAAGTAGAAAGGAAATAAAGCTATGTATATAGATATAAATAGAGAAGATATACAGATAGGAGATATAATAAAAATACAATGTAAAGATAATACAACTTATATAGGATTGGTACAAAATATTATGCCTTTACAATTAAAATGTTATATAGTAGAGAAAGATATATATGAAGATATATTTATAGATGATAATGATATTAAAAATATACAAGTCTTTTCTGAGAATAATTTCTGTTTAGGTTATGTAATAGGTGGTCATCATTAACTGATGAATTTTTAAACCCCTCTAAATCGAGGAGTTTAAAATTCATATAAATCATCTATTTAATATGAGATAATATATTTTCAAGTTTAAAAAGAAATTCAGCTAATTTACGTGAATTAGGTTCTAAATAATCTAATATACATGTACCATTCAAAATAAGACATTTAAATTTGTGAGCCGGGCAATCAAAATATTCCAGTACCCTATGATTGCCATCAATAATAGTATATTGAGGAAAGCCCGGGAACATAGCTAATATTATAATATCTGTTTTATGTATATAAACTCCTCTTGGTTTTAATGTTGAAAATAATTCCGACATATTTTGTTGAGTATTATTCATTATATCAAAAAGGTCTTTAGAGGTAAAATATTCATAATTGGTAGGATGACGTTGTAAAATTTTATCAATATTCCAAACAACAGTAATATCCCCACAACCATTTATATACAAGTCATTGAAAAATTGTTCATCCAAAATATTATTTTTATCCGGAAGTTCAATATCCATTAAAACTTTTTTAATCTCTAATCGTTTAAACATTAAAATAGGATATTTTTTCATTATTTGATAATAAAATTTTTCTAAGGTTTTATTTTTAAATGTCATATTTGTGTTCATTTCCTCTCTCTTCGGGATAATGATGTACAGAGTACATCATTTAATACATTATAACTTATTTATTTGTTGTTGACAATAGATATATATATTGTATAATGATAATGTTCATTTAAATATATGACAAAATAATAATAGATTTATTAAGATTTTATACATATATAAATAGAAAAATATCACCCTAAAAGGAGAAAAATATATAATGAGAAGAAAGACATTACTTACAACAGTTATTATTGCAGTTGCTTTAGTAGGATGTAATAAGGCAGGTGCAGGGGTTTCACCAACTACTGAAGCCAATTATACCGAAGAGTTAGCTTCAACTTCCATTGAGGAAACCACAGGGGCTTCCACAGAAGCACCAACAACAACTATTGCTCCAACGGAGCCAACCATAATGAAAGAAACTACTTCTGCAAGTGAAGAAATTGCCACAATTGAAGAAAAAACTACTTCTACAAAGGAAGTAACTTCTACCGAAATAGAAACTACTATTGTTGCTCCAACGGAGCCAACCCCAACAGAGACATCTGGTGAGAGAATTATTGAAGCCGAGACTACTTCTGTTGCCAATACCAAGGAGCCGGAGACTACGACTGTTACTTCCGCAACCACTGTAGCCCCAACCACAACTGTTGCTCAGACAGAGACTACTGTTGCTCCTGCAACAACGGTTGCTCCAACCACTACAGAGGCACCAACAACTACTGTTGCACCTGCTACTACTGAAGTTCCTACAACAGAGCCAGAGACAACAACAGTTGCTCCAACGGAGCCAGAGACTACCACCCATGTTCATCAGTATGAAGATGGAAAATGTGGCTGGTGGCCATGTACTATATGTGGAGAGTATGCATTAGTAACAAAACCATTACCAACTGAGCATTGTCCATATACACTAAATACTAAGATATATAATGATGATGGAACAATATCATTTTATTATGTAGATAGTAATGCCACAGATGAGAAGTATGGATATAATGATGGTGGAGCAGGTAATAGAGCTGCTAATGATTTTGATAGTTGGTGTGAAGGTAACTATTACGATAGAATCGGAGATGACCGTGTGGGAGATTATGCAGAAGGAGTTGTAAGTAGACTTACAGCAAAACCTTATTAAATATAGAGCTGCAATACAGTAATTTGCAAGACTAATCTATTTTATATAGGTTAGTCTTTTTTTATTCCTAATTTTGTAAAATTTCAGAATTTTTTTTACATATATAGATATAAAAAATGTAAAGGAGAGAAGTAAATGATTATTATAATTATATCAAACATCATTTTTATATTAAAATTTTTTAGGTATATAAGCTATATTATTGCTGATAATAAAGAAAACAATAATGTTGCCGGAGCAATAAGAGCTTGTTTTAGGGTTATATTATTATTAAATATAGTAAATATTATAGGTATAAAAACACCTATGTTGATATTCTTATTTATTTTTGGAATATTGGATATACTTTATAATCATCATCTTATTGTAATGATGTTTCGTGTAGATGTCCCGGTAATGAATGGTACACAGGAAATAATAACTGAATTGTTTGGAAGAATTGGAATACTTTTAGATATTATACTTATGATTTCAAGTTTATATATCTTACTTGGAATTTTTGGAATAATTTTAACTATTTTATCTATAGTATTGATTATTTTCCTCATTAAACTTCTATATTACCCTAAATAATATTTTGGGATTGAATCCTTATATACAATATGATATAATTCTATAAAATTCATATTGTATATAGGAGAGAACCAATGATAAATGAAAGAACAGTAAAATTTATTAAACGAAAAGCACAACAAAATAAAGTATCTTTTCCAAATAATTATGAATCAAGATTACAAGGATACTATGACGTAGCAAAAAGTTTTGGATATAAATTAAGTTTTGATTATAGTAAAAAGAATAAATTTTATAATGTATATAGTGACATATTAACAGCTAATGCTGGATTGCCTTTAAAAAATTCCCCCATATTAGTATCACCGGAATGGGCATATAGATTATTATGTTGTCATTCAGATGATGTCGAAAATGCTTTCTTGATAACTTTGGGACATGAAATGACGCATAAAGCGAATAAAGATATTTGTACTTGTTCCATAAACATAAAAAATAGTAAATTTAAGGCTTATATAAATGAAGTCCATGCTGATTTTAATGGTACTCATATATTGTGTAATAACAATAGAGATAAATTAGTAAATGCTTTATTATATAAAAAAAGTTCTGCAACAAAACTGAATGGCAACTATTCTCATCCATCATGGGATAAACGTATAGAATATGCGACAAATTATAATTTCACTGAAGAACTTATAAGAAAAATAGCATCAGATGTTAAAGTAACAGATGAAAAAATTATAAATATAGCTTGTAATCATTTTGATGAGATAATATTAAAATAGCTTCCTTTTTTGGGGAGCTTTTTTTTATTATCTCTAAATTTATCTTTTTCTGCTCTCTTAGGGGTGGGGCTGCCTCTTGCAGCCTAAATAAATTTGCAAATTTTTTAATAATTTTCTAATTTTTCAAAAAATTTTTCACATATAATATGAGGAAGGTGACAAACATGAATAAACATATAAACATATTTAAATATTTAATATTAGTTATGATATTAACAATTCTAAATTATCCAATAACTGTTTATGCAGATGATAATGGAGACTGGCATTATCAAACTGATGAAAATGATGCAGAATATTTTGATGAAATGTTAAAATTGGAATGGAATAGTAAATCTGAAGAATATAAAGCTGAATATAATGGTTTTGAAGATTATAAACAAAAGCGTCTATCAAAATTAAAAAATAGAGTTGTAATAAAATATACATTAAAACAACCGGATGAAAATGGACAGACAGTTGTATATAAGGATTACAGATATACCACCACAGTAGGAGATAAATCAAATGGAACCTATTTAGAAAATTTCTATTATGAGACGGATTGGCAAAGGAATGTAAATAGTGTAGATATATGGCTTCCATGTACAGTCAATTCAGAGGCTCCTTCAATAAAAAATCCGGGAAAAGAATATAAGACAATAACAGATGAAAATGGAAAAGAAATTTGGGATAAGAATAGTGGATGTGGTGGTAATTTTTGTATGGGATGGGGAGGAGAATTTTATAATTTTTTAGATAATGAAATAGAATATACTGTACAAACTGATGGAAAAACAATTACCGGTACTGAAAAAACATTATTTTCCCAAATAAATAAAAACGGATGGTATATACTAAGTAGTGCCGGAAAATGGGATGATGAATGGACAATAGATGATGCAATAAATTATAATGAAGAAAATGATTATGATAATATGATGAGACATCGACAAAATATAAAAATAACAGATTTTTCACATCAAAATTGGAAGCATTATGACCCTACAGTAAGAAAACATTTTCATTTCGATTATACAGATAATAATGAAAATAAGCAAAAATCATTTATTTATGGAATACAAGGTTCATGGGACAATAATAATCAATATCAAAATGCAAATGATAGTCATATAAGTTATTGTATTCTTATTAAAGTTGATAATCATCCACCTAAAGTAGGAATTTTTGAAGAGAGTATTGAAAAATTATATGGTGCTAAGACAAATGTTGAATATACAAAATATTTTGAAAATGCAGCAAGATTAAATAGTTATAATAAAACAAAATATGTATCAAAACTTAATTTATATTTAAATGTAAAAGATTTAGAATCCGGATTAAAAAATATACCGAATAATTATGTATATTATATAACAGATACGGATGATGCAAATATATTTTCAAGTACTAAATATACAGCAATAGAATATATTCCGGAGCAATCCAATCAAATAACATTAGATTTAGATACCGGAGCATATGAAACTAATTATATATGGGTTCCTGCTGTAAAAGATATAATGGGATGGTCATCTGATAACGAGTCAAATTATAAAATAGTAGATGTTGATGGAATATCATATCATGTATTCGGGCCATATGTATTAAATAAGACATATACTGTAACATATAATAATGGGCAGACAAATTGTAGTACAAATATTCCTGATACATTTATAGCAATGGATTATGCAAATCAATCATTAGACGATGGTTCAATATTATATGGAAGAAAATATAATATAACTTATGCAACAGGAGATGTAGGTGTTAATTATTCATCAGTAAGCATACCAAATCAAATTTCGCCTATAGATGGATATTGTAAATTTAATAACTGGAAAATAAAAGACCAATACTATAAGAATAAATATGTAATTCCGCAAAATAATCATTTATCCAATATACATAATGATATAGTAACTGCAACGGCACAATATACGGATGCGATAGAAAATCTGGAAATAAATATGAAAAGAGGAAGTTATGTTTTTTGTGGATGGAAATTATCAGATGATAATAATGTACAAAGTTCAGATACAGCCTCATGGACAAGTACATCCGTAACTGGATTAGTAACAATAGAAAATACAATATCAAATGGGAAAGTAACCAAATCAACATTAAAAGTAAATGGTTCGAAAGAAGGAGAAAATTTATTAAATATTGTAGTAATAGCCGTATGGAAATTACAACCGGACATATTATATTTTGATTATAATGGTGGAGAGAATTTAACAGGGACATCAAAGATAAGAGTTAGCTATGGGCAATCAATTGGAAAATTACCACCAACCCAAAAAGTAGGAAATATATTGATAAACTGGTTAGGAGAAAATAATGAATCATGGAAAGATAACCAGATATGGGATTTAAATGAAAAGGAATATACAATAAAAGCAAATTGGAAAGAGATTGTATATAATATTGAATATGAATTAAATGGTGGATATTTTGAAGGGGATGCCCAATTAAAAACAGAAGTAAGATATAGTGAAGAATTTACGGTTCCTAGCCCAAGAAATGCAGGAAATATATTTACAGGATGGACAATAACGATTGATGATAGGGAATTAAGCGGTAAAACATCACCATATTCAAAATTAGTAAATAGTTATAAAGATAATATTATTGGTGAAAGATATACAGTAGTATTCACTGCAAATTGGCAGACCAGTCCATCAATATTGCATTTTAATTATAATGGTGGGACACCGAATACCCCTGAAAATAAAGAATTATATTGGGAACAAAAGATTGGTACTTTACCGTCTCCGGGGTTACATGGATATATATTTGAAAATTGGTATAAAGAAAGTGATTTTAAGACTATCTGGAATGAAGAAGAAATCTGGAGAGTTGAAAAGCCGACAACTGTAGAAGCATATGCAAAATATAATCCTATAGAATACCAAATAGAGTATATATTAAATGGTGGTTCATTACAAAATGCCCCGAAGAGTGCGAAATATGATGAAGTATTTAAGGTATCAAATCCAACAAAATATGGATATATATTTGCAGGGTGGGATATAGAGAATACTCAAAGTGATGCGGTAATAAAAGAAAATCAATATAAAAATTTAAGATATGAGACTGGAACGGTAATATTCACGGCAAAATGGGAAAATAAGCAATATACAATACATTGTTATGATGAAAATGGCAAATTTATAATAAATGTACCGGTATATTATAATGAAGAAATTCAAGGTATGCCAGATTTATCCAATAAAAAAGGATATAATAGTTTTGGATGGCATATAGAAAGAAATAATAAACAATCGGAAGAATATAAAAACGGAAAAATATATCCATATACAAAAGATATAGATGTATATATGATATATGAGCCAATAGAATATACAATCAGATATTCATATCCAAATGGGACAATGAAATTTGCACCTACAAAAGCTATATATGATAGAACAATAATAATATCGAATGTAGAAAGACCGGGATATAGATTTAATGGATGGACAATAACTAATTCCGATAATGATAAAAGTGGGGTAAAAGATACTACATTTAAAAATTTAAGAAGTAGTGTAGGAGAAGTATTATTTACCGGTAATTTTACAGTATATAATTATAATATAGTATATGATTATAATGCTCCATCGTGGACAGTTACAAATACAGATGGAAATCCTACAAGAGTACGGTATGATGAAACATTTACTGTAAAAACCCCAAAGAGAGCAGATGGATATACATTTGCAGGATGGACAATTGAAGGAATGGATAGCAGTCCACATATTATAAATGACAATATGACGAAAACAACATCTATAAACGGAATAAAAGCTTCATCAATTGATGGAAATTGTACATTTAAAAATTTAACAGGACAAAATGAAGCAACAATAACATTTAAAGCAGCATGGATAGCAAATGATAGACTTGTAGCATTTTTCACTGAACAGGGAGAAATGACAGGAGGTTCCATAATGGATAATTTATGGACAATCCGATTATTACAATCCGGAGATACAAATTTTAAGCCATTAACAAAATATGGTAACATATGGACAGTAGATATACCTAAAGTATCAAGGATAGGATATGATTTTAATGGATATTATTTTATAAATGCAAGAGGTCAAAAAGAGACAATATATAATTCCGTATATAATAAACAAGTAGGAAATAGTATATGGAATAATAGTGGAAAATATATAGGAAATAATGCATTATTGATAGCTGATTGGAAAGCCAAGAAATATAGTGTTATATATCATATCAATGGTGACATAATTGGAACTTATGCCGGAAAATGGAAAGATGGAACAACAAATAATAAAACATTAGAAGTAATCTATGATTCAACGCAAAATAGTATTGGATATAAAGATAGTGATGTATATAAACCGGGATATAGTTTAAGTGGATGGTATTTAAATAAATATGGAGACAAAAAATTATACAATGCAGATGGAACATGTCTTAAATCAGAATATTGGACAAAAGATTATGAAACAATTAGTCTTAAAGATTAATTTTTTTGAGGGGTAGACGGTTACTTGTCGGGAAACTACAGAAGATAAAAACAAAATAATAATACAGGAAAGCTGAAGACTATCCTGTGCAGACACACATAAAAAGGAGATTTTCCATGCGTAATATCAAAAAAGGAATTAAAAAATTCATAGCAAATGTCATGGTTCTTGTTCTCACGGCAGTGTCCGTGGGGACAGGGCAGTTGACAGATATAAGAGCTGATGACGCACCCACCGGCTACCATTATGAGACTAGAGTATGTAATCAAAATCACAAAATAGATTGTATTGGTTCTGGTACAGAATTTTTTGGGTGTTGTGAAAATGACCATCCTGAAATTGATAGAAATTTGCTTTGTTGGAAAGAAGAGGTAGATTATTATGGTTATTATTGTCCAATATTAGGGCAGTATAAACTAACCGGGTATATAGGGAAGACCGTAACAGGATTGTGTTATTTTAATCATCCACATAGTCCGACAAATAGCGGACAAACGGGTGATTCAGTATATTGTACTGAAAGTAGCAGTAATGTACTGGTTCCTAATAATTATACATTATCATTTAGTTTACAAAATGGAACAGCAGATAGTTTTAATGCGTCCGTTACATATGGTTCTAATGCTTGTTGGGATTTAGCATCATATAACCCATCGGTTGATGGATATACATTTTTAGGATGGGCTACAAGTGCTCAGACAGCAGATGATATGAAAACAGGTACAACTAAAGGAACATTAGTATATGGCGATGATGGAAAATGTATAAAAGGGACATCATATTGGGATAATTCCGGTAATTTTTGTAATGGAACTTTAACAAATGGAAGTACCTACTATCTTTATGCACAATGGAAAATGAATGGATGTACATTTGAATACCAGAAAAATGATGATACAGAAAGTGGTTCAATGAATACTCAGACTGTAAAATATGGAGAAAATTGGACTGTTCCTGAAAATGGATTTACAAAAACAGGATATATATTTGCATCATATAATGTATATAAGGATGGAACATTAAAATATTGGGGAATACAACCAAATCAAAGTTTTAAGATAGGTGATGGTGGAGCTATCACTGAAATGGGGACATATATTGTAAAGCCGGCATGGGATGGTATCAGTACGCAATTAAATATATCAGCTTCCTGTGATAATTCATATTGTAGTAATACAGGATTTACATATTCAGTATCAATAAATGGAAATACAGCTCAGTCTTATACCGGAGAACAAACGATAAATGTTAGATATGGAGATACATATAAAATTACAGATATAAGTTTAACTGGGCATTCAAGTAATAATACTGAATATACAGGGACAATAACAAATTCAACGATAACAAATGTAAATTTAGAATTTACAGCTAATACATTTAAAACAGTTAAACATATATATGAACAAAATGCAGATGGAACTTATACATGTGTATCTACGGACACAAATAATTCAACAAAATATGGAAATATAATAAGTGCAGATAATCGTACAGATTATGATTATAATGCAACAAAATCCAATCATGCCCAATCAGTTACGGTTACAGAAGAAGCAACGATTGATTTTTATTTTGACAGACATACATATACTGTTACAATAAATTCCGGAGATTATATCAATAATACAACAGGAAGTGGAACATATCGTTGGGGAGAAAATGTCAATATTAGTGCTATAATAATAAATAATACTGATAAATATTCATATTCTTTTAAAAATTGGGAAACAGATATTACATTAAATGATAGTAATAATCAAAATACATCATTTATAATGCCTAAAAAGAATGTAACTATAAAAGCAAATGGAAAAAATACTATAAATAGTTATACCCAAGAGATAAAAGTATCATATCAAAAAGCAGATGGAACTTATGAGGGACCATATACAGAAAAAACTGAAAATATATTATATGATAATAATTATAGTTGGGAATATGGAGAAAATAAAGGTAATAAATATTATGATGTAAATACATATTATCCGGCAACCTATAAATTAAATAATGAAAATGTTATCAATTTCAATGGAAATAGTTTTGAATATATAGTAAAAAATGATACAAGTCCTGTAGTAGTAACAATTAATAGGCATTTATTAACAATGATATATGATTTTAATAATGGAGCTACAGTAGATGGCAATACAAATATTACAAGAAATTATTTAGTAGGAGCAGGAATAGATTTAGCATATACCGGAGTAAGACCGGGATGGGAATTTATAGGATGGTCAACAAAAAAAGATATATCCTCAACATCTGATATACTTACATCATATATAATGCCGACTAAAGAAAAAGGAAGTACATATTATTTATATGCACAATGGAAAGATATAACGGCTCCTACGATAAATATTGATAAAGTAAATACTGAAAATAAATGGGTAAAAAGTATATATATAAGAGCAAATATAGCAGATGAGCAAGGAAATTTATATGAGGGCAGTCATACATATTCAGATGGAAATACAACATCTTATGAATATTGTTGGTCTACCAGTAATACAACTCCGAACGGAGAATGGAAAACATATACTCCAAATACAGATAATGCAATAGTCGGAAATGGTATGACAGGAAGTTATTATCTATTTATAAAGAGAGTAGGAGATGTTGAGATATTTGGGCATTATAATTGGTCATCCAATAATTTATATCATATATATGGTCCATATTATTTTGATAATACAGCCCCAACTAGTACAGACATAAGATATAATTATCCAAATAGTAAAACAGATGGAATAAATTGGTATGAAGAGGATAAACAGCTTATATTTACAATAACAGATGACAATTCCGGAATACAAAGAGTAATGTTATGTAATATAGATGATGTACCACTTGCAACGAAAACCTATGTAAATGATACAAATATAACGGCATCTGTACAAAAGAGAGATATATTTAATAATTATACATTTAATACAGAGGGAGCAAATTTATATAAACTAATAATAACAGATAATCTAGGAAATGAAAATGTATATACATTTATTGTAAAAATAAGTAAAACTGAAATAGTTGATGAACAGCATTATGCTGTATGGAAAGGTACTACAAATCTGGATGTTTATGCGAATTGGACACCAAATACATATACAATTACATATAATTATAATAAACCAATAAAAGATAATATAGTACCAAATGAAAGTAATGCAGTAGATAAATATAAATATGATGAAAAGAAAGCATATTCAAAATTTACACTAAGTAGTACACAAGAAGTTACAAATAATACCATAATAAATAAACAGGTAATATTTGATGGAAAGATAGGTGATTTACCAACACCAAGTATAGCCGGATGGATATTTACAGGATGGTATATAAATGGGGTAAGGATAGATAAAAATACCATATATAGTTCATATCAGAATGAAACTGTTTTAGCCGGATGGAAACCGGATACCTATACCATTAAATTTGATTATAATAAACCGGATATTTCATCAACTCCTATAACAGGGAATGAAACAACAGAAAAACATGTTCATTTTAATGAAAAATATGGGACATTGCCAACCCCGGGAATGAATGGATGGACATTTGAGGGATGGTGGACAGACCCCGAAGGTGGAGAAAAAATTACACCTGAAACTGATTATAATATAATAGGAAATACGACAATATATGCACATTGGGTACAAAATAAATATATAGCTACATTTGATTATAATTATCCTAAAACCACAAATGATAATCCGGGTAGTAATTGTGTTTCCGGTGTCTTTGGGGCAGATAGTGCGGTAGCACGAATTGAAATGAGTTCAAAAGGAACAGCTACAAAATTTTCCACAGATGCAACAAAGATATTATTAAATAATACAACAACAACTACACAATTAACATTTGATAATATAATAGGAGAGTTACCAGTTCCAAGTATAGAGGGATGGACATTTGACGGATGGTATATCAATAATGTAAAAGTAGATAAAAATACATATTATAGTATATATAAAGATATAACGATTAAAGCCAGATGGATACAGAATGTATATGAAATAAGGTTATATTCTGATAAGCCAAGTAATGCTTCAAATGTAATTACGAATCATAATCCAAATGGATGGACATGGAATAATGCAGGATATTATTTTAAGAAAATTGGATATGATGATAGATATTTTATACCAACAGTAAATAATACATATACCCTTAAAAATTGGACAGCATTAGATGATAATAATGAAAGAAATAATGAAGGTGGATATTGGTATTATAAACCAACCATATATGGAAATGCTGAAAGTAATGCATATCCAATTCAATATAATAATGATAATATTGGTTCTGTAAAAAATAGTAAAAAATGGAATTTTAATAGTAAAAATGGAGCAATTATAAATTTATATGCCCATTGGGATGCAGATGTATTTACTATAACATTAGATGATTATGATGCGACAAGTAATGCAGAATATGGAGTATTATATGAGAAATATGATACAGGTATATTTACCAGATTAAATTGTGCTAAAACAAATCATATAACAAATATTGAGGCATTACCAAAAAAAGAACAAAAATATGATGGACAGGCACATAATTATCATTTTAGCGGATATTATACCAATACATTAGAAAGAGATAATCAATTTATATCAGATAATGGAAAAATATTATGGAATAATAATAATCAGTTTGATAAAGATACTATAATATATGCATCATGGTATTATAAAATAAATTATAATATTAATAATAATATCAATACGAATATTGTCGGAATAATGAGTTCATCCAGACATTTATATGCAAGAGCTGAAGATTATGCAGATAATATAAGTTATTTATTAAAAAATCAATATATTTTTACAGATAATAAATGGGATTTTGATAAATGGTGTACAGTAACTAATCCGTTAAGTAATGATTATGGAATATATTTAAATGATGGACAAGAAGTATTAAATCTAGGAGATACCACATTATATTTAATTGCATCATATACAGATATGTATGCAAAACAAAATGTAAGTACTATAGATAATATAACCGGAGAAGTATCATTAACAAATGAAAGAATAAATACTGGAAATATATCAAATAGATGGACAAATGCTATTGAAATTTACACAAATGATATAGCATTATCTGAAGGAAACGGATTAAATTATGCATTTAATACCATCTATCAGAATATTAAATATCTACCAACCGGAGCAAGTTTAAATGCAGGAATAAAATATATACCAAAGAAAGCACATAAAATACTTGATACATCAGTAGTAAGTATAAATGAAAAAACTAATGTAACAGGAACATCAAATGGAAGTATAATTGATACGGATATGAAGACTACACATATCAGTTATAATATACAGGGTAGATATAGTGTTACAAATAATACATTATTTGAAAATGTAAGACAAGTAACCAAAGATAAAAATATAAAATATCCGACAAATGTAACAATAAGTAATAATACAGCCGGAGCTATTAAATTTAAATTAGATAGAACAAAACCTATATTAAGTAATTTAATAGTATCAAATGAAACACTGGATAAGAAAAATCCGGATGGAACTTATAAATATAAAGTAGAAGACCTTAAAAATGAAATGATAAATAATAATTTAATTGGTACATCTACAATAAGTGTAATAGCATCAGATTATAATGCTTCCATAAATGGAGATTATAAAGATGTAAATGATAGTTCAGGTATACAGGCTGTATATATAAAGATAACAGGAAATAATACAAATGATATAATATATGATAAACTTGACCTTATAAAAGATGGGACAGAGAAAAGAAATGCAGAAGACAGTGCATATATTTATGGAAGATATGCAAAGACATATAATTTTATGACATTATTTCCAGAAGATACAAGTGTAAAAGCCGAAATATATATAGTAGATAATGCCGGAAATACATCAGAATCTATAAAAGATATATCAGATTTAACATTTACAACATTTTCTATCCGAACAGCAGCATATTCAGATGAAGATGCATGTTTTAATCAGGATATAAATACCGGGGATGTATATTTTAAGACCGGAGATTATGGACATATTGAAGTATGGACAATAGGATATGTAGAGAATGTATCATTTAATTTCTTATCATTAGGTGATGAATCTGTAAAAGAAATTGTATCCGGATTATTATTGCCAATATATAATTTAGGAAGTACTGAAAATGGTAGTATGTATGAAAGAAAAGTATCATATACAATTGGAAGTCAAATAATTGTTAATACAGGAATAGCTAATACAAATTCAAAAAATATACCGTATGCAATGCATTATACATATAAAGCATCATATGATGAAGCAGTAATTGACAATATAACTGGAAATCTTATATATAAAAATAGAAAATGGTGTAATGATGGATTATCAATAAGAATACCACCATATTATAAGATGAAAGAAAATCCATCTATTCCAAATGAAGATGGAACACCAAGTTATTATCCGGAAGTACATGAATTTATAGCTACTGCACATAAAGGTACATCTACTAAAGATACCACAGCTAAATTTGTTCTGTGGGACACAAGAAGCAGTGATATACATTATAGATTATATCATTAAAAAAAGGAGAGGCTTATAACCTCTTCTTTTTTATATATTTTAACATATTATAAAAAGGCTGCATCACGCAGCCTATCCCCGAAGAGGGCAAAAATAAACAAGAAAGGATAATAAAATATGAGTAGAATGTTTTTTAAAGATAAAGTAGAAAAATTTATAAAAGAGCTGTGTAAAGAAGAAATGGATGCTAATGTGATAATAAAATTACGAAAACATGAATGGTTCAAATATAGTTCTAAAAAAGTATATCCAAATATAATAGAATGGATAAATGGAGACGATATAAGTTATGAACAATAAAAATACATGTATTGAGCAAGTTAAAGCCTACTATTTAAAAATAATAATATGCATGTTATAATTGTTCATTTTTCCTCTCTTAGGGGGTGATGAGGTCATCAGACCTCACTATATTTTTTAAAAATTTAAACATATATAAATGTACACAAAAAGTATTTAAAAGGAGAATAAATAGAATATGAGAATGAATTATATGTGGCATGACCAGTTATCAACGGAGATAGAAGCAGATTATATTAATAAAACAGTAAAGATAATAAATCATACAGATGATAATATGAAACGAGCATTTGGAATAAATGAACATCCTACATGGAAAGATTTTGAAAATTTTTTAGAAGATAGATGTATGCCAAGGACAAGAGCAAATATAAAAGAGTATTTAGATGAGATAGGAGTACAATGTTATGACCCAATACTTATAATAGAAAAGTCCAAAGGAAGAATGGCAGAAGATTATAATTGGATAGATATTATTGATGAACATGAATTAGATATAGATGAAGAGAGGGAATAGGATATGAAAATTATCAATGAAAATGAAGTAAATAATACTCCCTCAAAGGGCAATCAAGAAAAATACCATATAGATGATTATTGGTATAAAACAGATTATCTTGGATATGAAGGAGCTTCGGAATATCTGGTTACAGAAATATTAAAACAAAGTAATATAAAATATTTTGTTGAATATTCTATGGAAAAAATTGAGAAAATAGATAAAGATGACCCAGATTATATAAAACAAAGTAATGGGTGTAAATCAAAAAATTTTTGTTTAGATGGAGTAGAAATTGTTACAATCAATAGTCTTATGAAGAATAATCTTGGAATATCTTTTGATAAATTTATTGATAAACTATCTACTAAAGATGCTATTGAAAAAGTTGTAGATTTTGTAAAAGCCCAGACAGGATTAGATAAATTTGGAGAATATTTAGGAAGTATTTTAGAACTGGATGCATTTATATTAAATGAAGACAGACATATGAATAATATATTGGTATTAAAAGATAAAGAAGGTAAGTATAATTATGCTCCAATATTTGATAATGGTGCTGCATTTTTATCAGATACAACTAATGATTATATTTTAGGATATAGAGTAGATAAATTAATGGATAAAGTAAAAGCAAAGCCATTTTCAAGTCATTTTTCAAAGCAGGTAAGAGCAGTAAGAGAATTATACGGAGCACAATTATTTTTCGATGAAAATTTAGATATATCTAAAGCATTATTTAATATTAGACAGCTTTATGGAAGCGTAATAGCAGATAGAATGGGGAAAGTATTTTTAATCAATAAAATTAAATATCATGATATGTTTATAGATAATATTAAAGAAAAGGAATGTCTGGATTTGTCTCCTAATTTAGAAAATGAAAGTGAAAAGGTATTTTTTGAGACATAATATTTGACTAATTTATTATTAGAAGAATGATAAAGATATAAAAAGGATTGTTTATAGCAGTCCTTTTTATTTTTTTAGAAATAATTTTATATTTATGTCAAAAAAATAAAATATTCGCCCATATATTTAACATATACAGGTATCAAACAAAAAACACCCCAAAGAGGGAGAGAAAAAGGAGATTACCAAATGAATATTGGAATTATTGTTGCAGGAGTATTGGGAGTAATTATTTTGCTGATTTTAGCCAGTGGGTATGTCAAAGCTTCCCCGGATAAGGCATTTATTATTTCCGGATTAAGGAAGTCACAAAAGGTACTTATTGGTAAGGCAGGAATAAAGATACCATTTTTAGAAAGAAAGGATGAACTTAATTTACAGCTTATACCTATTGATGTAAAGACAAGTTCAACAGTACCAACAGCAGATTATATCAATATTAATGTTGATGCGGCTGTAAATGTTAAGATAAGTGATAATCAGGAAAGATTAAAGTTGGCTGCACAGAACTTTTTAAATAAGAAGGTAGAGTATATTGCCGGAGTAGCAAGAGAAGTACTTGAAGGAAATATGAGAGAAATTGTGGGGCAGATGAAGCTTGAAGAGATGGTATCAGACCGACAGAAGTTTGCAGAAATGGTAAAGAGTAATGCTGAACCAGACCTTGCAGCAATGGGACTTGATATTGTAAGTTTCAATGTACAGAATTTTGTAGATGAGAATGGTGTTATTGAAAACCTTGGAGTTGATAATGTTGTAAAGATACAGAAGAATGCAGCTATTTCAAGAGCAAATGCTGAAAAGGAGATTGCAGTAGCACAGGCACAGGCACGTAAGGAAAGTAATGATGCTCAGGTACAGTCTGATACAGAAATTGCTATGAGACAGAATGAATTAGCGATTAAGAAAGCTGAATTAAAGAAGGAAGCTGATATTAAGAAGGCTGAGGCTGATGCAGCATATACTATTCAGGAAGAAGAGCAGCGTAAGACGGTTGAGACAACAAGAGCGAATGCGAATATTGCGAGACAGGAAAGAGAAATTGAATTAAAGAGCCGTGAAGCAGATGCAAAGGAGCAGGAACTTAATGCAACTGTTCGCAAGCAGGCAGAAGCCGAGAAATACGCCGCACAGCAGAGGGCAGACGCACAGCTTTACGAAAGACAGAGAAAGGCAGAGGCAGAACTTTTTGAGTTACAGAAGAATGCAGAAGCAGAAAAGGCAAAGGCTGAAGCTGAAAAGTATGCAAAAGTACAGGAAGCAGAAGCAGTTAAGGTAGCGGGTATTGCAGAAGCAGAGGCAATTAAGGCAAGGGGTACTGCTGAGGCAGAAGCTATTAAAGCAAAGGCAGAAGCAGAAGCAGCTGGTACCCTTAAGAAAGCAGAAGCTATGAAGCAGTATGGTGATGCTGCAAAACAGCAGATGGAACTTGATACCATAAAGGTATACTTTGAACAGTTACCAAAGATAGCAGAAGCTATTGGACAAGGATATGCTAATGTTGGTGAGATTAAGATGTTCGGGGGAGATACCGCTAAGCTTGCAGGGAATATTATGACAACTGTTACACAGGTGACAGACGGTATTAAGGAAAGTACAGGTATTGATGTAAATAGCCTTTTAAAGAAGTCCTTTAAAAGTGCAACCGTTACAGATGATTCTATAGATGATGCCGTAGATGGTTCTACCGATTTTAAGGAAGTAGATACAGAGTAATATAAGTAATTAGGGAGCTGATAATAGTTAGCTCCCTTTATGGCTGTATTAATGAGAGGAGAAAAATAAATTATGATAGATAAATTAAAGAATATCAAGATGGTATTTGCTGATGTAGATAATACATTGTTATATCTGCATATGAAGAATGATGAAGGAAAAAGAGTTGTTGGATTTTCAGATTATAATGATTGGTTAAAATTTAATATAAATAATAATGCATATAGAGAATGTTTAGCTCCAAAGGGAATGAAGAATATAATAACATTGCTTCATAATCATGGAGCAAAAATATATGGATTAACAGAATGTTCAAATAGTTTTGAGTATAATAGTAAATATAATAGATTAAGAGAATGTTATCCGGGAATATTTGAACATCATGGGGACCTTATATCTATTGATAGCAGACATAAGAAAGTATTGATTATGCAGATGATAGCAGAAAAGGAACATTTAAGAGAAGATGAAATAATGTTTATAGATGACAGTTATTCGGAAGTTATGGAAGCTTTTGATAAGGGCTTTTTCTCAATGCATACTACAGAAGCGCTTGAACGATTTATTGATATTGATAATCTTACATTATAAAGTTAAGATTGTTTTTTATTATAATAAATACTATAATAATAAAAAAATATGTTCGACATCAATATATCAAGAACAAGAAATAATAGGAGACTGAATTATGAGAAAGGAAGTATATGTATGGTAGAATGCTGTTTAAATTGTAAATATTGCATAGCGGAACAGAAAAACAACAGATATAATGATGTAGAATATTTCTGTTTAAGTACCGGGTACTTCATTCATAAAGTGAAAAAAGATAGACACAAAATTAAGCGTTTTACTCCGGGTGGAAAAGAGTTGGTGTGCAATTATGAAAAGATTATGAGAGATGCGACAAAAGAAGAACAAGACAGTGTTAATAACTATATAAATAATATTTCAGAAGATACAGGAATAAATTTTTATGATATTTTGAATTAAAAGAGGTTTTTATATAAGACCTCTTTTTTATTACGATTTTTTAATATATTTTTAACATATAAATATAGGAAATAAAAAAGGAAGAAGGAATATAAATGACAGAAAAATTATTAAATAAATCTATTCCTTTTGTACATTTATATAAGAAAATAAAAAATATGGAACGTGAGACAATAAATAATATAACCGGAAATTATGTATTATTAACAGTTTCATTAGGTGTTCATTATGAGGATATATTAAATACATTAAGAAATAATACAGCCGATTATGTATATATAGATGGATTTAATGAATCTGGAAATAAAAGATTTAAAGGATTATTTTGTACAGATGGAAATAGAGAAATAGCTGATACTGATAGTTGTTTTACAGTAGGAGATTTAACAATTAAAGATAAGAATAATATTAATAATTTGGTTATGACGGCAGGACAATTATATGATTATATGGGAGAACAAGCAGAATATATGATATGTATAGTTGTAATATTAGATGATGATGAGGCATTTAAGTTTAAAACAAAATATCTTGTAGATGCTTTAAATAAAATAAAATAGGGGAAGATAAAAATGCAATATATAGATTTTAATTATGAAGAGTTAAATAATAAATATAATGGGGAGAAAAATAATTTTGCATTACTTATAGATGGAAGTGCTTTACTTACAACAAAATATTATGGAAATTTATCAGATGAAGTAAAAGCAGAGAAAGACCCGGATATGCAAAAATTATATTATGATACATTACTTAAAGCCCCGGATGGAAGATATACAAATGCGGTATTTCCTATGTTGATGGATATAATGCAAATGATAAGGGAACAAAAACCTGCATACATAGTAGTTGCATTTGATAGAAGTAGAAATACTTTCAGAAAAGGTGTATATGATGATTATAAAGCTCAAAGAACTCCTAAACCGGCTCCACTTGGGGAACAATTTAAAACTATGGCTGAAATATTAAGACGAATTGGTATAAAAGTATATGATAGTCAAAACTATGAAGCAGATGATATTGTGGGAAGTATAGCAGAACATATTAAAGGCGAAGTTCCATGTGCATTACTTACTAAAGACCATGATTATTTACAATTAATAGATACAAATGGCAGTAATCAGCCGGTAGTATGTTGGATGATGCAGACTTC
>OGKG01002116.1_pt1 | contig 21689 bp, 18 predicted proteins | sample 1572201 | NCBI WGS metagenome assembly OGKG01 (sample SAMEA2582146, study PRJEB24529) | metagenome | biome: Human gut stool | place: China | collected 2011 | reverse complement strand
GTGATTTTTCTGTGAGGCTCTTCTGGCTTTTTTATTCAGATGGCGTTCCATAAGCATCTGATCAATATTTTCGTTGGTGTACCATTTTCCAGACTGATGGATCGCATAGGCACCCTTCCCAAGTGCCATGGCTGCCACTCCATAGTCCTGCGAAACCACCATATCTCCTTTGTGGCAAATGCTGATCAGCTTATAATCCACCGCATCCGAACCTGCTCCCACCACAATAACTTCGCTGTAATCGGAGAAAAGCACATGATTGGTGTCACATAACAAGGTCACCGGAATCTTATATTTTTTTGCAAGCTCTTCTACGATACCCACCACCTGGCAGGCATCTGCATCTACAAATATTTTCATAAAATTAGTCAGCAATCCTTTTTACAATCTCTTCATCACTTTCCATTGGATATGCACTGAGCAACTCATTTATTCTATGGACATATTCCAGGGACAGATCCAAGTCATCCGCAACTGTCTCCTCGTCTCTGTTCTTTTTCTTCAGTAACCGGCGTAAAATAGAAATTTCCTCTGCTTTTCTTCCAACTATCCGTCCTTCTTCGCGTCCTTCCTCGCGTCCTTCTTCGCGTGCATCTTCGCGTTCGTATTCAAGTTCTTCCCATTTTTGCATATACTTCACCCCGATTTCTTCACTCGCCTTGATCTGTTCGACATATTCATGAAGTTTCTTCAGGTTCTCGCTGTCGTCGCCTATTTTATCAGCATCCATGGTCTCCATATATTCCAACAATGCAACCAGCTCTTCTGATACTTCATCGCGATTCGTTCCATGACTGTTCAGGAAAATGCGGACTGCTCCATCTTCCAGTCTTAAATCTGGTTCTTCCTCACAATATGGATGAAATGTATAGCAGTATTTCCCTTTTCCAAACAGATCAAATGGAGTGATCATAATAATGCAGGTGTCATTCAAAAGATTAAAACTGCGCGTCCCCGGGATCTCCATCGTCTCATTAAATAAGAATCTGTCGAACAACGTTAATTCCTGCAAAGTTTTCATTTGTCTTCTCCCTCCATTTTACCCATTTAGAGCCGTATCCGCAACCATATTTCACACGTTTATGCATGAAATCACTATACTATTTGCTCTTTTTTATCATTATCATTGGGAAATCCATGACGAAATGTCATGACTCGAATTGATGATGCTATCATATCACAGAAAAATTTGTGTGTCATTAGTGTTTACGGATTGTTTAGATTCTTTATGAAAATGTCATATTTAGAATGCAGAAATAACAACAAAAACCTGACCAATGCAGTTCATCCACTTAAAGTAAAACCTCAAAAGCCAAATGGCAAAGAAGAAAAGGCTCCTTCTGTTGAAAAACTTACCGTTGATGATCTCTTTCGGCAGTTTGAAGAAAATCCACCTGCTGATATGGCTCCCTGTGCGAAACTTTGGGAAATTTTTAATACTTTTTTCCTTCAAAATTCTGCCAGAATGAAACTTATCTCTTTAGCAAAATATGTTGTATTATCCATTATTCTATGTTACACCCATTTCAGTAATCTACCATTTTCCATTCTCATTTCATTGCTCACTTCGAGCTCGATTCCCGATAATGGAACACAATTTCTTATTTGCACAAGAAAAGGAGGTGTTCGATATGTGGTCAGAAGCATTATTGCAGATGGATGAAAATACCCTTAAATATCAAGTATAACGGATGCAGGCTGAAAATAAAAAGCTACGTGAACAAAGATAGGCTGATAAAGCTCACATGGACAGCATCTGTCCCTGCAAAAAAAGACATAAAAAAACGAACCCATCTTTTTCAAATGGATTCGTTCTTTCATGATTCTATAGAATTTTATTCTTCTGCAAACAGTTCTTCTTTTCTCTGGATCATCTCATCGATCTTCTCTATATACAATGCCACATCTTTGATATTCTCGCACCGTTCGATCCGATAAGAACCATCTGGGTTCTGTTCATTCCAGACACGTTTGGTGGAAGCCCCGGCTCCGCACGCCACGATGGTCTGTTTCTCTTCCATGATGAGGATATTGTAGATACCAGCCTTCTCCGGCTGTGCGTAACCTACGTTTTCAAAGTTACCGGCCATATTTTTCTGGCGATAGAGATAATATGGCGACAATCCCATCTCTGCACAGTATCTGGCAGTCATATCCATGATCTGCATATTATTTTCCAGACCCATCTCCTCGTATTTATCTTTGAAAAGACTGAGTCTTGCGGCACGCTTGATTGCCAGAGAGTGGACCGTCACGCTGTCAGGTGCCATGGCTTCCAGCTCTTTCATAGTATGCTCCACATCATCATAGGATTCTCCCGGAAGTCCCACGATCAGATCCATATTGATATGAGCAAATCCCATGCTGCGGGCCAGCGTAAATGCTTCTTTTACCTGATCTACGGTGTGACGTCTGCCGATGATCTCCAGTGTCTTCTGGTTCATGGTCTGGGGATTGATGGAGATCCGGTCAATGCCGTGATCCAGCAGCACCTGAAGCTTCTCCCTGGTGATGCTGTCCGGTCTGCCCGCTTCCACGGTAAATTCCTGCAGATGTTCTGTATCAAACTTACTCTGGATCCTGGTCAGCAGACGGTCCAGCTGATAAGGCTCCAATGTGGTCGGTGTACCACCGCCGATATAGACTGTATTAAGCTTTTTATCCCGGAACCGGTCTGCCACATAATCCAGTTCCTTACATAAAGCATCCAGATACTGATCCACCTGTTTCCGCCATCTTTCCAACGGATAGGATGAGAAGGAGCAATAAAGGCAGATGCTTGGGCAGAACGGAATCCCCACATAGAGGCTGTAGCCATCTTTGTAGTCAATATTTCGAAGCACATACCGTTCCCGGTTGGCGATCATGACGCTCAGTGCCACCTTTTCCTTGCTTGCCAGATAGGTATTCCGCATATATTCTGCGGTCTCTACATTGCTCATGCCCTGCTCGATCAGTCCCATGGCGATCTTCGCCGGACGGATTCCCGTCAGGGTTCCCCATGGAAGAGTCTGTCCCGTGTATGCACACAGCAACTGGTATAATTGGCGTTTCAGCCGGTTTTTCGTCTCTTTCCGTTCTGCATAATTGATGACGGACGCACCGGATTCTTTTTCTTCGCCCTGCTCCATCAGGCAGATGGACACAGTCTCATCTGTAAACTCCACAGAAATACGAAGAGCCGTATCTTCGGTAAATGTATCCTGTACATGGATCTGCACATCTTCTCTTGGAAAAAAAGATTTCACAAGGGAATGGATATCATATTCGAAACTCGGCCGGTTTACAATTACTTCTATCATAAAAAGCCTTTCTTTTCTTCCTACACAAATGAATTATACTTCTTCTCATGACCGATCGTGGTCTCTTCGCCATGTCCTGGACAGACGAGCGTATCATCTGGCAATAAAAAGAGTTTTTCTTTTACCGCACGAACTAATGCAGATGTACTTCCACCTGGAAAATCGCTTCTGCCCACAGACTCTGCGAACAGGGTATCTCCCGAGAACACGCAGCCTGCATCTGCCACGTAGTAAGAGCATCCTCCCGGCGTATGTCCCGGTGTATGGATAACCTGAATCTTCATGCCTGCCAGTGTCAGTTCCTGTCCGTCACGCAGCAGTTCATCCGGCTCAAAAGTCACAACTTTGCGTTCAATAAAGACAGACAGATTCTTCTTTGCATCCAGAAGAAGGTCTTCTTCCTCTGTCAGTGCGTATACCTTCACCCCCAACTCTGTGCGAAGGGATTCGCATGCTCCCATATGGTCGATATGTCCATGGGTCAGCAGGATCGCAGTGATCTTCCATCCATGCTTCTCAGCTGCCGCACAGATCCGATCCGGTTCTGCTCCCGGATCGATCACAACAGCCTCTTTTGTATCTTCATTTGCCAGAAACCAGCAGTTCTCTGCCAGATTTCCCACATTGATATGTGTAACTTTACTGTTCATTATCTTCTCCCTTAGCTGGCAGACCTCTCAATATCCAGAACACTCTCAATCTGTCTGAGCTTCTCAATGATCTTGTTCAGCTCTTCCACGCTGGAAATATCAAAGCTGATAGTGATGGTAGCGGTTCCTTGTTTGCTGGTACGCACATTCATAGATGTGACGTCAATATTTCTCTCAGTGAGAGTCTTGGAAATATCCACCAGAAGGCCGGTACGGTTGTTGCCGTAGATCTTGATCTCCGTCGAATATTTCTCACTGCTTCTGGTCTGTGCGCCTCCCTGCCATTCTGCATCAATCAGCCGTTCTCTCTCTGATTCCGCCAGATGGAGCATATTGACGCAGTCGGTCCGGTGAATCGTTACACCTCTTCCCCTGGTCACAAAGCCCACGATCTCATCACCCGGAACCGGATTACAACACTTTGAAAACCGCACTGCCACATCATCAATACCTTTTACAATAATGCCGCTCTTGGATTTGGTCACATGAAGCTTCTGCTCCTTTGCCTCCTTCATGCTCTCCATGATCTTGGCATCGGTCACTTCTTTCTTCTTTGCCTTCTCATACTCTTCCACCATCTTGTTGACGACCTGACCTTCTTTCAGTCCGCCATGTCCGATGGCTGCCAGTACAGATTCCCAGTCGCGGAATCCATATTTTCTAAGAACACTTTCCTGATACTCCGGCTTTACCACCTGAGCGGCAGGAATGCCCTTCATCTTACAATACTGGGCGATCAGTTCTTTTCCTTTTGTAATATTGCTTTCCTTGAACTCTGTCTTAAACCACTGGTTGATCTTATTTTTTGCCTGCGTACTCTTAACGGTGTTGAGCCAGTCACGGCTGGGTCCTTTGGAGTTCTGGGATGTAATGATCTCGATCCGGTCACCATTCTTGATCACCGTCTCGATAGGCACCAGCTTTCCGTTGACTCTGGCACCAATCATCTTGTTGCCGACCGCACTGTGGATACTATATGCAAAGTCAATCGTATTGGAGCCATTGGGCAGTGTCTTCACATCGCCACCTGGTGTAAAGCAGTATACACTCTCGGAGAACAGATCCAGATCACTCTTTAAGAGACTCATGAATTCCCGGTTATCGGACATGTCACGCTGCCACTCCAGGATCTGACGGAGCCAGGTAAGCTTTGCCTCCGCGCTGTTCTTACCTTCAACGTTCTGCTCATTGCTTCCGCCGCTCTCCTTGTATTTCCAGTGAGCAGCGATACCATACTCTGCGGTACGGTGCATCTCATAAGTACGGATCTGGATCTCAAAAGGCTGTCCCTTCGGGCCAATCAGCGTAGTATGCAAAGACTGGTACATATTGGCTTTGGGCATGGCAATATAATCTTTGAAACGTCCCGGAATAGGCTTATACATCTCATGGATCACACCCAGTGCCGCATAACAGTCTTTGACAGATTCCACCAGAATACGTACAGCAAACAGATCATAGATCTGATCCAGTGTCTTATCCTGGTTGACCATCTTTTTATAAATGCTGAAGAAATGTTTCACTCTTCCCTGTACATCTGCCTCGATCTTGGCATTGTCCATGTGCTGTTTGACTTCCGCCACGATGGACTGTACATATTTCTCACGGGTACTCTTCTTCTCTGCAATCTGAGATACCAGATCATAATAGACATCCGGCTCCAGATATTTCAGTGCCAGATCATCCAGCTCGATCTTTACTTTCGAAATACCAAGACGCTGTGCAATGGGCGCATAGATGTCCATGGTCTCTCGTGCTTTTTCCTTCTGCTTTTCCGGCTTCATGTATTTCAGAGTACGCATATTGTGAAGCCGGTCCGCCAGCTTGATGAGGATAACGCGGATATCTTTTGCCATTGCAAGGAACATTTTTCTTAAGTTCTCTGCCTGTTCATCCACTTTATCTGCGGAATAGCTCAGCTGACCCAGCTTGGTGACTCCATCTACCAACAGTGCCACCTCATCACCAAATTCCTTTGCCAGGTCTTCTGTAGTCATCGGTGTATCCTCTACCACATCATGAAGAAGACCTGCTGCAATACTTTCCTTATCAAGCTCCAGATCTGCCAGAATAATTGCCACACAAAGCGGGTGAATGATATACGGCTCACCGGATTTACGCACTTGTCCGTCATGGGCCTTTTTTGCCACCTGGTATGCTTTTTCGATCATGGAGATGTCCGCAGATGGATGATATTTGGTCACGCGCTGCACCAGTTCCTGATATAATTCATCAGGGCTGGTAAAATCTTCCATCTTAACGATACTTCTGTCATCCTCCTGCACTTCTCTTGCCTGTTCTTCCGTCATATCAATCACCACTTCTCTGTCTATCTATTTTTTCCCGATACAGTACATTCTTTTGTCCTGCATCAGCTGCTTTTATTTGCCTTCGTAACGAATTACACTCTCTACATCATATTTACTCAGCTTCTCACGACCATGAAGTCCTGCCAGCTCCATCAAAAATATGATTTTAACCACTTCACCGCCCAGCTGCTCCACCAGCTTTGCTGCTGCCTCAATGGTACCACCGGTTGCGATCAGATCGTCGATCAGTACCACCTTCTGCCCAGGTTTGATGGAATCCTTGTGCATCTCGATCTCTGCACTGCCATACTCCAGGTCATAGCTCACAGATACGGTCTCTCTTGGAAGTTTTCCTTTTTTGCGGACCAGTACAAACGGTTTATGAAGGTTGTATGCGATCGGCATTCCGAAGATGAATCCTCTGGACTCCGTTCCTGCGATCACATCAAAATCAAGACCTTCCAGCTTCTTCTGCAGACTGTCAATAGCCAGCTGCAATCCCTCTGCATCCTGCAGAATGCTGGTCACATCTCTGAAAATGATTCCTGGTTCCGGATAATCCGGAATACTTACTACATAATCCTCTAACTTTTTCATCTGTCTTCTCCTTCTCTATCGCTATGCCTTCGGCATAATCTTTTCCTCTATAAACTGGTGTCAGACAACACCATAACAGAATAAATATAGCACAAATTCATGCAATCAGCAATAGTCCAGAATCCTCAGCTGTAATGTCCTCTGCCCCCGGAATTCATTGATCTCCGGATAATACAAAAATGCCAGTCTGGGCTTTTGCTGCATGGTCTTTAACACTTCATTCATCTGATCACTGAAATAGATTCCATCCATCGTGGTCCCACTTTCATCCTTCAGCTTCAGCCTTAGTACATTCTGATTCTTGCCAAGAACACGGGTTTCTAACACCTGCACTCCTTTCGCTGCGAATACCGGCTTACTATTTCCTTTTCCAAAAGGTTCCAGCAGAGATAATTCCTCCACCAGTCTCTCTGATACATAGGAAAATGGCATAGCAATGTCGATCCGCACTACTTCGGTCAGATCCTTTTCCGTCAGTGTACACAGTTCATTGAGTCTTTTCCGGAACTTTTCCACATGTTCCTCCGGCATAGACACACCAGCCGCCATAGGATGTCCACCGTATTTCGTATAGAGCTCCTTACACTTGCTCATCTCTTCAAACATAGAGTAGGTCTCAATAGAACGCCCGGATCCTTTTACTCCATCCTGCGATCTGGTCAGCACAAACACTGGCCGGTAATAGCGTTCCCTGATCCGTCCAGCGATAATTCCCGCAAGACTCTCATGACAGTCGGGTAGATAGATCACCAGTACCCGATCTCCTTTCATGTCGCTGTTCTCGATCTGGTCAAGAGCCTGCTGCACACCGTCATCCGTCATGGATTTTCGTTCATCATTGAGTGCTTTTAACTCTGCGGCTTTTACAAGTGCTTTTTCATAATCTGTAGTCTTTAAAAGCTCCAGTGCCCGCTTTGCCGTATCCAGCCGTCCGCTTGCATTGATACATGGTCCTAAGACAAATCCAATATGAAATGCCGAAATAGTCTCTCTGGAGATCTCATTGACTTCTATCAATGCCGAGATTCCCGGATGAGTGGTGGTCTTCAGAAGCTTCAGTGCTTCTTTCACCAGGATTCGATTCTCTCCGGTCAGATCCATCACGTCTCCCACTGTGGCAAATCCTGCAAACAGCAGCAGATCCTCATAAAGCTCCTGTTCTGGCACTCCAAGCTGTTCCCACAGAGCACTGACCAACTTCCATGCCACACCTGCTCCACACAGATTTTTATATGGATACGGACAATCCTTCTGGTGGGGATTGACTACCACATCTGCTGGCGGAATCTCTTCCTGCAGTTCATGGTGATCCGTAATGATCACTGTCATTCCCAGACTTTTGGCATAGGCGATCTCTTTCACTGCTGCAATTCCGTTGTCACAGGTCACGATAGTATCTACACCTGCATCATATGCCCTCTTTACCAGATCTTCATTAAGCCCATAGCCATCCTTCTTCCGATCCGGAATATCTGTATCTACTTCTGCTCCGGCTCTTGTCAGTCCCCTGAGAAGAATGTAAGTGGAACATACACCATCAATGTCATAGTCTCCGATGATCCGAATGGAGGCACCTTCCTTTATTTTTTTCTGTAAAATCTCAACTGCCGGAATGATCCCTTTCATCACAGAAGCAGAACAGAGATCCGACAGTCCCCCATACAGGTACTGTCGGATCTCTGATTCTTCTGTGATATCCTTATTACGGATCAGCCGGGCAGTCAGGGAGCTGATTCCAAACTTCTCACCGATCGACTGAAAATCTGCTCCTTTTCTGATCTCTACCCATTTTGCCATTGGCTTTCCTCTCTGTCCGTTATTTTTTCTCACCCAGTTTTGTACGCATTACATACCACAGGGCACCGGTAATGCATACGGAAGAGTAGGCACCGCACACGATACCAACCATCAGTGGAAGTGCAAATTCACGGATGGATGCAACACCCAGGATGAACAGCACTTCTACCATAACGAAAGTAGTCAGGGAAGTATAGATACTTCTGGTAAGGGTCTGTGTGATACTTGCATTAACCACATCCTCCAGAGTATCTTTCTTCTTCATATCTGTAAGATTCTCACGGATACGGTCGAAGATAACGATGGTTGCATTGATGGAGTAACCGACAATCGTCAGCATACATGCGATAAAGGTATTTCCTACGGAAATTCTTGCAGCTCCATAGAATACCAGAACAACCAGTACATCATGCACCAGAGCAGCTACTGCACTGGTTGCAAAACGGATATCCTTGAAACGAACCCAGATATAGATCAGCATACAGATCGTCGCAATGATCACAGATACGACTGCATCATGCTTTACTTCCTGGCTGATGGCACCGCTGATACTCTCTGCTGTGATTGCCGTATCTCCCAGCTCAAAAGTTTCTGTCAGACTGTTATCCAGCTCCTGTCTCTGATCCAGACTCAACTCCTTGGTCTTGATAATAACCTGATTAGTTCCTGCAACCTTCTGGGTCTGAATATCATTATCACCAGTCACTGCGGATACTACCGGAACGACTTTTTCATCAATGTCAGCAATAGACATATCTTCATTGAATTCAACAGTTGTTGCAGTTCCTCCCTGGAATTCCAGGCTGTATGCCAGGATTCCTTTTCCGGATCCGGCATTGATTCCCATATAAATAAGTCCTGCCACGATCACTGCCAGCGAAGCTGTAAAAAATACTTTTCTCTTGCCAAGGAAGTTGATCGGTGCTCTCTCTTTGACTGTACCGTACCACTTCTCATCCTGCAGTCCCAGTGCATACAGCGCATTCAGTACCTGTCTGGTCACGACCAGTGCGGTGAACATGGATACGATAATACCAAGTGCCAGAGTCTGTGCAAAACCTTTGACACTTCCGGATCCCTTGAATCCAAGCACAATAGCGGCGATCAGAGTCGTCACGTTACCATCCACAATAGCAGACAGTGCTTTCTGGAATCCGATCTTAATGGAAGACTTCACAGTCTTGCCGGTTGCGATCTCCTCGCGGATACGGGAGAAGATGATAACGTTGGCATCCACGGCCATACCGATAGACAGAACGATACCTGCAATACCCGGCAGGGTCAGAGTCATCTCAAAAATATTCAGAAGTACCAGTACAATACCTACATAGGAAGTAAGCGCAATACCTGCAGCCAGACCCATGATACGGTACAGAATGATCATCAGGACAACTACAATAGCGAATCCGATAGCACCTGCCACAAGGCTGGTGGAGATTGCTTCGCTACCCAGCTTAGCACCTACCACGTTGGACCGCAGCTCCTGAAGTTCCAGGGACAAAGAACCGATACGGATGGTGGATGCAAGCTGATCAGCCTGCTCGTATGTAAAGTTACCGGTGATCTGACATCTTCCATCAGTAATTGCATTCTGGACAGTCGGAGCACTGATCACGCTGCCATCATAGACAATTGCGATCTGATTTCCAATATTTGCAGAAGTTGCCTCAGCAAATTTCTGTGCACCTTCATCCGTCAGCACCAGTTCTACCACATACTGACGATTCTGATAACTGTCTGTGGTGGAACCTGCCTGCGCCTCGGCCACATCAGTTCCTTCCAGTACCACTTCACCATCTGTGGTCTGGAACTGCAGAGAACCTGGTTTTCCAAGCTCTTCCAGAATTGCATTTGCATCGGTCACACCCGGGATCTCGATATTGATCCGGTCAGCACCTTCCTGATAAACCTCAGCCTCGGTACTGTAATTTTCCACACGCTTCTGCAGCTTGTAGATCGTGTCTGCCATATCTTCTGCACTTGGTGCTTCATCGCCCACTGCCTGGTAGGTGATACTCACACCGCCTGCCAGATCCAGACCCAGATGGATCTTATCTGCAGAACCCAGTCCGTCTGCTCCCCAGCCTGCTGCTGAAGTGAACAGCAGAAGACCGGTCAGGACAACCGTCAGAAGCAGGGTAACAACTGCTCTAGATTTCTTCATTTGCTCTTTCCTCGTCTTTCTCCGCCTGAGCGGCCTTGATCATGATCGCGCACTCTACACGTTTGCGCTCCAGCTCACAACTCACATCATATGCATCATTGATGGAGCCATGGAATTTATAAGAGTTTGCCGCACAACCGCCGCTGCAGTAGAATTTGGCAAAACAGTTCCGGCATTTTTCCTTGGAGTAAACGTTACACTCTTTGAACTCTTCTCTGATGTCCGGGCGGGTGATTCCATCATCCACATTTCCCATCAGATATTTCTCTTCGCCTACGAACTGATGACACGGATAGAGGTCTCCCCACGGAGTCACTGCCAGATATTCGGTTCCTGAACCACATCCGGACAGTCTCTTTGCCACACAGGGTCCGCCTGTCAGATCCAGCATGAAATGGAAGAAATTGAAATCCTTGTCTGTATGATATCTGTTCACCATCTCGGCTGCCAGCTTGTCATACTCTGCAAAGATCTCCGGCAGATCCTCTGCCTGCAGTGCATAATCTTCCTCATCAGATCCTACTACCGGCTCCACAGAGATCTGCTTGAATCCCAGATCTGCCAGATGAAGCACGTCGTTGGAGAAATCCTTGTTGTTCTTGGTAAATGTACCGCGCACATAATATTTTTCCTGATTCCGGCTCTCTGCCAGCTTTTCAAACTTCGGCAGAACCAGATCATAGCTTCCTTTTCCGTTACGGAACGGTCTCATACGGTCGTGAACTTCCTTACGTCCATCGATACTCAAGACCACGTTGTCCATCTCACGGTTTACGAACTCCTGTACCTCATCGTTCAGCAGAACGCCATTGGTTGTCAGAGTAAAACGGAATCTCTTATTATGAAGCTTCTCCTGCTCTCTTCCGTATGCAACCAGGTCTTTGACAACCTGCCAGTTCATCAACGGTTCGCCACCGAAGAAATCCACTTCCAGATTGTGTCTGCTTCCGGAATTGGCGATCAGGAAATCCAGTGCCTTCTTACCTACCTCGTAGCTCATAAGAGCACGACGTCCATGATACTCGCCCTCTTCTGCAAAGCAGTAACGACAGGCCAGATTACAATCATGGGCAATGTGCAGACACAGTGCCTTAACTACCGGCTTCTTTGCCTCCACAATATCGTGGATATAATTTTCATAAATATCCTCTGTATAGAGTTTTCCGGCTTTGATCAGCTCGTCCAGATCTTCTGCTGCCTCCCGGATCTCAGCTTCCGGGTACTTATCTTTCAGAAGAGCAACTGTCTCATCCAGTCCTTTTTCCTTGTAATAAGGAACCATATCGTAGATCAGATCATCTACCACATGGACAGATCCACTGTTTACATCCAGCAGAATATTATAACCATTGTTCTTATACTGATGAACCATGTATGTTTTCCTTTCTGTTCTGTGTTGTATATCCAATATTTTCTCTGTTTTCATGTTGTCTCTATGACAAAGAAGAAGCAGCGGCGGGAGCCGCTGCTTACTCATTCACTGAAAAACTCCTCTTATTTGCTGTGCTCGCAGGTCTGATTTCCTACGGTACAGGAAGTCTTGCATGCAGACTGGCAGGAAGTCTGGCACTCGCCACATCCGCCTTTTTTCATGGTGTTCTGCAGAGTCTGAGTATTCAAAGTCTTAATATGTTTCATCCGTGTTTCCTCCTGAATGATTTTTCTACATAACTTAGATAAGTATAGCACATCTACAATGTTTGCGTCAACTGTTTACACCGGTACTTTTACAAGAACCTTGCGGATCGTCTTCTCTTCTCCACTGGTAAGCCCTGCCATATGGGCATCCTCCGGAAAGGTAACTGCGAAATCACCTGGATGAAGAGTTACCGTAGATCCACCTTCACATGCCGGAGCTTTCATACGCTCTTTGGCTTCATCATACTCGCCCCATCCTGGAACCAGTGCAGTCTCCATAACAGTGACCAGCTCACTCTCTTCCAGCGGGAAATGAATATCAATGTATTTTTTATGTGCTTCCCAGTCGCGGCTGTTTTTCAGGCCCTGATCCAGAAGCTTCACAAATACACCTGCTTCCAGATCCAGCTTTCCGTTCTCCAGTTCTTTAAAATCACCTGCTGCCAGATAGTCAAGAGCCACATCCAGTGCATGGCTGATTCCTTTATAGTGGTCAATATACTTTACATTTCCCCAGATCATTTTTGATCTCCTTCCAGTCCAAATTTCTTCATAAGCTTTGGAATCATCTCTTTTGTCAGCGGAATAGAAAATCCCATGGGATTCAGCATATATGCCTTTGCCTGTTTTCCCTCAAATTTTTCCAGCTGCGTAAATGGTATCTGAATAGAGCGAAGAGCTCCTTTTCCCTGGGCATATTTCTGGAACTCCCAGATATCGGTAAATACCGGGAAGAACAAATCACCATTCTGATGCTTCAGATATGGGATCTGGCACTCCTTCAGATTTAACTGCGGGTCTTTTTCCTTTCCTTTCGGTGGAAGCACCGGCATAAATACCTTTGCTTTTACCAGATTGGAAGAAAATTCTTCATCCAGATCATGAAGCACTTTCCGATCTACGGCATCTTTGCCTTTTCTTGCTTCCTGCATAAGATATACGCCAGTCAGCTGAAGGTTCGGCTGATACAGGGCATTCGCTGCCACTTTTTTCTGAAAATCCTCAGGCAGCACATTTTCCAGTTCAATCAGTTCCGCAGGAGCATCTGCGGCTTTATAGCACACTGCATTCACTCCCATGAACGGAAGAATACCCAGATGCTGTCGAACCTGATTGAGAAATACTTTCCGTTTCTCTCCATCTGGTTCTTCTGGTTTCACCGGAAGCTCCAGCTCCAGCGTCTTTAGATCCCTCACAAGTACACGAATACCTTTTTCGCCATATACTTTTGCCGCTGCTTCTGCATCTTCCTTCGTCTCATACAGCAGAACCTGATCGAAAAAATTCTCCTGTTCACACTCAACATAAGGGAGGTTTGTCAGAGGTGAGATCAGTGCATAGGCCTCTTTTAAATCCTGCACCTTCTCTGCAACTGTCTTTTTATCCGCCGTATTTTTCATGCGGTCTTTCAAATCGATAATATCTGCTGCCATCTTTGTTCTCCTGTCTCTACTCGTTATATACCAAAGCCATCATGACCAGCTCTTCATCAGAATCATTTTCAAATCCATGATGCTGTCCACATTCAATGATACAGACATCGTCCGGTCCTACCGGGATCCGGGAACCATCATGATCGATAAACGTTCCATGACCGGAAAGTACATAGTACGGCTCAGTCTCACCAATATGATCATGCACACCAATGCTGCTGTGCGGCTCCATCTTCACCAGTGCATACATTCTTCCGTGACCGTTCAGTTCCTCCGGTTTCAGGATGTGATGCATCTCAAGCTTGCCTTTGCCTCCACGAAGGCCTTCTACTGTTTTTATCTCTGCTTTACGTACCATTAAAAATATCTCCTTTCGTAACTGCTCCAATGTGACTATTTTACCACAGTTGTCTCTGTCATGCACCTAAAATTTCAGCAACACAGGTCTCCCTGCGAAATTCTGTTTACAATAAAAGCAATTCCTGTTCGATTTCCTTGCCATTCTTCAGAATTGCTTCTTTCAGTGGAGTCAGAACACCCGCATCCATCTGCTCAAATCTTTCTCGCTTGTCTGTTTCCAGCGAAATACTTGCACCCATCTGTAAAGCCATCTTATAATCTGTCACATCCATTTTCCAAGGCTTCAACTTGGGAAACAGGTTCTTCTGCAGAAATTTGAAAATCCGGATTCCGCCGTAATCCATGTCTCCCCAGTGAAAATATTCGGTATCCGTTCCAGCTAATTCAACCACCCTGGAAAGGAACTTTCTCTCAGGCGGGCTGAAAAATCCATGGCAGAAAATATACAATGTATCCGGTCGAAATTGCATCTTTTCATAATTTGCTTTATTCTCAATCGTCATAATCTGTCGGATCCCCACTATACTTATCGGAACCGCATTTTCTAATGTCTGTTTGTTGAACATTGTTCCGTATATCTGTGCTGCTGTGCTAATTGCCGGTCCATCATCGATTCGATAGGATACAGCTCCCTTAAATTCCAATGTCTGCGCATAAGTCAGAATTCCATGAGCTGTCAGCAGTTCTTCGTCAGACATTCCTTCTTCATATAACGGAGAATATTGCTTCAGAACACTCAATACCGCAGACTGATAGATCTTCTCAAATCGTTTGGTTGGTGTAATCTTCGACTCGCTCTGCTTCGTTTGCGCAATCCCATTCCATATTGTACAGACCTGTGCACTGAATGCTCTGCGATATAACGGTTTCCTCTCTTCTGCTGTCTTGTTTAAAAACAAGAAAAACAGCGGGTCTTCCAAACCTGGTACATCCTTTACAAGCTTTCCGCTGTTCAGTCGTTCCAGTATATGATCATAATAGGGAATCAGCCAGTCTGCCTGCGCTACGCGGCTTTTCCAGCTCTCTGTCAGTTCCATCTGTGACAACTGCCGCTCCCTTGGATCCTCGATCTGCTCCACCTGGCAGAGCAGCGGGATTGCGTCAGAACTGACTGTGATCTTCTCGATCTCTGTCCTGACTGCTTTCCATTTTACTATAATTTTACCGGAAATACCGGTAAGTTTTTCCAACTCGCCAGCCTGTCTGAGCAGCACAGAACGACCACCAACCGCATCAAGCAGTTTCTGATCTGCTTCTATATGCCATTGCTTACTTCGCGTTCCGGCACGATAGCTATCACATTCGGCTTTCTCAATGATGTATCTACTCAATGACTGTATCTTCTGTTTCGTCCGCTCCTGCTTCATCGCCATCTTCCTTCTCCCCTGCGATCATTTCCAGATAACTGCCTTTATCAATGTGCATCATGGAGATCTGGTTCTGATACCGACGGAATCCATAGACGCAGTCTACGTTGCGAATTAGGGATTGAAGTCGCTCATCTGGCACACAGACGATAAGCTGCAGTTCCAGCTCTCTTGCATAGCGCAGGCACACTTCGCTTCGTTCCTTGTCCATCTTGGAAAATGCCTCATCCAGCAGTACCAGACGGACTTTGGAATCCCGGCTGCTCTGCTGCATATAAAGCATGGCAAAACCAGCCAGCAGTGCTACGTATTTCGGGTTCTGTCCCTCACCACCCGAATCACGGCCTGCCATCTCATCTACCGGATTCTTCCGGATAGAACCATCCGGGTTTTCTACTTTCTCATACATACTGAAGGTCAGATAATTCCGGTAATCAGCGTAACGCTCCATCTCCTGACGACGTTTCTCCAGACCGGAAGCATCCTCCTCTCTTGGCGGCATGAATTTCTCCGTCAGAAGCTGGATCTTCTGCTCATACTTCTGATAGAAATCATCCTCCAGAAGGCTCATCTGTCCTTCATACCCCTGATTATCCATGACCTTGCTGTCCAGTTCTTTTGCCGTCAACATCTCATAGAACTGTCCGTTCTCATTCTGCGCCGGAAGGATCTCGATCTGGTACACACTGTCAGAGAAACGAATGCGTGACAGCAGACGGTTGATATCTCTCGCGTGACGGTATGCTGCCTTAATCTCTCCGTGGATTGCCGCGATCACATTGTCCCGGAGACTTGCATAGACCAGTTCACACTGCTTTGCAAATTCTTCCTTAAACTGCGGTTCAAAATCTCTGCGGCACTTCTCCAGTACCTGGTCGTAACAGTCGTTATCTTTATCCGGATCTGCAAAATCATAGACCGGATATTTCTGGTTAAAATGATTCCGGGCACGGGTCCGGTCTTCCCGCTGTTGTTCCTCCTGTTCGGTAAACTTCACCAGTTCCTGCCGCTTCTTGTTCCGATAGGCGGCTTCTGAAAGAGTCTCCAGATTCTCCGTCACTTCTGCCAGCAGTTCTTCATTTTCCACAAAGCCTTCCTGAAGAATGGCCAGTTTTTCTTCATAGCCCTTCACATCTGACTCTGCACTTCCCAGTGCTTTGGTCTGATCCAGCAGCTCTGTCTGGATCTTCGCCAGACGCTCCTTAATCTGGCTCTCCTGTTCCTGAAGTTCTGCCTGCTTTGTCGTCAGTTCTGACATGAGGGTTCCATTTTTCAGTTCCCGCAGCTCCTCTTCCAGTCGATCCTGCTCTTTTGCCGCATCTTCCAGCTGTGCGGCTGCCTTGGACAATGCTGCCAGCTGCGCCGGATCCATGCCAAGCTTTTCAAATCCCATGGCACGCTTCAGGCTGTCACGCAGATGAATGGCCCCCTGATACTCCTTCTCCAGACGGAACACTTCATCCGTCAGCTCCTGCAGTTTTTCCTTGGAAACTTTTGTTCCAATGCAGGCTCTGGTAGTATAATCTGCCTCGCGCAGATGACGGAACATATAGTTGCTGTAAGAATAACAATCCGGCGTCACACCGTCGCGAACCTGGTCCAACTCTTCTACAGTCTCGCATTTTACGATGCGTCCCAGATACCTCTTCAGACACAGATCCACGTAAGCTTCTTCTGTCCGCACTGTCTCATATAAAGTTCCCGACTGTGCCGTGGGCTCATCTCGCTTGATCGCCGCCGTATTGATCAGGTCGATCTCCTGATACTGCTTCATCCGACGGAACAGTTTCGCCGCATCCAGCGCATATTCCGGTGGTGTGATCAAACTGAATTTCACACGACCCATGCGACCTTCCACCGCATTTTTCCATTTTTCATCTGTAATATCAAACAGATCTGCAAATACAGAGACCGGCACTTTCTTTCCATATAGATTAGTGAGTGCTGCCTCCAGTTGGGTTCTCGCCTTTTTCAGCTTCTGGTCATAGTGCTTCCTGTCATTTTTCAGATCTTCCAGGATCTCTTTTTTCTCTGCCAGATCTTTTCCTGTCTCCCGAAGACTGGTGCCCAGATCCTCATATTCTTCTGACACGGCGGAAGCTGCTTCTTCCAGCCGTCTTGCCAGCTCCTGACACTGTTTTTCCGTCACAGAACCTTTGCGGAATTCACTGATCAACTGCAGGGCAAAATTGCTCACATAGCCGGTAACATTTTCATCCTCTTCCCAGGCGCATAGTCCTTCTACGATACCGCGCCACTGACGGCTGTTGCCTGCCAGCAGAACAATCTTGTCTTTTAATGCCTGCAGTTCCTTTTCCTTCTGACCATAATCACTGGCTTTCAGTCTGGAACTGACCTCGATCAGAGCTTCCTGACAGCTTTTCTGTTCCTTTTCTTTTTCCTTCTGCTCTGTCTCCAGCGATCCAATCTTCGTCTTTAAGCCCTGCAGATCCTGACTTCTCGCTTCCAGATGAGCTTTCGTGCTCTCGATCTCAATGTATTTCAAAATGGCTTCTGCACGAACCATATCTGACCGGGTATTGACCAGTGCTGTATGGCTCTCATGAATCGTATCCAGCATGTGGATACGTTCCTCCAGATCCTCTACTTTTTCCTTAATCTCCCGATAAGCACCAAGCTGCTCACTGATCTTCTCAATGGCACTCTCCTGACTTCTGGGGAACATGTAATCCCGGATAAACTGTCCTGTACCGTTAGTCATCCGAAGGGCAATGGCACTCTTCTCCATAGTCATAAGACGAGTCGGATCCACGCCTCCCAGGATCACGTCATAAAGAGTTGCTACATAAGCCTCTCTGGACGGATAGATCCGATTCAGTTCCACTCGTCCTCGGTTGTCCGCCGACTGTTTTCTCGTCTCGCAGAGCTTGCGGATCTGTGCTTTGGAATAAGGCACGCCATCCGCATTCAGATATCCGTCCTCCGGGATGGAACCCGAATGGCTGAAAAATGCATATTTTCCATTGATATCCATATCCGTTCTGCCGATCTCAAATACCGCGCCAAAACAGGTGGTGGTATGAAGCCCGGTATCCTTTACTTCCAGAACCAATGTAGAATAAAAATCCTGATCCGCTCGGTTGGACGTACCATCCTTCTGTGCACCACGCAGATAGCTCATGACGCTTCTTCGGTTCTTCGCATCATCCGCTGCCTTATTCAGAAAAGATGCCGACACACTTCCATAGAGGACTACCTGCACAGCATCCATTACCGTTGATTTACCTGATCCGCTCTTGCCGCTGAACAGGTTCACATATTCATGAAATTCCATCATTCGATGGCTGATGCCGCCCCAGTTATTGATCAGCATCCTCGTAATGATCTTCTTCGCCTGCTTCAAGGTCTTCCTCCTTCAGTTCTTCTCTGTATTTTTCTACGATCTTGTCAATATCCAGTGATGCACAGTACAGATTGATCGTACTGTAAATATAGATAGGTGTGGTATCTTCCACATCTTTGACGGCTCCCGGCACATCGATCATCTGATGCACCCTCATCACATACAGCGCATCTCTCCACTCTGCATCCGTCAGCTTTCTGGTGATCAGATTGGTATTTTTTCCATATTCACGCATCTCTTCCAGCGTAGTTACGGTGGCATTTAAGCCTTCTCCCATAATCTTATCACGGTAAATAAGCTTCAGGATCAGGATCAGCAAAGTAGTCGTCAGATTCAGACGTTCCGTTGCTACTCCTTCTCCTGTCAGCCGGAAAATATGTTCCTGCGGATCATGGGTCAGCTCACAGCCCAACACCGACAGATATTGTTCAATAAATGCCCGATGACGCACACAGGTCTCATACCGTGGATTGTCCCTGCGGATCAGCGTGGCCGGGTCATATTTTACCTGTAAAATACAGGTCTGCCGAAACAGATCCCGGATCGTGCGCTTTACATTTTCAGCCTCCGTCATGGAGAGTTCTTCCAGATAAGATGTCATTCTTAATTCTTCTCCTCTATGGTCAGCCGTGAGAATTTAAAGCCTGTCTCTCCCTGAGATATCAGCTCTTCTCCGACTTCGATTTTCTGTTTTCCTTCTGCCAGCTCGGTAGCTTCCTGCCATACAAAGAACAGTTTTTCCAGATCCTCTACAGACTGGATATCTTTGCTATCTGCCTCGAAGACACCATGCTTCATGTGCTGCCTCCGGAACCGGTCGATCTCCCTGTGAGTATAGAGCGGCTTTAACACAAATTCTTCCAGTCCGTTCTCTGGCTCTTCCACAGGCTTCTGTACCGCTGCCGGTGCAAATGCTTCTTTATCGCCGTCTCTTCTAGTGTACAGACTTTTCTCTGTAATCACGCGGAACGGTGATGTCACCTGGATCTTCTCTGCCAGATCCTGTATGATCTCTTCCTTCTTGTCACTGCGGCTCAACAGATTCACAAGCTGCAGAGTCTTATCCTCTCTTCGGTCACCTTCCTGAAGCAGATATCGGATCCTTGCCGCTGCACGGCTGGCAAAGATGGTCTTCTGCTCGATCAGTCGATTATAACGCTTCTCTACCGCATCAAATTCCCGCTCGATCTGAACGATCAAGTCACTGGCTTCCTCACAACGAGTCAGTGCTCTCTGAAGCCGGATACCCGTCAATGTCTCCCGCTCTGCTGTTGACATAGAAAAGATCTTCTGCTCCAGTTCCTGCTGCCGCAATTCATTTTCCGCCAGGTTCTGATCGATCAGTTCCTTGACTGCTTCCTTATACCGGTAAAAACTGTCTGTAGTGGTCAGGATCGCATACTTTTTGCTGTCGCTGTTGTTGATCTCTTTGACAAGCACTTCCTGAATGCCTCGGAAATCCCGCTGTCTGGACAGTTCATCAAAATACCCTCGCATGCCTTCCCGCATATTTCCCAGCATTCTGGACAACCGTCTGGAAGTCTGAAGGGCACTTTCCAGAATCTCATTATTCTTCTCTGCATCCGAACTGTAAGTAAAGAGATAACTATAGACAGCCAGCACGCTCTCCCGTTCGCTGCTGTCCTCTTCCTTATATAATTTCTGAAATAATTCCACATACAACTGGCTATATTCCGGAAAGGATACCACATAGCTGTTCAGCGTCTCATCATAGTCCTTTCGAAGCCATCCCCACTCTTCAAAATAGTTCAGACAAACTGCCGCCATATTGCTGCGGGTCAGAAGGCTTCCTTCTTCATCGAAGCGTTCTTCGCTCCAGTCAATGGTAGTCTCTGTCAGCTTTTCATTGATAATGGTCCGACATTCCTGTTCTGTAAGTCCCAGTGTGGAACCTGATCTGCTGCTTTCCTCACAGATCGCCACCAGAAATGTCATATAGTACTCCATATATTTGCTTCCAAAGAGCCTGTAAAAATCCTTTGGAATCTGGCTCATCAGATTTTTTGTCAATGCCATTCCTTCATAATCTCCAACAATTCTGTCTCATAATCACCCGTCAGCTCCTCTGAACGGCCGCCATGGCGGATGTTGGTCTCCACACCCCACTCATCTCCATCATGAAATTCCCAGATATGATAGGGAACTCCCCGATATTCAAAATCAATGCTGCCACAGTCATCTTCGCAACAGTGACTATATTTCCAACCCTTTTCCTCCAGAAAAGCAAGCACCCGGGCAAAATGTGATGTCTGTTCCATATAACTAACTCCTCTATTCTCCATCGTTAATTCTTTGCTATTGATTGTTATCATTATTAATCTAAATTACAGCTTCACCTTCATAAATGGATGATTCATGGCCGGAATCACCTTTTCCACCAGATCTTTTGTCTTTAAACGAATACTGGAAGTATTGATACATGGATGACATCCAATATATTCTCCCCCCAGCACATCCTCATCGATCAGAAGCTGTACCCGACGTTCCTTATCATTCATCAGTCCCATGACACTGACAGAGCCCGGAGTAATGTCCAGGAATTCTTCCATATATTCCGGGCTTGCAAAAGACAACCGTGCGGAACCGATCTGTGCGGACAGATCCTTTGTATGAAATACCTTCGTATCTGGGATCATCAGCAGATAAAATGCTGTCTTCTGACGATTACATAAAAACAGATTCTTGCA